>Ga0070714_100001312_pt1 | contig 17968 bp, 17 predicted proteins | sample LARL83metaG_FD_65450 | JGI IMG/M metagenome (GOLD analysis project Ga0070714, IMG submission 65450) | Corn, switchgrass and miscanthus rhizosphere microbial communities from Kellogg Biological Station, Michigan, USA - LAR L8-3 metaG | ecosystem: Host-associated > Plants > Roots > Rhizosphere ... | reverse complement strand
CGGGGCGACGCTCTCCCAGGTTCAATGGGTCGTCGAAGCCTATGCGCTTCTTCTCGCGGCTCTGTTGCTCCTCGGCGGCTCTTTGGGAGACCTCTACGGCCGCCGGAAGATGTTCGCGGCCGGGGTCGTGCTCTTTTCCACAGCCTCGGCCTGGTGCGGATTGGCCGTCAATATTCGGCAGCTCATTCTGGCCCGAGGCTTACAAGGAGTAGGCGGGGCCTTGCTGGTCCCCGGCAGTCTGGCTCTGATCAGCAGCAACTTCACGCAAACACGGCGAGGTCGTGCGATTGGTACGTGGTCCGGGTTTACGTCGATCACCGCTGCGATCGGTCCCGTGCTTGGCGGATGGTTCATTGAACACGGTTCGTGGAGATGGGCATTTTTCATTAATGTACCCCTGGGCCTCATTGTGGCGGCGTTAGCATTGTGGAAGATCCCGGAAAGCAGAAGCGCAAATCACGGAACACGGCCCGATTGGATGGGTGGGTTGCTGGCCGCGCTCGGCTTCGGCGGAATCGTCTTTGCTCTGATTCAATCTGTGCCAAGCGCGGGTGGCATCGGTGCGATGGCCCTCCTTGGACTAGCATATTGGGAAGCCCACGCCCCAACGCCGATGCTTCCAATGCAGGTCTTTCGATCGCGCGATTTCATCGGAGCCAATCTTCTCACGCTGTTTCTCTATTCGGCACTGGGCGGTGTCCTCTTTTTTCTTCCCTTGAACCTGATTCAGGTGCAAGGCTATTCGCCGACTCAGGCGGGCGCGGCGTTGCTGCCCTTTATTGTGTTGATGTTCTTGCTGTCGCGCTGGTCCGGCGGCCTTCTCGATCGGTATGGTGCCAAGACTCCTCTCGTGGTCGGACCCTTGATCAGCGCTGCCGGATTTGTGTTGCTGACAAGACCCGGGGTCGGCGGGTACTACTGGACGACGTTTTTACACGGACTCTTGGTGCTGGGGCTCGGGATGGCCGTGAGTGTTGCCCCGCTGACGACAACCGTCATGAACTCGGTGGATGAAAGCCACGCCGGAATTGCCTCCGGAATCAACAATGCCGTTTCACGAATCGCCGCATTGCTTGCTGTGGCGGTTTTTGGAGTCGTGCTGAACGCGGTTTTCCAAACCGCTCTGAATCGGCAACTGGATCATCTCCCGCCAGCGGTACGAGCTGACGTCGACAGCCAGCGTTCCAAGTTGGCCGCGATCGAAACAAGTGATGCAGCTGCGCGAACGGCCGTGGAGGAGTCATTTGTCACTGGTTATCGCGCGGTATTGTGGTTGGCCGCCGGGCTAGCCGCCGCGAGCTCGGTGAGCGCTGCTGCGCTGCTAGCGAGCGGGCTGGGCCGTTCGTCGACTTCGCGGACCGCGTCGAAGGATCGTCCTGCAAGAAATCGGGGATAACGCAACTCGATCTGGCCACCGCCGCTTTCCCAATCTGCCTGCATGACAGCGCGGAAGTCGGGCGCCTGTGTGCTGACCAGGAGATCCACTGGAGACGGCCCTACGTGAAGATTGGCCTCGAATGCACGCAAGTCATTGAGAGCTGTGGCCAAGGCAGCTTGAGCTACCGTCCCTTGGTGCCGCAAATTGGAAGGGCAGCCTGACCAAATCACCCACCCAATTCGCTCTCTTCACTAGTGGGCCGTCTGTAAGATACATTCAGAATCGGCGCGGATAGCCCACTTAATACAAGACCGAGCCTATCGCCGCATCTTTTTCTGTCGGGCCACGAGTAGGCGTTCACTACCCGGCGCCTTCTTGGGAACGGCGGATTCAGTGATCCCGGGGATTTCGATCTCATCCAAACGATCGTGCACATCCGTTGCGGGAACCAGGTATCTCATCGTGGTCTCCAGCGACTTGTGCCCCATCCAGTCTTGAACAGTCCTTACATCGAAACCCTGACGCAGCATCCGCGTCGCGTAGGTGGATCGAAATGTCTTCAAATCGAACGCCGCCGGATCGAGACCAGCTCGTTCGGCAACCGCTTTGCAAAGACGCAACATGTTCTGCTCGCGATTTCCGGTCGGTGAAGGAAACATGAAGACGCTTCCATTCGTCTGCGGATGCCGTTCGAGGATATTGGCCAAGCGTACCGGCACTGGTACCTTTCTCTCTTCCCAGCGCTTCGGGAAAAAGCCGAGGTCTGGCTTGGCACTGACGCGAATCGTCCGCAAGCGCAGGTTCACATCGGGCCAACCCAAGTACATCACCTCTTGCTCACGGAAGCCCGTGAGCAAGAATGTGGAGAAGATGGCGACTTCCGAGTCATCGCAGGCGGCCAGAAACTTGGCCAGTTCTTCTTGAGTGTATTCGCGGGGAAGCGACGAGATTCGTTCGGGCAAATGCACCTGCCTGGTGATTCCTGATCTGCCGTTGCGTTTGCAGAACTGGGCGACGATGATGACGTTGTGCAGAACCGTATTGGGCGACATGCCGCCTTTCTTCAGCGTCACGATGAAATCATTGAGGTCCTCGACGGACACCGCGTCCAGTGTTCGGCCGGCAAAGTGTTTTGCGAAGCGCTTCAGGACCGCGTTGTATTTGCGAAAGGTGTTGGGCTTCTTCAGGGTTTCGATCTGGTCCAGGTAGCGATCGATCAGCCCATCGATCAGTGCCGGTTTCGGCAGCTCCTCCGTGCGAGGTCGAGGCACGATGATACCGAACGCGATTGCTTCAAGTTCGGCCTGCTTTCGCCGTTGGACTTCGAGCGCCTGAGCGACTGTCGCTCCCGCGGGTAAGCGGCGACGTTTCCCTTTTTCGCGAAACTCGATGAAGTAGTTGCCATCCGGCAAAGCGCTCCAGTCGCGTTGTCCGTTGGCCTTCTTGGGAATCGATCGCAACACCCAGCGATCATCGATTTTGACCTGTTTGAGGAGATTGACGTGAGCCATCCGTGTGCCATCCGAATCTCACGATTTCGGATGAACTCAGACGACCAGTAAACTGGACAGTAGGGCGTGTAAGCTAAAGAAAATACAGGGTGCAACGGGAAGCTGGCATTCTACCACTGAATTACTCCCGCTTTCTGTCAAATCAGCTATAGCTGAAACCGTTGGACTTCCTAGACCGGAAATCAGTCTATACCCTCGATCCTGTCTATCCAATCCTACCCGTTTGGATGCCAAAATGGACAGCAAAACAGACAGCACGCCAGCCTGAGAATCCGGTTGCACAGCGCGAGAATCTCACGTCCCATCCTGTCCGTTCATGCTGTTCATTTTACTTTCCAAAGCTCGTTCCAGGCACAGAATAGCACAACAACAGAATGGCCACGGCATATACCGGCGGGCCACACCGGATTTTCCAGTGGCTCAGGCATCTTGCGTGAATCTGCGTCTGCGGTTGAGGAGTGTCAGTTCCCTCGTTGACCACTTTCGCACCGCTCAAGACGTGCGTCTCCGTCATCACCACCTGTTGCTAACCTAGCATGGCAATAGTTTTTGGATTCCCGGACTGAATTCTGAATCTGGTGATCATCAAGAGGATGAACACCTCGCGTTTTGATTCTGGAAACTGGATAGTCTGCGGCATTTAACGCCAACGGCTGTTAACCGCCCCGGCAGGTTTGGGAGCCAAACGGTATGACACAGCGCCAGAAGTAATGACGGCGCGTTCTTCAGCTCAAGCTGGTCTCTTGTCATCCTCGGGCACTTGCCCGCGATCATCTTGTTAATCGAGGTCTGAGTTCGAGTCCTATTGAGAACCCGGACGGCGGCGAGCCTACGAGAACTGAAGTTAGGGTTGTAGCACCATTCCCAGTCACCGCGAAATTTGTGATACCGTGCCTCAAAGGAGGGTTCCAATGTTGAAATGGATCGCTCTTATATGGCATCGAATTGATGGCTGGCTGCGGCGACGAAAATCCTCACCTTCACCTCCCGCATACCATCGCGCAAACCTTCATGGTCGGCATCGATAGACGCAGGTGCATAATATATTGACGAACACGTTCATGCCGCCTAGTGGCGCAACGGAGGTAATCCGATGAGATGGAGCGGAACTGCATCGCTCCGCACCCGGGACGGTTCACAATTGGCATAACGCTCCACGCGGCCAATACGTGATTACTCTCAGCGGGCAGGGTGAGGTTGAACTAGCTGGAGGTGAGAAGATTCACTTGGGACCGGGGCACATCGAATTGGCCGAAGACACAACCGGCAAAGGTCATATTACGAGAACCATCGGTAACGAGGATCGGATAACAATCACGCTTCCACTGGCGGACCAATCCAGTCGATCTACGACCGCCAGTCGCTAACACGAGATCGAAGCGGGAACAGACCACTCACGGCGCGGGGATGAAAGCTGGTTTCTCAAGCTACCATCCCAGCCGGTAGCAATCATACGCCAGTTTGGGAAGCAGATGGGAAGGATCAGTGAGTTACTTCAACCGGACGATCTTCGTGAGTTCCGATCACGCACCACTATCCCTGCGAACACCAACAGCACCCCAATCCAAAGCGAATATGGGGCGATCCGATCCAGCGAAGACAGCCACTGGTGTTTCGCGAGATGACGCGAATTGATAATGAAATCGTTGATGTTGTCAGTGATCGAGATGAGTATTGTGGTAAGCCCGATACGGTGTAGCGTGTTCGCGATGCGTGTTGAAGATTCGTTTGACTCTCGCGCCTGGCTGCGCTCAGAAGGTAGGCTTTGGGTTTGCTCTGCCGCCGCTATCTTACTTTGCTCTTTGACCACCCGTTCTCCAGTTTCGAGATGTCCTAGCCTCCGATGCCAGAAGGCGAACGAACCCAAGCCGCCCGTGGTCCAGATCGACCCATGCGACTTGCTTCCAGTTGGCATTGTGTGACTGTGTTGGTTAACGAGAATGCAACGAACAAGAATCACTCGATGACCTGTACAGAATGCGGTTTCTCACACGAACTCCCGATAATTGCAATCATACGCCAGTTTCAGAAGGGATGGAAGGGTCGTGGTGGCTGACGCAATAATCTAATCCACGTTCACCGTCGGATTGCTGCGCCACCCCAAATCTTCGGTGGCTCACCGGGCCGTGGCTTCGGTCCTGGCTGTTCTGGTTCTTTCGGCAGTGCGGAAGGAACACAGTTTCGCGTTCTTTCCTTGCCCTGCCCATGCCCTTTAGTTTTTCCGCCAACGGATTCCAGCATTCGACGCTGATGTCGTATCCTTGCCGTCGATTTCCTTTTGTTCGCACTCCTTTGTGACCACACAGGTCGGAGAGAATCATAGATCCCTCCACTCGGTTTGCACAATATCAAACTTGCATCAGGTCTCATGTCTAGTCTTCAAAGTCTTCTCTTGAAGCCTAGGCGGTCTTTATTGCATCTCTAAATAGACTGGTACGACTGCCTATGGATTCCAACCACCCTTCACACCTGTTGCTTCCGATTCGCCCCTTGGTTGACCACGCACACGGTCCAGAGGACGCCGCCTATACGCTTGTGGAGTACGGAGATTACGAGTGCCCGGATTGCTGGCGTTTGTATGTGATCCTTCGTGACTTGCAGAGTGATATCGCCTCCCGACTAAGGGTCGTCTTCCGGCATTATCCGCTTTCCGGAATTCATCACCATGCGCAACAGGCAGCGGAAGCGGCCGAGGCGGCTGGTGCGCAAGGAAAGTTCTGGGAAATGCATACGCTGCTTTTCGAGCGGCAAGATGCGCTTCATACGAAGGATTTGATTCGCTACGCGGGAGAACTCCGCTTAGATGTCGAGCGGTTCCGTTATGAGGTAAAGAACCAAACCTATAGCGAAAGAGTGCGCGCCGATTTTATTGCAGGGGTTCAGAACGGAGTGAACCACACTCCAGGTCTGTTCTTGAATAGCGTCCGTTACGATGGCAAATGGGACAGGGATTCACTAGGGAGCCTGTTGAAAACTTGAAGAGCAGCCATAGCCCAGTTTTGGCTCATCCGGTCTCGTCATAGCCTTGGAATTTCTACAGAAGGAGAGTCTCAATACGATGCGCGTGGACCATGTCTTCGCAAGGCGACCAAGCAAAGACCGTGAACTGACCATCCTGAGAGGCAACCAGCGCCACCGCGTCGTGCTGGTCGTACACGAACTGCGCCGCCGAAAGATGACGCGTGCCTCCGAGTTGTCCCGGCTCAATCACGGCTGCAGTGGCACCTTCGATCGGCTCGGTCATGATCACATTAGCGATCTGTGACGATCCCCGGCGGCGCACTATTTTGGCACCAAACGCGAGCACCTCGTAGCTGTCCGTCATCACAGTAGCGCCGTCCACCGCCGTCAGGCCAGCGACACCCTCGACGGCGTGCAGGAGTGCATCGATCCAGAGGCGGTCCGCGTTCTCAGAATCACGCTCGTTCATCAGCTCGGCCAGCGCAGAAAACGCAGGGACCAGAGCGTACTGGACGGGGTGCATCACCGATTCCCGCCATAAATCCGTATTCGCAGGTACGACAAGCAGAGAGCCGCCACGGCCGTGGGCGCGCATCGATACCGCGAGACGGATAAGGACGTTCACGGATTCGCCGGACGAGTGCTGTGTGTCGAACCCAAGTAGCGAAGTCAGGAGGTCTGGGCAATCCGGCAGGTGCGCAGACTGCTCGTCGATCATTTTGATCTCGTCGCCCTGCAATACGGCGATGTTGACGAATTTTTCGGATCCCTCGCGGCTGTGCTTGACAACCAAAAGGCCGGGCGCGATCACCTCTAGTACCAGGCAAAACGCTGGCAGGCTGCGCGTGGTGCCCCAAACAAAGAACTGCTCACTGTCGCGCCAGACTCCGAGGTGAATAGCTGGACGCTCCACGGCAGGCGCAAGCCGTGTAAGCGGCTGCGCTGCGAGGGGCAAGCGACGTTCGAATTGGAGCGGCCCTTTCACTGTTTCCGGTGCAACGAAGGCGAGAGAGATGCGCGGTATGTATCCTTCTTCACGCCGTAAGCTGGCCCAGAAAGCGGCTTCGATGATCGCCTCAATTGCGGCCATATCCGGCACTAAAGCAGCCTTTCTGTTCAGCTGAGTCAACGGCTTGGAGTGGTGTCGCTCAAGGTGAGAATGGATTCGAGCGGCGGCCAGCCTCGCCGCCGGGTACGCGGGCGGCGTCACTGAATGGCTCCAGTTATTGGCGCGCGGCCGCAGGTCACATTCCGATCCTAGCTTAATAAGGACCTGTGGCATAATCTTCGGGGTACTCTTTGCCATCTCCGCCTCACCGCAGGATACAGTGGTGGCTGAACTGAGCAAGGAAGATTCAGCAAAAGCTTCCGAACTGTACAAGCGGCTAAAGGCCGCCGAGCAAGAATACGCCGGCTTTAAGATTCAGTCCAACAGAAGTAGGGCTCCGCTCTGGCTAAGACGATGCCGCGTGAGCGCGTTACGAGTGTCCAACGCGCAGGCGGACATCAGCTCTTCATCATGCCATCTGAATGGGGTAGCGGCATCGAGTTCTCGACTGATTTTCGATTCGTAGTTCCCACGCCCAGAAGATGAATCCTGAGAATTATCTGAACTTTGATCTGGCCTGACTGCTAGTGATGCCCGAATACGAATGTGGCGGCTCCGCTAAACGTATTCCACTCTTTGTGTCCGGGCCCGAAGTTCGAAAGATGCCGCCCAGTAGCTCCGACCCAGACGTGCTGAGTCCGGTCAAGCGAAATTTGGCCGCCAGCCTCGATTTGCGTGAGCCAGGCATCACCGTACGGTGAAGAAAGCAGGCTAAGGCCGCGGGGTTCGAAAGTTCCCGCGGGTTTCCAAGCTTCCATGGCAGCGAAGCCGCTGAAAATCTCGATTCGATCATCCCGAAGCTTCAAAATCGCTTTGGCGCCGAACGGCGGAAGAGTAAACTTGGCACGATTTACGGGGTCCTTACACACCCTGGGCATTCGAGGCCATGGAGGTTGAAGAAGGATACCGTATAGCCTGGTGAGAACTGGAAACCGGGCGCTCTCTAGTGGCCATTCGGACTAAAATGCGGCGGCCGGGCGCGCGACTGGAGATTACCGACGCCGTCCCAGGTCGGGCCATCGCCAGAATCGGAATCACTAAGTCCAGGCGGCGGCCTAGTTCGTGTCCGAACCGATCCACAAGGTGCACTACCCAGCCCATTCGTTCCAGTTCCTCAAGATGTTCCGAGATCAAAGGCCCGATGCGCGCGGTCATTCCAGCCGTCGTGATCACGTCTCTGCTGCCCTCAAAAGTCATTCGTGGACAGATAACTTCGAAACACCTTCGCGCTCCGGCCAGCTCTCCAAGCCATCGTAGTAGGTCCTAATGATCTTAGGATGAGCTGCTCGATCCGCGATTGAGTCTGCCATCCTTGCCATCTCCTTGTATGGTGCTCCCAGAGGTAGCCACCCGCCGCGAATGAGTGCCTGGCCGAGGCGGCGTTGGCAACCAGCGCCACCGTTAGTGCTGTTGGCCTCGCAATTGATTCGGGAAGCCGCATTTATTTCGCCGACGGATGTTCCAAAGGAATCCGCAGAATCTCCAACGGAGTGATCACTACGGTGGCGGGAAACGGGACACCGATTGCTTTTTCCTGTGCGCAGCCGGTCGCGGGCGGCAATGGAAATACCACCAGCGTATCGCTGAATGAACCTCGGGGTGTGGCCGTGGATACCGCTGGGAATGTTTATTTTCATCGAGGGCGCCATCTCCGGATCGCGCTCGCCATCCCGCGCACGCAAACTGTCGAGCGGAACCCATCACGACCATCGCCGGAACCGAGGCCGACAGCGGTCCTGCCAGCCGGCGCACAACTGAATCTGCCAGCCAGGCGTTGCTTTAGATCAGTTCAACGTGGTCGTGCCCGCCTCGGCGCCTGACGGGGACAACTCAATCTCTGGGGTTTATAACGGAGGCCACTCAGTCTGGAACGCTGCTCACGATTCAGCACTAGGCTCGACAAAACCAACTATGATTCGGTGGCAGGGAACATCAGTCCTTTGTCATCGTCAGACCGGTTACTATGACATCCGTGTTGTGCGCGAAACGCAGACCATACGTCCCGTCAGTGGATTTCAGCTTGCCGCCGGTTACGAGCAGCGCCTTATCATATCTGGCCACCACCGTCCCGTTGATGGAGCATTCGACATTGCTGCCCTTAACCGAGAGCGCGACATCCTGAGTGACGGGCTGGCCCTTTCCAGCGGCCTTATGAACAGCGTCATTGGCCTCGCCCAGAAAACCGTTCATCTTGAACGGTCCCGGTCCGAATCCCCGCACGACAAACTTGCCGTTTCCGTACGCGGCGCAATAGAGGTCGGTCTGATCCGCTGTTCCCATGTCATTGCCGCCGATGAACACACCGTAGGGATGTGGATGCGTGTTCAGGTTCATATATTTCGGCTCATGGAAGGTGGCCTTCACGGTGTAATCCCCGGAGGCCCTTGCATCGTTCATCCAGTAGGTCGCGGCGGGACCCGTGGTGGCGTGGAGGGCATCGCCTTCCTGCGCCAACTTCGCATCCCGGATGCTCATGCCGGCCTTTTGTTCCGCGGCATCCACGCTGCCGGTCCAGCCCGCAACTTTGACGCCGCCATCGGTAACAGCACGCGAGCCATCCGCGGTGCGGCTCCCTGGAAAGCCGACGAAAGGGCCTCTTAGGTAGAACAGCGCAACGAGCAACGCCACAACCGCGAACAGGAAACCGAAAACGATCAGGGCGATCTTCTTTTTCATTTGTGCTGAGTCCAAAATACCACCCTCGCCACGCGATGTCGAAGCGCTCGCGGCAGCGGCAAGAGACGCCGGGCCCAGCGACGCGGAGATCGCAACAATAGTCCGTCACGCGCTGGGAGAAAAAGCTTCGAGATCCGCAAGATGTGCTGATCGAGGCGAACCGAATAGTTTAAGTGGACAATTATAAGTTCACAACCTCTCCATGAGATCATTGGCGAGGAGGCGACGATGGCATATCAGCCAATCGAGAACTACGGCCTGATCGGAAACCTGCGAACCGTCGCCTTGGTCGGCATGAACGGATCCATCGATTGGTTCTGTTCCCCACATATCGACTCACCCAGCGTCTTCGGCGCGATTTTGGATGATCAAAAGGGTGGCCGTTTCCAGATTTCGCCTAGTGCTGAAGGCGTGACGCGCAAGCAATACTACTTGCCATCCACGAATGTCTTGGTAACACGATTTCTTCTCGACGACGGCATCGCTGAGCTCGAGGATTTCATGCCAGTGGGACTCCCGTCCGACTCGCCCTGGCAGGACTACGTTTGCCGTCGTGTCCGCTGTGTCAAAGGCTCCGTTCGTCTGTCGGTCAACTGCCGGCCCGCGTTCGACTATGGAAGAGCAACACACGTTACCAGTCTGCATTCGAACGGGGCCATTTTTAAGTCACCTGGCTTCGATCTCGTTCTCTCCACAGTCGTACCGTTAAGAAAGGACGGGCGCGGCGGCGTGGCCGGCGAATTTGTCTTGAAGGAAGGAAAATCGCATGTTTTCCTCCTCAGGGGTTTCGCAGGGAAGGACAAGAAGCAATTCGAATTGACCGAGCAAGAGGCGGACGAATTGTTCCAGACCACCGTGAAGTTCTGGCAGCGTTGGATTTCCACCTGCACTTACCGCGGACGCTGGCGCGAACAAGTAGAGCGATCCGCCCTGGCCCTAAAACTTCTGACATTCGAGCCGACTGGAGCGATCGCGGCCGCCGCCACCACGAGTTTGCCTGAGGTCATCGGCGGCGTTCGGAATTGGGACTATCGCTACACCTGGCTGCGTGACGCTGCCTTCACGGTCTACGCTTTCCTCCGCATTGGCTTCGAAGCGGAAGCAATGGGCTTTATGCGCTGGATGCACGATTACGCTTCCAAGCGTTTCCATAACGATAAGCCCTTCTCGGTGCTCTATACAGTCCACGGGAAGCAGTGTCCCACTGAGAGCGTTCTCCATCACTGGGAAGGCTACTGTGGCTCAGCGCCTGTGCGCATCGGCAATGCCGCCGGGTCACAACTCCAGATGGACATTTATGGCGAGCTCTTGGATTCCCTTTATTTGAACAACAAGTATGTCGGCCCCATTTCCTACGATCTTTGGACCAGAGTCCGCAGTCGCCTGAATTGGATCTGTGAGAACTGGCAGCGTCCCGATGCGGGCATTTGGGAAATGCGCGGCCGCAGGCGCCATTTCACCTATTCCAAGGTCATGAACTGGGTGGCGCTGGATCGTGGTGTTCGCCTGGCGGACAAGCGCTCGTTTCCGGCCGACCGCGAAAGATGGGTTAGCGAGCGTGATCGAATCTACCAGGAAGTATGGAGCAAGGCATGGAATTCCAAGCGTGGCGCGTTTACGCAGTTTTACGGAAGTGATGACTTGGACGCAGCGCTTCTGATCATGCCGTTGGTTTTCTTCATGGCGCCCACCGATCCGCGCATGCTCGGTACCATTGACGCCATTCTTCAGACGCCGGCCCATGGCGGACTGGTGAGCGGAAGTCTGGTATATCGCTACCCGCCTTCCTCGAGCGTCGACCCACTTCCGGGCGAAGAGGGCACCTTTAATATGTGCTCGTTCTGGCTCGTCGAGGCCCTCACACGCGCCAGTCGTGCACAACCCAAAAGACTCGACCAAGCCAGGCTGTTCTTCGAGCGCATGCTGGGTTACGCCAGTCATCTAGGACTTTACGCGGAACAGACTGGCCCGAAAGGCGAAGCTTTGGGCAATTTCCCACAAGCATTCACGCATCTAGCCTTGATCAGCGCCGCCTACAATCTCAATCGCGCCCTCGAAGCCGGCGCAGGTCGACCTCATCAGCCCTGAAAGTCTTTCGTGCACATGGGTGTTGAAACTTTTCCGCATCGTCGGTTGCGGTTGCGCTCGTGAAATCGCCGCAGATCCGGATCTGCCGCCGATCATACAGACATTGTTTCGACCAACAATCCTTCGCTAATCTATCCAGTGCCGGAGGTGTGCGCTGGACCGACACTCCGAAGAATCACTGAATGCCAGGTGCTGGCCAGCCGTTTTTCTAGTGTTGGATCGCCCGGGTCAGGGTGTAAACTTAAACGCTAATGCTCACTCACGTGACCACTGGATCGAGCGGCTCGGTATGTTCCTGGCGCGTTATTCGACGTCTGGAGCGTGACCTGTTGCGGTTCGTTCCGGCTTACGCCCATCTGATTATTTGATTCGTGAAATAGCGGCAACATTTCGCCAGAAGCAATGTTCGATGGCGATAGTGATGCTACTGCTGACTTTCGGGCTAGCGCTTTGATGATTGTTATTGCTCCACTTAGGTCGTATCATCCAAGCGCCTAGTTCCGGAGGTTCCATCTCGCTCGAAACGGTTTCCATCATTCGCCCCAGATCGAACCTACGACCGATTCGCTCCACAATGACACTGTTCAAGCCGTGTCGGCATCTACCACTGGAGGTAACCATGCGGAAGCTCGATACGATCCTTGGTAGTTTTGCTGTCTTGGTTCTGTTCACATCCCTCGCTGGCGCGCAGACTGCGCAGCCCAAGCATGAACCCGACGTTCCCTACGTGCCGACCACCGACGAAGCCGTGAAGGCAATGTTGAAACTGGCAGATGTCAAACCATCCGACATCGTGTACGACCTTGGCTGTGGAGATGGCCGAATCGTAATCGCCGCCGCAAGAGAGTACGGCGCTCATGGCGTCGGTATCGACATCAACCCGGAGCGTATCGCGGAAGCGAAAGATAAGGCCAAGAAAGCTCGAGTGGAAAACCTCGTCCGCTTCGAGGAAAACGATCTATTCGACGCCGACATTCACGAGGCTACTGTTGTGACCCTGTTCCTGCTCAACAGCGTCAACGAAAAGCTTCGCCCCAAATTGCTGAAGGATTTGAAACCGGGCACGCGAGTTGTTTCGAATACATTTGGCATGGGCGACTGGAAGCCGGACAAGGAAATGAACGTCGGTGATCCGGTGGAGGGGTTTTCTCTTAGCCGCAAACTCTTTCTGTGGACGATTCCACAGCGTAACGAAAAGTAGTGGCCACGCCACCGACCTGTCGACTATGGCGATCTGTTCGGTCAAGCAAAGGAATGTGAATAAAGAAAATCGAACAGCCAGGATCGAAGCCGGTGCCGGGTGAGCCACCGAAGATTTTTGGTAGCGGACGCCCACAGTGACCGGCCTCTTCAGCATGAACTCATCAAAACGGGCGACCTTCCCCGCGTCGCTACAGCTGCCTGATGGCCCGGACTTGTTTTGTCAGGTCGAAAAAAAAGGAGTCGACGAGAGCAGAATGATGGATTCATGTACGTTTGTGGCCACGATCGCGCGCGTAGCGAATGACTGGCTTGCTGTTGGGCTGAACGCCCTATTACTCGGCGCTATTGCAGCGTTTGCCAAAAGCGACACCCGCGGAGTGCCCGCTCCCAACAAAGCCTTTGGACCAGCGTGCTTGAAATGGATGATTTGAATGCCCACTGCAATTTTTCGATAGCATATTTTCTGACAGCCACTTATTGCCCTAAATTGGCCCAGGGCGCACGACAATAAAAAGCGGGCTCGGCGGAGATCCCATAGTGGCACTCGGCGAAGACGGCGGAGTTCATCAGAATTCGTGGTGCAGTATCTCAGCGTCTCTGCAGTCCGTCGACGGCCCCAGGAGGTTCCCTGCCATTAGGAAAACATTAAGTTGCGACGAGATTTTCTTGAAAGCTCGTTGAACAATCTTTATGAAATCTTTACGGCTTCCCTATTACTTCCTCATGCCTCCAGGGCTAATCTGAGGACGGTATGGCGATGTCGGGACAACGTGGGCAATCAGCTCTATACAGAACCAACTTCGGAAGTGGGTGTGCGCACAGCCCCCAGGTCTTCAGAGAATTCAACCAACAGCAGTTTCAAGCGCTCGCGGCGAACGTGATAGCGGTTGATTCGGAGCGAGGTAAATGATCGACATTTTTTTCGTCGTAATCGGGACGCTGCTTTTTGTACTCTGCTGGGCCTTCACCAAGGCCTGCGACAAATTGTGAGGAGCGACAAATGGACTATATCATCGCCGGAATTGCTTCTGTTTTCTTATTCGCTTACTTGATTTACGCCTTGCTGCGCCCGGAGCGGTTTTGAGGAGTTCACTGTGACGTCTAACGGCCTTTTCCAGATTGTCGTCTACTTCCTGATCTTGCTCGCCATTACCAAACCGGTCGGGACCTTCATGGCACGCGTATTCGGCGGGGAGCGGACCTTCCTGCATCCTATCTTGCGCTGGCTCGAAGTTCTGATTTACAGATTGAGTGGAGTTCGCGAGGACGTCGAACAACGCTGGACCCAATACGCCGGAGCCCTGCTGTCCTTCAGCGTGTTTGGATTCCTGCTGGCCTACGTTCTGCAGCGCGCGCAAGCTTACTTGCCCCTGAATCCGCAGAATTTCGGGACACCCAATGTAACGCCGGACCTGGCGTTCAACACCGCTCTCAGCTTCGTCACCAACACCAACTGGCAATCCTATAGCGGCGAATCCACACTGAGCTACTTTGTCCAGATGGCTGCTCTCACAGTGCAGAACTTCGTGTCGGGCGCGGCCGGCGTGGCCATTGCCATTGCCCTGGTTCGCGGTTTTGCGCGACAGCAGATCAAGACCATCGGAAATTTCTGGGTGGATCTGACGCGTGCAGTCCTTTATCTGTTCCTGCCCCTGTCGCTGGTTGGCGCGCTGTTCCTGTGCTCGCAAGGCGTGATTCAGAACCTGCATCCCTATACCAAGGTCACTACCGTGGAAGGCGCGACGCAAACCATCGCGCAAGGCCCGGTGGCTTCTCAGGAAGCGATCAAGATGGTCGGTACCAATGGCGGCGGATTCTTCGGCGCCAATTCCGCCCATCCGTTCGAGAATCCCACGCCGCTCACCAACTTCGTCCAGATGCTCATGATTCTCGTGATCCCGGCCGGCCTGACTTACACCTTCGGCAAGATGGTCGGCGACACGCGCCAGGGTTGGGCGTTGTTCGCGGCCATGAGCATCATGTTCCTGGCTGGCGTCTTTATTGCCTATCCGCAGGAGCAGGGCGGGAACCCGTTACTGGCGAAGCTGGGTATTGAAACTCACGCCTCGAATTTGCAAAGCGGCGGCAACACCGAAGGCAAAGAGGTTCGTTTCGGCATTGCCGCTTCCGCATTGTTCGCTACCATCACCACCGATGCCAGTTGCGGAGCCGTCAATGGCATGCACGACAGCTTCGTTCCGCTCGGTGGACTGGTGCCGCTCTTCAACATCATGACCGGCGAGGTTATCTTCGGCGGTGTCGGCGCGGGCTTGTACGGGATGCTTTTGTTTGCGATCGTCGCGGTCTTCATCGCCGGCTTGATGGTGGGACGCACACCCGAATACATTGGCAAAAAAATCGAGCAGAAGGAGGTGAAGATGGCCATGCTCGCGATCATCGCTACGGCCGCCGGCATCCTGGTCTTCACGGCTATTAGCTCGGTAGTTCAATTCGAAAAGAACAGCTATTGGAATGCCCCAGGGGCGGCCACAGCCAACGTGAATAACGGAGGACCGCACGGGTTCGCGGAGATACTCTACGCCTACGTCAGTGGAACAGGAAACAATGGCAGTGCTTTCGGGGGGATTGGCACCAACACGCCCTGGTACAACCTGACCATCGGGCTCGCGATGCTGATCGGCCGCTTCATGTTCCTGTTGCCGCTACTGGCCGCAGCCGGGAGCTTGTCCTCGAAGAAGAAGGTCGCCACCACCAGCGGCACGTTCCCCACGCACGGAGCGTTATTTGTGGGCTTGCTGATCGGTACGGTGCTGATAGTGGGAGCTCTCACTTTCTTCCCAGCTCTGTCGCTCGGCCCCATTGTGGAACATTATTTGATGCATCAAGGAAAGCTGTTCTAACTCCATGTCCACTACTATGACGCCACCCAAACCCGTACCGGCCGTTCAAGACCTGAGTTCGCTTCTGCCGAAGAAACTGGCTCGCGCCAGGCCGTTATTCGACCGGGAGATCGTAAGCCGCGCATTGGCGGCGTCGTTCGCGAAATTGAATCCAGTGACGCTCGCCAAAAATCCCGTCATGTTCGTGGTGGAAGTCGGAGCGGCATTAACTACGATCTTCCTGGTCCGAGATATTTTCATTGGCGCACCCAATCTTCTGTTCGGAATTCAAATTTCACTATGGCTCTGGTTCACGGTGCTATTCGCCAATTTCGCGGAAGCCATGGCCGAAGCTCGAGGCAAAGCTCAGGCCGACACGCTTCGCAAAACCAAATCCGACACCATTGCCAAACGGCTCACCACGCGCGGCGACGTGGAAGACATTCCCGCCTCGAAGCTGCGGGCCGGTGATCTGGTCTTATGCGACTGCGGCGCTACGATCCCGGGTGACGGCGAGGTCATCGAAGGAATCGCGACTGTCGACGAATCGGTCATCACCGGTGAGAGCGCGCCCGTGATTCGGGAATCGGGGGGCGACCGCAATGCCGTCACGGGTGGGACGCGCGTTCTTTCCGATTGGGTGAAGATCAAGATTACGTCCAACCCCGGCGAGACATTCCTCGACCGCATGATCGCGCTGGTGGAAGGCGCCGAGCGGCAAAAGACTCCCAACGAAATTGCCTTGAACATTTTGATCGCGGGTTTGACCCTGATTTTCCTGCTAGCCGTGATCACGCTTCAGCCCTTCGCCTCATATGCCGTGAGTTCCGCGGGGAACGGTCAGGTGCCCTCCGTCGCGGTTCTGGTTTCGTTGCTGGTGTGCCTGATCCCTACCACCATTGGCGGTTTGCTTTCGGCCATCGGAATCGCCGGAATGGATCGAGTGATGCAGCACAACGTCCTCGCGATGAGCGGCAAGGCGGTTGAAGCGTCCGGCGATGTGAACACGCTGCTGCTCGACAAGACTGGCACTATTACTCTCGGCAACCGGCAGGCCGTCGAGTTTCTGGCTGTACACGGCGTCACGGAAGCCGAATTGGCGGACGCTGCGCAACTTTCGAGCCTGGCCGACGAAACTCCCGAAGGGCGCTCCATCGTTGTATTGGCCAAGGAGAAGTACGGCCTGCGCGGGCGCGAGGTCGCCACACACGAGGCGAACTTCATCCCCTTTTCTGCCTACACCCGTATGAGCGGAGTGGATCTGGACGGCCAGCGTCTTCGCAAAGGAGCGACAGAAGCGATCGCGAATTTTGTGAAGGAGCAGAAAGGAACGGTTCCTCCCGATCTGATCGAGATGGCCGATCGGATTTCACGTACCGGCGGCACGCCCCTGGCCGTCGCGGATGGAGCGCGCATTCTGGGCGTGATTCACCTGAAGGACATCGTGAAGGGCGGCATGAAAGAACGTATCGGCCAGCTCCGCGCCATGGGCATCCGTTCGGTGATGATCACCGGTGACAATCCCTTGACGGCCGCGGCCATCGCGGGCGAGGCGGGCGTCGACGATTTCCTGGCTCAAGCCACTCCCAAAGACAAGCTGGAATATATCAAGAAAGAGCAGTCCGAAGGCCGGCTGGTCGCGATGACGGGCGACGGCACCAACGACGCTCCTGCTCTTGCACAAGCCGACGTCGGCCTGGCAATGAACACCGGAACCATGGCCGCCAAGGAAGCCGGCAACATGGTGGATCTCGACAGCAATCCCACCAAGCTCATTGAAGTCGTCGCGATCGGCAAGCAGTTGCTGATCACGCGCGGGGCGCTGACCACCTTTTCCATCGCCAACGACGTCGCCAAATATTTCGCGATCATTCCGGCCATGTTTATGGCCACCTATCCGGCGCTTGGAAACTTGAACATCATGCGGTTGCACACACCGCAGAGCGCTGTTCTGGCGGCGGTGATTTTCAACGCGCTCATCATTATTGCACTGGTCCCGCTGGCGTTACGCGGCGTGAAATACCGGCCCCAGGGCGCGGCCAGCCTGCTGCGGCGGAACCTATTAATCTATGGCGTTGGCGGCATTATCGCGCCGTTCCCTGGCATCTGGTTAATCGATCAGTTGCTGAATGTGCTGAAACTCGCGTGAGGTGAAATAAACATGTGGCAACAACTTCTCCCGGGATTGCGAATGACGCTGGTG
>Ga0070714_100001311_pt1 | contig 17974 bp, 17 predicted proteins | sample LARL83metaG_FD_65450 | JGI IMG/M metagenome (GOLD analysis project Ga0070714, IMG submission 65450) | Corn, switchgrass and miscanthus rhizosphere microbial communities from Kellogg Biological Station, Michigan, USA - LAR L8-3 metaG | ecosystem: Host-associated > Plants > Roots > Rhizosphere ... | reverse complement strand
AATTTCTTCCGCGGCGCCGGGCAACGAGAGATCCATGGCAATCACCTGAGCCTCGGCCGGGCGTAGCTCCTGAGCGATCTCTTTCAAACGCTTCTCGTTGCGCGCGACCAAGATCACGCCATGACCTTCGCGCGCGAAAATGCGCGCCAGCTCGAGCCCGATGCCGCTGGATGCGCCGGTGATCAGGGCTGTCGGCATATCGTTACCAAAGCTTGCGCCTCCGCCGAGCGTCCTTCGCCGACCGGCCCGGTTTTTTCCGCAGTCTTGAACTTCACCGAAACCTGGCCTACTTCGAGGGTCAGCGTCTCGGCCAGCTTCTCCCGGATGGCATGCCGGAAGTCCTTAAGCTTCGGGCGCTCGAGAATCACAGTGGAATCCACATTCACGATGCTATATCCCTGAGCAGCGATCAGGTCGCGGGCGGCGCGCAGGAATTGCCGGCTGTCAGCGTCTTTCCAGCGTGCGTCTGAATCGGGAAAATGCATGCCGATGTCGCCCAGAGCCGCCGCACCCAGCAACGCATCGGTGATCGCGTGCGAAAGAATGTCGGCGTCGGAATGACCTTCGAGCCCGAACTCAGAGGGGATCTTCACGCCACCCAGGATGAGCGGGCGGCCAGGCCCAATGCGGTGGACATCCCACCCTTGTCCAATTCGCAGGTCGCTCAAGAGGAAACTCGGGGAGCCAGCTCCTCGGCCAGGAACAACCGGGCCAGATCCATATCCGACGGTTTCGTGATCTTGATGTTGCGATCACTGCCGGGAACCACGCTCACCTCCACCTGCTCTAAGCGCTCCACCAGACTCGATTCGTCCGTCCCCGCGAACCCATCCTCGCGAGCCTTGGCGAAAGCTTGCTTGAGCAGATCGAAGCGGAACACCTGCGGAGTCTGCGCCAGTATCAGACGCTCGCGCGGAATGGTCTGCCGGATTTTGTTGCGGTGGATTTGCTTGACGGTGTCGACTGGGACAATCCCGACGATAGCAGCGCCATTCTCTTCGGCTTCGGCAAATACTTTTTCAAGCACGGAGTGTTCGATGAAGGGGCGCACGGCATCGTGCACGGCGACAAGTTCCGTGCCGGGGCCGAACGTGGCCAAAGCGTTCTCCACCGACTCCTGCCGGCTGTCGCCGCCTTCCACCAACCTGACAGGTTTTCCAAAACTTTCCCGCTCGAGCAGTTCCCGTACCCACTCCAGGTCTTCCGCGCGGAGAGCCACCACGATCTCGCCCACCGCGTGCGATGAAACAAATTTGCGGATGGTGTGCAACAGGATGGGCGATCCTTCCAGCAGCATGAACTGCTTGCGGCTTGTTCCCGCTTTTTCTGGAACGGAGCGCCCCATTCGAGTTCCCAGCCCTGCGGCTGGAAGAATCACCGAAACTTTCATCTCGATACTCTAGCCCGCTCCGACACCTGAGCCTCGCGCCTCCGCCGTTTGCGCGCCGGTCGAAGAGGCGGATGGCTGTTCACGCGGCGCGTTGGACGTGCGCTCCGAATGGCTCTGGCTCTTGTCGTGCACGCTATGAACGCGGTCGTCAAACCGGCCGAAAATCATTTTGCCGGCGGTGGTTTGGAGAACACTGGTGACCGCAATATCAATGGTGCGAGAAATCATCTTCTTGGCGTTGTCCACCACCACCATGGTGCCGTCGTCTAAATAAGCGACGCCCTGGTTGTACTCTTTGCCTTCCTTCAGAATAAAGACGCGCATCGTTTCGCCGGGGAGTACAATCGGCTTCAGAGCGTTGGCCAGCTCGTTGATGTTCAGGACCGCCACGCCGTGCAGTTGCGCTACCTTATTCAGATTGAAGTCGTTGGTCACGATTTTACAGTTGTAGACCTTGGCAAGCTCGATCAGCTTCATGTCCACTTCATGGACGTTGGGAAAATCATCCTCGAGAATCTGAACGTTGAGCTGGGTCATCTTTTGGATGCGCTGCAGAATGTCCAGGCCGCGACGTCCGCGGTTACGCTTGAGCGAATCGGCCGAGTCCGCTACCAGCTGAAGTTCCCGAAGCACGAACTGCGGGATCACCAGCGTGCCATCCAGAAAACCGGTCTCGACAATGTCGGCGATACGGCCGTCGATAATGACGCTGGTATCCAGGATCTTGAACGACTGGCTGGAGGTCTGCTCTCCGCCGAAAAGACCACCCAAGGCGCCCAGATTCAACATATCGCCCTTGCTCGCGCCCACCACCGCTCCGACATAGGCCATCCATAGCAGCAGCAAAAGCTGCAGGAAGGAGATGGTGGTCGAAGGGCCTGGAATGGCGCGGGACAGGACCAATGAGATCAAATAAGCTCCAATGATTCCGAGAAGAGATCCAAAGGCCGCGCCGAACAGACGCTTCAGTGTGATTTTCCGAACCTGGGTTTCAAAGAAAACGATAGCTATTCCGAAAGCCAGGCCTGCGGCCGCCGCATATCGATCCTGAAGATCGAAGGGACGCAAATACCAAGCGGACGTTGACAGCAGCAGGATAAAGAGGACGCGAATGATAAGCAAACTATTCACGGCAACACCACCCCCCAAACGAGCGGATGCATTTACCCAAGTTACACTTGCGCCATTGAGTATAACACTGATAACAGAACCGCTGTCTGAATTAAAAGGGTTAGAAGTTACAGGAAGGCTAGTGCGAGGAGTACACCGGCGGGTTCAAATTTAGGCGTGCGGCTTAGAGAGCTTTGGCCAATTCTTCCGCGAAAGCGCTATGCGGTCCTTGGGGGCCGTTGGCGTTGTTCGGCGGGCGCTTGTGCTTTCTGCCGCCACGTTCGCGGCGCGGGCCGGCTGGCGGCGGCGCTCCTCGATTCACCTGACCGGTTTGCCCTGGACCTGGGCCTTGACCTTGCGTGCGTGACTTGGGCGGCTGAGCCTGGTTGGCTCGAAGCAGCCGGTCTTCCAGAGGTGCACGGTCGAAACGGCGGATGATCAGGTTCATCTCTTCCGAGTTGGGTGTGTCGATGAAGGCGAAACCCTTCGATTCCTGCGTCTCAGGATTACGGATTACCTTGACGTCATCGTAGACGAGGTTTTCTGCGTTAAGCCAGGACTTGATATCGTCCTTGGTAACCCAGACGGGCAAATTTCCGAGGAACACTGTGAAACTCATTCTGTGGTGTCGTTAACTCCGTTTTCGGGGATTGGGCAGAACTGCTTCGCGGATGCGATCCATGAAAGCTAACCTATCGTATCACAGCGGGCGTGTCCGAGCCAACTGGAAAGTTTGTCTAAAACGATGTTTTTGAAGGACAAGAAAATCAACCAGCCCGGTCACCGACCCAGGACGTACAGCACGTCGTCCATCGCCTCGCAAAAACGAACGCATCAATATTTGGGGACGATCGGATCCACCTTATCGCTCCAGGCCAAAATCCCACCCTTCATGTTCCGCACCTTACGAAAGCCAGCCTGCTTCAGGAAATCCACCGCTTTGGCGCTGCGCATACCGCTCTTGCAATGCGCCACAATCTCATCGGCGGAATTAAGCTCACTCACCCGCTTCGGCAGGTCCCCCAGCGGGATCAGCTTCGCATACGGGATATTGCAGATCTGGTATTCGTGCGGCTCACGAACATCGATTAGAACAAACGGGTCGCCCCGATCGATCTTCGCCTTTACTTCTACTGGATCTATATCGCCTTCCGCTGCCACCGGCTCATGCGGCTGGTTCGGAATCCCGCAAAACTGCTGATAATCGATCAGCTCGCGAATAGTCGGATGGTCGCCGCACACCGGGCATTCCACATTCCGGCGCAGCTTCAACTCGCGGAATCGCATGGCCAGTGCGTCGTAGAGCAATAGCCTTCCCACCAGGGGCTCGCCAATCCCCAGGATCAGCTTCACCGTTTCGGTGGCCTGGATCAATCCAATCGTTCCCGGCAGGATTCCCAGCACACCACCCTCGGCGCAGCTCGGTACCAGGCCCGGAGGCGGAGGCTCCGGATAAAGGCACCGGTAGCACGGGCCGCCTTCATACGCGAACACCGTGGCCTGGCCCTCGAACCGGAAAATCGAGCCGTAGACGTTCGGCTTGCCCAGCAGCACGCACGCGTCGTTCACCAGGTATCGCGTCGGGAAATTGTCGGTGCCGTCGACGACGATGTCGTAGTCTTTCAAAATCTGTAGTGCGTTTTCGCTGGTGAGCGCAGTCTCGTGCCGGTCAATCTCGAGGAACGGGTTGATGTCCAGCATCGTCTCGGCCGCCGAGTCGAGCTTCTTCCGGCCCACATCCTTCGTACCGTGAATCACCTGCCGCTGCAGATTAGTAAAATCCACGACATCGAAATCCACCAGGCCGATCCGCCCGATTCCGGCGGCCGCCAGATACATCCCCAGCGGCGCACCCAAACCGCCGGTCCCGATCAGCGCGACCTTGGCGCTCTTCAGCTTCAACTGCCCTTCCATGCCGACTTCCGGCATAATCAGGTGGCGGCTGTAGCGCAGAATCTCTTCCTTCGAAAGCGTCACTGGGGGCGCCGCGACGCCAGTCGATCCACCCGCGATGCTGGGAACGATCGAGACCGTGTCGCCGTCTTTCAGCGGCGTCGCTTCCTTGCTCAAATAACGGATGTCTTCGTCGTTGACATAGACATTCACAAAGCTCCGCAGCTTGCCTTCGTCGTTGTACAGATGCCGCCGCAGGTCCGAGTACTGGCTGGTCAGCGAGTTCAATACTTCGCCCACAGTCTTGCCCGCGAGCTGCACCGCGTCCTGTTTGCCGGCATATTGGCGTAGCGGAGTGGGAATCAGAATTTTAGCCATAGATCAATTCTTCCTTGGGAGCTTCTTTCTGGTCAAAGTCCGGCCGATAGCTATTGGCATGGTCGAAGCGCCCCTTCTTTATCGACAGCACGACGTATGAAAACCAGGAGCAGGAGTTGGCCAGATCGCGCTTGGAAAAATACGCATCGCAATCGGGATGCGAGTGAAACACGCCCAAAACATCCAAGCCTTTCTCGCGAGCCTCACGGTCTACGCGATTCAGGTCCTTCGGATCCATCACGAAGAAATCCTCCTGCGGTCCAGTGTACGTATTTGGCAGCGGCACGGCCTCCCGCACCAATCCGTCCGAGCCCAGCATCACGCCGCAACACTCTTTGGGAAATGTCTTCTCGGCATGCGAAATCATGGTATCCCATGCCGCCTTGTCTATACGGATCATACTACTGAGGTCGGATCATGAACCGATGCCGGATCATGCCCCGTCAGGATTCGTCCAGAAGGACTCGCTCAAATACTTGTACGCTCCGTCGCACAGCATGGTCACGATTACGCCGCTCTCGCCCGCCTCCACCAACTTGCGCCCCACCGCGCGCGCCGCCACCAGGTTCGCACCCGACGAGATGCCGACTAGCAGAGCTTCTTCACGGGCGATCCGCCGGCACATCGCGTAAGCGTCCTCGGTTTCGATCCAGATGTTATCATCCGCCAGAGTCGGATCGTAGATGCCCGGAACGATCGCTGTCGGCATATGCTTCAAGCCCTCCAGGCCGTGGAACCCAGAGGAGGGCTGCGCCGAGATGCATTTGATGGCCGGTATTTCTTTGCGGAGCCGCCGCGAGTTGCCCATGAACGTTCCACTCGTTCCCATGCAGGCCACGAAGTGGGTGATGCGGCTGGCCGTCTGGGCCAGAATCTCGACCGCCGTCCCGTCGTAGTGGGCCTTCCAATTGGCCGGATTGTTGTATTGATCCGGATAAAAGTAACGGTCGGGATCTGCCTTGTAGATATCGCGGCACAAGCGAATCGCGCCGTCCGATCCTTCGCCCGGATCGCTGAAGACCATCTCCGCACCGTACGCCTGCAAGACATGCTTGCGCTCCATGGAAGCGTTCCCGGGCAGGATGAGCTTCACCTTGTAGCCGCGGTAGGCGCCGATCATGGCGTACGCGATCCCGGTATTCCCGCTGGTGGAGTCCATCAGCACCCGGTCGCGCGTAAGTTTCCCGGTCCGCTCACCGTCCAGAATCATGTTGAGCGCGGCCCGATCTTTTACCGAACCACCAGGGTTGAAAAACTCGGCCTTTCCGTAGATTTCGATGCCCGGAAGGTCGCTGGCGATGCGTTCCATCCGGACTAGCGGCGTATGCCCGATCAGTTGAAGCAGGTTTGTCGATACCAGGCGCGAAACAGGGGGAACGATGGAAGTTGCAACCGACATTAGACTTTCCCTAATCTTATCACCTATTTGTCAGTAGAGAATGGGGTGTACGCACCTGTTGGATGAGCAAACATGCTTTCGGTTGCGTAAAATGTGGCCGGCTAGCTTCAGACCAAGTGGGGCGGGTCCCTGCCCCGCGCCGGGCGCCCCGCCCGGCTAGTGGAGTTTCTTAGCCAAAGCCGAAAGCCGGACCAGGGTTCCGGGGTGGACGCAGGCGTCCGGCCCCACAAAACTAGGATTGCGCAGGAATGCTTGCGCCACAAAGGTAATGCTCACTCCGGTACTTTGAACTTCGGCCCCACCCCGAGCTTCCGCCCCAACCGGAGCCAGCGCGATTCCTCCGCCATTCGAACCTGCGCGGCCAATGAATCAGCCCGCTCTTGCTGGCGCCGGGCCAGTTCGTTCGCAGCTCCCCACTCCTCAGCCAACTGGCTTTGGCCACGGCGATCCATCACGAATGGCTCCTTACGAGCGATCAGCGGCTGCGAGACGTCGCGATCGAACAGCACCCCGATTGCCGGCAGATTCTCGGTCAGAAAAAACACTTCGCGAAAGCCGGCATTGCGCAATTGATTCTCGAGCGCCGTCATGCCGAACTCGCGCATCTCGAGCGTTGCTCCTGAGCCGCCGTGAAAAATCAGATCGTCGCGGACCTCCAGGCTCCCGTCCTGACGACGGTTGACCAGGACTTGCGAGTCCCCCAGCTGCACGATGCGGAATTCGTCGAGTTCCGGAAAGTGCTCGCGCATTTGGTCGCTGGGGCTGCAGTACACCGTAATTCCCAAAAATCCACCCGGCTTGAGCAACCGGCAAGCCTCTTCCAGCGCGCACTCCACCGGCGGCGCGACATGTTCCAGCACGTCCGCCATCAGGATAAAGTCGTACGATCCGGCCAGCTTCGGATGGGGTTCCGCGATGTCGAAGCGCGGCTCGCGATCGTAAAAGGTATTGGTGTAATCGAACTTATCGGCGAGTATCCGCGCGTAGCCCGGCTGGTCACTCAGACCCAGTCCACGAATCGCTTTCAGCTTGGGGAACTGAGCCAAAATCAGGCTGTTTCCGAACAGTTCCATCGATAAGAGATGGATGAGCGCGCGCAAGCGTACGTTCGATCCGCAGCCGCAGGTGGCCGGCTCGGTGGCGAATTCTTCCACCTCGTTGTCCGCGCCGCAAATGTTGCAGGTGAAGGCAACCACGCAAAGCTATTTTGTCACGGCCATGCTACAAACGCTCAGAAGGTGATCTTCGCGGCCAGCTGCAGAATCCTCGGATCGAACGTAGTCAGGCGCGAAAGAAACGCTGCGTTGGTGCTGAAGGCGCGCGTGGCCGCGCTGTAAGTATATTGGGTGGTGTTGATGGATGCGAAATTCGCGCGGTTCGTCAGGTTAAAGGCTTCGAACATCAGCCGTAGACTGGCGCGCTCGTAGATGCGGATGTCCCGCGTGAAGCGCATGTCCACCGTCGCGAAGTTAGGACCCTGAATCGTGTCGCGACCGACATAGGGCGGCCGATCGGTGGCGACATTGCCGTCATTATTGGGATCGTTGTTGACTCCCGCAATATACGGACGGCCGCTTTGCACCTGGCTGATCACCGAAAATTGGTAACCGCTCAGCAGCGCTCTCGCAGCCGGGTTCTGAAGCGAATGACCATAGTTGAGGTCCCAAACTCCCGCGAACACAAAGCGGTGATTGATATCGGAGGCGCCGCGGCCCCGATCAAGACCTGGCAGCGTGGGAAACTCGACTTGTTTGGAGTCATCCACTCCTACCACCACTTGCGTTTGATCCGGTCTGCTATCGATCACCTTCGAGAACGTATACGACGTCTGCAGCGAAAGGCTGTGTGTGAAGCGCTTGGTGAGCTGGATGAATCCGCTTTGATAGATGGAATCGGCGCCACTGTCGAAAATACTGATTCGTCCGAAGGCGCGATCCGGCCGGGCTGGTCCGCCTGTTCCCGGATATTGCAGAAAGCTGACGGGCGCGCCGTTCAAGGTTCCCTGCACCAACACCGGCGGAAATAAATTGATGTCGTGCGTGCGCGTCAGATGCTCGCCCCTTACGCCCAGATAGCCGAGCGTGATTCCGTAATCCCGGCCAACCTGAAACTCCGTGTTGAGGCTCCATTGCTGCGTCAGCGGCTGGACGTAATTGGGAGCGAAGACATAAATGTCCGGAGTCCGGTTTAGCGCCGGAGGACCGGAGAGCACGTTGGGATAAACCGGTATTCCGCCCGTGGCCGCGTTCAAAGTGTAAGTCTGAACCTGGATTCCATTCTGCGTGAAAGCGGTGCCGGTAAGAATGGACGGCGTGCGCCCGTAATACATTCCGTAGCCCCCGCGCACCACGATGGTCCCTTTTTGATTTACCTTAAAGGCGAAGCCGAAGCGCGGCGCGATGTTGTTCGAATCCAGATTGATCCTGGCGGTGTCGAGGCCCATAGCCGCGAGGCCGGGATCCGGATTATGCAGCGGGGGGGTTGCGTAAGAGAAGAGATCGTAGCGGATACCGTAATTCAGCGTCAGCCGCTCGGTGGCGCGCCAGCTATCCTGCGCATACAGGGCGTATTCGTTCACATTCGGGTTCGAAAGCGGGCCGTCGGTTCCCGCTCCCGCGAAGGCCTGCGTGAAAGTGACGGCGTTGCGCGCCGCGAAATCGGCGTAGCTGTTGAAGCTGAAAGAACCGCTGAAATTGCCGGGGAAGAAGTTGCCGATCTTCTGGAAATCCATGTCCACGCCAAACTTCAGAGAGTGGCGCCCGGAAATTCGGGAGTAGCTCTCCACCCATTGATACGTTTTGGCGTTGGTATAACGCGGGCTGAAGTTATTGCGGCCGATCTGCATGACGGTAATGCCCGCCTGGCGGATGATCGCTTCCGGCGCCGCGGAGTTGGCAAATCCAGGCTCGTTGTCGCGAGTGTAGACGAACCGCGATTCCAGCACGCCGTGCGCGCCCAGGATGTAGGTGTGGTTGCCTGCGATATTATCCGTAGTAACGTTGCTGTTGCCGGTATGCTCGGCGGCGCTATTGACGCCGCTGTTCTCGAAGTTCTGCCCCACGAATCGGTTGGCGTTGTAGCGGACGCTCAGCCGCTGGTTGTCAGTGAGGTTGAAATCCACTTTGCCTAGATAGACGTCGTTGTTCAAAGCGTTAGCATAGGACGTCAGGTAGGGCTGCAGCTGCTGGAAGGCCTGCTGCGAGAGAGCGTCGGAAGGCGGCGCCACCTGCAAAAAGACCGTGTTGGGCGTGGTGTTGCGCTGGCCATCATAGTCGAAGAAGAAGAAAGCTTTGTTTTTCCAGATCGGCCCGCCGATGTCGCCGCCAAACTGGTTGAAGTGATACGCGCGCTTGGCAAGCTTGTTTCTGTTGTTCTCCCAGGAATTCGCATTGAGTGCTTTATCCCGATAAAACTCGAATGCCGCGCCATGGAATTCGTTGGTCCCGGATTTCGTGATGACATTGATCACTCCACCTCCAGCGCGCCCAACCTCGGCGGCATAGCCGTTAGTGTTGACCTGAAATTCCTGCACTGCATCCTGGCTGAAGCTGTATGGATTGCGGCCTGTGCCGGACCGGCCGGTGGATTGTCCGAAGAAGACATTATTGCTATCGGCCCCGTCCACCAGCACGCTGTTGCTCGTTCCGCGCTGTCCGCCAAAGGAGAGGTCACCGGTGCGGGTCGGGTCGCGCGTAACGCCCGGAGTGAGCACCGTGAAGTCGAGAAAGTTGCGCCCGTTGATCGGCAAATTACCGACCTGTTCAGTGGTTACCGTCGTGCTGGTCTGCGACCGAGTAGTTTCCACCACCGGGACCTCGGCGGTGACACTCACGGTCTCCTGCGTTCCTCCCACCTCGAGCGGGACATCCACCGTAGCGACCGCGCCCACCGTAAGCGTGACTCCCGTTCGCTTGGTCAACTTGAAGCCATTGGCCTCCACGGTCAAGTCATAAGTTCCGGCGGGGAGTTGGGGAAAGCCGTACAAGCCGCTCGCGTTGGTCGTGGTGGTTCTGGTGAAGCCCGTTTGCGGACTAACGATGGTGATTTTGGCATTCGGAACGGCCGCGCCGGATGGATCGGCTACGGTTCCATTCATTGTTGCGCCGCCAATTTCCGCCTGTCCAAAAGCCAGCGCGGCAAAGAGGCAGGTCCCGAGTATGATTCCTGAAAGCATTTTCAACATATCTCTCAGTCTAACGCTAGAATTATTTCATCACTATGAGAGCGGCAACTTTTTTCACGAATTTCCGCTGGCCATGACATGAAACTCCTATGGATGCTAGCGTTCCTCCCGTATCTCAGCCATGCCCAATCGGAACCCAACGGTGCCGGGCTGGACCGCGGGTCGCTTCCCGATCGCTGGGCGAGCGGCGGCCCCAACTGCGACACTCTCCCGAAGTGGCAGGTCCATCAATACAACGAGAACTTCTATATTCTGCGCGAAAGCGGCTGTACGAATTACGAGAAGCCGTTTCTATTCCTGTTTTTCGGAAGTGAACGCGCCCTGCTGCTCGATACCGGCGCCGGGGATGTGGACACGGCTGAGCCCGTGAAGGCGCTGCTGGCTCGTAAGCACCGGCGGCTGATTGTTGCTCACACGCATGGACACGGCGATCACGTCGCCGGCGACCAGCAACTCGCCGCCCTCCAGGACGTTGTCGTTATTCCGCCTAAGATTGACGACATCAAGAACACCTTTGGGATCCGGCAATGGCCCGGCGACGTCGGGTCCATCGACTTGGGAAACCGTCGCCTGGACGTCATTCCGATTCCCGGTCATGATGCGGTCAGCGTTGCATTCTATGATCCGGCCACAGGCATCCTGCTAACCGGGGATACGCTCTATCCCGGCCGCTTGTATATCTCCGATTTTCCGCTGTATATGGCCAGCATCGAGCGCCTCGTCGAGTTCACGAGCGACAAGCCGGTAGCACACATCCTCGGCAACCACATCGAGCAGACCAGCACGCCCTACCTGGACTATCCGATTCGCACCAAGTACCAACCGGAGGAGCATGCCTTAGCTCTCGGCCGCGCAAGCTTACTGGAGCTGAGCGCTGCCCTCGAGGAGATGAAAGCGCATCCTGTGAGGCAAGCGCTACGCGACTTCACCATCTGGCCGCGCTAGCGATCTATCGCTTTAAAATCGAGCGTGGTAAAGAAAAAAGGCCGGACCATTGGCCCGGCCTTCCACACGGAGCAGGAAGCGGCTTTACCTGGCAGCAAGTAAAGCGCGCAGATGGCGCGCCCGTTCAGGTGACCGAAGCTGACGCAAAGCCTTGGCTTCGATCTGACGGATGCGCTCGCGAGTGACATCGAACTCTTGCCCGATCTCTTCCAGAGTGTGCTCGCGCTCGCAGCCGATGCCGAAGCGCAGCCGGATCACTTTCTCCTCTTTCGGAGACAGGGTCTTCAAAATATTGGCGGTCTCGTCCCGCACGTTGGAATCGATCACTGCATCCACCGGGGAACCAACCCAGCGATCTTCAATCAAGTCGCCCAGCGCCGATTCACCGTCGCGGCCCACCGGAGTCTCCAGCGAAACCGGATCGCGAGAAATAGTCTTCAGCTTCTGAACCTTCTCCACCGGAATATCCATCCGGCGGCTGATCTCGTCGTTGGTCGGAGCGCGGCCCAGTTCCTTTTCGAGCTCGCGCGTGGCGCGCAGGAACTTGTTCATGCTCTCGTTCATGTGCACCGGGATGCGAATGGTGCGTGACTGGTCGGCGATGGCGCGCGTAATGGCTTGCCGAATCCACCAAGTGGCGTAAGTCGAAAACTTGTAACCGCGCCGGTATTCGAACTTGTCGGCGGCGCGCATCAACCCGATGTTGCCTTCCTGGATGAGGTCCAGCAAGTGCAGGCCGCGGTTGACGTATTTCTTGGCGACCGAAACAACCAGTCGCAGGTTGGCTTCCACCAAATCCTTCTTGGCGCGCTCGGCTTCGATCTCTCCGTGCCGGATTACCGACAAGCTATGCTTCAGATCGGTCAAAGATGCGCCGGCCGCAGTCTCCAGCTTGCGAATTTCACGCTTCAACTCGCGGGCCCGAGCCTGCGCAGCCACACCGTTGCGGCCTTCCAGTTTGCGGAACTCCAGGTCCAAGTGGGCCAGTTGCTCCACGGCATGCTCGATTTCTTTGGCGAACTGCTTCCAGCGCGACGGCAGCCAGGCTACCCGGCGGATCTCTCGCGAGATTTCCACCTTGCACCGGCTCAGCTTTCCATTCCAGCGGCGGCGGATCTTCTTGTTGCTCATCGGCACAGAATCCACCCGCTCCATCAACTGCTGCTGCCGCTTGTGCAGCGCGATGATCTCGGAGAACTCGGCGCGAACCTCGGTCTGCTTCTTGGTATCGGCGGGACTGCCTTCTTCCACATCCCCCAGATCCACGAAGTTGTCCAGCTCTTCTTCGCCTTGCTTCAACAACTCGGCAATCTCCACCACGCGCAATTGGACCAACGCTGAACGGCTGATGGACTTTTGCATCCGCAGCTTCCCGCGTTCCATTCGCCGCGCCAGATTTACTTCGCCCTCACGGGTCAGCAGCGGTACAGCGCCCATTTCGCGCAGATACACACGTACCGGATCATCGGTGTAAATCGATTCTTCGACCTGCTGGGCAGCAGGGAATTCTTCGTCTTGAACTTCCTCGGGATGGAAGAAATTGGTCTCTTCGTCGAAAGGAATCCCCAGGGGCTCGTGACTGTCGGTTAAAAACTGATCTTCAAACTGATCCACTTGGATACTCACCTCCCAGCCGGGCACAAGCTTCGCTCCCGCTTGGGGTTATGTCAAAATGGCAATGCAGACTTCCGCCTCCGCTGCGCCGTTAGCCGCCCTACCGTCCGTGTGTAGCAATCGATTATAGCGCGAATCGATTCCGAAGTTAAGCCCTAAATAGAAGATGTCCAGGTTTTGGATTGGTTACACGAAACTTAGCGATCTGTACCAGGCCGTTTGTGAAGAACTAAGTTCTTCAATTCGTTAAGAAAAGCCTCCACGTCCTGAAAGTCCCTGTAAACCGATGCAAAGCGGACATAAGCGATCTTATCCAGGCTCTTCAGATTGTCCATCAGCATTTCTCCTATGTCAGTAGTACTAATTTCCCGGTCCGCATTCTCCGATAGCCGGCTTTCAACGGCGTCAACCAATTCAGCGAGCTTAGCCATGGGCACCGGGCGCTTTTCACAGGCCTTCAGAAGCCCGTTCAACACCTTTTGGCGGTCGAACTTCTCCCGTCTGCCATCCTTCTTGACCACCATGTACGGTATCTCGTCGCTGCGCTCGTAGGTGGTGAACCGTCGCTCGCACTTGAGGCATTGCCGGCGGCGCCGAATCACGTCCCCCTCCTTGCTTTCTCGCGAGTCAATCACGCGGTCTTGCTTGAATCCGCAGAACGGGCAGGTCATAGGGAGACGTCCTTGGGTAGCTGCCTGAGCTTAGTCCAGCTCAGCCCTTCGTGAACAGCACAAACGAAGCCAACCGGTACAATAACTACAAATGTAATAATCCCGATGAAAATGGCTACCCCGGTCGCCGCCTCGAGCGGAAGCCGATATATTTCCGTAAGTACTAGAATAGAGACGACCTGAATGCCTCCACCAATTCCAGGGATCTGAATGATGCTGCCAAAGGCCATGAATCCTAGGATTATTACTACATCAGTAATTTTAAATTGTGCCGTGACAGGAAAGGAGAGGAACAGGGCATAGAATGTGCCCAGGATGAGGATCCACTCCCAAACCGTGTAAATTAGCAACAGAAGCAGCGATTTTAGGTCCCGAGTGGCTTCCATACCTTGAGAAAAGGCCCTTAGCATCCGTTCTACGCGACTGTAGTAATTCGCCGGCAAGAAGCTCACGGCACTCAGCAGCCGCCCTTGTGCTACATCCGAGAAATTTCGGAAGAGGATTAAGAATAGCAGGCAAGCGACGCCGATGGCAGCGACCAAGTACCCCCCTGCTCCCAGGACCCAGCGAAGCGCCGGTCCCAGAGCCAAGCCACGGCTGGGTATCCACATCAGGGCTAGAGCGAATAAGAGGAGAACGGCCAGCAAGTCGAGGATGCGCTCTAGCATCCAGGCTGCAAGTTGGGAGGAAAAAGGCGCGCCGGCGCTGACCGAGATCAAATAAGGCCGTACTACCTCCCCGGCCCGGCCAAGCAAGACCACCGCCATGAACCCGATGGCCGTGTCGTAGGTGAGCCTGCGAATCGTCACCGTGCTTCCTAGCGGCCGGAGCATTACCTCCCAGCGCAGTGCTCGGCCCCAATAGCCGAGTAAGGTCAGTAGCATAGAAACCGTGAGCCAAGCGCCGTTAACATGGGATAGGGTGTTTAGGAAGAGCTGCCATTGAAACGAGTTTCCCCTTAACCGGTAAAAGAGCCCTACTACGACCAGCAAGGCCGCGAGGGCCAGTACGACCCTGGTGATCCAACGGCGCCTTACCGCGCGGCCGTCCCCGGCTAGCATTTATGCCTAACGGGCGCGTCCGACCGGGAACTGGTACGCTGGACATGACCCTTGTAGAATGTAAATCTTGGATTCAAGTGAACTTCTTATCATAAATCCTCGTTTCTTTAACTGGAAGCAGGAGATAAGAGGAATCATGGCCACGGTGGCAGTTCCGGCAGCAAAATGGAATTGGGCGCCACCCTATCCACACCTTCGGACGAGCACTAGCTTGGACGTTGATGCCCAACTCGTAGAACGCTGCCTCAGCGGCCAGGACGCTGCCTGGGAAGAGCTTGTCAAATTGCATACGAGGCGGGTTTACTCGATTTGTTACCGGTTCACCAGCAGCGACGCCGAGGCTCAGGATCTGACGCAGGACGTTTTTCTGCGGGTGTTCAAAAACCTGAAGAGCTTCCGATCCGGGGAAGGATTGTTTGTAGTATGGTTGACCAGGTTGACTCGGAACCTGTTGATCGACCATTACCGCAGGACGCGGCAGGAGCGAGTGACCGAGTCGATCGAGGACCAGGCGTTGGCCATTGAAGAGAGTACGGCCATGTCGGCCAGGACCGATGGAATGCTGGCCGGGCGAGAAGCCAGCGAATTATTGCAAGTGGCGCTGCAGAAGCTTTCGCCGGAATTGCGCGAGACGGTTATCCTTCGCGATCTCGAAGAATTAGAATATCGAGAGATCGCGCAAGTGCTGAATGTTCCGGAAGGAACCGTGAAGTCGAGGCTAAACCGGGGGCGGGCCGAACTGGCTCGGGTGCTGCGGCGGTTTAAGGTTAGTGTATGACGTGCGCTGAGCTGGAAATCCTGCTAGCCGACTACGTGGATGGAACACTCCGCGGCGAGGAGAAGTCTGCGTTCGAGAGTCATCTGGCGGGATGCGGCGCATGCACGGAGTTAGCGAAAGATGTGGCGGGCGCCACGGCGTATCTGGAGCGCGTGGCCACGGTGGAACCTCCGGCGGAATTGCTGACGCGAATCCTGCACGAGATACCCCACGGCCGTCAGCGTAGGGATGACCGGCCATCGTGGTGGCGCAGATGGTTCGGCGGCTGGGTGGAATCGCTACTACAGCCACGCTACGCCATGGGGATGGCGATGACGATTCTTTCGTTTTCGATGCTGGCGCGCTTTACCGGCATTGAGCCACGGCAATTGAATCCGCAAGATCTGGATCCCGTGAAGATCTGGCAAGCGGTGGACGATCGGGCGCACCGGATCTGGGACCGGGGCGTGAAATATTACGACAACTTGCGATTAGTGATCGAGGTTCAGTCGCAATTGAAGGAATGGACCGAGCAAGCTCAGAGCACACCTGATAGTGGAGCGCCGGTCAGCGGAAAGAATGACAAGAGGTAACTAGATGAATTGCGTGAATCATCCCGATTTGCCGGCCATAGCTTATTGCCGGGCCTGCGGCAAGCCGCTTTGCGAAGCCTGCCGCATAAGCGCTGGAGGAACGGTCTACTGCCAGGAGCATGCTCCGGCGGTCGCGGCTGGATCGACGGCCGCAGCTGAATCGTCGCCCTACACGGCGCCAGCGTCAAATCCTGTGAGTGCGCGCCCGCCCGTTCCTGACGCCGGAGCTTCGCCGGGACTCGCTTTCCTGCTCGGGCTGATTCCCGGCGTCGGAGCAATTTACAACGGCCAGTATGTCAAGGGGCTGATCCATGTGGTGGTGCTTGGCATTCTGATCAGCATCGTGAGCAGCAACGAAGCGTCGGGCGGCCTGGAGCCATTGTTCGGCATGATGATCGGCGTGTGGGTATTCTACATGGCGTTCGAGGCGTATCACACGGCGCGGAAGCGCCAACTCGGACAGACGGTGGACGAATTTTCCAGCCTGGTGCCGCTGCACGGCCAGCAGTCCACCTTTCCGGTGGGTCCAGCCGTGCTCATCGCACTCGGGCTGCTGTTCCTGCTGAACAACATGGAGATTATCCGCTTCAGCCAGATCATCCGCTATTGGCCGATCGCTTTGATCGCGCTGGGCGTGTACATGCTGTACGAGCGTCTATCGGCTTCGGATCATCGGCACTCCGGCCCAACCGGCGTACAGGAGGCCACGCATGAACGGAACTAGCTACAACACCAGCTACAACCTCGTGCAGGCGATTCGCGGGCCGATCATGCTGATCCTGCTGGGAACGCTGGTGGCCATGGATTATTTCGGCGTCTACGGTTTCAGCAGAACGTGGCCGATCCTGATCATCGCATTTGGCTTACTGAAGCTGTTGGAAAAAATGGTGGCGGAGCCGATGCCACCGCCCATGCCGCCACCTCCCATGGATAACAGGCCGCAGGGAGGCAACGTGATATGAGACGCGGCTCGGTGATCGGACCGTTAATTCTGATCGTCATCGGCGCGCTCTTTCTGATGCGGAATCTCTGGCCGGATATTCCGCTGGCGGATCTGATCTCGCGCTACTGGCCGTTCGTGCTGATCGCCTGGGGCGGGCTGCGATTAATCGAGATTCTGTTGGCGGCCGTGATGTCGAAACCGATCCCGCGCAACGGCATCTCGGGCGGCGAATGGATGCTGGTCTTTCTGATCTGCATCATCGGCGGAACGATGTACACGGCTCGTCATTATGCCTCCTGGTTTCCAGCCGGACGAGCGTGGCGCGGCGTAATGGTGAATATGGGGGAGCCCTATGACTATACTTTGGCGGCGGTCGACAAGCCGTGCGTCAAGAATTGCCGGGTGCTGATCGAAAATTTTCGCGGGAATGCAAAGATAACCGGCTCCAGCGAAACCGTCGTGAAGGCCAGCGGCCGCGAGACCATAAGATCATTCCAGCAATCCGACGCAAATAACGCCAACAAAGAAACTCCGCTGGAGTTGATCCAGCAGGGCGATCAAATCATTGTTCGCACCAATCAGGACCGGGTGAGCGACCGCACTCGAGTGACTTCCGACCTCGAGCTCACGGTACCCATGGGCTCTTCCATCGAAGCGCACGGACGACAGGGGGACTTTGACATCCAGAACGTGAACGGGGCTGTCGATATCAACAGCGACAACGCGGGTGTGCGCCTTGAGAACATCGGTGGCGATGTGCGCATCGATCTACGCAAAAGCGATATCATTCGCGCCATCGGCGTCAAAGGCACGGTGGATCTGAAGGGCCGGGGACAGGATGTGGAACTACAGAACATCGATGGCCAGGTGAACGTGGGCGGCACCTATGTCGGCCAAGTCCAACTGCGGAATCTGGCTCAGCCCCTGCGATATGAGGACCCGTTGATCACGGTCAGCCTCGAGAAGCTGCCCGGCCAGATTCACATGGGGCTGGGCGAGTTCACCGGCAACACTCTGGTTGGTCCGATCCGCTTGAA
>Ga0070714_100001308_pt1 | contig 17978 bp, 14 predicted proteins | sample LARL83metaG_FD_65450 | JGI IMG/M metagenome (GOLD analysis project Ga0070714, IMG submission 65450) | Corn, switchgrass and miscanthus rhizosphere microbial communities from Kellogg Biological Station, Michigan, USA - LAR L8-3 metaG | ecosystem: Host-associated > Plants > Roots > Rhizosphere ... | reverse complement strand
TGGTTCAGCACATTGAACATGTCCGCGCGGAACTTCAGTCGACCCGATTCGCCGAGCCAGCGCAGTCCAAACGACCGGGCGATGGAGATGTCTACGCTGTAGAATCCCGGGCCGATAAACGCATTCCGGCCAGCGTTGCCCAACATGCTTGGGGCGGCTTCGGCAAAGGCCGCCGGATTCAGTAGCCGCACGCCGCCGACGACTGGAACGGGATTTGGCAACACGGCTTGCCCGGGATTTATGATGTTTGGCCGATTGTTCAGGATCAAGCCCTGGCCAAGAATCGCGTGCGTCGTGCCGATTACTGTGTAGGGAAATCCGGACCGGAATGCAGCCAGCTCGCCCACCGTCCAATCGCGCAGCAGGAAGCGCGCTTTCGAAGCGGCGAACAGCGTAGGCAGATTCCAGTATGAGAACAGCACCAGATTATGCCTCTGGTCGAAGTCGGAATTCCCACGATCAGCCAGTGGATTGAACTGCACGGAAAACGCCGAACGCCCATTGGAATCGGCCGTGCTCTGAATACTGGTGAAGTTGAGGTTGAAGAAGTCTCCGATTAATGGATCGCTCTGGTTGTCGATGGTGTGGCTCCAGGTGTAAGAGCCTTGCACCATTCCGCGGCTGGTTCGGTAGCGCACCAAGGCGGTCAAAGCGTTGTAATCCGAGAATCCCTGGTTCGCGCGATAAGCGATGTCGGGTAAGTTCGGGTTATAGCGACCCGCAAGCGTCGAAAAGTCGCGATTAATGATGTCAGTAGTGATAAGGCGGCGCCCATAACTGCCCAGTCCGTTTACTTCCACAACGAGGTTATCGGTTACTCGCTGCTGCACGCCGGCGAAGTAACTGTGGGCGTAACCGTTGACAAGTCCTGGATCCACCAGACTAAGGTCCGGGAAATTACTATCGATGGATTGGCCTTGAAAGCTAGCCAGCACTGAAGAAATGGGGGCGAGATAGTTGGTCCGCCCGGGAGGCAATTTCAGCAACGGAAGAATCAAATTGTTGTTGCGCAGATTTTGCCACAAGTTATCAAAGGGCCGATCGTAAAATATGCCATAAGCCCCGCGCAGCAATGTTCGGCCTGTGCCAAAGAGGTCATACGAAGCGCCCACGCGCACCGCGAAATCCGTCGTGTCGGTGCCGAAGAGTTCCTGGTCACCGGAACCAGAGGGTTTCATGACCGAAGCGCCAACCAGCTGCTGAGCCAAAGTCGATCCGGAACCGAGCTGAACCAGGGCATCCTTGACGGGACCGGTATTTCGCGGTCCGCCATAGTATTCGTATCGGAGGCCAAAATTCGCGGTAAGGCGCGAACTGACTTTGTAAGTGTCCTGCGCAAACAGAAAGAATTGGCGATAAGTATAGCTGCGATTCGGATCGGGCTGCTGTACAGCGGGCAGAGTGACTCTATCCATGGACCCGCGGACGTAAGCCGGCAGATCCACTGCGAACAGGGCGATGTTACTGAAGATATACTCGCCGTCGCGGCCGGCTGTGAGGTAGCCATCGGATGACCGCCAGAGCGTTCCCGCGCCGACAGTGATCAAATGCCGCCCACGCGACCAGATTACGTTGTCCAGCAGCTCCCAGCTCTTGTTCACATTCTTGTATTCGTAGAAAGCCGGGCTCCCAGGCAGGGCGACGCCATCCGAGCTGACCAGCGATGGGATTTCCGGATGCGGCCGGTTCCAGTGCAGGTCATCGTCGCTGTAGCTAAAGCGAGCTTCGTTGGTGAGGTTGGCACGGAACGAATGAATGTAGCCCATGCCGAGCGCCCAGGTGTTCTGATGGAGCGCCGATATGAAATCCTTGTACGGGCTCCATATGAAATCGGGCTCTGTAAGCCTGTTGATGAGGACGCGCGCCATCACGCGGTCCCTCCCGGCGGGTTGCATGTAATCCAGTCGTTCGATCGCCAGTGTGCGGTTCACCGCTACCGGTGGAGCGAGTGTGAGCGGAGCCGTGAACAGGTTTCCGTTTGTGACTGCCGGAGCCGGGAATTCGGTCAGCAGCTTTCGGGCGAGTGATGTTTGGGTGGTGAAAGCGAGCAAGTTGGGAGTCGGGAAAAGGAACGTTGTCGGATCCTGCTGGCTGCGGCTGCGAAGATAATCCAGAGCGCTGAAGAAGAACAGACGATTTCGTAGAATCGGACCGCCGATTATGTAACCGGGCTCGCTCTCTTTGTCAGGTGTGCGCGGCGCACCTTGTAGATTCTCTTGAAAACCATTGGCGTTCAAGGCATCGTTCTTCAGATAGAAATAGCCGGCGCCGTGAAACTGCTCGCCGCCCGACCTGGTGATGGCATTCGCCAGAAAACCCGAAGTCCGCCCATACTCGGCCGAGAAGTTATTGGTCGATACGCGATACTCCTGGATGGCTTCCGGAGCCAGCACGGTCAGCGGGCCGGTGATCAGGTAATTGTTGTTCTCGACGCCATCCAGCAGGAAATTCGAAGCCGAAGGACGCTGGCCGTTGATCGACAGTCCCAGGCCCCGGCCGGTCGCTGCATCGGACGTGACTCCCGGCTGAGTCACCAGCATTGTATAGACGTCGCGGCCGGCCAGCGGGAGGTTGTTGATCTCGCCCGAGTCGATGACTTCCGACACGGTCGATTCCATTGGGGCGCGGCGCCCCTTCTGCGCTTCAAAAGAACCGGACTTACTGGGATCGACGTCCGGACCGTAGAAGGTCACGATGGTCCTTGATCCCGGTAGAAACACGCTCTTGTATTCGCCGGCTTCCCAGACATCGCTCAAGGGCCGCAGCCGGAAGTCCAGTTCGATGCGCGCAGCCACGGTGAGCTCCAGTTCCTGAACTTCCTGCGTCTGATAACTCGCGTGCGCCACGCTGATCCGATAGAAACCGGGCGAAAGCAGCGGCAGGTAGTAATACCCGGCGTCATCACTGCGGGCCGAGCCGGCCAAGTTGGAGGTCGAACTGGAATAGGTCACGCTGGCGGCGGCGACCGGCCGGCCCGTGACAGAGTTCACCAACTGCCCGGAAATCAAGCCCTGGGTGGTCTGAGAGACCCCCGCCACCGCCGACAACAAGATCAACGGAAGCGCGCGGATACTCGAAGTCATTAATAGAGACTCTAAAGCGCGAGTGCGAAGCAGCCGTAGTAAGATGCAGGTTAACATGAAGCGAAAGTGGAGGCACGGGGCGCTGTGTGTCTTGCTGGCACTCGGAAGCACTGCCGCCGCGTGGTCGCTGGGCCGCGTCCGTTTTTTCCAGATCCTTAACCTAAAGGCGTACGATGCCCATTTCGTCTTCCGTTCACTGCTCGCAGGGCCGCCCACGATTCCTAACATCGTCCTTTTAGTCGAAGACCAGAAGACCTTCGATACTTTTTCGGAGCCGCGCCTGTTCTGGCACAAACACTATGCCGAAGCCATACGCGCCGCCTCGGACGCCGGCGCCAAAGTGATCGGGCTGGACCATGCTTTCGGGATACCTGTCGACAAGTGGGAGCCCGATTTTGATCGGCTGATCGGGGAGTCGGTCAGCGCGTCGGCGGTTCCCGTGATCTACGGATACGTTACTGAGCTCAACTCAAACCAGTCTGCGCAATCGATGCCCATTAACATGATCGCCGCGGGTCTGGGCCTGGGCGCCTTCGCCAATCTCACGGCCGATGCGGACGATTTCGTGCGCAAACAGGAGTTATTCGAGGCTCCATCGAAAAATCCCGCAGATCCTCCACCGGCCCGGTCCTTCGCGCTGCGGATTGCCGAGAAGTCGCTCGGCGCCGATGCTGCGATCGAGGATGGCACGCTGGCGCTGGGAGGGCACACGATCCCGATTTCACCCGACCGAACGCTAGCGATCAACTATGCCGGGCCTCCTGGAACCTTCGCTCGCTATTCTCTGGCAGATTTTGAAGCCGCCGCGAAGGCCGGCGACAAAGCCAAGTTGCGGAATCTGGTGAATGGCAAGATCGTGCTTATCGGAATCGACTTTGCCGACGAGGATCGGAAGGCGACGCCGTTCTACACGCTCTTCAGCGGGTTGAAGTGGACCACGGCCGGCGTCGAAATCCACGCCAATACGATTCGCACGCTGCTCGACCATCTTTATCTGGTGCCGGTACCGGGATGGGTGCGGTTGTTCGCCCTGATTTTAGCGACTGCGATAACGGTCTGGATCGCTACCGAGCTGGTGGCCTGGCGCGCGGCAGTCTTCGTGCTGATCGAAGTGGTTGCGATCCTCGCGGCGACGCACCTGGTGTTCGAGGGCGGCTACATTCTTTCGACGTCCGAGATGCTGCTGGCAACGTCCATCTGCCTGGTCGGATCGGTAGTTTATCGCTTCGGGACCGAGGAAAAGGGCCGCAATCTTTTCCGGCGCGCCGTGTCGATGTTCGTAGGCAAGCAGTTGACTACTTCGCTTGACGAGACACAAGCGATTGCGCTTTCGGGAAAGCGTCTGAATGTCACCATTCTGTTTACGGATATCCGCGGATTCACCGCTTTTACCGAAGAGGTTTGTGAGAAGGAAGGGCCCGAAGAAGTTGTGAGGTTGTTGAACGAGTACATGGCCATGATGGTCGGGATCATCATGACCTACGGCGGCCATGCCAACAAGTTCATCGGGGACGGAATACTGGCCATCTTCAGCGACGAGGACCAAGGCGCCTCTCCGGGTGACCACGCGTTTCGAGCCGTTCGCTGCGCCACCCGAATAGTGACGGCCCAGAGCCAGTTTCAAACCGGCGCCGGCATCCACACCGGTCCAGCTGTTGTAGGAAATGTGGGATCCGCCGATAAAATGGAGTATACGGTTTTAGGCGACACCGTCAATCTTGCGTCCCGGCTCGAAAGCTTGAACAAGGAGCACCATACGAAACTCTTGATGTCCGGCGCTACTCAGAGCCTTTTAGGAAGCAAAGTGGAGACCGTGCATCTGGGCGAAGTGCCGGTGCGCGGCAAAGCGGTTCCAATTAATCTATATACGGTGGCAACGCTGGTGCCGAGGGCCGTGGTGAATGCGTAGGCGAATCGTCATCCTCGGGTTGGCGGCCGCAGCGCTCGCTTTCGCTGACACTAAAGAAGAACCGGTCGGCCTGGTTTTGTCGGCAGCAGGGAGCAAGCTGCTGCGCGCCGATACCGAAACTCCGCTAGGCGCCAGAGCAGGCGACCTGCTGTTTGCCGGAGACGGGCTGCGCACGGAGAGCTCGGCGGCGTCGTTCCTGTTCTGCCCCGCGAAGGTCCTCGACACCCTCGGTCCATCCGGTGAGGTTCGCCTGGATTTAAAGCAGCCCAGGGTGAAGTCCGGCAAGATTTCGGAGCAGCCGGCGCGGGCCTGCACCTTGCCGCAAACTCTCCGCGTGGCGACGGCGAGCCAGCAGCACTACGGCGTGAGCATGACGCGCGGCATCAACAAGCCCGAAGTCCCGCCTACACCTCGCGACAAGCTGAGCCCGGATGTTCAGGCCGAACTGGCGCCGTCGGACGCTGCGCTTGCGGCCAATCCGAAGGATCCCGCAGCCCTCATCGGCGAAGCGACGGTTTTTGAAAACCACAAGCTGACGGCCAACGCACTGGAGATGTATTACAAGCTTCGCGAACTGTGGCCCGATGCGGTCTGGATCAAGAGCAAGATTTTCGAATTGGAGGAAGCCATCGCGACCCAGGTTGCAGCGGCCACCGCAGCCGCCGGGACCGGTGGAAAGACCTACGCACTGCTGGTCGGAATCTCGAAATACCAAAAGCCGGAGTTGTCGCTACAATTCGCCGATGCCGATGCCAGCGTCTTCGGGCAGCTGCTCCAGAGCCCGCGGGGCGGCGGTCTGCCGGCCGAGAACGTCCTGCTGCTGACCGATGAGAAGGCCACCACCGCGGCGGTTCGCAACGGCTTCCAGGATTTCCTGAAGCGCCGAGCCTCGAAGAACGATACGGTGATCATCTTGATCGCCGGCCACGGTACGGTCGAAGTGCCCGGCAGTAAGAACGCGTTTATCCTCACCTACGACTCCGACCCGCAAGATTTGAAAAGCACCGCGCTTCCGATGGGTGAGCTGCAATCGTTATTCGAAGAACAACTCGCTAAAGTCGGGCGCGTTCTGCTGTTCGTGGATGTCTGCAAGGCCGGAACCATCGGCACGATTCACAACACCAGCGTGAGCGCCAACGTACAACAGTTGGGCGACGTGGAGGGCGACCTGTTCGGGCTGCTCGCGAGCCGTCCCAAAGAAGTATCGCTGGAAGGGCCGCAGTTCGGCGGCGGGCACGGTGTCTTCAGCTATTACGTGATGAAAGGATTGGAGGGCGCGGCGGATCAGAACAACGACGGCGTCGTGGATGCCAACGAACTGATCAAATATGTCAACGACAGCGTGCCGATGGCCACCGATAATAAGCAACACCCGCGTGAGTTCGGCACCTATGACAACTCGCTGCGATTGTCGGATGTCAAGAAGCCCGGCATCACCCTGGCGCACTGGCGGATCCTGCTCGATTCGCGCAGCGGCCAGCCATTGTATCTGGCATCGGCAGCGCCGGACGGCCCGCTGTTTGATCCTCAATCCTCGGACGAAATCGATCGCTTCTCTTCAGCCATCAACGCCGGGCGGATTCTGCCCGATGAGCAGGACAATGCCTTCGACGGTCTGCGGCGTTTGCAGAGTCAACTCGACCTGGAGCAATATCAAGAGCGCAAGAACCAGCTTCAAGTGGCGCTCGAAAACAAGGCGCAGGGAGTTCTGTTGCAATATCTCGCCGGCGACCAGATGCCCCAATCGCGCGCCGATTTTGAGCAAGGCAGCCGGTATATGGACGCCGCGCGCCGGTTGACTCGGGAATCGTTATTCCTGGAGGGCCGCCAGGATTTCTTCCAGGGCCGCGCACTGCTGTTCGACAAGAAATTTCCGGAAGCCGCTCAGTTGCTGGAGCAAGCGGTGCGCATCGATCCGGGGGCCGCGTACGGATTCAACGCGCTGGGCATCGCGTACCTTGAGCAGGCGCAGTACGACAAAGCCATTCCGGCCTTCCGCGACGCCGTCCGCCGCGCGCAGCATTGGTCTTATCCGCTGCACAACGAAGCCCTGGCGTTCGTCGAAACCGGCGACTATAAATCGGCCATCGGTGCTTACCAGGAAGCCATCCGGCTCACGCCGCAATACAGCTACCTGCCGTACAATCTGGGGCTGGTCTATCAGCGGCTGAATCGTCGCAAGGATGCGGAGGCCGCTTACCGGAAGGCCAGTTCGCTGGCGCCAAATTCGGCCGAGCCGTACAATGCGCTGGGCACGCTAAAAGCATCCGAGGGCAAGCGGAGTGAAGCGGAGCAACTTTATCGTGAGTCATTGCAGAAGAATCCGAACCTGCTCGCCGCGCGACACAATCTGGCCGTGTTGCTGGCCGCCGACAGCAGCCGCCGCGAGGACGCCATCAACCTGTGGCGCGAGAATCTGAGGCAATCGCCCGATTACCTTCCTTCGCGTCTTAGCTTGGCGGAAACTTTGGCCGCGCGCGGCGACAATGCCGGTGCGATCGAAGAGTATCGCAAGATTTTGGAGGCCAAGCCCGGTTATCCAGCAGCGCGGCTCGCACTGGCCGGATTGCTCGCCAAGTCCGGCGATGCCGAAAGGGCAATCCAGGAATTGCGGCAGATTTCAGGCGCGGGATCGCAGAATCCGGAAATTTTCGAACAGATTGGCGATCTTGAAGCGGCCCGCCAGCATATCGCGGAAGCAAGAGCGGCTTATCAATCGGCGTTGGATCTTGCTTCCGACCGTGCCGCGCGAAAGCGCATAGGCAACAAGCTGAAGCCGCTACACTGAAACTAGAAGCGCCCGCCATTGCCAGCGGGCGCTCTCCTCCAAGGCCACAATTCCTCTTTTCGATTGAGGGTGCGACCTTCAAGCGTTAGACGATTTGTTACACCAATTCGTTTCTACTGTGTGGACCGTATTTTGCAGCGGCTCAGCGCTTATCGCCCGCGGCTGCCTGCGATGCCTTTTGGGTTGGCTTGGGCGTGTCCGTTTTGGATATGTCGATACCACCTTTGAAATATGCCCCGTCTTCAATGATGATGCCGGCGGTCTTGATGTCGCCGACAATGGTGGCGCCGGCGCGGAGCGCGATCCGCTCCTCGGCCTCGACGTTTCCACGTACCGAACCGAACACGATTACCTCTTTGGCCTTTATATTGGCGCTTACTTTGCTTTCCGGTCCGATGGTTAGGCGACCCTTCAAGTCCAGCTTGCCTTCCAGCTCGCCATCCACGTAGAGTTCTTCATCGCACTTTACGTCGCCGATGATCTTCATGGACTTGCCGAAGATCGTTGGTCCCTCCGGTTTCGTCGCCGGTTGAGTGTTGACTACCGGCGGCCGGCTGGCGAGCGCAGGATTAGGCGGGGCTGGATTGCCCTGGGGTCCATTGCCCTGCGGCTGCGACGGAGTCTGGGTTGGTTGTGTCTCTCCTGGTTTTCCCCACATAGTCAAGTGTGAATAGCACGCCGCCTTCCATTTGAGGCGGCGCTTGATTCTCTTCAAGTTTAGCGCGGTTGAAGGAGCGGTGGGTCGGTCCGGCCGTGTACTTTTGACCCCGCCCTGGGCAAAGCTTGCTTAGTGTCGCCGCTCGAAGAAAGCCGCTTTATCGATCCCGGCATCCACCGCTACATCGAAGAATCCGATCATCATCTCCTCCCAGCTCTGCTCGCCGAACCGAACATCGGCCTTCGGATCGGGATTACGCGGATTATTCGGTGAGTTGTCGAAATAGGCGGTCCACAGCAAGCGCGTGCCGGCTGGAATCAAACGAGGCTCCGATAATCGGTAATTGAGCTGCCAGTTGAAATCGTAATGGGTTACCTTGAGCAGCGTCTCGACGTTTCCATTTGGACGCACGATCGCGTATTCGAAGGACTTGCCGCGCAGGTGCATGTGTGGAAAAAGGCCGAGGAGCAGCGCGGCGTTAGGTAACGTACCGGATACCGGGACGCGGTAGTTTGAGTCTCCGGGTGGAATCACGAACTTGTCATTACCCATTTGCAGCGTGAGGACCGCCTGTTTCGGCGGCTCTTTGGCGAACACCACTGCAATGCGCGTGCGGTCCACTGTCGCCTGGCCGTTAGCCGTGTAATGCATTTGCAGCACAAGATCGGATCCGGCTTTGATCTTCTTAGCCATCCCGGATTTCCACAAGTCAGTCGAATTGCCGGGCGTGTAGACCATCAGAATGTCGCTGGTGGTGAAGCTTTTCGCTAACGGAAGTGAGAACGCTACGCTGCCCGGTTGTCCTTCCAGCCATTTCGATCCGGGCTCTCGGATGTAAACCACGGCGTGGTGGACAACCCGGGTGTCGCCGGGGCGGACTTCGACCTTCTGAATCCACTTGTCCTCGGAAAAGCGCGTCGGAAGGATGATGTACTGATAGTCGACCGCGCCTTTGGCCGGGATGGGAAAGGATTTCGGCATTTCGAAGACTGCATCCGGAGTACCGATCATCCAGCCTCGGGGCCATACACGAGGTGGCGGAGCGTCCTTTGGGTCGCCTTCGGGAGTGCCGGCGTCCACCCAGTTAACCAACGTGTCAATCTCAGGTTGTGAAAGGGACCGGTCATTGGCGAAGTGTCCGTATTTCGGATCCGCAAACCAGGGCGGCATAGTGCGCGTGATGACTGCTTCCCGAAGCGACTTGGCCCACGGCCTGGTATCCGCATAGGTGAGCAGTGACATGGGCGCGATTTCGCCGGGCCGATGACACTCCTGACAGCGCTTCTGGAGAATCGGGAGGACGTCTTTGTGGAAGGTTACCGCACGTCCGGCCATCGCCGTCGACAGCGCCGCGAGACTAACGAGCCAGCGACGCAACGTATTTGTCGCGGCATTGCTTGGAACAAAAATAGAGGATCTCGCCTCCTACCTTTTCCTGGATGGATGACGCGGCCGCAATGTAGGTTCCACAGGCTGGATCTTTCTTCAGTTCCCCGGTCAGCGGAACCTGTTTTCCGGGAGCCTGGCTCGATTGGGCTTGGCCAGTCCGTGGCCCGATCAGCTCACCAAAGCCCTTCGCGATGATGCCCATCACAGCCCGGAGGACCGAGATCAGGATCACCGCGAAAAGCAGATACAGGATGACGCGGAACATTCGCCTGACTTAATTTTAGCCGTATCGGCGGGCTATTCTTCTTTGGTGGTTTCCTTGCGGGCCATGAGGCGATGAAAACCCTCCTGAGCGAAATGATGATCGTTCGTCAATATTTGATTGATTCCTTCACGCCGCATAACGTTCATTGTGATGCAGTTCGTTAGGCTATATTTCTTATCAGGACGCCGCTGGTAGAGTTCCAGACCACCATGAAAAGACTCGTGCGACTGTGGGATCACGCCGATTTCGTCCGAATCGAGAATCGTGCGCACCAATTCGCAGGCCAAGCGTCGGGTACGGTCGCCAAAACCAGCGACGCCTGTGAGAAATTCTGAGAGAACCTCTTCTGTCGTGACCAATCGGGCGTGCTCCAAATCCACCGATTTGGCCGTCTGCGACCAAGGGTCACTTGGCAGGAAAATAGCGATCCAGTAGAGTGTGTCCGCGAAAACCCGCCTCAACTTTTTGGCGACCGATAGATATAGTCATCGAGCCGGCTGGAAAAATCAGGCGGAACCGCCCGTCGCTCAGCTTGGGGGATCTTCTTCCCGAGCTTTTGCGCGATCTCCACAATCCTAGGGAGCTTCCGCTTCTTCGCCTTCTGTTGGGTCACCCTCGGCACGATTAAAGCTTAGCAACTCCGATCGTCGCACTGGCATTCGGCTTTCGAGGAAGCAATTTACTCTTCTTTGGTGGTTTCCTTGCGGGCCGCATCAATGCGTGCCTGCGCGTGTCGGAAGGCGATCAGCGCCGCGGCAATATCCACTCCCAGCGCCGGGTTAATCATTTCATCCTGGGCGTGCTTGAGATCTTTCTCGGCTTGGCTGACGTCGATCTCGGTGCCCTTCTCGGCGAAGTCGGTCAACACCCGGACCACGTTATTGTTGATCTCGAGGAAACCGCCGCGCACGGCCAGGCTAAAGCGATGATCGTCCGGAGTGGTGTAGGTCATAGCGCCGATCCCTAGCTCCGAAAGCAGCGGCGCATGATCCGGCAGCACACCGATGTAGCCGTCGGCGGCCGGAATCTGAGCACGGATGGCCTTCTCGCGCGCCAACAGCCGCTCGGGAGTCGCGATCTCGATTTCGAATGTATCCGCCACTGGCTATGCCTCGCCTTGCTTGCGCAATTCCTCCGCCTTCTTCTTGACGTCCTCAATGTCGCCCTGCATGTAGAAGGCCTGCTCCGGAAGATCGTCGTGCTTGCCTTCCACCACTTCCTTGAAGCTGCGCACCGTCTCGGCCAGCGGAACGTACTTGCCTTTGAAGCCGGTGAACTGCTCGGCGACGTGGAAAGGCTGCGACAGAAAACGCTGGATCTTGCGAGCCCGGGCGACGATCTGCTTGTCGTCGTCCGATAGCTCGTCGATGCCGAGAATGGCGATGATGTCCTGCAGATCTTTGTAGCGCTGCAGAATTTGCTTCACCTGCTGGGCCACACCGTAGTGCTCCTCGCCCACTATGCGGGGATCGAGAATGCGCGAAGTCGATGCCAGCGGATCCACCGCCGGATAGATCCCCTGCTCCACCAGACTGCGCGTCAAGTTGGTGGTGGCATCCAGGTGCGCGAAAGTAGTGGCGGGAGCAGGGTCGGTGTAGTCGTCGGCGGGCACATAAATCGCCTGAACCGACGTGATGGAGCCTTTCTTGGTGGAGGTGATGCGCTCCTGGAGCTCGCCCATCTCCGTTGCGAGGTTGGGCTGATAGCCCACCGCGGAGGGCATGCGGCCGAGCAGCGCCGATACTTCGGAGCCGGCTTGTGTAAAGCGGAAAATGTTGTCGATAAAGAGCAGTACGTCCTGGCCTTCTTCATCGCGGAAGAATTCGGCGACGGTCAAACCGCTGAGACCCACGCGGAGGCGCGCCCCGGGCGGCTCAGTCATCTGGCCATAAATAAGTGCGACCTTAGACTTCTTAAAATCGTGCGGATCGAGCACCCCGGATTCCTGCATCTCGAGCCACAGGTCGTTCCCCTCGCGCGTTCGCTCGCCGACGCCCGAGAACACGGAGACACCGCCATGTTTTAGAGCGATGTTGTTGATCAGCTCCATGATGACGACCGTCTTGCCGACGCCCGCGCCGCCGAACAGACCGATCTTGCCGCCGCGGAGGTAAGGTTCCAGCAGGTCAACGACTTTGATGCCGGTCTCGAACATCTGGAGTTCGGTGGCCTGTTCTTCGAAGGCCGGCGCAGCGCGATGGATCGGCCACCGCTTGGCGGTGTTCACGGGACCCATATTGTCCACGGGTTCTCCGATCACGTTCATCACGCGGCCCAGAGTCTCGTTTCCAACCGGCACTTCGATCCCATGTCCCAGGCTCACGGCCTTCATGCCGCGCACCATGCCATCGGTGGGCTGAAGCGCGATGGTTCGCACGCGCCCTTCCCCGATGTGCTGCGCTACTTCCACCATGACGTCAATCGGCATAGGCGTGGTGAAGCCTTCGCTGGTAATGTGGATCGCGGTGTTGATGACGGGGATCTGGTGTTCGGGAAACTGGATGTCGACGGCCGGTCCGGCGACCTGGATGACTTTGCCTTCCACCAATCCGTTTGTAGTTGCCATAAATGCCTCTCTAAGTCTCGATCAGAAAAATGGGGACACGCCTACCCGGTAGCAAGGTCAGGAACGGCAATGGCTCGGCTTCGGAGTGTCCCCATTCTTAATCCAGAGCGGCAGCGCCGCTCACGATCTCGATAATCTCCCTGGTAATGCTGGCCTGCCGCACCCGATTCATCTTCAGCGTTAGCGCATCGATTACATCGGCGGCGTTGCTGCTAGCGGCTTCCATCGCGGTCATGCGCGCGGCATGTTCGGCCGCGGCCGACTCCAGCATGGCCCGGAAGATCTGCGCCTCGATGTAACGCGGCAACAGGCTCTCGAGCAGTTTGCCGGGGGGCTGCTCATAAATGTAATCGATCTGCTCCTGTTTTTCAGGAACTTCCACCGGCAGCACGCGCGTTACCACCAGCCGCGACGCCATCATACTTTTGAAATTGTTGACCACCAGGTACACGGCGTCGATCTCGGCTTTGCGGAATCGCTCCGTCACTTTGCGCGCGATCTCGAGCGCGTCCTCAAACCGAGGCGCTTTCTGAAATAGCGTGGAATAGTCCCCCGTGACGCGGGAGTGCCTCTTGCGGAAAAAATCACGGCCTTTTCGCCCGATCAGCTCCAGATGAACTTCGGCGTCCGCGTGATCCCGGATAAATAGCTGAGCCGTTCGAATTACGTTAGAGTTGAACGCTCCGGCCAAGCCGCGGTCCGCGGTAATGACCAAAAGTTGAATACGTTTCTCAGGACGCTTAGCCAGCAGATCGACGCCTTCGTCCTGATGCTGTTCGGCGGCAGCCTGGGCAACGTTGATCAACATGCGCCGGATAATTTGAGCATAGGGCCGCGCCGCGAGAACGCGGTCTTGCGCACGCCGCAGCTTTGCCGCCGAGACCACTTTCATGGCCTTGGTGATCTGCTGCGTGTTCTTGACCGAACGAATTCGGCGGCGTAAATCGATCAGGCTGGGCATCGCTTAGACCGTGACGGCTGCCACCTTATGCTTGGAAATGAAGCGACCCTTGAACTCTTTGATGATCGTATTCAACTGGCCCTTGGTCTGATCATCCAGCGTTTTCTTCTCACGGATCGTTTGCAGTAGGCCGGCGTGGGTCGAATCCATGAAACTATGCAATTCCGTTTCAAACAGCCGGACCTGCTCAGCCGGAAGATCGTCAAGCAACCCGTTGGTGCCGGCGTAGACAATCACAACCTGCTTTTCCACCGGCAAAGGCGAATACTGAGGCTGCTTCAGAACCTCTACCAAGCGGCTGCCTCGATTCAATTGGGCCTGGGAAACTTTATCCAGTTCCGATCCGAACAGGGCGAACGCCGCCAGATTTCGATACTGCGCCAGGTCGAGACGCAACGACCCGGCCACTTGACGCATGGCTTTGACCTGCGCGCTGCCGCCCACGCGGCTTACCGAGAGGCCCACGTCGATGGCCGGCCGAATATTGGAATTAAACAGATCCGCCAGCAGGAAGATTTGGCCGTCGGTGATGGAAATCACGTTGGTGGGAATGTAGGCCGAGATGTCGCCCGCCTGAGTCTCGATGATGGGCAGGGCAGTCAGCGAACCGCCACCTTTGGCATCGTTCAGTTTGGCGGCGCGCTCGAGCAATCGGCTGTGCAGATAGAAAACGTCGCCTGGGTAGGCTTCGCGCCCGGGCGGACGGCGCAGCAGCAGCGAAATCTCACGATATGCCGCGGCGTGCTTGGAAAGATCGTCGTAGATCAATAGCGCGTGGCGTTTGGTGTCTCGAAAATACTCGCCCATCGCGCAGCCCGCGTAGGGCGCGATGTACTGCATGGGCGCCGGATCGGATGCCGTGGCCGCGACCACGATGCTATATTCCATGGCCCCGTTATCTTCCAAGGTCTTGACCACCTGCGCTACCGTGGAGCGCTTCTGGCCGATCGCGACGTAAATGCAGATGACGTCGCCGCCCTTCTGGTTGATGATGGTGTCGATGGCGACCGCGGTTTTTCCGGTCTGCCGGTCTCCAATGATCAGCTCGCGCTGCCCGCGACCGATGGGAATCATCGAGTCGATCGCTTTGATTCCGGTCTGCAGCGGCTCTCTCACCGGATACCGGTCCACCACGCCTGGGGCGATCGCTTCCACGGGTCGCGACTCGGAACTGGCGATCGGACCCTTGCCGTCGATCGGCTCTCCCAGCCCGTTCACCACGCGCCCGATCAGGGCTTCGCCTACTGGAACGGACATAATCTTGCCCGTGCGCCGGACTTCGTCGCCTTCTTTAATCTCCTGATATTCGCCCAGCAAAACGGCACCGACCTGATCTTCTTCGAGGTTGAGTGCGATGCCCGTTACGCCGTGCGGAAACTCCACCATCTCGCCGGACATCACGTTTTCCAGCCCGTAGACACGCGCGATTCCGTCCCCGACCGAGATCACCGAACCGGTCTCGGACACATTTACCGCCTTGTCGTAGTGCTCAATTTCGTCGCGCAGCAGGCGCGCGATTTCATCTGCTTGGATTTGAGCCATGTTCCCCTTTTTATCCGGCCGAGTGTTCCGTCAACTCCCGCCGCAACTGCTGGAGTTGTCCCCGTATCGAGCCGTCATACACCGTGGATCCTATTCTCGCCAGCACGCCGCCCAGCAAGCCCGAATCCACTGCGAAGCGCAGGCGCATGCGTTTGCCGGTCAATCGCGACAGCTCCGATTCGAGACTCGCAGTACGCCGCACATCCAGCGCCGAAGCGGACCTCACTTCCGCCCGGACAAAGCCCAGCCGCTCGTCCATGAGCAATTCAAAGGCCTCGCTGATCTCACTCATCATTCCGATCCGGCGGTGATCGATGATGACATAGATAAAATTCCGGACCAGACCAGACACGGACATTTGATCGAGCAGGCGGGCCATCACCTCACGCTTGCGCGAGTTTGATATGGCCGGTGTCAGAAGCGCCATGCGCAACTCGGTGGAACCGGCAATCATTTCGGCGACTGCTCGCACTTGAGCAACCGCCTCTTCCGGCGCAACTGGCGATCTAGAAGCCGTGATGACATCCACCAGGGCTCGCGCGTAACGACTGGCGACTGCGGAGGCCATGCCTTAGTTCCTCGCCGTCACGCCGGGCTTCACCCGTGTTCGCAGATCCTGCAGGAATCCATCCACCAGCTCCTCTTGTACGTCTTTGGTCATGCGGGAGTGGATGCGTTGTTCGGCCAATTCGAGAGCGAGCAGCGCTGTATACTTCCGCAGGTCGGCCCGTGCCGCGCTGATCATTAACTCGATTTCTTGCCCGCCTTGTTGCCGGATTCTCTGCAGATGCCTCTCCGTTTCCTGACGCAGACGCTCGCCTTCCGCGGCTGTTTCAGCGTGAGCCGATTGGCGCAACGCCTCGATCTCACGATCCAGACCGGCCAGTCGCTTTTCAATACCGGCCGCGCGCGCCTCGGCATCCTGCTTGGCTTTGGCTGCGGCGAGTAGCGACTCTTCGATCTCGCGGGAGCGTTGCGCGAACCACACTGGTGAATGCTTGGAGATCAAATAACCAAGCCCGCCGGCAAGAATCGCGAAGTTTGCCCATTTCCACCAGATCCAGGGATCGCCCTGCTCGCCTTCCCGCTGGGTCGCGGGAGTTGATTTCGGTTCTTGAGCCAAAGCACCAAAGGTAAATGCCAATCCCGCTGCAAGGACGAAAATAGTGCGGCGCATCAGGCGGCCTTCCCTTCCAGCAACGATTGGGCGATTTGATCGGCGAGTGCCGCGGTCGTGGCGTTGAGATCGCGCTTGGCAGCCGCTGTTTCAGCGTCGAGTTGTTGCTTAGCCTGGTGAATCAGGTCGCGAGAACTGCGCCGTGCTTCTTCGATTTTTGCCGTTTGTTCGCCGATCCATTGGCGCCGCGTTTCCTCCTGCCCGTGATAAATCTCTTCCCGGGCTTTGCGCAACGAGACTTCTATGGCCTCGGCCTTTTCGGATGCTTTTGCCAACAGCATCTCCGCGGATTTTTGCGCGCCTTCTGTAGCCTCCTGGCGCTTCGCCAGCACGTCCCGCATCGGACCGAAAAACATCCGCTTCAAGTACAGATGGACGATCAAGAGCAGGATAAGAGTGGGTATCGCCTTTAGCAGTATTCCACCCAGATCGTGTAAGGTTGCGTCCATTTTTTAGAGAAGGGAACTTATTGACTAGAGAAGGCGCACGCATCAACCAGCGGACGCCTGAAACTTATATCCCAAAAACGTTACCGTAGCATAGTTGATGCGACGAATACAAGGCGGGAAACATCAGATTTTGCGGGCATTCGAGCGCGTTCGACGCGACTAAGCCCCCTCTTAGTAGAATACATCTTCGGACACAAGGAGACATCTATGGCAGAAAAAGTTCCGCAGACTCGTGCGAATCATGTGCGTCTGCATCCGCCCTTCCACTTCTTTCTCATGCCAGCCGCGCTGGTCCTGTTGATTCTGACGATCATCAACGTGGTGAAGCATTCCGACCTGCTCGAATCCTGGATTCTGCTGCTGATTGGAGTGATAACACCTATCGCGTTCCTGCTGATCCGCATCAATCCGCTGCGGGCTCAGGATCGCGTGATCCGGCTGGAGGAGCGGCTGCGGCTAGCTGCACTGTTGAATGACCCGCTGAGATCGCGAATCGGAGAACTTACCGAATCGCAATTAGTGGCCTTGCGTTTCGCATCCGATGCAGAGGTTGCGGCTCTGACGGAAAAAGCATTGAAGGAACAAATGAAAAGTGCGGATATCAAGAAGGCCGTGGTCAACTGGCGGGCGGATCTGTTCCGAGTCTGAAAACAGTGGGGCGGTCCCCCTGGACCGCAACCGACGCCCACGTCGGCGTCCTTTGGTATAAGCCGAGCCGGGGTCCGGCGCAGACGAGGACGTCCGCCACCACCAGACTTACGGCGCGGTGCGGACGGCCTGCCCAACCGGCGCGTCAAAGCCGCGCTCCTCAGCGGTCCAGACTACGCGCCCATTGACGATGGTGGCAACGGGTCCACCGCGAAATGTGCGGCCGTCGAATGGGGAATTGCGGCTCTTGGATGCCGACCGGTTGACGTCGTAGATCCAGCCTCGCTCGATATCCAGAATAGTGACATCGGCCGGAGCGCCCGCCGCCAAGCGCCCGCGTTCCATGTTCAGCACGCGAGCCGGACCCGTGGTGAACAGTTCGACCATGCGCGTCACTGAAATCTTGCCGGAGTGCACCAACTGTTCCAGCGCCAGGCCGATGGCCGTCTCCAGGCCGATGACGCCGAAGGGGCACTTTTCGAACTCCTGCATCTTCTCGCTGCCGGCGTGCGGAGCATGATCGGTGGCGATCGCGTCCACGGC
>Ga0070714_100001306_pt1 | contig 17997 bp, 19 predicted proteins | sample LARL83metaG_FD_65450 | JGI IMG/M metagenome (GOLD analysis project Ga0070714, IMG submission 65450) | Corn, switchgrass and miscanthus rhizosphere microbial communities from Kellogg Biological Station, Michigan, USA - LAR L8-3 metaG | ecosystem: Host-associated > Plants > Roots > Rhizosphere ... | reverse complement strand
ACGAACTGAGGCGGCTGGCGCCGGCCAGGTAGCGCACTACGAAAGCCACCAGACGCCGAAGGCCAGCGTCGCCAGCGTCACGGGAACGCCAAGCCGGAAATAGCTGCCGAATCGCACGGTGACGCCGCGCCGCGACGCGCCCTCCACGACGATCAGGTTCGCGATCGATCCGACGATCGTGAAGTTGCCGGCCAGCGTGCTCGCCATCGCCAGCGCGAGCCAGGCGCGGCGCGGATCGGCGAGCCTGGGCACGACGCGGGTGAACAACATCACCGCCGGCACGTTGCTGATGGTGTTGGACAGCACCGCGGCCGTCGCGCTGAGGCCGGCAATCGTCCCGATGCCGAGCGGCTGCAGCAACCGGAACAGCTGTCGATCGATCCCCGCCTGCTCCACCGCGCCGACGACGACAAAGAGCCCGGCGAAGAGCAGGAGCAGCCGCCAATCGATCGCGCGCAGCCACGCGCCGGCGGTCATGCCGGCCGGGCGCTCCGCCTCGGCGCTCAGCGATTTGCTGTCTGCCTGATGTTCCATGAGCTGCCTGCGGAACATCAGCCACAAGATGAGCGCGTCGATCGCAAGGCCGGCGGCAGCAACCGGCGCGAGCGCGGCGGTGAACTGGATCGGTCCGATGCGGGAAACGCTGCCGATCAGGATGTTCTGCGGATTGCCGACGATGGTCGCGACGCTCCCGATGTTGGACGACGTCGCCAGCGCAAGCAGATACGGCAGAGGGTCGTGCCGCCGGATGGCCGCCAGCTCGAGGACGAGCGGCGTGAACGCGATGCAGATCGTATCGTTCAGGAAGATTGCGGAGAGCGTGCCCGCTGCGACCACGAGCGTGACGAGCAACGCGGCGGGATGGTGGACTCGGCGGCTCAACCAGGCGACGATCCGCGTGAACGCGCCGCCGATCTGCAGCGGCGCGACGATGGCCATCATCGTCGTCAGCAGCGCCATCGTCGGAAGGTCGACCGCGGCGGCGGCGGCGCGAAGTCCGATGCCGCCGGTGAGGACGAGGAGGAGCGCGCCCGCCACTGCGGCGCCGGCGCGGCCCAGCCGTGGGACGCGGCCGACGGCCACAGCCGCATAGGTCGCGACGACGATCGCGAGCGTCAATCGTCGCCGACGCAGGCGTAGCCGGGAATCGCGCTGTCGCGGACGCCCGGAATCGCGTTCCGGAGCTTGATCAGCTCGAGGAACTCCATCCGCGTCCGCGCCTGATCGTGAAACGCCCCGAGCATCGCGCTCGTAACGGCGAACGAGTTCTGCTTCTCGACGCCGCGCATCGACATGCAGAGGTGCGTGGCTTCGATCACGACAGCGACGCCGTGCGGCGAGATTTTCGTCTGAATCGTGTCGGCGATCTGGCGCGTGAGGCGTTCCTGCACCTGAAGTCGCCGGCTGAACACGTCGACCAGCCGCGGAATCTTGCTGAGGCCGATCACCTTCGTCGTGGGCAGGTACGCCACGTGGCACTTGCCGAAGAACGGCAGCAGGTGATGCTCGCAAAGGCTGTAGAAGTCGATGTCCTTCACGATCACCATCTCGTTATAATCGACGGTGAACAGGGCGTTGTTCAACACCTGATCGATGTCGGCGTCATATCCGCTCGTCAGAAATCTCATGGCTTTTTCGACGCGCTTGGGCGTGTCGAGCAGCCCTTCCCGGCTGGGATCTTCGCCAAGCTCCGCGAGCAGCTTTCGGATCAGGTCCTGCATCATTTCATTCTATATCTGTGCGTCTGCATCTTCACTGGCGGTTGGGGGCCCGCCCCCAGGCGCCAGAGACGTCGCCTTCGCGCGCACCCTCGCGAGCTCCGCGGCGCCGGGCGCGGACGCGCTGTACGCCGACCGTGCAAATCTGGCGAGCGCGCGCCGCGCGGCGGACATCTGGGCCGCGGACCTCGCCGGCGATCCCCGGGACTTCGACGCCGCCTGGAAGCTGGCGCGCGCCGACTACTGGATCGGCGGCCACGCCTCGCAGGACGAGCGGCGGGCCGTTCTCGAGGCGGGCATCAAGGCCGGCGAAACGGCCGTCGCGCTCGAGCCGGGGCGTCCCGAGGGTCACTTCTGGATCGCCGCCAACATGGGCGCGCTCGCCGAATCGTTCGGGCTGCGCGCGGGGCTCAAGTATCGCGGGAAGATCCGCGACGAGCTCGAGACCGTGCTGAAGATCGATCCGGCATTCCAGCAAGGCTCCGCCGACCGCGCGCTCGGACGCTGGTACTTCAAGGTGCCGGGCCTGTTCGGCGGCAGCCGCAAACTGTCGGAGCAGCATCTCCGCGAATCGTTGAAATACAATCCGAACAGCACCGCCACGCATTTCTTCCTCGCCGAGCTCCTGCTGGACGCCGATCGAAAGACTGAAGCCGTCGCCGAGCTGCAGAAGGTGATCGACGCGCCGCTCGATCCCGACTGGACCCCCGAGGATCGAGAGTTCAAACAAAAGGCGCGCGCGCTTCTCGCGGCGAAGCGCTGAAATCACGCCTCCGCGCGAACGCCGCGCCACCCGACTGCCGGCGTGTGCAGCGTCGTGCATCGATCACAAACGTGTGATTGTCGAAGGAAACCGGGATAAGTGAACAAAGGCCTTCGCGCGGGAGATTAGTCGGGCCGCCGGGCCCAACCGTCAGCAAATAGCCGTGGCACAAGCCGTGATGTCGAGACGGCGGAGCCACGCCTTGCACAAATTGCGCGTTTCGTCCGTCCTCATGTTCTCGCTCGCGGTGTCGTCGTCCGCGTTCGCCAGCTCGATCGATTTCACCGGCGAAGGAAAAGGCGCGCTGGTGACGATTCACTCGCCGAGCCTTGGCGTGCTTTCGACCGACGCGGGCGAGCTCGATTGGATGTGGGTCGGTCCGCCGCCGGCCGGCCAGCCGGCGTCGTTCTACACATACTGCGTCGATCCGAATCACTACCTGCAGGATCCGCAGGACGTCGTCGTCTCCTCGAGCGACCTGATGGCCGTCGCGGGCGTCCCGGACGCGGGCGGGAAGGCCGCGTGGCTGATCAACACTTACGCGCCGGGCATCCACGCCTCCGGTACGGGCACGGACGCCGCGGCGCTGCAGGTCGCGATCTGGGAAGCGATCAGCGACCCGACGCCAGACCTGTCGGCGGGAGGATTCAGCCTGATCGGATCGCCGGCGATTGCGGCGGAAGCGCAGGGGTTCCTGGCGGCGCTGTTCTCAGGCCCTGACGGGTTTCACACGTCGACGGCGACCTGGTTCGATGCGCCGCTCGGACGCGGCCAGGATCAGATGGCGCCGGTGCCCGAGCCGGCGTCGCTCCTCCTGATCGGTTCGGGACTCATCGTCTGCGCCCGGCGCCTCCGGCGCGGCGCCGCGCGAAAGGCGTAGGCGCGGCTACTTCTCGTACGAATAGAATCCTCGACCGGACTTCCGGCCCATGCGGCCGGCGAGGACCATCCGCTTCAAGAGCGGCGGCGGCGCATACGCGGGCTCGCGGAATTCCTCGAACATGATGTTCGCAATGTAATACGTCGTGTCGAGGCCGACGAAGTCGAGCAGCGTGAACGGCCCCATCGGGTAGCCGCATCCGAGCTTCATCCCCTTGTCGATGTCCTCGAGCGTGCCGAGGCCGTTCTCGTAGGCCCGAATGGCGTCGAGCAGATACGGCACGAGCAGACGGTTCACGATGAACCCGGGCCGATCGGGCGCCGTGATGGGTTCCTTGCCAAGCGACTCGGCGAAGCCGAACACCGCGCGATAGGTCTCATCGCTCGTCGTCAGCGCGCGAACGACTTCGACGAGCATCATGATCGGCACAGGATTGAAAAAGTGCAGCCCGCCGAAGCGATCAGGCCGCCTGGTCGTCGCCGCCAGCTCCGTGATGCAGAGCGACGACGTGTTGGAGACGATGATCGCGTCCTTTTTCAGGACGGCTTCGAGCGCGGTGTAGGTCTGGCGCTTCTCGTCGAGGTTTTCGACGATCGCTTCGATCACCAGGTCGCATTCGCCCAGCGCGTCGAAGCTCGTCGTCCCGCCGAGATTGGCCAGCGCCTTGTCGCGATCCGGCGCCGCCACCTTGCCCTTGGCGACGCCATCGTCGAGAAATTTCTTGATGCGGCCGAGCCCCTTCTGGAGAAACGTCTCGTCGACCTCACGCACGATGGTCTTGTATCCAGACGCGGCGCAGACCTGCGCGATGCCCGAGCCCATGAGACCGCAACCCAGAACGCCGACATTCTTGACAGGCATCAGACAGTCTCCACGATGGCGGCGATGCCCTGCCCGCCGCCGATGCAGGCGGTGGCCAGGCCACGGGTCTTGCCGCGGCGGCGCAATTCCAGGACGAGCGTGAGCAGAAGTCGCGTGCCGCTCATCCCGAGGGGATGGCCGAGCGCGATGGCGCCGCCGTTCACGTTCACGATGTCGCGGTTCAGGCCGAGCTCTTTTTCGACGGCGAGGTACTGGCCGGCGAACGCCTCGTTCACCTCGATGAGATCGATGTCGTCGAGCGAAAGCCCCGCCCGCGCCAGCGCCTTACGCGTCGCGGGCGCGGGGCCCATGCCCATCAGCGTCGGCTCGACGCCGACCGCCGCCCACTCGCGCAATCGTCCGATGGGCGTCAAGCCGTGGGACCGTACCGCGTCGGCGGACGCGAGAATGAGCGCGGCGCCGCCGTCGACGATGCCGCTGGCGTTGCCGGCCGTGACGGTACCGTCTTTCTTGAACGCCGGAGGCAACTTCGCCAGAATCTCGAGCGTCGTTTCGGGACGCGGGTGATCGTCTTCGCTGACCAGTTGAATGCCTTTCCGCGTCTTCACCTCGACCGGCACGATCTCTTCCGCAAAGCGGCCGGCCTTGGCCGCGCGGTCGGCGAGCTGTTGACTGCGGAGCGCGAAGCAGTCCTGTTCTTCGCGGCTGATGCTGTACTTGGCGGCGCAATTCTCCGCCGTCGCGGCCATGGTGCAGCCGCAGTACGGATCAAGCAGCGCCTCCCACAGGTAGTCTTCGAGCTTTCCCTGCCCGAGCTTGAGGCCGGCGCGAAGGCCACGAATGACGTGGGGCGCCTGGCTCATGTTCTCGATGCCGCCGGTGAGCACGAGACCGGCTTCGCCGAGTTGAATCATCTCGGCGCCGGACACCGCGGCCTGGATGCCCGAGCCGCACAACCGATTCACGGTAAGCGCCGGGACGTCGACCGGCACGCCAGCCTTGAGGGCGACGTGCCTCGCGCCGTAGATGGCGTCGGCGCTCGTCTGCAGGACGTTGCCGACCACCGTATGCTCGATCCATTCCGGCTTGACGCCGGTCCGCGAGAACGCAGCCCGGGCCGCGATGGCGCCGAGCTCCAGCGCGGAGACGTCCTTCAGCGCACCGACGTAATCGGTCATCGGCGTCCGCGCGCCGCCGAGGATGAAGACTTCTGGTTTTGACATTGTGTGTTCTACCGCTTCGCTTCGCCTGTCCGGTCGCCGCTTCGCTGAACCAGCGACGCGATGTAGTCTCCTGTTTCCCGGGTTCCAAGCGTACCGCCGATTTCCTTCGTGCCGTTCCCGCTCACGACCGCCTGCCGGACAGCCGCCTCGATGGCGGCCGACTCCTCGTTCATTCCCAGCGATTCGAGCATGAGCGCGGCGGACAGCACGGCGCCCATCGGATTCGCGACGTTCTTGCCCGCCAGCGGCGGCGCCGATCCGTGCACCGGCTCGAACATCGACGTGTGACCGGGATTCAGGTTGCCCGACGCCGCGAGACCGAGTCCGCCCTGAAGCGCCGCTCCGAGATCCGTGATGATGTCCCCAAACAGATTGTTCGTCACGATGACGTCGAACTGCGACGGATCCTGGACCATGAGCAGGGCCAGCGCGTCGATGTATAGGTGCCGCGGTTCGATCTCGGGGTACTGTGGCGCCAGCTCGTGAAAGACGCGCTGCCAGAGCGCGTGGCCCTGCGCCATCGCGTTGCTCTTGTCCGCCATGCACACTTTGCGGCGGCGGCTCGCCCGCGCGTATTCGAACGCGTGCCGCACGATCCGGTGCACCCCTTTGTAGGTGTTCAGCTCCTCCTGAATCGCCACTTCATCAGGGGTACCCGGCTTGAAGCGTCCGCCGATGCTCACGTACAGGCCTTCGGTGTTCTCCCTGAACACCACGAAGTCGACGTCGGCGACGCCGCGCGCCTTCAGCGGACACAGTCGCTCGTCCAGAAGGCGGACCGGGCGATAGTTGACGTACAGATCGAGCTCGAAGCGCGTGCCGAGGAGGATGTCGCGCGCGTGGCGGTTGTCGGGCACGCGCGGATCGCCGAGAGCGCCGATGAAGACGGCGTCGAACTCGTCGCGCAGCATGGCGTAGCCGTTCGGCGGAATGGTGACGCCGCTTTGCAGGTAATAGTCGGCGCTCCAGGGCAGCGTCTCGAATTCGAGCGTCCGGCCGTAGACGGCATTCACCGACCGAAGCACCTTCAGCGCCTCGCTCGTCACCTCCACACCGATACCGTCGCCAGGGATGACCGCTACACGCATTGGATGATTGGGCGATCTGACGATCGAGCGACGGACAGCTCGATCCTAGAGTTCAGCCGTGTCGATCTGGGCACGCTGCAGACGGCCGCTGAAGTCAATGTACACCGACTTCCATTCAGAAAACACGTCGAGCGCGGCGGTGCCGGCCTCGCGATGCCCGTTCCCGGTCGCCTTCGTGCCGCCAAACGGCAGGTGCACCTCGGCGCCAATCGTCGGCGCGTTGACGTAGAAGATGCCGGTATAGAGATCACGCATGGCGGCAAAGGCCGTATTCAAATCCTGCGTGTAAATGGATGCCGACAATCCATACGCCACGTCGTTGCCGATCGCGACCGCCTCGTCGAGCGAGCGGCAGGGGATCACCGAGACGACCGGACCGAAGATCTCTTCCTGGGCAATCCGCATCTTCGGGTGGACGTCCGCGAAGATCGTCGGTTCGTGGAAGAAGCCCTTGGCGTGAATCCCCGAGGTCAAGGCATGGCCGCCACAGGCGAGGACGGCGCCCTCGTTTCGGCCGATTTCGACGTACTCCATGACGGTCTTGCGCTGTCCGTCGCTCACCGACGGTCCCATCTCCGTGCTCGCGTCCAGGCCGTCGCCGACGCGCAGACGCCTGGTCCGGTCGACGAATGCCGCGAGGAACTGCTTGTAGACCTTCTCGTGGACGACCACCCGGCTGGCCGCGGTGCATCGCTGCCCGCTCGTGCCGAAGCCGCCCCACACACAGCCTTCCACCGCGAGCTCGAGGTTCGCGTCGTCCATCACGATGATGACGTTCTTGCCTCCCATCTCGAGATGGACCTTCTTGAACGACGGCGCGGCGTTCTCGGAGACGGTCCGGCCGACGGCTGTGGACCCCGTGAACGACACGACGCGGACCGCCTCGTGCCGGCAGAGGACGTTGCCGATTTCCTCTCCGCCGCCGGTCACCAGGTTGACGACGCCTTTGGGAACGCCCGCCTCCTCGAGGATCTTCACGAAGTTGAGCGCCGACAGCGGCGTGAGCGTGGCGGGCTTGAACACGACCGTGTTGCCGCAGACGAGGGCGGGAACGATCTTCCACGAGGGGATCGCCATCGGGAAGTTCCACGGCGTGATGATGGCGCAGACGCCGAGCGGTTGGCGGACCGACATGGCGAATTTGTCGCGGAGCTCGGAGGGAACCGTCTGCCCGTATTGGCGCCGGCCTTCCCCGGCGATGAAGTAGGTCATGTCGATGGCTTCCTGGACGTCTCCGCGCGTCTCGTCCAGGACCTTGCCCATTTCGCGCGTCATGTCGCGCGCGAGCGACTCCTTCCGGTCGGCAATCAGCTGCGCCGCGCGAAAGAGCACCTCGGCTCGCCGCGGCGCGGGCACGAGCCGCCAATGCTCGAAGGCCTTTTGCGCCGCATCGATCGCGCGCTCGACATCCGCCCGCGTCGACTTCTGAAACACGCCAATCACGTCGTCGCTGTTGGCGGGGTTTCGGTCTTCGAAAGATTCACCGGAAACCGAAGCGTCCCACTTGCCGTCAATAAAGTTGAAGTAAGTCGCCGCCGTCGTGCCTGTGCTCGCCATGGGCTTGAGAGTGCCGTACTGTGGAGTCCGTCTGCAACATCTCCGCAAAGCCTCAAGACGGAACGGTTTAAGGTCTCCGACCGGGCGGCCCCACGAGTGGGCATTTTTGCGGCTGTGCGGTGTTGGCAGACCGGAATTAGGCCGAAAAGACGGCTATATGGCCCTGGCGGTTGTGGCACGGATTCTGAAGTAGACACCGGCAGTCCGTGGAGCGGACCGACGATGATGACCAACAGCGCGACTAGCACGGCAGCGGGGTCCAGAGTGCACGACGTCTCGGCGGGGACCGCCACGCAGAAGGTGGTCATCGTCAACGGGAGCACCGAGATGCTCGAGTTGCTGGAAACGGTGCTCGACGCGGGGCACTACGACGTGGTGTTCGTCGAATCGAGCGACCACGCCTACTCGCAGATCAAGCGCGTGCAGCCGAACCTGGTCATCCTGTGCGTCCGGATCGAGGACATCGACGGCCTGCACGTGTTATCGATGCTGAAGCTGGACGAAGACACGAAGCACATCCCGGTGATCACCTACACCACGGAATCCTCGGGCCAGGAACAGGACGAAGAGATCGCGGAGCCGTCGGACGCCGAGATGCTGCCGCCGAAGCCCGCGGTGCAGATGAATTGATGCTATAGTCGCGCCGGATGACGGCGTCCAACAAGCGGGACGCGGAGCGCATCGAGATCCTCGGCGACCTTCACGGCGAAGTGATGGTCTTCCAGCCGATGGCGATCAAAGAGGTGAGCCGCGGCGGCGCACAGATCGAAACCGCATTTTCCCTCCAGCTCGACTCCATCCACGATTTCCGACTGACGCTGGCCGACCGGTCCGTGATCGTCAAGGGCCGCGTCATTCACTGCAGCATCAGCGACGTCGACCAGGAGCTGATCCTTTACCGATCAGGCGTCGAGTTCGTCGAGCTTTCCGAGCGCGTCCAGTCGGTCATCGAAGGGTTCGTCGAGGCGATCAAGAGCGGCCGGCGCGAGCCTGCCGGCTAGGGCTCCCCCACCGTCTTCACAGGCGTATTGGCTCGCGGCGGCGTCACGTACGCGGCGACGAAGCTTTCGTGCCCTTGCCCGTCGACCGCGGCGACGCCAAACACGTAGTCGTCGATCTGCATGTTCGGCAGCACGACGTTGGTGACGTTTCCGACCAGCAGATCGTGCTGCCAGTCCGGGCCCCAGGCCTCGCGCCAGAACACGCGATACGCCGTGGCGCCAGGTGCGGCCATCCACTTCAGATTGGCGTCGTATCCCGACGGCGCGCGGGTGATCTGCGGCGCACCCCGATCGTTGACGACCGATGGAGGCGGCGGCGCGAGCGCCAACGTCGCGGCCGAGGCGGCGTTTACCCGGGCATTCTGCGCGAGATACGGCAGCGAGATCCCTGCGAACGTATCGCGCACGTCGTGCTGGCGGGCAAAGTTCTCGCGCGACTCGCGAAACCCCACGGCCGTAAATCCGAGCTGGTTGTATGCGGAGTGGTCGCCGCCGCGCCCGAAGCGGTCGGGGCGCGCCATCGGCCGGACCCGGTGCGACGGCACGTACCGGGCGCCCCAGCGCTGAACGAAGCGCGCCAGCTCGCGCGACGGCGAGTCTTCCGGACCTTCGGAATAGACACGGATCGTCGCGCCGTCGACGATGCCGCTGCCACCGGTGTCGCCCCCGACGATGTCGTTGTTGAGCACGGCCTCGATGGGTATCTTCTCGGCGACGGCCCGCTGTGCGTGCAGCCTCGCGCCGATGAGCCCCTGCTCCTCGCCCACATGACACATGAAAACGAGCGTGGCATCGAAGTCGATTCCGCTCTGGCTGAAGACACGCGCGAGCTCGATCGTCAACGCGGTGCCGCTCCCGTCGTCGTTGACGCCGGGCGCGGGATTATCGACCGGCGCATTCGGGTCGAGGGGCGCCGCTCCGGCCGCGTCCGGATCGCGCGGAGGCTGCCCGGCGTTCGATGCACCCTGCCCGCCTGGCCGCGCGACCGTGTCGTAGTGGCCGCTGACGTAAATGCGGCGCGGGCTACGGCCTGGCAGAATCGCCATGACGTTGCGGACCTCGACGTCGCGGGTGATGCGTCCCTGCTTCGCCACCTGATACGTATCGAAGCTCACCTGAAGCCTCGGGCTGAAGCTCTTCATCTGATCGAGAATCCACTGCCGCGCGGCGCCGACGCCCTTGTCGGGAAGGTTCTGGGACGAGAGCGTGTTCCGCGTACCGAAACTTTCGAGCTTTTTCAGCGTCGCCGAGAGCTGGTCTTCGGACACGGATGCCACCAGCTTGACGACCCGTGGATCGAGATCGGGAGTCTGCGCGACGGCGACCCGGCTGGCTGCCGACACGAACACCAGGGACAGCAGGCACACGAGCTTCGTGGTCATCACTTCACCTTGAGATGTTCGAGGTAGTCGCCGGAAGGGATGCGCTGCGCTCGTCCGAGCGGCGCGTTATAGAAATATGCCCAGGCTGTCGCGACGCGGCCGTCGTCGAAGGTCACCGGTGTCTCGATGCGCGTGTACAAACTCGCATCCGGCTGCTCCGGACGGTACCCCTCGATCTCGTCGAGCGCCTCGAGCACGGAATTGACGTCGAGCATGCGGTGCACTTCGCCCCACACGCGTGCATCGTCGGCAGGGACCGCGGCAGGATAAATGCCGAGATCGAAGAGCGCCGCGCCGATCCAGCCGCGGCCGGCGGGTTCGAGCATCAAGTCGAGACGCTCGCGGCCAGGGCGCTTGAAGCCGCTCATGAGAGTGCCGTAGAAAAACGCCAGATTTGTCACAGAAGAACGTGCCCGGCAGGCAACCGGAGGCGAGTGTAGGGTCTCGGCCGGGAAGCGTCAATAGACGAAGCCAGGCCGAGACAAACGATTACGAGGATCAGGCCTCGACGGGCGTGTGCACTAGCGGCGCTGCTTGCCGAGGCCGTGGAGCGCCGCGGCGGCGTCGAACACCTGCACCGGCACGTCGAACGACAAGGTGACGCTGTTCCCAGTGCCTTCGACGTCGAGCGACTGGATCATCGTCTGGATCTCGGGCTTGGATCCTGCCTGGAGCTTGACGAGGCCGAGGAACCCGCGGACGACATCCCGCAAGTTGTTTGCGGCAGCCACGTCGCGCGTCTGCGCGGTGAGTGTTCCGCGGACGCCGCCGTTGATGTGGGTGCCGATCGAGAACCACGTGATTGCAGGGATCTGGCTGGCGACGGCTTGCGGCAAGTGCGCCTGCGACTGCAACACGTCGAAGCGGCCGATCGCCCACGCGTTGTTGCCGCCTTCGACCGCCTTCACTTGCGCCATCACCTCGTCGTTCAACGTGATGTTGTCGCCGCCGCCTGCGTCGAGGTCGATGGCGCTTCGGACAAGCGCCGTGCTCCCGACGGCAACGACGCCCGGCCGGATGAATGCCAACGCAAAGCTCGACTCGCCGACGCGGGGCGGAAGCGGCGTCGTGTCGACCGACGAGGTGTCCTTGTGCATCTGCTGGGGAGTGCCGACGATCAGCCGTCGATCCCGGTAGGTCTCGACCTGGGCGCCATGGTCGCGCATGAGCGTCTCGATCTTGGCGACGTCGAAACGTCCGCTCGCGACGACCATGCCGGCGTTTTGCGTGGCCGCTCCCCGCGACGGCTCGAGACAGCCGACGATACGATCGATATCGGTTTCGATATTGATGCCGGTCTGGTTCTCGAACTCCTGCTGGCCGGTCTGGGGAACGGGCACCGCGGCCTTGATGCGCTGCCGCAGTTCGGAGGTCATGATTTCCTGGACGTTGGCGAACGCAACGACCGCCGCATCGCGCGGCACGTAGTGAAGCTCGCCGTGCCCGTCGGTCGTGAAGGCGCTTGTGGGGAACCCGACGTAATAGGCAACCAGCCCCGTACCGACGCCGACGGTGAGCACCAGAAGCGAAGCGATCACGAAATAGCGGGTTCTGGACGTCATGGAAACAGCCTCAACTTCTTATACGCACTCGGGTTGGCATCCGTTCCACTGCAGAGCTCCCACTTACTGATCCAGAACATATTCCCGGCGCTCGACGGCCCGTCCAGCGGCCCACAGCGTCGCAACCACGATAACCGCCAGTGAAAGCACGCTGACCAGGGCCGATGGCACCTCTCGAAAAATCTGCATGAGCGTATTGACAGCCGAATTCTGGGGCATTTGATGAGTGACCAGGGCCTGCAGGTAGTACGCGACCGTGAGCCGCTTCAGGTAACCCGGCAACAGCATGACCCCCGGCTCCCAGCCAAACGCAAAGACGAGGCCGACGACCAGCGGCCGTTTGAGTCGCGCGCCGACGAACGCGAAAACCGCGCCGTACGAGAGAAGGCCGGCCGCCAGCATCCCGAAATCCTTCAGCAGCGACGGAAACGCCTGGCCGATGCTGCCGCCGCCGGTCGGGACGATCAGGAAGAACACCAGCATGACCGAAGGGAGAACCAGGAGCACCGTGCAGGCCAGGTAGGCCAGGTACTTGCCGAGCAGGACTGCGCTCCGCGGAATCGGCCGGGTGAAGAGGTACGTAATCGTCTTGTCGTCGACTTCGTCCGCGATGAGCGCCGTGCCGTAGAAGACGCCTAGGATCGGAATGATGAACCGGATGTAGAGCAGCCAGATCATCATGCCGAACACGGCGTCGCCCGCGACGTGGGCGCCGTTCACCTGGATCGTGCCGAATCGCGCCGCGCTCGAAAGCAGGCGGACGACGAACGCGAGAAGCACCGGGCCGCCCAGCAGGATCGCGAGGAACACCGAGCGCCGCGACCACAGCATCTGGCCGAGCGACAAGTCGAAGATGCGTGCGGACGATGCCGCGAGCGACGGCTGCGTTCGATGGGGCGGCGTCACGATTTCACCAAGTATTGAAAAACGGCCTGGAGGTTGTCGTCCGGTGACGTCACCTCGTGGATCACGCCGATCTCGCCGGACGCGGCGAGGTCGGTGAGCCGCGCGTAGAAGGCGTCCGGCCGCGCGGTCTGCACGACGACGGCTTCGTCCTCGAACTTCAGGCTCAGCACATCGTCGTGGGCGAGGAACTGGCGGGCGAGGCCGCGCGGCTGCTCCGCCCGGATATACACGGTGTGCGGATGCTCGTCGATCAAGTCGCGGATCTGGTGAACATTGCCTTCGGCCAGGATGCGTCCCTGGTTGATGAGCAGGATGTTCGCGGTCATGGACTCGATCTCGTGAAGAATGTGGCTCGAGACGAGGACGCTCTTGCCCGCTCGCCCCCAGTCCCTGATCATCCGGATCGTCTTGCGCCGGGCGATCGGGTCCATGCCGGCGAGCGGCTCGTCGAGGATGAGCAGGTCCGGATCGTGCGCAAGCGCCTGCGCCATCTTCACGCGCTGACGCATCCCCTTGCTGTAGGCGCCGATCTTCTTGTTCGCGGCGTCCAGCAACTCGACGGCCTCGAGGGCGCGACGCGCCATGGCGTCCGCGTCCCGATCGCCGACGCCGTTCAGGCGGACGAGCGCGGTCACCCACTCCAGTCCGGTCATGCGCTCGTAGAAGGCGTCCTGTTCGGGGCAGAATCCGATCTGGAAGTAGATCTTCGGGTTCTGCCAGATCGGCTCGCCGAGCACCGAGATCCGGCCTTTACTCGGTTTCAGCTGGCCGGTGACCAGCTTCATGAACGTCGACTTGCCGGCGCCGTTGGGGCCGAGCAGCCCGGTGACGCCGGCGGGCAGCGTCAGCGTGACGTCGTTCAGGCCGATCACCTGGCCGTACCACTTGGACAGGTGTTCGGCCGCAATGACGTCGCTCACGCCACCACCTCGACGCCGCGCACGCGCTTTTCGAGAATGATGCCGGAGACGACGACGAGCCCGACGACCATCAGGAACGAAACAGGCAGCGGCGTTTCGTAGCGCGGCGGCAGCCGGAAGATCGCATTGCCGACCTGAGCGAGGTCCGCCGACAGCGACACCCACGCGATCGTGGACCCGCCGGTGACGAATGTCAGCACGCCGTACAGCGCCTGGCTGAAGAAGATCAGCGCGGCATACAGGATGCCCACGTACCGGCTGCTGTTCGAGAGCGACGACAACGCGAGCATCGCGGTCGACACCATCACGACCTGAACGAAGGAGAACACGGTGATGGCCGGGAACAGAAAAACGTTGTTGCTGAAGAACGTGAAGTTGCCCGCGAATGCGATTTGCACCATCAGCAGCACGATCGCCGGCACCCACGTGATGAGCAGCAGGAAGGCCACGAGAATGGCCAGCTTTCCGAACACGTACTCGGCGCGCGTCAGCGGCTTCGACAGGTAGATCTGCAGCGCGTTGGCGCGACGGTCGTTCGCGATCAGGCCAGCGCCGACGTAGACCGTGATGAAGAAGACGAAGATCTCCTGCTGGTCGAGAAACTGACGGAAGGTCTCCGGCGTCGGGGCGAGGAAGGCTGCCTGCGGCAGGTTCGCGGCCGCGTAGATCTGGATGGCGCGGATGAAGAACGGGAACCACGAGATGAGCAGCAGACCGAGCAGTGCCTTCCTGCCGAGAAAGGTCCGGATGCCCGCCGACGCGATGACGGCCCAGGACCGCCCGGTCCCGGCTCGGGACCCGCCATAGCGCCGGTAGCCCTGATCATGAATCGGCACTTATTCTTCTCCGACCGCGTGAGCGAAGACGTCCTCGAGCGTCGGCACGCTGGGGCGCAGATGCCGCACCTGCACGTTGGCGGCCGCCGCGAGCGCGAAGACGTCTCGCGCGCCGCCGTCGCCGGGCACGAACACGCGCATCACGTCTTCGTCGGTGGCGTGGCAATCGAGGCCGGCCGCGTGCAGCCGGCCGAGGAATGCGTCGAGATCGCCGTTGGGCACCTTGACGCGGAGCTCGTACACACGCCCGCGCGGCTGCTTCAGGCCGTCGATGGGCCCCTGCGCCGCGATGCGCCCCTTGTCCATGACGACGACCTGGTCGCACGTGTATTCGACGTCCGGCAGCAGGTGGGACGAGAGGATCAGATTGACGCCTTTGTTGTGCGCGAGGTCGCGGACGAGCTCGAGCATCTCGTCGCGGCCTTTCGGATCCATCCCGTTGGTCGGCTCGTCGAGAAAGAGCAGGTCGGGATCGTGCACGAGCGCCTGCGCCAGCTTGATGCGCTGCTTCATGCCGGTCGAGTACGTCTCCACGTTCCGGTAGCGCGCTTCGCCAAGGCCGACGTAGAAGAGCATTTCGTGCGCGCGCTGGATCGCGTCGACCCGGGGCAGCCCGGCGAGCTCGCCGCAGTAGGCGACGAACGACACGGCGTTCATCCCGGGGATATGAGCGTCGCTCTCGGGCATGTAGCCGATCCGCGCCCGGATTTCGAGCGGCGCCTTCGCGACGTCGAGGCCGAGCACCCGCATCTCGCCGGTCGATGGCGGGATGAAGCCGAGCAGCGCCTTGATCATCGTGCTCTTGCCGGCGCCGTTCGGGCCGAGAAGGCCGACGGCGCCGGCGGCGAAGGACGCGCTGACGTCGCGGAGCGCGGCGTTTGCGCCATACGAGACGGTGACGTGATCGAGCGAGACGACGACGGCCGGGTCAGCCATTCGTACTTGTTATACGTGAGCGCTTGGCGTCGTGTTCGGGCGATGCGCGACGCGGGCGGCGCCTCATAGCGATCCGCGCAGCCCGAGCGCGTCGGCCTGTTCTCTCATGAAACCGATCACGTTGGCGATGTGTTCTTCGAGCGGCAGCCCCAGCGCTTCGGCGCCGGCGGTGAGGTCCTCGCGTTTGCACCCGCGCGCGAACGCTTTGTCCTTCATGCGCTTCACGACCGACTTGGCTTCGAGATCCAGCACGCTCTTGCTCGGCCGCACGAGCGACGCCGCCGTGACGAACCCGGACATTTCGTCGCACGCAAAGAGCGTCCGGTCGAGCAAGGTCTCGCGGGGAACGCCGGTCGCCTCCTGCGCGTGCGAAAGAATCGCGCGGATCATCCAGTCCGGGTATCCCTTTTCGCGCAGGATCTCGCTGCCTTTGATCGGATGGTCGCCGAGCGTCGGCCACCGCTCGTAGTCGAAGTCGTGGAGCAGCGCGGTGATGCCCCATCCGTTCTCGTCCTCGCCGAACTTGCGCGCGTAGCCGCGCACGGAGGCTTCGACGGCCATCGCATGCTTCAGCAGGCTTTCGCTCTTGGTGTACTCGGTCAGCAGGGCCCAGGCATCGTCGCGATTCATGATAAGTTGCAGCATCTTATGACAGTGACCGACCCGCAGTCATCAGCCACCGCCAGAGACCGGTCCGCCACCGCCCTGGACACGGAATTCACCCGCGGCCTCGGCCTTTACGATTCGACGATGGTCGTCGTCGGCTCGATGATCGGGTCGGGCATCTTCATCGTCTCGGCCGACATGGGCCGCAACATCGGGAGCCCCGGCTGGCTGCTCGGCGCCTGGATCCTCACCGGGCTGCTGACGGTGGTCGGCGCGCTGTCATACGGGGAACTCGCCGCGATGATGCCGCGCGCCGGGGGCCAGTACGTGTACCTGCGCGAGGCCTTCTCGCCGCTCTGGGGCTTCCTCTACGGCTGGACGCTGTTTCTCGTGATCCAGACCGGGACGATCGCCGCGGTGTCGGTCGGCTTCGCGCGCTATTTCGGAGCGCTCGTCCCGTGGATCTCCGACACGAATTACATTGTGCCCCCCATTCACCTGAGCACGGGGTACGCCCTCTCGCTGTCGACCACGCAGCTGGTCGGCATCGTCATGATCGCGCTGCTCACGTGGACCAATACCCGAGGACTCGAGTACGGGAAGATCATCCAAAACGTCTTCACGACGGCCAAGACGGGCGCGCTCATCGGGCTGATTGTCGTCGGCGTTCTGCTCGGCTGGAACCACCAGGCAGTGGCCGACAACTTCGGACACCTGTGGACCGTCCGCGGCGCAGAGCCGATCGTTCCGGGATTGACCGCCGCGTCGGTCTTCGGGCTCTTCGTGGCAATCTGCGTCTCACAGACCGGATCGCTCTTCTCATCGGACGCCTGGAACAACATCACCTTCACGGCCGGCGAGGTCAAAGATCCGAGGCGGAACATTCCGCTGTCGCTCGCGCTCGGGACGTTCGTCGTGATCGGTCTCTACCTGCTTGCGAACGTCGCGTACCTGGTGACGCTCCCCTTCGAACAGATTCAGCACGCGCCAGCCGACCGCGTCGCGACCGCCACGCTCAACGCGATCTTTCCGGGGCTTGGCGCGACCATCATGGCGATCGGCATCATGGTCTCGACCTTCGGCTGCACGAACGGCCTGATCCTCGCCGGCGCGCGCGCGTACTATGCGATGGCGCGCGACGGCCTCTTCTTCCGGCGAGTCGGTCGGCTGAATGCCGCGAAAGTGCCCGGCTGGGGCCTGCTCCTCGAGGGGCTGTGGGCCGCGTTCCTCGTCCTTCCACGCACGTATGATCCCGCGACACAGACGTACGGAAATCTCTACAACAACCTGCTCGACTACGTCATCTCCGCGGCGCTGATCTTCTACATCCTCACGATCGCGGGCATCTTCCGCCTGCGAAAAACGCGTCCTGACGCCGAACGGCCATACCGCGCCGTCGGCTATCCCGTCGTGCCCGCCTTGTACATCGCGGGCGCCGCGGCGATTCTGCTCGTCCTGTTCGTGTATCGGACGGCGACGACGTGGCCGGGCCTCATCATCGTGCTGCTCGGCGTGCCCGTGTACTTCGCCTGGAAACCCAAGGCGTCTTCAACTTCATAGCGTCACCACGGATGCCGCACGTCAACCCCCGTGCGACGTCCGCGTCCGGGCCGACGTCAACGGACGTCAACACCCGTGCGACGTCGGCGTTCCGGCAGACGTCAATCCCCGTCGCGTCGGCGTTCCGGCCGATGTCAATGCCCGTACGCGTCCACGTTCCGGCCGATGTCAATGTCCGTACACGTCCGCGTTCCGGCCGACGTCAATGCCGGTACGCGTCCGCATGCCGACCGATGT
>Ga0070714_100001305_pt1 | contig 18015 bp, 14 predicted proteins | sample LARL83metaG_FD_65450 | JGI IMG/M metagenome (GOLD analysis project Ga0070714, IMG submission 65450) | Corn, switchgrass and miscanthus rhizosphere microbial communities from Kellogg Biological Station, Michigan, USA - LAR L8-3 metaG | ecosystem: Host-associated > Plants > Roots > Rhizosphere ... | reverse complement strand
CCCAAGAACATGCGGACTTGGGCTGGTCTGAAAAACGTTTTCATTCGGAAAACCTCTGAGCGATCGGAAAGCGGCGGCCGATGCCGAACGCTTTGGTTGTGACTTTCAGGCCGGGAGCTGCCTGTTGGCGCTTATATTCGTTGCGGTCCACTTTATTGGCAATATCGCGCACCAATGTGACAGGCAGATGAAGAGAGTCCGCTATCTGCCGCGGTGATTCGTTATTTTCTACGTAGCCGCGCAGAATCTGATCGAGTACGTCGTATTCGGGAAGCGAGTCGGTGTCCTTTTGATCGGGGCGAAGCTCGGCCGACGGTGGCTTGACGAAGACATTCTCGGGAATGGCGTTGCTATGGCGTTTGTTGGCGACGCGCGCGAGTGAATAGACCAGCGTTTTGGGAACGTCGCTGATCACGGCCAGGCCGCCGCACATGTCACCGTAGAGAGTGCAGTAGCCGACGGCTAGCTCACTCTTGTTACCGGTGGTAAGAACCAACGCGCCCAACTTATTGGACAGCGCCATCAATGTGACGCCGCGCAGGCGCGACTGCAGATTTTCCTGCGTGACTCCGACCGCGCCATCCGGAAACAAAGGATTCAAGACACCCAGGAACGCTTCATACTGGTCACGGATGGGGATCAGCTCGAAGCGGATGCCAAGGTTGCTGGCCATATCGCGAGCGTCGGTGACGCTGTGCTCGGAAGAGTACGGCCCGGGCATTCCGACGCCGAGGACATTTTCTTTCCCTACGGCATCCACGGCGATGGCCGCGGTGAGAGAGGAATCGATGCCGCCACTCAATCCGATGATGACGCGCTCAAAACCACATTTTCGAATGTAATCGCGGGTGCCGAGCACCAGCGCCTGGTAGGCCGCGTCGCATTCATCCGCGTAGGTTTCGTGATGGCCGCCGGCGAGGGTTTCCGTGTCGACCAGGACCAGGTCCTCTTCAAACGATGCCGCTGATGCGATCACAACGCCCTGCGCGTTCATGGCGAAGCTGCTGCCGTCGAAGATGAGCTGGTCATTCCCGCCGACCTGGTTCACATATACGATCGGAATCCTGGAGTGACGCGCGGTGGCGGAAAAAACTTCGCGACGGAGAGCGCGCTTGCCCATGTGATGCGGCGAGGCGTTGATGCTGATGAGAACGCGCGGATGGTCCCGGGCTAATTCCTCCACCGGATCGCGGCTGTAAAGGCGGCGCTCCCAAAACTGCTTGTCGTTCCAGGCGTCCTCGCAGATGGTGAGCGCGGTGGTGGAGCCGTCGAGCGTAAGCGGAAACTGCTTGGGTGCGGGCTCGAAATATCGGGTTTCATCGAAGACGTCATAGCTCGGCAGCAACATTTTGTGCTGGCGAAACGCTATTCGGCCGCCTTGCACTACCGCGGCGGTGTTGTAGATGGGCCGGCCGGAAGACTCGCTGCGGCGCGTGACGGTGCCGACAATCAGCGTCACGCCGAGGGGTGCGGCATCGGCAGCTAGTTTTTCGAGATGTTGCTCGACGCGATCGAGGAAGGTCTGCTTTTCCAGCAGATCGCGAGGTGGATAACCGGTCAAGGTAAGCTCGGGGAACGCAACCACCTCGGCACCCGCGGCGGCGGCCCGATGGGCGAAGGAGAGGATCTTTTGAGCATTGCCGCACAGGTCGCCGACGGTAGTATTCGTCTGTGCGAGGGCAATCTTCATGGAGAAATCACTATTGTACCGGGTGACGGAGGCCGGAGTCGCTTACGCGGAACGCGCCCGCCTGTGGGTCAGCTGATGCCGCTGCCGGAATCGACTCACTTTCGCCCGGTTGCCGCAGTCTTTCATGTCGCACCAGTGGCGGCTACGGTTGCGGCTAGTGTCGAGGAATATCCATCCGCATTCGTGACCGCCGCATTGGCGGAGGCGCGAGAGATCGCCGGAAGTAAGCAGGTCGGCCGCCGAGAGAGACACGGGCCAGAGGATTCGGTCGAGCGCGATTTTATCGTCCCAGGTCCAGCCGAAAGCACCGCCCGTGTGCGCGAGGCGCTCATGAGCCCTGGCAAGCCGGAGTTCCTGGGTCAGCACGTCGAGATCGGGGCTGCGCGGCCGCCGACCTTCCGCCGCAGCTTTGAAGATTCGATACAGCGTCTCCCGCAGCTGAACAGCTCTTCGGAGAGTGGCTTCCGCTTCGTGCGGGTGGGCTGCCGCATGGCGGGCAAGATTGCGGGATTCGGTTGGATTGGCAATCCCGGCGAGCCGGGACCATTCGAGGAGATCGTCGTAGGCGGTTAATTTGTCGCGCAGGATAGCGCCGGAGCTGAGCCGTCCTCCAACGGTATTGATAAAGTCCAGGCAGAGGCGGCCGCCGACAAACTTCCAGCGCTCCTGATCTGATTGAAGCTTGCCGGCGACCTTAGTTATTTGCACTTCCTCCGAAAACGCAGCTTGAGCTCGATTTCACCTTCAATATCGCATTCGTGCCAAGGGATGTTCAAGCACCACAGGTCAGGCGGGCACACTTCGCCGGGCTTCGCGGGATGGCAGACCTCGCGAGGCTCAGCTCCGTTCGGTGACGGGTTTACAGTGTTGGGATCCACGCCCAGTCCGCGGACCCTTCCGGCGATTTCATCCACATAGCGCTTGAAGATGCCGTACCAACGGCTGGCGGCCGGCACCGTCTGTTGGATATATTTCATGACCGATAATTTGGCGATTTCGCCCGGAAGCATCTCTGGGTCGGTTTGGACCGGGATGGTCATTTGAAACCCACCCAGGATCCTGCGGCGCAGGCCCGATATCTGCTGAACGCTGACGCGATAGACTTGCCCCGTCCTTACGCCCGGCGGAAGCGTGAGGCTCAACAATCCAGCCAGGTTGCCTTGGCGCCCGCCTGGCAAAGGGAGGAAGCCGACATCAGCCACTTTGCAAGACAGCGTGTGATCGTCCAATTTGCCGAGTACCGCCGGATGTTGCCGCAATGCATTTATCCTCAGGATCTCGTCGGCAAGCACCTCTGGCAGATAGATCTTGACCTGACTATCTCGGGGTATGTTGTTCCACAGGAACATCAACTCATCCGGACCGCGGTATCGATCGACGGCCGAAGCTCGGGCGAAATTGGGCTGATCGAGCATGGGAGACGGCTTGACCAGGAATGTATGTTGGACGGTGTGTGCCTCAGGCCAGCCCGGATTGCTGGAGGGAACCAGCGAGAGGTTGCGCTGCGCCAGACGATCGCTGGAGGACGGACTGGCACCGGCGTGGATCGGGTCGGAGGTGACACCGGAGGGCCAGAAGAAGACTTCCGCGACCATGCATTGATGAAAGCCATTCATCAATTGCTGAATGCTGAGGAGGGGATTGCCAGGTGCGGCGCCGGTGAAGGGGCCGTTGACGCCCCCCGGATCCGCCGCCGGGTTACGCGGAAAACGAAGGTCGGTACGATTGATGTCCAGCCAGCAGCCGAAGTAAGCCACCTGCTCCAGGGCGCCGCCGCCGTTCAGAGTTCGCGTGTTGGTGGCAGCATCGTCCACCTGGGACGTCATGGAGACTGCACCGGCGGTTCCCGCGACGGTGTTCACCCGTGGCGCGGCAAAGAACGGAATGGATGCTATCTCGTTTGATTCGATACCCAGCAAAGGCACGGATCCCAACGTGTCGCCGGAGCGCCGGTAGTTGCCGGCCGCGCCACTGGTGTGATCATAGTCCAGGGCCGAGACCATGGTGCTGAAGGTCCGGAAGAACACGCTGACGTTAGGCGCCGGCACGCCCACCGGAGCCAGATAGCGGACCTTTGCCACGGCATAGTTATAGACGTTCTGGCCCGCGTCTTTCGCTGGTAAGAAAAGAGTACTGGCGTTCTCGTCGGCTGAAAGCTGGGTGAGGTACGGATGGGAAGCATCGTTAGGGAGCGAGTTGAAATTCGCAACCACTCCCTGGATGAAGTCGTTGGCCGGATTGGGTTGGGCGACGCTCGGGTCATGCTGTGTCATCGCGCCGGGCCCGGAGCCGATCATCTGGCCGGGCGTGACCTTGAAGACGCGCGTATCCATGCTGAGCCAATACGGGTTGGCGGGTGACAGAGTTGCATCCACGTCCAGCATGTAGGGGTTTGGCTGGTTGACGAGAAGGAGACCGGTATTGGCCACTTCATTGACATTGATGACAGCTCCACCGGTGCCGGTATCTACGTTGTAGTTTAGGGTCGCCTGCATATTGACGACCAGCTCGCCTCCCGAACCCGCGGGAAACTCGCTCGCGTCTGTGAAGTGAAGATCGTACTGGATGGTGATTCTCTGGGGCACGTCGTTGGCGCCGCCGGGCGACTCGAGAGTCATTACGGGGTTTATGGCGGAAATCGTGTGGAGAGCTCCGCCCCCGCTGGAAAACTTGAAGCTTGGGGCGTTGGGTGGAACGGTAGGAGGAATAGCCGTCGTGACCCCCAAATCCTTAGGCTCGAATCCTTCATATATCAAATAGAACGCGGCAGGAAAGGTGAGCTGTACGGAGACCTGGGAATTAGAGAAGGTGTCCTGGTTGACGACTATATAGCTGGAGTGGGGCGCGGTGTCGTAACTGGGTGGCAGGATGATGGAGGGGTCCATGTAGTTGATATGTTCCTGCTGCGAGGCGTCGGAGTGCCAAGGTTCCAGGCTGGTGGATGCGCCGCCGGACCAGGGCGCGATTTCTTCAGTAAAATCACTCGTCGGCAAAGGTGCGTAAGCGGTGGCCGGGTTCAGTCTGCTTTGCTGGCCGGGCTGGCGTTGCCACATGGCCCAGAGCCGGTCCATGTTGGAGTGGAGCAGAAAGACCATGGGATCGTGGAACGAAAAGTGAGCGGCGAAGGGCCCGCCGCCGATCGTCCCGCCAATGTATCCGTGTGCGCTATTGTGCGCGTTCTGAAGCTCGGAATTGAAGCTCGTAAAATCGGATTGTCCAAGGATTGTGCTGTCTGGTGTAACCGGTGAAGATCCCGCGGCAACACCACGCCAGATGTGGTCGTGGACGCCATCCCCGGGGATGCCCTCACTGGGATCGCCGGTTATTTCCGTGGATTCGAAGTCCGCAAAGGGCGCGCCCGCATTGCCGCTGGAACTGCCCATGAACCCTTGCGGGCTACCTGCTGCCGTTCCGGTGAGGATGGCCACGCGGTCGGCCGTAGCCACTCGCGGGTCAGTGGTCCAATCCCAATAGTGCAAAGACAAACGAGGCTCGACCTTGCGTATGAGGCTCTCCAAGTGATTCACCATGTCTCGATGCCAAGGAGTAAACGCGGGGCCGGAATGCACGTTGACGCCGTGGAAATGTGCATCCTTGTGAATCTGTTCCTGCATGTCCCAGTACGTAATATTGCCGCCGGAGTCCGCAGCTTCGTTTCCTGGGTTGTTGGGATAAACGAAAACGGAGGTCGGATCGTCGAGCTTCCGGATGGCGTTGACGAAGAGGGTGCGCTCCTCATCTGAAATCGTACTAATATCTCTGCGTATTCCGTCACCAAGCATGGTTTCCTCCGTGTGAATAAGCCGGTCCAGAACACTGCAGCTTTCCTGTGAGTCTGCCGCAGTGGTCAAGACCAACGGGGTGCAATCGGCGTTGTTACGCCACAAAACACCTTCCATTGAAGGGAGCGTAGTTCGAGATGATTTCGCGCCAACAATTGTCGGCTGGCGGATTCTTGTGCCCCGATTTACAATTTTTGTGTGATCAGAGCATTTAATTGACAGGTCATGCGGGCAATGATATTCTGTAACCCCTATGTCGATCTTAGGAAGTTACAAGACCGGGCTTTCGATTCCCGCTTTGCTCGCGGTGCTAGCGGTCTCTGCTTCGGCGCAGCCGAAGACACCTCCCACGCCGGCCAAGCAGATTGCCAACACTTTTGGGTATGTCAACAAGAACATACTCGATATGGCGCAGGATTTTCCGGCGGACAAGTACAATTTCCGTCTCAAGCCGGAGATGCGCTCGTTCGGCGAAGTGATCGTGCACGTCACGTCGGGCATTGCGTATGCGGCGAAGGCGGGCCGTGGCGAGAAGGTCCAGTGGGATGAGATCGATGCCAAGGACTACAAGACCAAGAGCGAGATCGTCGCACTGCTTCAGAAATGGATTGCCGATGCGAACACTACGCTGAAATCAGTGCCTGAGGACAGCTTCGCGAAAAGCCTGCAGCCCTGGCTGAGCGTGATCGAGCATTCCGGCGAGCATTACGGTTTGCTAGTGGCCTACTATCGCGCGAATGGGATGGTGCCGCCGGCGTCACGACCGCAGCCCAAGAAGTAAGTAATAGTGTCGCCCACCGAAGAGGTTCAACCCGTGGGGCAGTCCCCCGGACCGCGACCCCCCTGTCGGTCTTCTTTATCCACACCAACGCGCCGAACCGGACCAGGGTCCGGCGCAGACGCGGGCGTCTGCCCCACACAGCGTGCTGACAAGGGCCTGAGGGTCCGGCGCAGACGAGGGCGTCTGCCCCGCCTCTGGGCTAGGACACTTTAGAACCCGCCCACTCACCATCGGCTCGCAGTCGCGGGGTATGCTTTTAGCTTATGAAGGCATTTCTGTGTTTGCTGGTGGTCGGTGTTTCTCTCCTGGCCGAGGACAAGCCTGACAAGTTCGAATATTGGCCGGGGGCATCGTACGACGCTGGCGTACCGACCGAGAAGCAGGTGACGGGGCACGATCCTGGGGAGCGAGTCACGCGGCCGGAGGACATCGTCAAATACATGGAAGCGCTGGCGGCCGCCCGTCCGCACCTGATGCGTGTGTTCGACTACGGCAAGACCTGGGAAGGACGGCGGCTGATCTATGCCGTTGTTTCGTCGGAAGCAAATATCCGGCGGCTGGATGAGATTCGCGCCGGTATGAAACAACTGGCCGATCCGCGCAAAACATCCGATGCGGATGCGAAGAAGATCATGGCTCGGATGCCGGCCGTACTGTGGCTCGCGTACGGCGTGCATGGCAACGAGATTTCATCGAATGACGCGGCCATGATGACGGCCTATCATTTGCTGGCATCGCGCAACGACAAAATGGTCGACGACATTCTCGCGAACGTGCTGCTGATTCTGGATCCGGCGCAGAATCCGGACGGGCGCGCGCGATTCGTGCACAATTTCGAGATCGCGGAAGGTTTGAAGGCCGATGCCAGCCAGCTAGCGGCCGAACACAACGAGCCGTGGCCGGGCGGCCGCACCAATCACTATTATTTCGATTTGAATCGCGACTGGTTCGCGATGTCGCAACCGGAGACGCAAGGGCGGATCAAGGCCGTACAGGATTGGTTCCCGCTGGCGTATGTCGATCTGCATGAGATGGGGTCGGACGCCACTTACTATTTCGCGCCCGAGGCGAATCCGTACAATCCCTACATTACGCGCACGCAGCGCGACAGCCTGGAGTGGTTCGGGAGGAACAACGCCAAATGGTTTGACCGTTACGGTTTCAGTTACTTCTCGCGCGAGGGCTACGACGAGTTTTATCCGGGCTACGGGGCGAGCTGGCCGCTATTTCATGGCAGCATTGGAATGACCTACGAGCAGGCATCCACGCGCGGTCTGGTGGTGAAAAAGTCGGACGGCAAGATCGTGCAATATCGCGACACGGTTCGCGATCACTTCGTGGCATCGATTTCCTCGTGTGAGACGGCGCTGCGGAACAAAGACAAGCTGCTCGAGAACTTCTACCAATACCGGAAGTCGGCGGCGGCGGACGGGGCAACCGAAGCGGTTCGCGAATACATTCTGCCGCGCGAGGGCAATACTTCGAATGTCGACAAACTGGCGGCGAGCCTGGCGTTTCAGGGCGTGGAGGTGAAGCGTGCGACCGCGCCATTCCAGAACGCCGGGAAGGAATACGAGGCCGGCAGCTACGTCATTTCGATGGCACAGCCCGCGCGGCGGCTGGCGCGAACGCTGCTGGACGCACAAGTTTCGATGGAACCAGATTTTCTCAAGGGCGAAGAGCATCGCCGCGAGAGCCGGCAGCCGAGCGAGATGTACGATGTCACGGCGTGGTCGCTACCGATGCAATATGGCGTGTCGGCGGTGAGTACCGCGGACATGTCGAAAGGGTCGTTCGAAGCCGTGAAGCCGGGCGAGACGCCGCCGGGGAAAGTGATCGGACCGAAGCCGGAGGTTGCGTATCTGGTGCCATGGGGCGTTTCGGCAGCGGCACGGTTCCTAGCGGCGGGACTGCAGGAAGACCTGAAGATCCTCACTAGCGACAAGGTTTTCAAGCTGGCGGGGCGGACTTATCCGACCGGAAGCCTGATCGTGAAGGTGAAGGACAACGCGCCGGACTTGGCCGAGAAGGTGGAGCGACTCGCGAAATCGAGTGGCGCTGAGGTGTACGCGACCGATACCGGCTGGGTGGATGAAGGCGTGAACTTCGGGAGCAATCGGGTGTTCTCGGTTCCGCGGGCATCGGTGGCGCTAGCTTGGGACCGTCCGACCAATTCGGGTTCGGCGGGCGCGACGCGGTTCATTCTGGAGCGGCAGTATGGATATCCGGTTTCCGTAGTCCGGACCGATCAGCTGGCGCGCGGCGACCTGAGCCAGTTTCAAGTGATCATTCTGCCGGACATCGGAGGCGGGCCGGGCGGAGGGGAGACCTACGACACGGTTCTGGGAGCGAATGGCGCGCGGCGACTGAACGATTGGGTGGCGGCCGGGGGAACGCTGATTGGGTTAGGTGGCGGCGCGGTGGCGTATCTGGCCGATCCACGCACGGCACTGCTGGCGATTTCGCAGGAAAACGTAGTGCGCGAGAGCGCGCCGGTTGCCCCAACTGGTGGAGGGCGGGGCGGCACGACTTCGACTCCCGGTAACACGCCGGCTGCGGGTCAGACACCGCCGCCAACGCCTGCTGCGCCGGCGGCGCGAGTGCCGGGCAAGTTGCTCACCAGCGATCAGGATTTCGATAAAGCGATCCAGCCGGATACCGAGTTGCCGGATTCGCTGCACGGAGTGCTGGTGCGCGCAAAGGTGGATCAGGAGCAATGGGTGACGGCCGGGCTGCCGGATACGATCTACGTACTTGCTTCGGGGCGTGCGATCTTCACGCCCATCAAGTTAGACAAGGGCTTCAACGCGGCTTATTTCGCGGGTCCGGATCAATTGCTGGCGAGTGGATTTATGTGGGAACCAAATCGCAAGCAGATGGCCTACAAGCCATTCGTGGTGGTGCAGCGCAACGGGCGTGGCAACGTGATCGGATTCACCGAGGATCCGAATTTCCGGGGCTACATGGACGGCTTGAATCTGCTGTTCGTGAATGCTGTGTTTCGCGGGGCCGCGCACGGGCGGTAGTGAAAACAGGATCTGTGACCGGAGAGCGCCTCATCACTGGATCGGAATGTTCACGGAAGCGCCCGTGATCCAGGCGGCTGTTAGTTGAATCATCATCGTTCCGCCTACAGGACCATCAGGCACTCGGAAGTCAATCCGGTATGTGTTCACAAGGCCTGGCCAGCCGATACTGTTGACGAGTTCCGCGTCCTGACCATTCACGGTCACGCTAACGGGAGAATTAACCTGTCGGAGCCCGTCAGCTGGGAACGGCTGACCAGGATCGATACCAGGAACGGTGGGGCCGAGACCTGTGGCTTTCACGATCAAGACTTCGCCGGCCTTGGCGGGCTTTGCAGTTGTGACGGGCGAGAGGTCTGAATGGAATACTGCTGGGATCCCCGAGGATGTTACGATTTCCGGCCGTTCCATTGGGATCAGATAGATCACAGACTGCGCCTTTCCTCCCCCGAACTTGCGCCGATTGGAAGGATCCTCGGTGATAGATGCCCCGCGGATCTGGGCGAAGGACATCCCCTGGCCCGACACGCCCCGCGCGCCCAGAAACGCTCCGTTCCCTCCAACGATGGCAATCGTGGACGCGGTGGCCGCCAGAGGTGCCCCGGGGGCAGGGGCGGTGTTCCCGGAGAATCCGGCGCCCACAAGAGTCCCAATCTGGCTGCCGTCAGCGTTCAAGATTTCCCACCTCAAGTCGGCAGCAGCGGCACCGACTCCGAAGTCGGAAATAGCCTGCCCCGGAAGGCCAGCCGGGTTGAGTCTGAGAATGGTCTCACGAAGGATTTGGACGCCTTTGACGGGCTGGCCGTTGACAGCCACAATGTCCGAGATGAGTACCTGAGAGTAAAAGTTGGTTGGCGTCGTAGAAGTTGTCAGGCCCGGATCGATGGCAAATTTCAAAGGGTCGGCGACGTCGTAGACGTACCTCGTCATATTTTCAAGGTCGACAGTGAGGATGGCGGGCGGGGCTTGCCCGAATACGCTAGGGCAAACTTGCGCACCTGCCAATAACAACATCGCGATAGCGGCTGCTTTGGAAAGCATCATCCCTCCTTACGTAGGAATCAATCCGATGAAGCGAATTAATCCAACAAATGGCCGAGCTTCTGTTTCTTGGTCCGCAGGTAGCCTTCGGTGGATTCATGCGGCGCGACAATACAGGGGATGCGCTCAGCTACGCGTATTCCGGCGCGTTCCAGCGCGGCGATCTTATCTGGATTGTTGGAAAGCAGGCGTACGCTCTTGACCTTGAAATAGCGTAGGATCTCGGCCGGCATCTGATAGTCGCGCAAGTCGGCTTCAAAACCAAGGCGCTCGTTGGCCTCGACAGTGTCGGCACCGCCGTCCTGCAGTTCATAGGCGCGCAGTTTATTGAGCAGACCAATACCACGGCCTTCCTGGTGCTCATATATCAGCAGGCCGCGTCCTTCTTCGGCGATCAAATTGAGAGAAAGCTCGAGCTGCGACCGGCAGTCGCAACGCAGGCTATGCAAGACGTCGCCGGTGAGACATTGCGAGTGGATGCGAACCAGCGGGGGCTCGCCGGAAGTAATATCGCCCATGCGGAGCACGACGCACTCCTGCACATCCGGGCCATAGGAGCCTTCGAAGCCGAAGATCCTAAAATGGCCGAAACGGCTCGGAAAATTCGCTTCCGCAACTTTGGTTAACATCCCGGAAATCGTGCTTTCATTATAATGATCGCAGGCGAGCGATGCTGGATCAGCAACAATTAGTGACCTTGCTGTTGCGGGTGGCAGTAGCCGCTTCGCTGGCCAGCATTCTTTCGCGTTTCCCCGCTTTCCAGCGGATGCTGATGCGGGAAGACCGAACGTTGGTGCAGCGTGTAAGACTGGCACTGAGCTGCGCGGCGCTGTATGGGGCGAGCGTGGCGACGCGGATCTTGAATCCCAACTATCACGCCGTAGATCTCGGCCTGGAGGGCAGCCTGGTCTCGGGCATGGTAGGTGGGTATGTCAGCGGGCTACTGGCTGGAGTACTGATTTCGATCCCGGCAGTTGTCAATCATGAGCTGATGTCGTTGCCGTTGTTCGCCGGCGTAGGCGTGTTGGGCGGGTTGTTGCGGGACATCGCACCCGAAAAAGAAGATGTCTGGCGTTTCTCGCCGCTCTTCAGCCTGGCGCCAGCGCGCCTGCGGCAGCGACCCTACCAACTGAGGTTGATGTTCCAGCTAGGATGCCTATTCACGATTATTTTCATGGAACTCCTGCGTCTTTCCGTGGCGCGGGTATTTCCGAAAGGCCAGGTATTTGTGGGACAAGTCTGGGGCGACAGCCACCTGGTGACGGCCATCGCGTTTTACGCCAGCTCGGTGTTCGCCGTCATGCTTCCGCTCAAGATCTGGAACAACACGCGCAATGAGAAAAAGCTCGAAGCCCAGCAGCTGCGGCTGAACGAAGCGCGTTTGGCGGCGCTCACCAGCCAGATCAATCCGCATTTCCTGTTCAATACGCTGAACTCGGTTTCCTCGCTGATCCGCAGCAATCCCGAGCAGGCCCGCAGCGTGGTTTACCGGCTGTCCAGCATCCTGCGGCGCTTGCTGCGCAAAACCGACAACCTGGTCCCGCTGCACGAGGAGCTGGCGTTCATTGACAATTACATGACAATCGAGATGGTGCGCTTTGGCGAAAAGCTGCGGTTCGTAAAAGAAATTGAGCCGCAGACGCTGGACCGGCTGGTTCCCAGCATGCTACTGCAGCCAATCATCGAGAATAGCATCCGGCACGGCTTGAGCAGCAAAGTGGATGGCGGCATGATCCGGGTGCGGAGCTGGCTGGCAGAGGGAAAGCTGCAACTGGTGGTGGAGGACGACGGCGTCGGGATTCCGGAGACGCGTCTGGCGACGCTGTTCGAGCTGGGAATCGGCGTGAGCAACGTCAATGAGCGTCTTAAGGTGCTTTTTGGACAGGATTATCGCATGTGGATCGACAGCAAGCCGGATGAGGGGACGCGCACGGGAATCGAGATTCCGGAACTTCCGATCGCAAGTGAGGTAGGACAAGAACTTACGACCACAGCCGGATCATAGTGGAAACCGGCCTGTGCCAGATGGCGTCTTGTAAAGCGTTGGCTATTGAGTGACGGCTACAACTCCAGCGAAAGCGCGCTACCAGGATTGCGTGAACCCGCAATGGGTGCGCCTGTTGGATGTTCTGCAGCTCAACGTCCGCTATACGCGGTGTCTGGGCTCGGAGCTTTACACCGACGACGGCCGGCGGATTCTCGACTTCCTGTCGGGATATTGCGTCCACAATGCCGGCCACAATCATCCTGGCATCATCGCAGCGCTCAAGGAAGAGCTGGATCAGTGCGGTCCCGCGATGCTGCAGAGCCACGTCCCGGAAGTCGCGGGGGAGCTGGCCGAGAAGCTGTGTTCCCGAGCGGGTGTCCGATTCAAGAAAGCATTTTTTTGCAGCTCGGGCAGTGAAGGCATAGAGGCCGCGATCAAGTTCTCACGCGCGCACACCGGCCGTACCGGTCTGCTGTATGCCGACGGAGCGTTTCATGGCCTGACTTGCGGCGCGCTGTCGCTGATGGGCGATCCGTTCTGGCGCGAGGGCTTCGGGCCGATGTTGCCGGACACCGCAGAGATTCCGTTCGGCAATCTCAAGGCGCTGGAAGAGAAGCTGGCGTCGCGGAAATTTGCGGCGTTCATCGTCGAGCCGATCCAGAGTGAAGCGGGCATCCGTGTTCCGGCGGACGATTATCTGGAAACGGCGCAGGGCTTGTGCAAGCGCTATGGCACGCTGTTCGTACTGGATGAAGTGCAGACAGGCATGTATCGCACCGGACCTTTTCTCGCCTCGCATCTCTTCCACGCCGACGCCGATATGATCGTGCTGGCGAAGGCGCTGAGCGGCGGGCTGATTCCGAGCGCCGCTGTGCTCATGACCGACGAGGTTTACGATTCGGTCTACGGATCGCTCAAGCGGGCGCTCATCCACACCTCTACGTTCAGTGAGAACGGCCTGGCGATGCGCGCAGGTCTGGCGACTCTGAATGTGTTGGAGCGGGAAGGCCTGGGCGATCGAGCCATCGCAACGGGTGAATATCTGCGCTATCGTCTTCGTGACGCGCTGTCCGGCTACGAGATGGTGAAAGAGGTCCGTGGCGCCGGGCTCCTGAACGGCATCGAATTCACCGCACCTCGGAAGTTGACTCTGCGCGTTCCGTTTGAAGGCTTCATGACGATTCATCCCGCGATGTTCGGGCAGGTGCTGGTGATGCAGCTCTTTCGAAAGGGCTTTCTCACTCAAGTCTGCGGCAACAATTTCATGGTGCTGAAGGCCGCCCCGCCGCTGGTGGTGAAAGACCAGGAGATTGATGAATTCGTGCGCGCCACGACGGAGGTGGTTGAGGCGATGCACTCATCCAGCACCTTCTGGACGGAAGCGCTGGGCATGGCCCGCCGAGTAATGGACATCTGATGCGATTCCTGCTAACAGCCACGCTGGCGAGCCTGGCGGCCGCGGTTCCGTCGATGGCTGGTTCAATCCCTATCGTCGTTCCAATGCTCCAGACCGGGTATCACCAGATGTACGATCTGGAGTTCGATCGGGCGCATAAGACTTTTGCGGAATGGGAGCGGCAGCGTCCCGATGATCCGCTGGGTCACGTTTCCAACGCGGCGGCGTATTTGTTCGCAGAGTTCGACCGGCTCAATATTCTGCAGTCGGAATTTTTTGTGAATGACGATCGATTCCGGCATGCGAAACGATTGAATCCCGACCTCGCTGTGCGGCAGGCCTTCGATGCGGAACTCGCGAAAGCCGACGAGCTGGCCAATGGCATTCTGGCGCGCTCGCCCCAGGACGCCGACGCGTTGTTCGCCACTATTCTGACCATGGGCTTGCGCGCGGACTACCAGGCGCTCATAGAGAAGCGCTATCTGGACTCGCTGCGGGTGATCAAGAACAGCCGTGCGACCGCGGAAAAGCTGCTGGCAATCTCTCCTGATTATTACGATGCGTATCTGGCCATCGGAGTCGAAAACTACATGCTGAGCCTCAAGGCGGCGCCCGTAAGATGGCTCCTGGAATTGGGCGGCGCGCAGGTGGATCGTGAGCGCGGCATCCAGGATCTTCGCTTGACTGCGGAGAAAGGCCACTACCTGAGCCCTTACGCGCGTCTGCTACTGGCGGTGGCGGCGCTTCGGAATAAAGATCAGGCGCAGGCGCGGAATTTGCTGACTGCACTGGTGCGGGAGTTTCCCCACAACAAGCTCTACTCCGAGGAGCTGGCCCGACTTCAGTAGAATACGGCAGAGGAGCGAAGCACCCACTCACTTATGACCATCGCCGGTGTTGCAAGCGCGTTCCCCCCGCACAAATACGATCAGCGCGTGCTGTTATCGGCGCTGCAAAGGCACTTTGGCCCGATGGTGGATAATCCAGTGTTCATGGAGCGGCTGCAAGCTCGCGTCGGCGTGGAGACGCGCCACCTGGCTCTGCCAATTGAAGCTTATTACGATCTTAAGAGCTGGGGCAAAGCGAACAATCACTGGATTGAAGTAGCGACGGAGCTGGGACAGAAGGCGCTGTGCGGCGCACTGACTCGCGCCGGGTTTGCACCGTCGGACCTGGGCGCGATCTTCTTCGTCTCGATCACGGGGATCTCGAGCCCGTCGATAGACGCACGGCTGATCAATCGCATGAGCCTGCCGGTAAACATTAAGCGCGTGCCTATTTTCGGATTAGGCTGCGTGGCAGGGGCGGCTGGAATCGCGCGGGCGGCGGATTATGTGCTGGCATATCCCAAGCAAGTGGCGGCTGTTCTGGCAGTGGAGTTGTGCTCGCTCACGTTGCAACAAGAGGACCGGTCGGTCGCCAATCTGATTTCGTCCGGGCTGTTCGGGGACGGTGCGGCGGCGGTGTTGGTGGCCGGCGCCGAGCGAAAGGCAGATGGTCCGGAAATCCTGGCGACGCGGTCGGTGTTCTACCCCAATTCGGAACATGTGATGGGCTGGGACATATCGGAAAAAGGCTTTCGAATCGTGCTCTCTCGAGAAGTTCCCGAAGTCGTGCACGAGCATTTGGCATCGGACGTGGACGCTTTTCTGGAAGAACAGGGTCTCTTACGTTCCGACATCGGAAGCTGGATCTTACATACGGGCGGCCCGCGGGTGTTGGAGGCAACAGCTGCCGCGCTGGAGTTGGCCGAAGGCGCTCTGGCCGTGTCGTGGGATTGTCTTCGCAGAACAGGCAACCTCTCGTCTGCTTCGGTGTTAGTAGTTCTTGAAGAAGTCATGACTAAGCGGCGTCCGGCGCCGGGGACTTACAGTCTGTTGGCCGCGATGGGGCCCGGTTTTTGTTCCGAACTCGTTTTATTAAGGTGGTAGTTTCATTTTGACTGGATTTCCAAAAAACACTGACGTTTTCGTCGTAGGCGGTGGACCGGCCGGATTGGCGTCGGCCATCGCAGCGCGTTTGAAAGGATTCGACGTAGTAGTGGCCGATGCCGCAAGGCCACCCATCGACAAGGCCTGCGGTGAAGGGTTGATGCCCGATTCGTTCGGCGCATTGCACCGCCTGGGTGTCGTGGTTGACGACGCCGAGGAGTCGTTTCCGTTCCGCGGCATTCGGTTTCACGGCGCGGGCGTGTCCGTTGCGGCCACGTTTCCAGAGGGCCAGGCGGTGGGAATTCGCCGCACCCGGCTGCATGAGATCTTAATTGATCGCGCGACAGAGCTTGGCGTCACCATGCGATGGGGTGCGCGAGTAACCGATCTCTCCGAACTCGGACGTTACCGGTGGATCATCGGCGCCGACGGGCAGAACTCACGAGTCCGGCATTGGGCCGGTCTCGACGCGGTACGGCACGAATCGGCGCGCTACGGGTTCCGCCGGCACTATCGCATTGCGCCGTGGACCGATCATATGGAGATCTACTGGGGATCGGGCTGCCAGATGTACGTGACGCCAGTGAGCCCCCGGGAAGTTTGTGTGGCCGTCATCTCGCGCGATTCGCACCTCCGATTTAACAATGCGCTCACACAATTTCCGGAACTGAGCAGCCGGCTGGCGCGTGTTTCCGCATCTACAGTGGAACGCGGTTCCGTAACGGCGTCGCGGCGGTTGAGCCAAGTCTATCGCGACCGGGCTGTCTTAATCGGCGACGCCTCGGGCTCAGTCGACGCGATCACCGGCGAAGGCTTGAGCTTGTCCTTTCATCAAGCCCTGGCGCTAGCCGACGCGCTTGTGAACGAGGATCTCGCGGCCTATGAGGCTGGGCATCGGCGACTCATGAGGCGCCCGGCATTCATGGCCAGCTTGATGTTGTCGCTCGATCGCTATCCCTGGCTTCGGCCCGTTGTGCTGCGCGCGATGGCTTTTGAGCCCGCGATTTTTTCAAAGCTTCTGGCCGTGCATGTAGGCGCGCCGGCTCCCGTACCGGCTGTTTCGTGAAAAAACTACTCTGCCTTTTTGTCTGCGGTGGCTGCTATGCGGCGACCACGTTCGATCTTGATTCCGCCAAGACCCAGATCGATTTCACTTTGCACGATCCCCTGCATACCGTGCACGGATCTTTCGACCTCAAGCGCGGAAGCATGCAGCTCGATCCCGAGACCGGCAAGGTGTCCGGTGAAATGGTGATCGATGTGACGAGTGGCATCAGCGGCAACGGCTCGCGCGATAAGCGCATGCACAAGGAGATCCTTGAGAGCCAGAAGTATCCGGAAGCAGTGTTCACTCCCGATAGCATGCGAGGCAAGATCGAGCCGCAGGGAACGTCCGAGATCGATGTCCATGGAAATTTCCGGATTCATGGCGCCGATCACGAGCTCACGATCCACTTTCAGGTGCAGGCCAACGGCAGCCAATTCACAGCAACGGGCCATTTCCTGATTCCCTACGTCAACTGGGGCATGAAAAATCCCAGCAATTTCCTGCTCAAGGTGGACGACAAGGTTGAGATGGACGTGCGCACGGAAGCTTTGGAAAAACGCTAGGCTTTCGCGGAGATACTCCAGTCGGCTGGAACCTGGCCTTCGGGCAACAGCTCTCCTTTTTCCAGATGGCGGGCTTTGCTGGCGAAGTGCGCGGCGTGCGGATCGTGCGTGACCATCACGATCGTTTTTCCGAACTCTTTGTTCAGGCGCGACAGCAAAGTGAGTACATCTTGCGCCGAGGCGGCGTCCAGGTTGCCGGTCGGTTCGTCGGCTAGGATCAAGTCGGGATCGGTGACGATGGCGCGCGCAATGGCCACGCGCTGTTCCTGGCCGCCCGAAAGTTGGCGGGGCAGATGATCCATGCGGTCGCCCAAGCCGACCAGTTTCAATGCGGTTGCGGCGTGCTCCAGCCGTTCTTTCTTTTTGAGATTGGTGAGTTTCAGGGGTAGCTCGACATTTTCGATCGCGCTTAGAACAGGAATGAGGTTGAACGATTGGAATATGAATCCGATATGCTCGTTGCGCCAGTGCGCGATGGCACGGTCATTCAGAGCGCGCAGATTCTGGCCGAGCACCAGGATTTCGCCACCCGTGGCTCGGTCCATGGCTGCGATCAGATGCAGCAACGTGGATTTGCCGGAGCCCGATGGCCCCATCAAGGCCATGAACTCGCCACGGGCTATCGTAATATCCACGTCTTTCAAAGCGACTACATGGAACTCGTCGCGAATGAATTCCTTGGTCAACTGATGGGTTTCGATTACGACGTCACTCATGCTTATGCCTTAGCGCGAACCTTCTGTCCATCTTTCAAGTCCGAGGGCGGATTG
>Ga0070714_100001304_pt1 | contig 18019 bp, 16 predicted proteins | sample LARL83metaG_FD_65450 | JGI IMG/M metagenome (GOLD analysis project Ga0070714, IMG submission 65450) | Corn, switchgrass and miscanthus rhizosphere microbial communities from Kellogg Biological Station, Michigan, USA - LAR L8-3 metaG | ecosystem: Host-associated > Plants > Roots > Rhizosphere ... | reverse complement strand
CGGGGCTGCGTGCGCCGCCAGGAACGGCGTCACCGCGTCGAGGAACTCCTCCGGTGCCTCCATTTGGACGTTGTGGCCGACGCCATCGAGCCAGGCCGCCTCCCAATCCGGCCGCCGCCGCACGGCGCGCAGCATGTTGTCGGCCGGTACCACCGGGTCCTGCAGGCCGTGGACGACCAGCAGCGGAACCTTTATCGCGTCGACGACGCCGTCGAAGGTCTCGAAGTCATCGCCGCTGGCGCGGAGCGACTTGAACGCCTGCAGATAGGCGCGGGTCGACTCGGTCGTCTTGCTCCGCTCGGTCTCGAGCGCCACGTGCGCATCGAGCACCAGCGGGTCGACCGGCCGCGCGCACATGTACGCGAAAGCCCTCTCGACGAGCTGCTGCGGGCCGAGGGAGAGGGTGTGCGCATGCGCCAGCTCGGCGCCGCCCTCGATGTCGTCGAGCAGCAAGGTCAGCAGTGCCTCCTCCTCGGCCGGCATCGGGTGGCAGGCGTCGCCGGGCGGCGACGCGGCGCTGACGGCGACGGCAGCGGTGACGAGGTCGGGGCGGCCGGAGGCGAGCATCAACGTGAGCAGTCCGCCCATCGAGTGCCCGATCACCAGCGCGGGGCCACCGGCGACCTTCTCGACGAACGCCGAGAGCACCTCGAAGTTCGTTTCGACCGTCGCCTCGCGACCGGCCAGCGCGGTGCGGCCGAAGCCGACCAGGTCCGGAGCGAGGACGCGGTAGGTCTCGGCGAGCTTCGGCGCGACGGCCATCCAGTTGATGTGTGCGCCGGCGAGGCCGTGGACGAGGACGAGGGTCGGTCCCTGGCCGCCGAAGTCGGCGTAGCCGACGGGACCGTTGAGATCAGCTGAGCGGTACTGCATGGTACTGATCTGACTAGAGAAGAAGGCTGAGAGTCAAGAGCCCGATCGCCAGGTGATAGGTGACGATGACGCCGAGGCGCCCACCCCGGACCGGCTTGACGAACCGATTCCAGGCGAGCCAGAAGTCGGAGACAACGAAGAGGGACGCTCCGAGCTCCGCCAGGACCCGGTGCGGCATCCAACTGGCCGCGAACATGGCGGTGATGACCACGGTGTAGACCACGATCGGTGCGCGCAGTTTGGCGGGCGCCGCCAGTGCGATTCGAGGTGCGGCGAGGAGGGCCACCAGGGCGACCGGAGCGCCGAGGACCAGCCTGCCGGGCGCCCAGGCCAGGGCGGCGAACCCGCCGATGAAAGCGAGATGCCCGAGTAGGAACGCGGCCAGGCCTGCCCGGAAGCGGTCCACCTGGGGCAGCAGGAGCACGTCTCCGGCCAGGCAAAGAGCGAGCGCCGCTGCGAACCACCAGGCATGAGCCGCGATTGCAACGCCGATCAACGGCAGCGGCATCAGCGGCTTGAGAACCATCTCCGCCCGGCGAGCGTTTCGCGCGACCGCGAGCCAGTCCGCGGCCGCGACAACCATCGCCGCCGCGACCCCGATCAGGGCGTGTCCACCCGGGTCGCGCCCGCGACCTTGAGCAGGAACTCGAGCGACCCCAGCAGGAGCGACCCGGCCCCCGTCGGCACCAGCCGGATGCGCAGCTGCGAGCCGTCGACCCTGGCATCCCACCAGTGCCATCGCCGCTGGGACGGCTGGAACCACCAGACCCAGGCGCGCAGCGACCACTTGTCGAGGACGCACGTGGTCACGCGTTCGTCGTCGGAGCAGGCGTCCGTGAACCAGCGCGGCAGGATCTCGCGCCATCCGTCCGGCGACGGCCAGGGATCGGGCGCCGCGATCACGGGCCCGAGGACCGCGCGGACCTGCTCGAGCACGGCCGCGGCCGGCGTCTCGGCGCAGTCCGCGGTCACCGTCACCAGGTCCAGCGGTGCCTGCGCGTCCGTCGCCGGACCGGACTCCAGCCGGCGCTGCTCGGGGATCAAGCCTGCCAAGGCGGCTGAATTATTCCAAACGCCCAGTCAGCGGCCGTGGCGCTGGTGGGACAATCCGCGCCCGTGACCGAAGGCGCCCGGCCCAAGCTCCTTCCGATCGAGGCCTACTCCCCGCTGCGTGCCCGGCGCAGTGTCGGGATCCTTCTGCTCCTGGGGACGATCGCGCTGGTGGCCTCGCTGCCGATGATCTGGCACGTCACCTATCCACCCGACGCGCCCGCGATCTACTTCTGGGGCTACCAGATCCCGGAGCGGGTCACCCTGCCACTCCTGATCGGAGGCGGAACCGGCCTTGGGGTCTGGACGCTGCTGCGTCCCGCCGGGCCGGGGATGAAGATGCTGATCGCGATCCTGCTCGTCTTCTGGTTCGTGCTGATGCTTTCCGAGCTGGTGTCCGGCTACTACGTGAACGGGGTGGTCGTCCTGCGCGAGGGGTTCTGGATGGGGACCGCGTCGCTCCTGCTGGTCCTGTCCGGCGCCGTCGTCTGCTACTGGCCACGCCTCTGAGGCCGTCGGGGCCGCGACGAGGATCGAGCGCTGAAGACGAGATGGTGGAGCGAAAACGAGGGGACTCAGTTCCGTCATTGCGCTGCTGGCACGATCGGAATTCGAACCCAGTCGCTACTCAGGAGAAACTCGCCCGGCACATGCCACCAGCTCCTGGTCGGCCGTGATATGAGCGGCGCCTCATGTAGGGCGGGAGTCGAGAGTCTAATGCCGGCGCGGAAGCGTCTCTTCACGAGCAATCCACCGACTGGCTGCCCGCCGGTTTGAGCCCTCAATTCGCCTTCTTGACAGTCCGACTACGACACGTCAATGCTGTCGAGCCATGTTCCGCAGAGTGCGCGCCCTCTTCATTGCGCTTGGCTGTGCTCTGCCTCTGGTATGGGTCGGCTCTGTTCACGCAGCCAGTGCCGGAGGGTGGTCCGGCTACAACGCGTCAGGCAACACCGGGGGAGTTTGCGTGGACGGCCGTTGCCCACCGTTCACCGTTTGCGTCGGCTGCGGCGAAGCGACTCCGACCGGTCCCTCCGCACCGGGGGTGAGTCCGACGGGTCCCGACAGCGTTCCCGACCCCGGCGGAGACGGAGGACCTAACAGTTGCCAAGCCTGGGTAGAGCAACCCGCAGGCAACTGGGATATTCAATCCGATTTTCTTCAAGCGCATGTCCAAGCCGGCCTCTACTGTCCTTTTTTCAGCTCTGTGACCATGAACTTGGTGTTCTGGGTCAACCAAAATGGAGCCATCGGAAGCGTGGCGTCCGGGACTGCCAATTGCATCCACGATGGCACGATCGATACCTTGTGCTCTGCTAATGCCATTTTCTATTACCAGCCAGGCTGGTGCGAAACCGGCGAATACAGTCATTGGGGGACCGTCACCGGCACCTTCACGGACTTCAATAACTCACCTCAGACTTATGCTGCGAATGGCCCCCCCAATAGTGGGGCTTACTCTGGTCCATGCTGGCCTTAAGAGCGGCAGCCCGCAGGCGCATCGTCTTGGCGGCGTTCGTTGGCGCTCTGGTCGTGGCTTTCGTGGCGGCCGTCCTTCTGGCTACGCATGTGACCGTCTCAGCTGGGCACCAGCACACGTGCGGATACTGGACGGGGTATCGAACGACCGGTGGTCCCTGCCGCCACTAGTGAACGGCTGAGATTAACCCGCCTGACGGTGGGGCGCATCGCCAACGCGACCGGCCTACTTACTAGGAGTGAATCCGCGTAGCTCGATCGCCATTAAGCCCGCCATCGTGCGGACAGTGTCAATTTCGTTCGCATAACCGGGCGGGAACCAGACGAGTACCTGGACGGGCTCTCCATCGGTCACCGGCTGGATCCAACTCCACTCGCCAAGTGCGGTTGAACGCGGAGCCCGTAGGGCTTGTTCAAGGCCCTCGCGATCTCGTTGCAGTGTTTGCAGCCTCGCCCCCACCCACGGGAACCCACGAAGCAGTGCCCGGACCAGGCTATCGACGCTCGCTTGGTCGGTGGTCGAACTGAACCTAATTTCTGCCTTCACGTAATCGCCGGACGGCGTCGGCTGATGAACTCGCACTAGACCTGGCTCGCGTTCCCGACGGGCATAACCGGTCCACACCGCCCTCGTATTGTGTTCCTTCGACGCTCGCGATCCGCGCTGGTCGCCCGCATCGATGTCGAGAGCCGCGAGGCTGTGCAGCCGACCTTCAGGATCCCCACGGACCCGAATGCGGTTCGGATTGGGGAATCGAGTGGTGGAGCGAAGCGGATTCGAACCGCCGACCTCCTCCGTGCGAGGGAGGCGCTCTCCCAGCTGAGCTATCGCCCCACAGCCGGCTCCGGGCCGAGGGCCCGAGCGATCACCGGGGAGTATACCCAGCGCTTCCTATAATCCCGGCGTGATCCCGGGCGCCCTCCGGGCGGGCCCGGGCCCGGGTGCGGCGGTGCTGGCCGCCATCCTGCTCGCCGCTTGCCGGCCGATTGTGCCGATTGCGCAAACCACGCCAACTCCAACCGAGGTCGGCGCCCTCGCAACGGCGGATCAGGAGCTCTGGACCGGTCACTGGACGGCGGCGGAGCGGGACTATCGAAAGCTTCTGATCGCGGGCAATGCGCGCGCCGGGAGTCACCTTGCGCTGCTCCTGGTCTATGAAGATCGGTTTGTCGAGGCGGTCAGCGACGCCAGGGCGGCGGTGCAGCAGTCGCCGGACTCGGACAGCTACGCCCGCCTGACGCGGGCGCTCGACTGGTCGAACGAGATCCCCGCCGCGATCGCTGCCGGGGCCCAGGCGGTGGCCGCCACGCCGGTCGACCCGCTGGCCTACGACTTCTATGCGGAGGCGCTTGCCGACGGGGGTCGATTCTCGGAGGCGGAGGCCCAGCTGCGGCTGGCCCAGAGCGCCGCCCGGACGCCGAACGAACGCGCGGAGACCCAGCGCGAGTGGTCGAACTACTACCGCGACCGGAATCGGGACAGCGACGCCTTCAACTACGTCGAGCTGGCGCAGGCCTCCCAGCCTGGCTTTCCGGAGCGTGCGCTGGAGCTCGCGGCGGAATACTTCGCGGACGGCGCGGCGCGCCGGACCGATGCGCGCGCGCTGCTGGATCGATTCCTGAAGGAGCCCGGCGACCCTGCGGTCCTCGCCTTGGCCGGCGACTCCGCCTTCGCGGGCGGCGACGCGGCGGATTCGGAGCGCTTCTACCGCGCGGCGCTGGGCGTGGCGCCCGGGGATCCGGCCGCCTCGCTGGGCCTGGCCGAGCTGGAGATGGCGACCAAGAAGGACGCGCAGGCGGCCCGCACCGTCCTGCTGGCCGCCCTGCAGCGGCATCCGGACGCGGAGGCCGTGGCCGAGTACCTCCGCCAGCTGGACGCCCTGGTCCTGCATGCGCACGACTCCATCGCGGCAGCCTCGGCGGCTCGCGACTCGGAGCGGCAGAGCGCCTACGACAGCGTCAACGCCGGCCGGCAGGCGGTTGGCCTGCCCGGTCTCAAGCCCGACGCCTCGCTGGCCGCCGCGGCCGAGGCCCACGCCTACTACGTCCTTTTCAACTGGGGCAGCCCGGGGCTGGCCGGCCTGGGCGTGCACTCGGAGGACCAGGCGCTGCCGGGCTTCACGGGCCAGAACAGCGCCGAGCGCGACCGCCACTTCGGGTATCCCGGGTTCCAGAGCGCCGAGGTCCTGAACCACACCTTCACCGCCTCCGCCGCGGTCGAGGTGTGGGTCGACTCCGTCTACCACCGCCTGCCGCTGCTCGGCCGGGAGTCCACCGGCTTCGGCTACGGCGAGGCGCAGGTCGGCAGCCTCGCCGTCAACGTCATGGACTTCGGGGTCGGGGTCGCTCAGTCGGCCGAACCCGTCGTTTATCCCTACCAGGACCAGACCGGCGTGCCGGCCGGCTTCGTCGGCAACGAGGTGCCCGATCCGGCGCCGAACGCGCGCTACCCGGTGGGTTACCCGATCACAGTGGCCGCCGGCGGCGCCGACACGCTGACCATCGCCGGCGCCACCGTGACCCCGACCGGCGGCTCGGCGGTGAGCGTGATCCTCGACAAGCCGGGTCTGCTGGACCTGGATCCAAACGAGGCGGCGATCCTTCCGGCGGCACCCCTGGTCCCGGGCCTCGTCTACACGGTGAAGGTTCGAGGCCTGCTCGACGGGCGGCCCTGGTCGGACTCGTGGACGTTCCAGGTCGAGAGCTGACGACAGTGCTCCCTATACTCGGCCGGTACCTCTGATGTCCGGCCTTCTCCCGTTCGGGCGTAAGCGGCTCCCCGAGGGTGTCGATCCCGCCCGCGTGCCGCCCGGGCAGACGCTGACGGCGCCCGACCGCTGGCCACTGCTCCACTTCGGGCCGGTCCCGAAGACCGACCTCGCCACCTGGGACTTCCAGGTCTTCGGGAGCGTCGAGGACCCGCTGAAGCTCGACTATGGCGAGCTGCGCGGCCTGCCTTCGACGGAGGTCACGGCGGACATCCACTGTGTGACCGGCTGGAGCCGCCTGGGCGACCGGTTCACCGGGGTCGCGATCCGGGAGATCCTCGATCGGGTCAAGCCGACGCCCGACGCCCACTACGTCATGGCGCACTGCGAGTACGGCTACACCACGAGCGTTCCGCTGACGGTGCTCGACGACGACGACGTGCTGCTCTGCTACGGCTGGAACGGCGAGGACCTCTCGGCCGACCACGGCTTCCCGCTCCGGCTGCTGGTGCCGAAGAAATACTTCTGGAAGTCGGCCAAGTGGCTGCGCGGCCTCGAGTTCATGGACCGCAACCGGCTCGGCTTCTGGGAGCAGCGCGGCTACCACGACGAGGCCGACCCGTGGAAGGAGATGCGGTACTGGTAGTCACTCTGACGAGTGACTTCGGAGAGGGATCTCCGTACGTCGCCGCCATGAAGGGGGCGGTGCTGCGGGCGTGCCCCGACGCCCGGCTCGTCGACGTCTCCCACGCGATCGAGCCGTTCGCCGTCGACAGCGCCGCCTTTGTCCTCTGGGCCGGAACGCGTCACTTCGGAGTGCGTTCGGTGCATCTCGCAGTCGTCGACCCCGGGGTCGGCTCCGGGCGCCGTCGCATTGCTCTCGCCGTCGATGGGCGCTTCTACGTCGGCCCGGACAACGGGATCTTCTCGGTCGTCCTCGAGCACGCGAGCTCCCCGCCGGAGGCGGTGGAGCTGGCGCGGCCGGCGGGCGCCTCGTCCACCTTCGAGGGGCGCGACGTGTTCGCACCGGCCGCCGGACGGCTGGCTGCCGGCGCCACGCTGAACGAGTTGGGCCAGGCGCTCGACGCCTCTGAGCTGCAGCGCCTGGCCGGCGAGCCACGTGTGGTCTGGATCGACCGCTTCGGGAACCTGGTCCTGAGCCTGCAGCCGCCGGCACGTCCGCTGTTGATCGGGGACGTGGCCGTCAACGATGTGGCGCGGACCTTCGCCGAGGCGCCGAACGGGCGGCCCTTCGTCTACGAGGGATCGATGGGACGGCTCGAGGTGGGCGTGGCCTACGGGCGGGCGGACGTCGCGCTGAAGGCCGCGGCGGGGACGCTGGTCTCGGAGCTGACCGTCCCTTAACAGGCTGGGTTGTAGGCCGCTCGCCCGCGGCCTACGGTGCTCGCCGTGTGGCGGCTCGCGCGCCTGTTACCGGCGCTCCTGCTAGGCGTCTGCGGCTGTGTCTCGGCCGCCGCCGCGGGCCTGCCATCCGCGCCCGGGCTCCATCGGGACGCGGAGATTTTCGCCGACGTCGGCCGCCTGCTGGACGGCGCTCAGCAGCGGGTTTGGGTGGAGATGTACGAGTTCGGCCGGGCCGATCTCGCGGCGCGCCTGATCGCACTGCATCATCGCGGTGTCGACGTGCGGGTCATCACCGATCCCTCGGTCGACGTGAGCCGGGTGACCGCTGTGAAGCTGGCCGCATCTGGTGTGCCAGTTCGCTATTACCCGATCGACGATGCGGTCCACCAGATCGACCACCTCAAGCTGCTGATCGCCGACAGCGCCGCGTTGGTGGGGGGCATGAACTGGGGTTCGACGTCGTGGCGCAACCACGACTACGCCCTGGACGTGACCCCCGCCACCGACGTCGGGCGCCTGGTCGCGATCTTCACCCAGGACTGGGCGCTGGCCGGCCACGGATCGACACAGCGGGTCCCGGAGCCTCCCGGGCCGCTGTACGAGACGGCCCCGGGTGAGGAGATCCGCTCGCGCCTGTTGACCCTGCTCGAGTCGGCGCGGCGCGAGATCTCCGCGGAGGTCTTCGTCCTGAGCGACCCGGACGTCGTGGCGGCGCTGGGCGCCGCCCGGCTGCGAGGGGTCCGGGTGCGGGTGCTGCTCGACCCGAACCAGGATTCCAACCAGGCCAGCTGCGCCGCGCTCCGGCTGGGTGGCATCGAGGTCGCCTGGTTCCCTGTCGCGTCCGGCCAGAAGCTCCATGCCAAGGCCGGTCTCTTCGACAACACGCTGCTGCTGGGTTCCGCCAACTGGAGCGTGAGCGGCCTCAGCACGAACCACGAGCTCGACGTCGAGACGCGCCTGCCGGCGCAGGCGAGCGCCTTTCGGGCGTGGTTCGACGCCGACTGGGCGCTGGCGCGTCCCTGGTGGGAGTGGTGGCTCGGCCTAGCTTGCTAGCGCGACGCGGCGCGACACACGAAGTGCTACGCGTGAGCCCGGCGCTGCCACCGGGTCTTCTTGAGCATCTTCTTGTGCTTGTGCTTGCGCATCTTCTTGCGCCGCTTCTTGATTACCGAACCCAAGCAAACTCCCAAACAGGCATGTTCAAACTGACGGGGGGAACTTGGCCCACGGGCCGTGGCGATCATAGCGCACGGGCGCCGCGGATCGTATTGGGACCACGGCTCCGAGCCCCGCCATAATCGAGCCGATGTACTTCACCGACGCGCACGAGGAGCTGCGCCTCCACATCCGGCGGTTCCTCGAGAAAGAGGTCCAGCCGCACCTGGAGGAGTGGGAGGAGAAGACCTTCCCCGACTCGATCATGCGGCGGTTCGGCGAGCTCGGCTTCTTGGGCCTGCGCTACCCGCCCGAGTACGGCGGTCAGGGCGGCGACTACTTCAGCGCGATGGTGCTCTCGGAGGAGATGGCGCGCGCGGGCTGCGGCGGCCTCGGCATGGCGGTGGCGGTGCAGGCCGAAATGGCCACGCCTCCTGTGTACAAGTTCGGGACCGAGGAGCAGAAGCGGCGCTGGCTCGTGCCCGCCATCAGCGGCGATTCAATCGCCGCCCTGGCGATCACCGAACCGAACGCCGGCTCAGACGTGGCGAACATCGAGACGACGGCCAAGCGCTACGGCGACGAGTACGTGATCAACGGCCGGAAGATCTTCATCACCAACGGGGCCCGCTGCACCTGGGCGCTGGTCGTGACCCGCACCGACCGCGCCGCGGGCCATGACGGCTTCGCTCTCTTCGTCGTCGAGAAGGGGACGCCCGGCTTCGAGGTCGCCCGGACGCTCAAGAAGCTGGGCATGCACTCGTCGGACACCGCCGAGCTGGTCTTCGACGATTGCCGGGTCCCGGCCGCGAACATGATCGGCGCCGACGGCGGCGGCTTCAAGAACCTCATGTGGGAGCTGCAGGGCGAGCGGATGATCTCCGCCGTCGGTGCGGTCGCCGGCGCCCAGCGCACCTTCGAGTACGCGATGGCCTACGCGCAGGACCGCAGCGCGTTCGGGCGGCCGATCGCGAAATTCCAGGTGATCAAGCACAAGCTCGTGGACATGGGCACCCAGATCGCCGCGATCCGGGCGTTCGTGTACGAGACGGCCAAGCGCTGGGATGCCGGTGAGTACCCGGTGCGCGAGATCTCGCAGGCGAAGCTGCTGGCGACGCAGCTCGCGGTCGACGTGGCCGACGAGGCGATCCAGATCCTCGGCGGCCACGGCTACATGAGCGAGTTCCCGGTCGAGCGCGCCTGGCGCGACGCCCGCCTGGCGCGTATCGGCGCCGGGACGGACGAGATCATGAAGGAGATCATCGCCAAGTCCTACGGCCTCTGAGTCGTCTCGTCGGCCATCTCAGTCTCGACAAGGCCCTTCAGCCTCGCGAGGTCAGCGGCGATCAGCCGCCGCAACTGGCGCTCGACGATTCCCTGCAGCAGTCGGAACGGGCCTCTGGGCTGGGCGTGGATGACCTGCGTAACCAGGGTTGCTGGGCCCTCCACGGCAAGGCTGTACACCTCATCGAAGTTCACCGGACCTGCGGTCCCGCGACCTCCGAGTCGCGCTGGCGGCTCGTACTCGGTGATCTCATAGGGGGCTCTCACTCGCAGGGGGCCGACCCTGGCGGTGATCTCAAACCGGGTGCCGGCACCGCCGTCGCCTTCAGTGCGACGTGCCGCCACTGGACCATCGGCCCAGCGCGCGAGATATGCCTCGAAATCCGCGAGGATCGCAAAGACCTGGTCGGGGCTCCGGGCGATCTTGACGCTGGACTCGAACTCGATCACGGCTGCCACCGATAGTGCACGTCCGGCGCCCGCTCCTCGTTGCCGGCGCCGTCCGTCTCCTCCACGGCGATGAATCCGTGCCGTACGTAGAAGCGGCGGGCGCCCAGGTTGCTCTGGAAGGCCCAGAGCTGCAGGCCGTCCGGCCGGCGCTCCTTGGCGAGCTCGACCAGCCGGCCGCCGATGCCGCGGCCGGTCCAGCCCGGCGCGACATAGAGGTGGTCGATCCAGTCGTCTCGCAGCACCATCAGCGCGACAGGGCCGTCCGCGTCCGCCACCCAGACCTCGCTGACCGGTAAGACGCGGGTGGCGAACCACTTGCGGGTCTCCTCCTCGGTATGGATCGGCGGCGGGATCGCGGGGATCGATGCCACTCGCGAGAGGTGGTGCAGGGAGCCGAGCTCTTCGCCTTCTTCCCCTCGCGCCCGCCGGATCTGAGCTCGGTCAGGGCTGTCGATCGACGACCTCCAGGAATCGCTCGAGCATCGCGGTCAGCTGGTCGATGGCAGTCAGCATCACGTAGTGGCCCGAGCCTACGACCTGGCCCAGCAGCAGGTCCGGACGCAGCTGCTGAAGCTTCTGGAGATCGGCGGGCACCTTGGCGTGCACATAAAGAACGGGGCAGTCCAGGCGTGCCAGCAGGTCGGAGTGGGCGGCCTGCCGCGCCGTGAACGCGTCGCCGTAGAGATCGGCGAAGAACGTGCGGGCAAGCTCGGGGCGCCAGCGGTCGATGTCCGCCATGACCCTCTCGCGGATCTCCGGCGGATCGGCGGCGTCGATGCCCCGCTCGAAGAAGGCCTTCAGGGCATCCCGCCAGTGGGGGCCGACCAGGGCGGGGAGGAGGCTGGACGCCACCTGCTGATGCACCGCTTCGGGCACGAACGCGATGCCGCCGTCGATCATCGCCAGCCCGCGGACCAGGTCGGGCCGGGCCGAGGCCACTTCCAGGGCGACGGCGCCCGAGGCGCTGTGCCCGCAGAGGACCACCCCGTCCGCCGCGACAGCTTCCATCACCGCGATCACGTCGCGCTCGTATTCCGCCAGCTTCACCGTATCGGGAGCGTCGCTCTCGCCCTGCCCGCGGAGGTCCATGGCGACCACCTGCCGGCTGCTCGCCAGCCGCGCCGCGAGCGGTGCGAAGTAACTCCTGTCCTCGAAGCTCCCGGGGATGAGCACCAGCGCCGGCCGCCCCGAGCCCGACGACTCGTAGGCGATCCGCAATCCGTCAGCCATCGCGAAGTCCCTTTCAACCCCAGCCGAAATCATCGCACCGTCCTCCTATTGAGTAGAGATAGCATCTAGTGAATAGGTTGGTAGTCTAGTGAGCGTGAAGTCGGCGGTCAAGGGCGGACGCGCCTACAGCACGAAGCTGCGCCAGGAGCAGGCTCAGCTGACCAGGCGGCGCATTCTCGACGCCGCCCGCGTCCTCTTCGTCCGGAGCGGCTACCCGGACGTGACCATGCAGGAGATCGCGCGAGAAGCCGCCGTCGCCTACCAAACCCTCTATGCGCAGTTCGGCAGCAAGCTGCAGCTGGCCGTCGAGCTCTGCGAGTCGGAGTTTCCTCATGTCGGCCCGACCGTCGGGATCCTGGTGGCAGCTCGCGGCCAGGGCGATCCGGTCGCCTGGCTGGAGCTGATGGGCTCGTTTGCGCGGCGCCTCTACGAGCCCTGCGCCGAGATCCTGCGCTTCATGCGCGAATCCGGTGATCCTCAGCTCCTCGAGCGGTATCGGGAGATCGGTCGCGGCCGGCTGGAGCTCCTCCAGGACCTGGGGCGGCAGCTTGAAAGCTCAGGCCGGCTGCGCCCCGGTCTGACGGGCAGACAGGCGGTCGACCTGGTGTGGTCGCTGGCCGGCCCAGAGCTGTACGAAGACCTCGTCCTTGATCGCGGCTGGACCACGGAGGAGTTCGAACGGACCCTCGGCCCGTCGCTCAAGCAGCTGCTTCTGTTAGACCCGAAGGCATGATCTGGTTCCGCGGCTGCACGCCTGAGGTCCTGGCTGGTCCGGACGGCCGGATCGTCGCCGTCGGGGCGGCCGCGCGAGCCGCCGGCAAGGGCGCCGAGGTCGTCGAGCTCGAGGGCGAGGCGCTGCCCGGGTTGGGCGATGCCCACCTCCATCTGATGTGGATGTCGCGCCAGAAGCTCGAGCTCGAGCTGGGCGGCGCTCGCTCGCTCGAGGAGGCGCTGGCCAGGATCCGCAGGCGCGCCGCCGGTCTGCCCAAGAACGCCTGGTTGATCGGGCGCGGCTGGTACAACGACGTCTGGCCCGACCCGGCCTTCCCTGACCGTCACCTGCTGGACCAGGCCGCCGGCGGCCGGCCGGCGGTATTGACGCGCAAGGACGGCCATTCCGCCTGGGTCAGCACGGCGGCGTTGGCGGCGGCCGGGGTCGGGCTTAAGACCCCCGATCCGCCGGGCGGTGTGATCGACCGCGAGGCCGACGGCACTCCGGCGGGCATCGTGCGCGAGCGCGCGCTGGACCTCATCAGGCGGGTCGTGCCGGCGCCTACCACCGCGGAGTTCGACCGCGCCCTGGCCGCCGTCCTTCGCGATCTCGTTCGCCTGGGCCTCACGCACGTGCACACCATGGACGGGCCGGACCTCTTCGCCGCCCTCCAGCGGCTGCATGCGCGGGGCCGCCTCCCGCTGCGAGTGATCTGGAACCTGCCCATCGGCAACGTCGAGCACGCCGAGCGGCTGGGGGTGCGCTCCGGTTGGGGAGACGAATGGTTGCGCGTCTGGGGCGTCAAGGCCTTCCTTGACGGCTCGCTCGGCAGCCGGACCGCGGAGATGCTGGATGGCTCCGGCGTGCAGACCCTGACTCAGCCAGACCTCGAAGAGCTCTGCGCGCGCTGCGCCCGCGCGGAGCTGAACGTGTGCCTGCACGCGATCGGCGACGCCGCCGTGCGCCGGGCCCTCGACGCGCTGGAGCCGCACCGCAACGCCTGGGAGCTCTGGCGCCCGAGCATCGAGCACGCCCAATGCGTGGACCCGGCCGACGTGCCGCGCTTCCGCCAGCTCGGCGTGATCGCGTCGATGCAGCCTGTCCACGCGGTGTCTGACCGCGAGCTGGCAGATCGGGAGTGGGCCGGCCGGACGGCGCATGCCTACGCGTGGCGGCCCCTGCAGGACGCGGGTGCGGTGCTGGCGTTCGGATCGGACGCGCCGGTCGAGACCGCTTCGCCCTGGCCCGGCCTGGCGGCGGCGACCATATGGCGCAAGCAGGCGCGCTGGCACCCGGAGCTGGCGCTGACCCGCAGCCAGGCCCTCCGCGCCTACACGGTCGGGGTCGCCTACGCCGCCGGCATGGAGCGGGAGGTGGGGCGGCTGCGGCCTGGCTTCCGCTGTGACCTGACCATCGTCAAAGACGGGGGGCCGCTTGCCACCGTCGTCGGCGGCCGGGTCAGCCGCTCGCGCTGAAAGCCGAGCTCAGCTTCTCCCAGGTGCGTTCCAGGTGTTCGTTGACGACCTTGGTCTCGGCCAGCACCGGCATGAAGTTGGTGTCGCCGCTCCAGCGAGGCACGATGTGAACGTGGATGTGGTCCGGAATGCCCGCGCCGGCGACGCGCCCGAGGTTGGCGCCGACGTTGAAGCCCTCCGGGCTGAGCGTGGTGCGCAGGGCCTTCAGCGCCTGGCGGACGCCGCGCAGCAGGTCCGCGCTGGCTTCGTCGTCGAGGTCCTCGAGGCTGGCTACGTGCGCCGCGGGCGCCACCATCAGGTGTCCGCTGTTGTAGGGGAAGCGGTTCATCACCGTGAGCGAGCCGGGCTCCCGAGCGAGCACCAGTCCGGCGCGATCCTCATCCGGGGCCTGCTCTCGCAGGCGGCAGAAGAGACAGCCCGCCGGCGGCTCGCCGCCGACGTACTCCATCCGCCAGGGCGCGAAGAGATGCTCCACTGATCTACGTCTTTCTCCTGCTGCTGGTGACAGCGGTCTGGGGCTGGACGTTTGTCCTCGTCAAGGACGCGATCTCACAGTACCCAACGCTGCCATTCCTGGCGATTCGGTTCGCGATCGCCTTCCTCGTTATGGCGCTCCTCGTCCGCCGCCTGCCGAATCGGCGGCTGCTCGTGGTCGGCGCCGCGGTGGGCGCGGCCCTGGCCGCCGGCTACCTGCTCCAGACCGTCGGCCTGCAGTCGACGTCGCCGGGCAATGCGGGGCTCATCACGGGGCTGTTCGTGGTCTTCACGCCGCTCCTCGACCGGGCGTTCGGCGCCCGGCTGTCCGGTCGCACGGTGGTCGCGGCCCTGGTGGCACTGGCGGGGATCGCGCTGCTCGCCGGACGTCCAGGTGGGATCGCCTTCGGAGACGTGCTCGTGCTGGGCTGCGCCCTGGCGTTCGCGCTGCACATCGTCCTGCTCGGGCGCTGGGCGCCGACCCTCCCCGCAGCCCCCTTGGCGATGGTCCAGCTCGCCGTCGCGGCGGTGCTGTTCACGGTGCCGGGCGCCGCCGCGGGCGAGTTTCGGCCGCCTCCGGCGCCGGTGTGGCCGGCCATCGTCATCACGGGCGTGTTCGCGTCGGCCCTCGCCTTCTTCATCCAGACCTGGGCGCAGGCGCACCTCGCCCCCTCCCGCGTCGCCCTCATCCTGGCCAGTGAACCGGCCTGGGCTTTGCTCTTCGCGATCGTGCTGGCGGGCCAGCGGTTTGGCTTCCAGCAGGCGCTCGGCGCGGCGCTCGTCTTGGTGGCCGTGATCGGCTACGAAGCCCTCGCCGCGATCTCGGCGCGAACTGAAGCCGCCGATAGAATCGGTGTCCCATGAGCACCCGCACGCGCTCGACCTATATCCCGCAGGAGATCGAGCCGAAGTGGCAGCGGATCTGGGCCGAGCGCGGCGTGATGAAGGCCGACGACGCGTCCGATAAGCCCAAGTACTACAACCTCGTGATGTTCCCCTACCCCTCCGGCGACCTGCACATGGGGCACATGCGCAACTACGTGATGGGCGACCTCTTCGCGCGTTACAAGCGCATGCGCGGGTACGAGGTGCTGAACCCGTTCGGCTGGGACGCCTTCGGCCTGCCGGCCGAGAACGCCGCCATGAAGAGCGGCAAGCATCCGCGCGAGTGGACGCTCGGCAACATCGCGCGCGCCAAGGAGCAGCTCGGGATGATGGGCGTGCTCTACGACTGGGACCGCGAGGTCACCACCTGCGACCCCGACTACTACCGCTGGACGCAGTGGCTCTTCCTGCTGCTCCACGAGCGCGGCCTCGCCTACCGCGCTCTCGCGCCGGTCAACTGGTGTCCCGTCGACAAGACCGTTCTCGCCAACGAGCAGGTCATCGCCGGCCGCTGCTGGCGCTGCGACAACCTGGTCGAGAAGCGCGACCTGGAGCAGTGGTTCCTGCGCATCACCGAGTACTCCGACGAGCTGCTGGACGACCTGGCCGAGCTCAGCGAGTGGCCCGAGCGGGTGCGCGTCATGCAGCAGAACTGGATCGGGCGCTCGCGCGGTCTCGAGGTGGACTTCGAGATCGAGGGCTCGAGCGAGAAGCTCCGGATCTACACCACCCGCCCGGACACGCTGTTCGGTGTCACCTTCATGGTGCTGGCGCCCGAGCATCCACTGGTGGAGCAGATCACGACGCCGGAGCAGCTGGCGCCGGTGCGCGAATACGCGGCCAAGGCGCGGCTGGAGAGGGAGGTCGACCGTCTCTCGACCGATCGCGCCAAGAGCGGCGTGGACACCGGCGCCTTCGCGGTCAACCCGCTCAACGGCGAGCGCGTCCCGATCTGGGTTGCCGACTACGTGCTGATGGGCTACGGCACGGGCGCGATCATGGCTGTCCCTGGCCACGACCAGCGCGACTTCGAGTTCGCCCGCAGCTTCGGCCTCGCCGTCCGCGAGGTGATCGCCCCGGAATCGGGGCCGCATGGGGAGCTCACCGAGGCGTACACCGGTCCCGGCGTCATGGTCAACAGCGGGCAGTTCGACGGTCTGCCCGCCGCCGACGGCGTCGAACGCGTCTCCGACTTCGTGGAGGAGAGCGGCCTGGGCCGGCGGTCGACCAAGTACCGCCTGCGCGACTGGCTGATCTCCCGTCAGCGCTACTGGGGCTGTCCGATCCCGGTCGTGCACTGCGAGGTGGACGGCATCGTGCCCGTCCCGCTGCACGAGCTGCCGGTCGTCTTGCCCGCGGAGAACCGGCCGCTGGCCGAGAACGAGGCCTTCTGGCGCACCACGTGCCCGAAGTGCGGTCGTGACGCGCGGCGTGAGACGGACACCATGGACACCTTCATCGACTCGTCCTGGTACTTCCTGCGTTACACCAGCGCGCGCGATTTGACGCAGCCGTTCGACTCGGAGCTGGCCAACCACTGGATGGCCGTGGACCAGTACACCGGCGGCATCGAGCACGCGATCCTGCACCTGCTCTACTCGCGGTTCTTCGAGAAGGCGTTGCGCGATGCCGGCATGGTCGAGGCGGGCGAACCCTTCCTGCGCCTGTTCACGCAGGGCATGGTCAAGCGCGGCGGCCAGGTGATGTCGAAGTCCAAGGGCAACGGCGTCGCCCCCGACGACCTGGTGCAGAGAGAGGGCGCCGACGCGGGCCGCGTCTACGAGATGTTCCTCGGCCCGCCGGAGGATGACGCGGAGTGGACCGACGCCGCGGTGGCCGGCGCCGCCCGGTTCCTGCAGAAGGTCTGGCGGCTGGCTCTCGAGACGACTGCCGGCGGCGCCGGGTCAGAGCCTGCCGAAGACGCGCTGCGCAGGCGGGTCCACCAGACCATCGCGCGCGTCACCGAGGACTACGACGGCTTTCACTTCAACACCGCCGTGTCCACGCTGATGGAGCTCGGCAACGCGATGCAGGACTACCTGGCCGCCGGCGGCACGACCGGCGAGGTCTGGGACGAGGCGGTCGGCGCCCTGGTGCTCCTGCTGCACCCGATGGCGCCGCACATCACCGAGGAGATCTGGGAGCGGCGCGGCGGCTCGGGGCTCTGCTCGGAGCAGGCGTGGCCGGAGTGGTCCGCGGAGGCCGCCGCCGAGCCGGTGGTGACGCTGGTCGTCCAGGTTGCGGGCAAGGTGCGTGACCGCCTCGAGGTGCCGGCTGGGCTCGGCCAGGAGGAGGCCCTGGCCCGGGCGCTGGCCAGCGAGAAGGTTGTGCGCGCGCTCGAGGGCCGCCAGCCGGCGAAGGTCGTGTACGTCCCCGACAAGCTGATCAACCTGGTGCCTTAACAGGCTGGGTTGACGCACCTCGCGCCACGTCCCATCCTCTTCCCGATTCCCCCCATTTGGGCGGGGGGTATCGGTGGTGGGTAGTCGGCCGTTGAGCTCGGGCGAGTGAGCGCGGTCGTGCCGCGTTCGCGTCCGGGGCTGGCGCTGCCGGGGTCGGCGACGCCGCGCGAGGCGCGCGAGCTGGCGGCCGCCGCGGAGGCGGCCGGAGCGGAGGCGGTATGGGTGCTTGACGTCCGCCGCGAGCCGTACCTCGTCTCGGCCGCGGCGCTGGAGGCGACGCGCGAGGTCGAGGTCGGCGTCAACGTCGCGGTCGCCTTCGCCCGCAGTCCGGCTCTGACCGCCACCGCCGCCTGGGACCTCGCGGGTGAGTCCGGCGGCCGCTTCGTCCTCGGGCTGGGCAGCCAGGTCGGCGGCATCCTCGAGGCGCGCTACGCGGTTTCAGCGGACCGTCCGGCACCGCGGATGCGCGACTACGTG
>Ga0070714_100001302_pt1 | contig 18048 bp, 14 predicted proteins | sample LARL83metaG_FD_65450 | JGI IMG/M metagenome (GOLD analysis project Ga0070714, IMG submission 65450) | Corn, switchgrass and miscanthus rhizosphere microbial communities from Kellogg Biological Station, Michigan, USA - LAR L8-3 metaG | ecosystem: Host-associated > Plants > Roots > Rhizosphere ... | reverse complement strand
ACACGGAGCGCGGTGAAGGATGAGCGGATCGACTCCTCAGGCCGAGGACCCCAGCGGGCCATCTCTGAGCCCCGGGCCTGACACGCCTCCCGGCCTGGGCGACGGGGCCGACGATGGCTCGGGGGTGCAGCCCGATGCCGGCGAGGGTCTGGCCACCGAACCAGTCCGGGTTGCGGTGCCGGATAACGGGACCGAACCTGGCCCGGATACCGCGCCTGGTCAGCAGGCCACCGTCGGCCCGGATACCGCGCCCGGTCACCAGAGCACCGCGGACTCAGATACCGCCCCCGGCCACCACACCGCCCCCGGCCCGGAAATCGCGACCGGCCCGGAAATCACGCCCGGCCCGGGAATCGCGCCCGGCCCGGGAACTGCGCCCGGCTACGGGCTCCGGCCCGACCCGGGCGCGGAGGGTTGTGGGACCGTCCCTGGCTATGACACGCAGCCCGGCCCCGGTCCGGCGCCCGGCTACGGATCGCAGCCAGGGTACGCACCCCCGCCCGGGTACGCACCCCAGCCCGGATACGCAACGCAGCCTGGGTACGCGCCCCAGCCCGGGTACGCAACGCAGCCCGGGTACGCACCTCCACCCGGGTACCCAACGCAGCCTGGGCACTCTCCCCCATCCGGGTACGCCCCTCAGCCCGGCTATGCACCGCCCCCCGGGTCCGGTTACGGGCCGCCGGGACCGGGCGGCACATATCCGACTCCCCCGGCCCGGAGGCGACGGGGAATATGGCTGGGAATCATCGCTGGATTCATGGTCCTCGTGGCCGTGATCGCCGGCATCAGCGTCTACCTCCTCAACAAGCCGCAGAAGTGGGTGCTGACCGCGCCGCACACCCTGGTGGGCCTGAGCCCGGACATCAGCCCCACCGACCAGCTGGGGTTTAACGCCCTGATCGCGAAGTTCAAGTCCGACCTGACCAGCCTCCCCCACTACGGCCGCCTGAACTCAACCGTCAGTGGGATCTACCGGCTGACCCAAAGGCACTCGGTCGGGTTCATCGGCTTCAACGGCACGTTCAACGTGCGGGTCGCGCTAAAGACGGGAGCCGGCCTGACGGTCACGACGGCGAGTCCCGGCCCGCACGGCGGTACGGCCGAGTGCGGCACGGATGGCATCAATACGTTGTGTCAGTGGTCCACCGGCACCACGGTGGGCATCGTGATCGTGATTCCCACCAGCCTGGGCGCCGGCCCGGAAAAGCGCAAGGACGTGCATAGACTGATGCTCAAGATCCGGGACAGCGTCGAGCACCCGGTCCACTGACGCTTACCAGGCCGAGCGCCGGCCGCATCTTCCCAACCCGGTGAATACGCGGGTGCCGCCGACCCTAGAGTCAGCCCCGACGCGGTGCGCCGCCACGGGCCCGAGGATCAGGCCACGAACGGCGGGGCGCCTGATTCGCTGGTCATGGCGCGTCCCGCGGACTCCCAGCCGTGCATGCCGTCGGCGACGTTGAACGCTAGCCAGCCGGCGGCGTTCAGTGCCTGGGCGGCGTGCGCGGATCGTACGCCAGATCTGCATATGACGTAGACATCACGGTCGCGCGGGATCCGGTCGGATAGCTCGCCGAGCCGGCCAAGCGCGATGTGCTGCGCATCAGGCGCGTGACCGGCCTGCCACTCGTCGTCTTCCCGGACGTCCAGTAGGTAGGCCTGCTCGGGTACATCGGCCGCAGGCACCTCTCGCACTCTGTTGCCCTCACCCATCGCCTCTCCTCGCGCCCCGATTCTTCCACGATTGCCGCCGTTCATCGCGGCCCGGATCGATGATCACCTCGGCCCTTCATACGTGGTGGCATGTCCGCGCCCTGCTTTGTCCGCAATTGCGGCGGCTCAATGCGTGAAAGCCGGAACGCCGACGTGCTGGAGTCCGGGTGTAGCGGGGCACAGCGGGGATAATGGGCGACGACCTGGGCAGGCGATGGGTACGGTGGGGTCATGCACGGGGTCCAGTTCCTTCTTGCCGAGCCGCGCTGACGCCAGCCACGGCGACAGTGCGGCGACCCCTCCGAGCGAGGGGTTTTTTCACGCCCAGCGGGCGCAGCGGAAGGATGACGATGAGCGAGGAACGGACCAGCGCAGTTGACTTCCCCATGCTCGACGAGTTCGACCCGCACCAGATCGAGGCGCGGTGGCAGCGGGTGTGGGAGGCCGAACGCACTTGGGAGGTCTCCAACGACGCTGCCGGCCGGGACCGCGCCTATGTTCTCGAGCAGCTGCCTTACACCAGCGGCGAGCCGCACGTCGGCCACCTGAAGAACTACACCGTGGGCGACGCCGTCGCGCACTACTGGCGGCGCCAGGGCCGTTATGTCCTGCACCCGATGGGCTACGACGCGTTCGGCCTGCCCGGAGAGAACTACGCGATCCGGACCGGCAGGCACCCGCGGGAGACCACTGACGAGTCGATCGCATCGTTTCGCGCGCAGTTCAAGCGGTGGGGCTTGTCGATCGACTGGAGCCGGGAGATCAGCTCGCACGATCCGGCCTATTACCGCTGGACGCAGTGGATCTTCTTGCAGCTGCTTGCGGCCGGCCTGGCTTACCGCAAGAACGCGGCGGTCAACTGGTGCCCCGACGACGAAACCGTCTTGGCCAACGAGCAGGTGGTCGACGACCGCTGCGAACGGTGCGGCGCCCAGGTGCAGGTGCGCCAGATGGAGCAGTGGTTCTTCCGGATCACTGAGTATGCCGACCGGCTGCTGGACGGGCTCGACGCGCTGCACTGGCCTGGCCACATCACGACCATGCAGCGGAACTGGATCGGCCGCTCTGCGGGTGCCTACATCGACTTCGCCGCCGAAGACGCCGTGATCAGGGTGTTCACCACCCGCCCGGACACGTTGTTCGGCGCCACATACCTGGTGCTGGGCCCGGAGCATCCGCTGGTGGATGCGCTGACCGCCGATGCCTGGCCGACCAGTACCGACCCGCGCTGGACCGGCGGGCACCGATCCCCCGCTCAAGCCGTCGCTGCCTACCGGGCGAAGACCGCTGCCCGGCCGGAGCGGGAACGGCAGGCGGACACCGGCGCCAAGACGGGGGTGTTCACCGGAAGCTACGCGGTCAATCCGGCCAGCGGCCAGCCGATCGGGGTGTTCGTCGCTGACTACGTTCTGCCCGGCTACGGCACCGGCGCGATCATGGCGGTGCCCGGCCAGGATGACCGGGACTGGGAGTTCGCCACGGCCTTCGGACTGCCGATCATAAGAACGGTGGAGCCGCCACCGGACTGGCCGGGCCAGGCGTATACCGGCGACGGAGCGGTCATCAACAGCACCGATGAGCTCTCCGACCTGCGCCTGACCGGGCTGGACGTCGCAGGCGCCCAGAGCGCGGCCACCGAATGGCTGGCCGAGCACGGCTTCGGCGAGGCGGCGGTCAGCTTCCGGCTGCGCGACTGGCTGCTGTCCCGGCAGCGCTACTGGGGCTGTCCCATCCCGATCATCTACTGCGACTCATGCGGGACCGTCCCGGTTCCGGAGGATCATTTGCCCGTCCGGCTGCCCGACCTGGACGACTACCGGCCGAGAGGCAGATCGCCGCTGGCCGCTGCCGGGAGTTGGGTGGACACCACCTGTCCCGGATGCGGCGGGCCCGGCCGCCGCGAGACCGACACGATGGATACGTTCGTCGATTCGTCCTGGTACTACCTGCGTTACTGCGACCCGGCCAATGACGCCGCGCCGTGGGGCGCGGACGCGATGGCCGCCTGGATGCCGGCCGATCAGTACATCGGCGGCGTCGAGCATGCCATCCTGCACCTGCTGTACAGCCGGTTCCTGGTCAAGGCGCTGGCCGACCTGGGTCTCCTGCCGGTGCAGGAGCCCTTCACCAGCTTCTTCGGGCAGGGAATGATCACCAGGGACGGCGCGAAGGTCTCCAAGTCCAAGGGCAACAGCATCTCGCCGCGAGCGATCATCGATGCGTACGGCGCCGACGCGGCGCGGTGTTACATCCTGTTCATCGGCCCGCCGCGGCAGGACGCCGAGTGGTCGGACCGGGGCATCGAGGGCGTCCACCGGTTCCTGCGGCGGCTGTGGCGGATCACGGCCGAGATCAAGCACGCGATGTCCGGCTCACCGCGGGCCGAGCCCGGCCCAGAACACGATCTCACCCTGAGGCGCGCTTGCGCGGTGGCGATCAGCCAGGTCACCGCCGACATCAACGACGGGTTCGCCTTCAACACCGCGATCGCCGCGCTGATGAAGCTGCTCAACCAGTGCGCCCGGGCGATGCGGCAGGGCGCCAGCGCCGCGGTGGCCGCCGAAGCCGTGGCCACCCTGGCGTCGCTGCTGCAGCCGTTCGCGCCGCACCTGGCTGCCGAGGTGTACTACCAGCTGACCGGCGAGCGCGTGTGGACCGTCCCCTGGCCGGTCGCGGACGAGAGCCTGCTGACCACCCAGGCCGTTGAGATTGCCTGCCAGATCAACGGCAAGCTACGTGGGCGCCTGGCGGTGGCGTCCGGCGCCACCGAGGCGGAGGTGGTGCGGGCCGCGCTGGACGCCGGCTACGTCCGGGCCCACCTGGCCGGCCGGACGCCGGACAAGGTGATCGTGGTGCCCGGCCGCCTGGTGAACGTCGTGGGCTAGGCACCGGGCCAGGTCGGGTCCCCGCATCAGGCCGAGCTGAGCCAGCGCCGGCCCGGTGCCGAGCGGCCCGGTGCCGGTCAGGTTCGGGTCGTCACCGGCTGGCGCTGACCGTCTTCCTCGCGGATGCCGTACCGCGCGTACAGGCGGCGCAGCGGCCGCGGGGCCCACCAGTTGGCCCGGCCGAGCAGCCGCATGGTCGCGGGCACCAGCAGCACCCGGACCACCGAGGCGTCCACCACCAGGGCGATGACCATCCCCACGCCCAGCAGCTTGATGAAGACGATGCTGGAGGCAGAAAACGCCGCCACCACGATGATCAGCAGCAGCGCAGCCGAGGTGATGATGCCGCCGGTCCGCTGCAGACCGTCCGCCACCGCGGCCGTGTTGTCCGAGGTGAGGTCGTACCGCTCCCGGATCCGTGACAGCAGGAACACCTCGTAGTCCATGGACAGGCCGAAGACGATGGCCAGCATCAGGATGGGCATGGCCGGGTCGATGCTGCCGGGAGTGAAGTTCAGCAGGCCGGACAGGTGGCCGTCCTGGAAGATCCACACGACGGCGCCGAACGCAGCGGCCAGCGATGCCGCGTTCATCACGATCGCCTTGACCGGCAGGACCACCGAGCCGAACGCCAGGAACAGCAGCACGAACGTGGCCAGGACCATGACCAGCGCCATCCACGGCAGCGTCTGGCCCATGCTGGCCAGCTCGTCCGCCAGGCCCGCGGTGACGCCGCCGACGAGCACGGTGGCCCCGGCCGGCCCGGAGACCGCACGCACCCGCTGCACGATCGCGCGCGCTTGCGCCGAGTAGGCCTGTGGCGCGTACCGCATGTCAATCCGGGCCACATCCCCCCGGGCGGCGGTGAGCTGCGCCCCGGCGACCCCCGGCACGCGGTCAAGACGGCTGGTGTAGGCGGCGAGCGCGGCCCGCTGGGCGGGGGCGGACGCCGGGCCCGGCAGCCGGATCACGGCCTCGATCGGGTTGGTCGCGTTGCCCGGGAAGTCGCGGTTCAGCGCGTCAGCGACCTGGTGCGGCTGCGAGCTGGCCGACAGCACGGTCGCGTCCGTTCCTCCCCACTTGACCGACAGGAACGGGGTGCCGAGCGCCAGCAACGCCGCCACGATCACGACGGCGTAGATCACCGGCCTGCGCATGACGCTGCCGGCGATCCGGCGCCAGGCTCCGCCGTGGTCGTGGATGGCCGTCTCGCGGGCCAGGCGGCGCACCCGCAGCGAGTTCACCCGGTGCCCGAGCAGCGCGAGCAGCGCGGGCAGCAGGGTCAGCGCGGCAATCATGTCCACCAGCACGGTCGCGACCCCGCCGTAGCCCATCGACCGCAGGAACACCTCGGGGAACAGCATGAGGCTGGACAGGGCCACCGCGACCGTGATCCCGGAGACGGCGACGGTCCGGCCCGCGGTGGCGACGGTCCGCGCGACCGCGGCCTCGACCGTCGGCTGCCGCCGGAGCTCCTCGCGGAACCGGCTCACCATGAACAGGCCGTAGTCGATGCCCAGGCCCACGCCCAGGATCGTGGTGATGTTGAGCGAGTAGGTGGACACGGCGGTGCCCAGGCTCAGCAGCCGTAGCACGGCGAACGAGCCGATGATGGCGGTGCCCCCGACGGCCAGCGGCAGCAGCGCGGAGGTCAGGCTGCCGAAGATCAGGAGCAGCAGGATCAGCAGCACCGGCATGGAGAACGCCTCGGCCCGGCCGATGTCCGCCTTGACCTCGTTGTTGACCGATTCAAAGGTCGGGACGCTGCCGCCGACCAGGGTCTGCAGCCCGGGCGCGGTCAGATCGCCCTTGATCGCGTCGTAGCTCGTCGTCCGGGCATCGTCGCTTGACCCGGCCAGCTGCAACACCGCATAGGTCTCGTGCCGGTTTGCGCTGACGAACCCGGCCGAACCGGTGGACCAGTACGTCTGCGCCGCCGTCACCCGGCCGTGCGGCAGCGCCGCCAGGCTCCGCGCCACCGCGGCCCGGTAGGCCGGGTCGGCCACGGTCATGGTGGGGCTGCGGTACAGCACCACCACGTCGGCGTCATTTCTTCCGAACGCGCTCGCGGCCAGGTTGCTCGCCCGCTGACTCTCGCTGTTCGGGGGGGTGAAGCCGCCCGAAGACTGCAGCGAGCCGAATACACCGGTGCCCCAGGCCGCGGCAGCCGCCAATGCGATCAGCGTGAGCACCAGCGTGAGCAGCCGCCGCCGGTAGATCGCTCGCCCCCAGATCTCGAACATCTGTGCCTCCACGGGCTAGCCTGTTACCAGTTGTTCATGTTTGTGAACACCGTTCATCGCAAACGCTGTAAACTTTGCAGTACGACGTTTACGTCCGTCAAGTCCATTAACTTACGCTGGCGTTCCTGAGCACAAGCTGAGAGAGCCAGCCCGAGTCAGGGAGGCCGCTGTGGTTCAAGCGCCAAGCCGGCGGGACCGGGTGCGGGCGGCCACCGCCCAGGAGATCAAGGACACGGCTCGCCTGCTTCTGGTCCAGCAGGGCCAGAACGCCGCGACGCTGCGGGCGATCGCGGGCGAGATGGGGATGACCGCCCCCGCGCTCTACCGCTACTTCGGCAGTCGCGAGGAGCTCATCAAGCACGTCATCGCGGATATCTTTAGCGAGCTAGCCGACGAACTGCAGGCGGCGATCAATGCCGCCGGGGTGGCCGCCGCCGGCGCAGGGCAGATCCCTGAGCTGACAGCCAAGATGGTCGCGGCCTGCCAGCAGTTCCGCCGCTGGGCCCTCGGACACAAGGAGGAGTACAGCCTGCTGTTCGGGACGCCGCTGCCGGGCGTGGACGAGCGCGACGAGATCATCGACGAGTGCGGCCGCAAGTTCGGGGGTACGTTCTTCACGCTGTTCCTCGAGCTGTGGCAGCGCAATCCGTTCCCCGTCCCCGCGCGGGAGGAGATCGACCCCGGGCTGCGCGAGGAACTGGAACTCTACCGCGACCGGCTCCGCATCGGCCTGTCCGAGGCCGAGCTTCCGGTCGGCGCGATGGTCACCTTCCTGCACTGCTGGACGAAGCTCTACGGAGCGGTGACGCTGGAGGCGTTCGACCACCTGAGGTTCGCGCTCGACGATGCCGCGCCCATGTTCGACTACACGCTCTCCGAGATGGCCACTCAGCTCGGCCTGGAGTACCCGCCTCGGCTCGACGCCAACGCCCGCTCATGATCGATGGAAGATTGCCGTCACCGGGTGGACACCAATCTTCCATCGATCACGAACCAGGGACCGGCCGCCCGTCGGGGGCCCGGTCATGGCGCCTGTTCGGCGAGGCGCTGGTAGGCAGGGGTGAGCACCTCGGCCAGGTCCCGGCCGCGGACGGCTACCGCCGGCGGCTCGAAGGAGCGGAGCAGGAGGTCGGGGGCGCTCACCGCCGCCGCAGGCATGGCGCGCAGCCGCGCCGGGCTCAGCCCGGGCGAGTAGAACTCGTCCAGGGACTCGGCCAGCGGCCGGTCGGTTACGTTGATCACCGGGCCCGGCGGCTCGGGCTGGCCGGCGGTGATCCGGCGCAGCGCGGCCAGCAGCTCCTCCCGGCCCCGCCCGCGCCAGGCCAGCATGGCGAACGGGTCATCGTCGAACGCCTCGGCGAGGACGTAGCAGACCGCGGCCAGGTGCTTGCACGGGACTTCCCAGTCCGGACAGGAGCAGGACATCTCCATGTCCCGCGCCGACCGGGGGAACAGCGGCGTGCCGCATTCGGCGAACACGTCCTCGATCTCGTGCGGCATCTCGCCCGCCAGCAGCTTGGCCCGGAACAGCGCCTGCGCGGCCAAGGCCTCCTCGGCCCGCTCCCACTGCCTGGCGGTGAGCGGCAGCACCTGGATGCGGACCCGGTACGGCCTCGGCCGCGACCCCTGGACCTGCGCGGTCACGTACCCGGTGGTCAGCTCGAATCCGATTACCTGCCCGGCGCGGGCGTAGTTGCGCCCGCGGGCGAGCCGGCCGCTCATGCCCAGCGACTCGAGCACGCCGATGAACCGCCGCGACCACCACTGCTCGCCGATCGCGCCGCGCCTGCTCCGCGCGCGCACCCCGCCCTCGACCCGGCGTGGCCGGGACCGCTCCGGCCATGGGCCTGACCATCCGCTCACTCGGATACCGCCTCGGGCGACAACTCGATCACCTTGCGCAGCTCGGCCACCGACAACTCGGTCAGCCAAGCCTCCCCGGTGCCTACGATCCGTTCGGCCAGGGCCTTCTTTTCCTCGATCATGGCGTCGATCCGTTCTTCCAGCGTGCCGACGCAGACGAACTTGCGCACCTGGACGTCCCGGCGCTGGCCGATACGGAACGCCCGGTCGGTGGCCTGGTCTTCCACCGCCGGGTTCCACCACCGGTCCACGTGGATGACATGGCTGGCAGCGGTCAGGTTCAGCCCGGTTCCGCCGGCTTTGAGCGACAGCAGGAACAGCGCGGGCTCGGCCATCTCCTGGAAGGCAGCCACCATCGCGTCGCGCTGTTTCTTCGGCGTGCCACCGTGCAGGTACAGCACCGGGCAGCCCAGCCGCGCGGCCAGGTGCGGCTGGAGCATCGCGCCGAACTCTGCGTACTGGGTGAAGCAGAGAGCCTTGTCGCCCTCGGCGATGACCTCGTCGCAGATCTCCTCCAGCCGGGCCAGCTTGCCGGACCGGCCGGGCAGCCGCGAACCGTCGCCGAGCAGGTGAGCCGGATGGTTGCAGACCTGCTTGAGCTTGGCCATCGTGGCCAGCACCAGGCCGCGGCGCTCGATGCCCTCCTCGGCCCCCTCGATCCTGGCCAGCATGTCGGTCACCGTCGCCTGGTACAGCGACGCCTGCTCGGCGGTGAGGTTGCACCAGACCTTCATCTCTAGCTTGTCCGGCAGGTCGGAGATGATCGACTTGTCGGTCTTGAGCCGGCGCAGGATGAACGGCCCGGTAACCTGGCGCAGCCGGGCGGTCGCCTCCTCGTCGGCGGCGCGCTCGATCGGGATCGAGTACCGCTGCCGGAACTTCTCCGCGGGCCCGAGCAGGCCGGGATTGGTGAACTCCATGATCGACCACAGGTCGCTGAGCCGGTTCTCCACCGGCGTGCCGGTCAGCGCGATCCTGGACCCGGCAGGCAGGCCGCGGACCGCCTGAGCCTGCCTGGTCGCGTGGTTCTTGATGTTCTGCGCCTCGTCGCACACCACCCGCGCCCATTCGACCCGGGCCAGTTCATCCCGGTCCCTGGTCGCGATGCCATAGCTGGTGATCACCAGGTCGGCCCCGGTCAGCGCTTCGGTCAGGTCATCGCCGCGGAGCCGGTCGCTGCCGTGGTGCACGTGCACCTTCAGTTCCGGCGTGAACCTGGCCGCCTCCCGCTCCCAGTTGCCCACCACCGACATCGGGCAGACCAGCAACGAAGGCGTGGCTGGCGCGGCCGCGTTACCCGACCGGGAGGTCATTTCCTTGTCGTGTGCTACCAGGCACAGCGTGGTCACGCCCTTGCCGAGACCCATGTCATCGGCCAGGACGGTGCCCAGGCCGAGCTGGCCGAGGAACGACAGCCATGCCACTCCCCGTTCCTGGTACGGGCGCAGCGTGCCGGTGAATGAAGCCGGGGTGGCGACCGGCTCGAGGCGGCGGTCGGCCTGGCCGGACAGCAGGTCGCCCAGCCAGCCGTCGGCATCCAGTTCGACCATCGGGAGGTCGTCGTCGGCTCCGTGCAGGCCGGCCTGCAGCGCGTCCGAGGCGCGCATCGTGCCGGACCTGCTGCGCTCGAGGAAGCGCAGCGCCGCGCGGAGGTGACGGTCGTCGAGTTCTACCCACTGGCCGCGCAGCCGGACCAGCGGAACCTTGAGCCTGGCTAGCTCGTCCAGTTCCTCAGGGTCCAGCTCCTGATCGCCGATGGCCAGGTCGTAGCGGAACTCGACCAGGTCGTTCAGCCCGAACTTCGGGTCGGTCACTGATCCGCTCGACGTCTGCCTCGACCTGGTGGTGAGCTTGAGGCCGAGCCGGGACTTGCGCACCCAGTCCGGCAGCAGCACGCCGAACCCGGCGCCGGACAGCAGCGGCGCCGCCTGCCGGAGGAAGCCGAACGCGCCCTCGGTGCCCATCCTCACCTCGGCCGGGGCGGCGGTGCGCAGCGCCCGGTCGAGCTCGGGGAAGAGCCGGGCGGCCCGGCCCAGCCCGGCCAGCAGTTCCTCCTCCGGGTGCTGGATCCCGGTGGCCAGGCCGGCGGTGGATGCGCCGGCCCAGACGTCGGCGGCCGGCATCATCAGGCTCGGGTCGTCGGTGGACTGCAACGCGAACTCGACCCGCCAGTCCTCCTCCTGCGCTACGGCCGCGTCGTCGCTATCCCCGGAACGGCTGGGGCGGCCTGGCTCGGTACCGCCCGAGAGAGCAGGCTCGGCCACATCGGGAACGGCGTCCGGCTCGGCACTCTCCTCGGTCGGCTCCGGCTCGATCAGCCGGAAGCACGTGCGCACCGGGCCGGCCGGGAGTTGTGCGGCGCCGTGCCAGGCGTCGAGCTGGGCGGCTAGCTCAGAGGCTTCCTGCTCATCTTCGGCCGTGCCGACTTCGACCTTGGTGTCCGCCGAGGTGAGCGCCGCGATCCAGCGTTCGGCCACCGGGATGCGGGCGGGCCGACGGCCCTTCCGGGGCGGGACCAGCGGCTGGCCGCCCAGCCGGGCCCGGGCAGCGGCGTCGGTGAGCGCCTCCAGGGCCCCCGTCAGGATCATGGCCGATGGCTGTCCGCCGGCGTCGGTCGCGCGACACAGGGCGGGCATCCCGGTGGCCAGCTCTTGCGCGCGTTCGGCGTCGGCACCGGACAGCACCGGGCGCCATCGCGCCGCGTGCCCGTCCTCTTCGGAGCGCAGCGCGGGCAGCACCCGCCCCCGGGCCGGCAGATCAGCGGCCAGCCGCGCCACCGCGGCCAGGTAGTGTACGCTGCCGCCGCCCATGATCTCGGCCGAGAACGCGCCCGGCTCGTCGAGCACCGCAAGCAGGTTGACCGCGACGGCGGGCTCGAAGGCCAGCGCGGCGACCCGCCAGGCGGCCAGCGACACCCGGCGACTGCCCGGCTTCCCCGGCCTGGGCCCGTCCAGTCCAGGTCCGCCTGAACCCGATCCGCCTGATCCCGATCCGCCCAGCCCGGATCCGCCCAGCCCCGATCCACCCGGCTCAGGTCCGCCCGGCGTGGGCGGCCGGATCAGCTCGGGTGACGCGAGCGGCCCCGCGGCGCCGGATGGCAGCCACAGCGTCAGCTCGTCATCGACCCCTTGCCCGGCCAGGCCGGCGGCCGGCTCGGGCAGCTCGGTGAGCGCTCGCACCAGCCCCGACGTCGGCGGGGCGAACGGGTGCGGCCTAGGGGCACGGGACCGGCGGCCCGGCCGCGGCGGCGCCATCGCGGGCAGCGCCGAATCCTCGGCCCATAGGTAGGCCGCTCCATAGGCCCACAGCCCGTGGATTACCAGCATGCGCGCGACTCCCAGCAACGACCCCAGGCATCAAGCTTGACAGAACTCCGACCGCGAAAGCTCCGTGGACACACCCGCCCGGGTGGCAGGGGTTGCCGCGTGCCAGGTGTCCATGCCGCACGGCGACCCCCGGTTAACACGAAGACTTGGTAGCACAATGACGGTCCTCATGCTTCGCGCAAACCGATCGCGGGCCGAGGCACTGGTTAGCTGCGCCGGTCCTCTATCTCCCAGGCGTGGTCGAGCACGTGCCACGCGAAGCGGCGCAGCGCGTACCTGGCCGGCCAGGTTCCGCTGGGGGCGCCGGCCCGCAGCGCCGTGGCCAGCGTCTCGCGCTGCTGGTCCCAGGGCGTGCGCGGCGGCACCCGAACGCCGCACTTGCCGCTGAACGATCGCTCCGCCTCGCGGACGTGATCCACGATCGCGTCGCGGTCGCGGCCGCCGCCACGCGGTCCCTTGCGCAGCACGGCGGGTCCGGCCGCGACGACCGAGTCCAGGTACGCCCAGCCGGCCTCGAGCAGCCGGGTGAGGCGGTCGGCTTCTGGCCGGGCGAGCGGCTCGGCGTCCCACGGGCCCGGCACGTCGGGCGCGCCGAAGTCCGTGGTGGCGTTGCCGGTGACCTGCCCAGTCACCTGCACGTCCCCCGGCGCGAACCCCGGGCCGGCGACGGCGGCGTACCGGTCGGCGTAGTCGAGCAGCGTGTCGAGGGCCGCGTGCTCGTCCCGGCCGCGCCGGCACCAGCCCGGCCAGTCCAGCGCGGACGCGAACACCCACTTCGCTCCGGCCTCCAGGCCGACGCGGACGACCGCCGGAACCGCGGACTGCCCGCGGTCAGGAAGGCTGGCCGCCGCCACCCGCGTGCTCCTGGGTGGCCGCGGCATCGGCCTCTGGCCGCTGCGGAAGATCTGGCCGGTCGGAGAAGTACTTCCGGTCCGCGCCCACCTTGCGCAGCTGCTTATTCATCGAGCGCAACAGGAACACCAGGACGACCCCGATCCCGGCCACGATGAGGAAGCCCAGGACGCCGGGCTCAACCTGGCTGGCCACCGACGAACCGGCCAGCACCGTCAAAGGCAAACCTTCTCCCGTACCCCTGCGAACAAGTCGTCTTCGGGTAGCTCGGTATCAACGAGCGACCTAGCCAGATGGTAGTCCTCGGTGGGCCAGACCGCTTGCTGCGCCTCCAGCGGGCACGCGAACCAGGCGCCGTCCGGGTCGACCTGCGTCGCGTGCGCCTTCAGCGCCTGATCCCGGATTGGGAAGTAGTCGCCGCAGGGTACCTGCGTGGTGATCTCAAGCTCCTCGCGGTCCTCGGCGCGCTCATCCCAGGACTTGAACCAGTCGGCGTAGGGCGACTCGAGGCCGCGCCGCAGCAGCTCCTCGTGCAGCGCCTGGTAGCGCGCGCGGTGGAAGCTGGCGAAGTAGTACAGCTTCAGCGGCTGCCACGGCTCGCCCGATCCGGGATACCGGTCGGGGTCCGCGGCGGCCTCGAACGCCTCGACACTGACGTTGTGGCACTGGATATGGTCCGGGTGCGGGTAGCCGCCCCGTTCGTCATAGGTGAGCATGACGTGCGGGCGGAACGCCCGGACCGCGCGGACCAGGGGCTCGGCCGCCTCGGCCACCGGCACCAGGGCGAAGCAACCCTCGGGCAGCGGCGGCAGCGGGTCTCCCTCGGGCAGCCCGGAGTCGGTGAAGCCGAGGAACCTCTGCTGCACGCCGAGGATGTCGCGCGCCCGCGCCATCTCGTGCAGCCGGACCCGGGGCAGGTCGGCGCGGATCTCCGGCCGGTCCATCGCCTTGTTCAGGATGTCGCCGCGCTCGCCGCCGGTCAGCGTGCAGACGAGGACCTCAGTCCCCTCGCGGACGTAGCGGGCCATCGTGGCAGCGCCCTTGCTCGACTCGTCGTCCGGGTGCGCGTGCACGGCCATCAGCCGAAGCGGCCCGGTGCCGTCGTCAGTCCCCTCGCACGCGCTGGTCAGCTGCGCGCCGGTCGGCTCGGTATGTGAAGGCAAAGCCCGGTCTCCTCAGAAGATCATGAACGCCCGTCGGTGCATCGACTGGTCGTCATTGTTGTTCAGAACGCTCCGGCCACGCGACAGAATTCCGCGGCCTGCGGGCTGGTCGCGGGCGTTGCCCGGCACAATGCCTTGACCCGGTCCCAGGACGCACGCATAATGCTCTATCCCTCGGGGCATTGACGAGGACAACCCACTGAGGGGACCTTGTTAACCTCAGAGGATTACCCCAAGGGACTCGCCACTGAGACCCGGCGGGCATCAGGGACATCGGACGCCCGCACCACTTTCAAGGAGTACCCGTGACCGAGACGCGCGACGACAGCCTTACCTGGCTCACTCAGGACGCCTACGACCGGTTGAAGTCCGAGCTTGACCACCTCTCCGGCCAGGGTCGCGCCGATATCGCCGAGAAGATCGAGTTCGCCCGGGACGAGGGCGACCTGCGCGAGAACGGCGGCTACCACGCCGCCAAGGAGGAGCAGGGCAAGATCGAGGCGAGGATCAACCAGTTGCAGCACATCCTGGCCAGCGCCCGGGTGGGCGAGCCGCCGCGCACCGACGGCGTGGTCGGGCCGGGGATGACGGTCACCGTGCGGTTCGAGCCCGACGACGACGAGGTCACATTCCTGCTTGCCTCCCGCGAGGAGAGCGGTGCGCCGATCGACGTGTACTCTCCCCGCTCGCCGCTGGGCAGTGCGATAAACGGCAAGAAGGTCGGTGAGAAGGCCACCTATACCCTGCCGAACGGCCGCAGCGCCACGGTCGAGATCCTGGACGCGGTGCCCTACGCCGGTATGTGACCTCCGCGGTGGTGGCGGCGCGGCCTAGCTCACGAGTTCAGGGGCCGGCTGCTCCGGCGACGGCGCCCGGCCGCGCAGCGGGACTTCCTTAACGAACCAGGCGAGCACGAACACCGCGACGGCGGAGGGGACCGCCCAGACGAACACGCTCTGCACCGCGTGCGTGATGGCGAAGAAGACGTCGTGCCGGATCGTGGCGGGCAGGTGGTTGACCGTGACCGGGTTGAACTGACCGCCGCCCGAGTTCAGGTGCACGCCCGGCGCCCGGGCGCTCATCTCCGCGGTCAGCTTCCTGGCGAAGATCACGCCGAAGATCGATACCCCGATCGAACCGCCGATCTGCTGGAAGAACGTCCGGGAACTGCTGGCCACGCCCATGTCCCGCGGTTCCACGCTGTTCTGCACGATGATCGTGGTCATGTTCATCAGGAAGCCCATGCCGATGCCGAGCACCGCGAAGTAGAGCCCGCTCACGACCAGGCTGGTGTTGATGCTCAGCTGGGTCAGCAGCAGCAGGCCCGCCGTCATGCCCAGCCCGCCGAGGATGGGGAAGATCTTGTACTTGCCGGTCCGGGTGGTTACCTGACCCGCCAGGATCGTGGTGACCATTGAGCCGAACATCATCGGGATCAGCATCAGCCCGCTGCCGGTCGCGGACAGGTGCTGCACGGTCTGCTGGTACAGCGGCAGGAAGGTCAGCGCTCCGAACAGCATGAGCCCGGTCAGGAAGCTCATCGCCGACGACAGCGTGAAGTTCAGGTTGCGGAACACGTGCAACGGAAGTACCGGCTCGGCCGCCCGGGTCTCGGCCAGGCAGAACGCGAGCGTCGAGAGCGCGGCCAGAACGGCGAGGCCGATAATCACCGGCGAGCCCCATCCGTACTGGCTGCCGCCCCATGTGGTCAGCAGTACGACCGCGGTGGCGGCCAGCGCGAGCAGCGCGGCACCCAGGTAGTCGATCTTGCGCTTCACCGTGTGCCGCGGCAGGTGCAAGGTGGCGGCCAGGTAGAGCAGCGCGGCCCCGCCGACCGGCATGTTGATGTAGAAGATCCAGCGCCAGGACAGGCTGTCGGTGATGTACCCGCCGACCAGCGGCCCAGCGATCATGGCCAGCATCATCGTGGCCATCATGTAGCCCATGTACTGACCGCGCTCGCGCGGCGACACCAGATCACCCAGGGTCGCGATCGCCCCGACCAGCAGCCCGCCGGCGCCTAGGCCCTGGACAGCCCGGAACGCGATGAGCTGGTCGATCGAGTGCGCCAGCCCGGACAGGGCCGAGCCGACCAGGAAGATCAGGATGGCCGCCACGAGCAGCCGCTTCCGCCCGTACATGTCGCCGAGCTTCCCGTAAAGCGGCGTGGTGACGGTCGCGGCGAGCACGTACGCGGTGACCACCCAGGACAGGTGAGTGACCCCGCCGAGTGTCCCGACGATGCGCGGCAGCGCGGTGCTGACGATCAGCTGGTCGAGCATGGCCAGCATGATCGCGAGCAGCAGGCCGGGCAGGACGATCAGGACCTCGCGCCTGGCCCCCGACGGCGCTCCCGCGCCCTTCTCCGCCTGTGCCGCTGTCACTATCGCCCCTCCTTGCCCGCGGGCAGGCCACTGCGCCCGTAGGACGCGAGCCATCTGTGACCGCACACTTACTTGCCGACCGGCTAGTGCCTCAGTACGCTATGCTAATTACTTACCGGCCGTCAAGTAAATTCCGGGAGGCCGGACCGGAGCGCGAGCGGGGCGGCCGGGGCGAGCGGAGCGCGAGGGGACATGAGCCAGCCAGCAGACGACAGCCCACCCGGGGAGTGGCAGGACGCGCCTTCGCGCGGCGACACGCGCTCCCGGATCCAGGCGGTCGCGGTCGAACTGTTCAGCGAGCAGGGCTACGACAAGACCTCGCTGCGCGAGATCGCGGAGCGGCTCGGCGTCACCAAGGCGGCGCTGTACTACCACTTCAAGTCCAAAGAGGACATCGTCCACAGCCTGGTCGAGGACTACTTCGGCCAGGTGGACTCGCTCGTCGCGTGGGCCAGCCAGCAGCCCAGGACGCCGGCCGTGCGCGCCGAGATCCTGAGCCGCTACCTCGACCTGGTGATCGACAGTCACCAGGTCTACCGCATGCTGCAGCAGAACCAGGCCGCGCTGGCAGGCCTGACCTCGGAGAAGAACCCTGGCGAGCTGTTCAAAGAGCGGATGAACGCCCTCGTCGACCTGCTCGTGGAGCCGGGCGCGGCGCTGCGCGACCGGGTCCGCGCCGCCGTGGCGGCGACCGGCCTGAGCATCGGCTGGATGCTCTTCCACGACCAGGTGGATGATCCCGCGGAGCTGCGCTCGGCCGTGCTCGGCATCGCCTTCGAACTGTCCAGCGGGCCGGCGGAGGCAGCCGGTCAGCCGGGCGAAGCCAGCGGTCCGGCGGAGGCAGCCGGTCAGCCGGGCGAAGTCGAGCCCGGGCCGGCCCGGCCGCCCGCGGCCGCGCGGACCAACGGCAGCACCCGGTAGGGAAGGGGCCTGGCCAGCGCGATCACCGTGGACGCCCGGACCACCCCCGCCACGTCAACGATCGCGTCGATCACCCGCTGCAGATCGGCATTCGTCTTCGCGACCACCCGGCACAGCATGTCCCCCGTCCCGGTGATCGTGTGTACCTCCAGGACTTCGGGAATCACGGCCAGGCCGTGCGCCACCGGATCATGCCCGCCCGCCTGGCGGATTTCCAGCGTCACGAACGCGGTGACGCCGTAGCCGAGGGCCACCGGGTCGATGTCCGGGCCGAACCCGGTGATCACCCCGCGAGACTGCATCCGGTCCAGCCGGGCCTGAACCGTTCCCCGGGCCACGCCCAGCCGCCGGGACGCCTCGAGCACGCCGACCCGGGGCTCGTCGCGGAGGAGCTGAACGAGCTGTGCGTCGAGACGATCGGTCACTGGCGTGCTCCCATCCCGGCGGCAGACCGTTACGGCTGTACAAAGTGTCCAACGCAGCAGCGACGTGAGTGTTACCGGGCCGGTATCCGGACGAGTGGTGCGGCAGGCGGCGGAGGAGCATCATGAGCCCATGACCCAGCCCGCAGACAACCCGGGCGGTCAGCCCGCAGGCGACCGGTCACCGCAGGAGCAGGATGCCGGCACGTCGGCTTCGGCGCCGCCGCCCGATTCCTGGCACTTCCCGCCCGCCGCTCAGCCGAACCAGCCGCA
>Ga0070714_100001301_pt1 | contig 18068 bp, 12 predicted proteins | sample LARL83metaG_FD_65450 | JGI IMG/M metagenome (GOLD analysis project Ga0070714, IMG submission 65450) | Corn, switchgrass and miscanthus rhizosphere microbial communities from Kellogg Biological Station, Michigan, USA - LAR L8-3 metaG | ecosystem: Host-associated > Plants > Roots > Rhizosphere ... | reverse complement strand
AGCATGTGCAGGTTGTCCTGATACTCGGAGTGGATCGACCACTTCGAGTGCGGGGTCAGGTAGTTGAGGGTCAGCTCGGCTCGGCCATCGCCTCCGCCCTGATCGCCGAACACCGCCCGGTGATGCAGCGGCGGCCGGAACGTCGGCAGCCCCTCGCCGAGCTCGAGCATCCAGGCGTGGTCGAGGTAGAAGTGCATACGCCCCGACAGCGTGTGCCAGGGCTTGTCGCGCTCCACGTTGGTCGTAAACGGCGCGTAGCGCCGGCCGTGGGCCTCGATCCCCGACCACTCCGGCGAGGTGATCACCTCGCGCGGCTGCACCTGCGCATCCTCGAAGGTGATCCGGTCCCCGGCCCGCGGGCCTGACAGATCGGCCAGCTTCAGTCCGGTCGTGCGCTCCAGCGAACGGAACCCCTCGGTGGCCAGCCGGCCGTTGGTCGTGCCCGACAGCGCCAGAATCGCTTCACACGCGTGCTGCACGCGCTGAAGCGACGGCCGCCCGTCCGCCATCCCGCCGCGTACCGCCCCGTTCTTGGCCCGCAGCTCGTCCACCTCCGCGTCCGCGACCCAGCTGGCCCCCTTGACCTGCGTGCCCGCCTCCTCCACCAGCGGACCGAGCGCGCCCCATTTCGCGGACACGTTGGGATAGTCGCGCTCGACCACGATCAGCTTGGGCATCGTCTGTCCCGGGACCGGCTCGCACTCCCCCGCGCGCCAGTCGCGCACCTCGCCCAGCGGTTGCGCGATCTCGTCCGGCGTGTCGTGCTGCAGCGGTGCGGCGATCACGTCGCGGCGCATGCCGAGATGCTCCGCGGCCAGCCGCGAGAAACGCTCCGCGATCCGCGAGAACGCCTCCCAGTCGGTCTTGTTCTCCCACGGCGGCGGGACGGCCTCGTTGAACGTGTGCACGAACGGGTGCAGGTCCGTGGAGGAGAGGTCGTACTTCTCATACCAGGTTGCCGCCGGCAGCACCACGTCGGAGAACAGCGCGTTCGAGGTCATCCTGAAGTCGATCGTCGTCAACAGCTCGAGCTTGCCCTCCGGGGCCTCATCGCGCCACTCCACGTCGCGCGGGCGCTCCTCGGGCGGGGTCTCGTCCGCGCGCACGGCGCTTTCGGTCGTGCCCACCAGGTGCTTGAGGAAGTACTCGTGCCCCTTGCCCGATGAGCCCAGCACGTTCGAGCGCCACACCGTCATCACCTTGGGATGATTGCCCGGCGCGTCGGGGTCCTCGCACGCGAAGCGCAGCCGCCCGGCCCGCAACTCCTCCACCACGTAGTCGGCGACGTCTACGCCGGCGCGCTCGGCCTCGTCGCACAGATCGAGCGTGGAGCGATCGAAGCTCGGGAACGACGGCAGCCACCCCAGCCGGGCGCCCAGCGCGTTGACGTCGGCGATGTGCAGCCCCTCCAGCAGCCCCCGACCGAGCGGCGAGGCCAGATCGGCCGGGCGGTAGCGCTCATAGCGCCACTGATCGGTGGCCAGATAGAAGAACGGCGTCCCCGACTGATGGCGTGGCGGCCGCACCCAGTCCAGCGCGAAGGCGACCGTCTGCCAGCCCGCCAGCGGCCTCACCTTCTCCTGTCCCACATAGTGCGCCCAGCCGCCGCCGTTGACCCCCTCGCAGCCACACAGCATCACCAGCGCCAGGAACGTCCGATAGGTCTGGTCGGAATGAAACCAGTGGTTGGTGCCGGCCCCCATCGCGATCATCGACCGGCCCTGGGTGACCTCGGCGTTGCGAGCGAACTCACGCGCCACCCGTGCCGCCAGATGGCGATCCACCCCGGTGAGCCGCTCCTGCCACGCCGGCGTGTACGGACGCTCGGCGTCGTCGTAGCCCTCCGGCCACTCACCCGGCAGCCCCGGACGGCCCACCCCGTACTGGGCGAGGGTGAGATCGAGCACCGTCGTCACCAGCTTTCCGCCAATCCGGACCGTCGGCACGCCCCGGCGCATCACACCGCCCTGCTCCCGCTCGCCCGTGTCAAAGCGCGGCAGGTCGACCGCCACGGCCTCACCGCCGTCGCGGTGCAGCAGAGTGAGCACCGGCTCGATCTCACCCAGGCGCAGGTTCCAGCACCCCGGCTCACCGTAGCGGTGCCCCACCGAACCGGTCGGGACGGCGGGCGTCCCCGCGCGCCCGTCGAGCACCACGGGCTTCCACTCGGCGTGCTCGGCCTCGTCGCCGGCGCCGTCCAGATCGGACGCGCGCAACAGCCGGTCGGGGATGTAGGCACCGTCGTCGCCCTCGCGCAACGTCACCAGCAGCGGCAGGTCGGTGAACCGCCGCGCGTAGTCGGCGAAGTAGCGGACCTCGCGATCGACGTAGAACTCCTTGAGGATCACGTGGCCCATGGCCATGGCCAGCGCGCCGTCGGTGCCGGGTGGCGCGGCCAGCCAGTGGTCGGCGAACTTGGTGTGCTCGGCGTAGTCGGGGGAGACGACCACCACCTTCTGCCCGCGATAGCGCGCCTCGACCATGAAGTGGGCGTCCGGGGTGCGGGTGGTCGGCAGGTTGGTGCCCCAGATGATCAGATACCCCGCGTTCCACCAGTCGCCGGACTCGGGCACGTCGGTCTGGTCGCCGAACGCCTGCGGCGAGGCGGGGGGCAGGTCGGCGTACCAGTCGTAGAAGGACAGGATCGTCCCCCCGATCAGAGACAAGAATCGCGTGCCGGCCGCGTAGGAGGCCATCGACATCGCCGGGATCGGGGTGAAGCCCACGCACCGATCCGGCCCGTGGCGCTTGATCGTGTGCACGTGCGCGGCGGCAACGAGCTCGACCACCTCGTCCCAGGTCGCGCGCACGAACCCACCCTTGCCACGTTGTCGGCGATAGAGCGTGACCTTCTCAGGGTCGGAGACGATCTCGGCCCACGCCTTCACCGGGTCGCCCAGCCGCGCCCGGGCCTCGCGGAACATCTGAAGGAGCGAGCCGCGCACGTACGGGTACTTCAGCCGCAGCGGCGAGTACTGATACCAGGAGAACGACGCCCCGCGCGGGCAGCCCCGCGGCTCGTACTCGGGCATGTCCGGCCCCGTCGACGGATAGTCGACGGCCTGGTTCTCCCATGTCACCAACCCGTCCTTGACGAAGATGTTCCACGAGCACGACCCTGTGCAATTCACTCCATGGGTGGAGCGCACCACCTTGTCGTGCGCCCAGCGCCCGCGGTAGGAGCGCTCCCAGTCACGGTCCTTGGCCACCAGCTGGCTCCAGCCCTCTTCGTTCACGGGGCCTCGGCGCAGGAACCGGTGGGCGTCGAGCAGCGGGTTGCGGGGGCGATGATCCGAGCTCTCGGGGCGCTGCGACGACGTTCGCTTGCCGATGCTCATGGATCTATACCCCTCCTAAGTCGGGCCTGTCCGCTGAGCGGCGGCGCGCTGCCTCACCGTCGCCTTGTCGTCGAGCGACATCGTGCCCGGATGGCCGTCGCCCGGCCAGGGTGCCAGTAGCAGCAACAGCCGCGCGGTCGTGTGAGCAAGCACCGCATGGCGCTCGCCCGGCGCGAACTCGAGCATCAGACCGCTTCCGCCCGAGACTCGCTCTCCGCCGGCGGTCGTGACCTCGACCTCACCATCGATCACCGTCACCCACGCCCGCTCGTGCACCTGGTGATCCTGAAGGCTCTCGCCGGCGGGAATCTCCAATGCGATCACGCGGGCCGCGTCGCTGTTGGAGAGAATCGACGGCGAATGGGGCCGAAGGTCAACCGCGTTGAGATCCCAGCTTTTCATGAACGGTCAGTTCGTCGTGCGGGCGGGCCTACTCGTCGACCGACAGCTTTTCACAGATTGAGTCGCAAAAGCAGCGCGGCCTGCCTGCGGACCGGATCACTTCGCCGCAAAGCCCGCCACCTCGATCACGCATCCCGCGCGATCCGGGTCCTGGGGCACGAAGTCGGCCAGCCGGGCTCTCGGCGCGAGCTCGTCGAGAAGTCCCAGCGTCAGCCCGCGGTGCAGCGTGCACACCACCGCTTGGTTCTCGCGAACCGCCTCTCGATACGGACAGTTGCCCAGGCGAAAGACGACCCGTCCACCCGCCTTCGGTTCGCGCTGGGGCGCGAACCCCAGCGCGGTCAGCGCCCGGCCCAGGTTCTCCGCTGGTGCCGCATCACCCCCGTCGGGGCCGAGCTCGCGCCCCAGCTCGCGCCCGGAGCGCTCGATCTCCCGCAGTCGTCCCGGTCGTGCGGGTACGCTGCGGGCCAGCCAGGAGGCCAGCTGGCGGTAGGCGCCGGGGGGTTCGCCTCCCGGCAGGGCATCGGGGGCGATCGACCAGCTGTCCTGTGGTCGACCGATGCGCTGAGACACCCGCTCGCGGGTGAGGAGCCCGGCCGCGTGCAGACGTTGGAGATGCACTCGCACGCCACTGGGATGAAGCCCGAGCCCCGCCGCGAGCTCGTCGGTCCCTGCCGGCCGCCCGAGGGCGGCGAGCTGCGCAAACAGACGCGCCCGCGTGGGCTGGGCCAGCACGTCACCCCGACGGTCGGACCCACCAACAGCCACGCGCGACAGTTTGCCACACAGGCGTTCCGGAGGCGGCCCAAGGTTGGTATTTTTTTAGGCTGGATCGTAAAACCCTCAGAGGACCTGCCTGCCATGACGTACGTGATCGCCGAGCCCTGCATTGGCACCAAGGACAACTCGTGCGTCGAGGTGTGCCCGGTCGACTGCATCCACCCGACACCCGATGAGCCCGACTACGACAACGTCGAGATGCTCTACATCGACCCGGCGGAGTGCATCGACTGCGATGCGTGCGTCGAGGCCTGCCCGGTCGACGCGATCTTCGCCGAGGACCAGGTGCCCGAGGAATGGCGGCGCTTCACCGAGCTGAACGCTGCCTACTACCGCAACCAGGCAGCCTGAGGCGCTACGCCGCCCAGCGGCGGGCCTGCTCCGCGACCTAATGCTCGGGCATCCGGTCGGAGAGCCTGGATGACGAAGAACCGGTCAGGGGACGACGACAAGCTTCGCCGCCTGCTCGACGTGGGGCGGGCGCTGGTGGCCGAGCTGGACACCGAGGCGGTCCTGCAGCGGATCCTCGATGAGGCGCGGGCGATCACCGGGGCTCGCTATGTGGCGCTGGGCGTCCTGGATGAGCAGCGCGGCGAGCTGGAGCGCTTTCTCACGTCCGGCGTGGACGCGGACGTGCACCGGGCGATCGGCGAGCTGCCGCGCGGTCGGGGGGTGCTCGGGGTTCTCATCGACGACCCTCGGCCGTTACGGCTCAGCGATGTCGGCCGCCATCCGCAGAGCTTCGGGTTCCCGGCGGGGCACCCGCCGATGCGCAGCTTCCTCGGGGTGCCGATCCTCATTCGGGGGCAGGCGTGGGGCAACCTCTACCTGACCGAGAAGGTGGACGGCCTGGAGTTCAGCGAGGCCGACGAGGAGGCGGCGGTCGTGCTGGCTCAGTGGGCGGCGACGGCGATCGAGAACGCGCGGCTCTATGAGGCCAGCGAGCGGCGGCGTTACGAGGCCGAGCGCGCGGTCCGCGGCCTGCATGCCGCCCGCGACATCACCGATGCGATCGCCGGCGTCGGCGAGCTCGAACGAGTGCTCGAGCTGATCGTCAACCGCGGCCGAGCGCTCGTCGACGCGCGCACCGTACTCATCATGCTGCGCGAGGGAGACGAGCTCGTCGTCGCCGCCAGCGCCGGGCACGATGACCAGGCAGAGGGTCATCGGCTGCCGATCGTCGGGACGACCTGGGGGCAGGTGCTGGAGCGGGGACGCCCCGAGCGCATCGACGACGTCTCGGCGCATCTTCGGATCGGGCCCGATCAGCTCGGCGTCCCGGACGCCCACACCGCGCTGCTGGTGCCGATGCTTCACCGAGGGAACGCCGTGGGGGTGCTGGCCGCGTTTGACCGCGGCGTTGAGGGCGCGCCCTTCACATACGAGCACGAGGAGCTGTTACGGACGTTCGCGGCGTCGGCGGCCAATGCGGTGGTCATCCACCGCAGCGTCGAGGCCGACCGGCTCCGGGCCACGATCACCGCCGCCGACGCCGAGCGGGGCCGCTGGGCTCGGGAGCTGCACGACGAGACCCTGCAGGCGTTGGGCGGGCTGCGCGTGCTGCTGGCCTCGGCGCTGCGGCGCGGAGACGCCGATGCCCGCGAGGAGGCCATGCGCCAGGCGATCGAGGACATCGAGCTCGAGACCGACAACCTGCGCGCCATGATCACCGACCTGCGTCCGTCGCTGCTCGACGACCTAGGGCTGGCTCCGGCGATCGAGGCGCTGCTCGAGCGCCGCCGCCAGACCGGGCTGGAGATCGTCGGAGAGCTCTCGCTGGCCGAGTCGGCGGCGCCGCTGGACCCCGAGCTGGAAACGACGATCTACCGGCTCGTGCAGGAGGCGCTCACCAACATCGCCAAGCACGCGCAGGCGTCGACCGTGCATGTGTCGTTGACCGCGGACGCCGACATCGTCGCCGTCGAGGTGCGCGACGACGGCGTGGGATTCGACATCGAGGCGCGGACGTCCGGGTTCGGGGTGGCGGGGATGCGCGAGCGCGTGTACCTGGCCGGGGGCAGCCTCGAGCTGTCCTCGGGCGCGGGCGGCACCGTCGTGCGCGCCCGCCTGCCGAGCCGGCCCCTGGACGCGCGAGGGTCAGGCGCCGATCAGATGGCGTCGTAGCGCGGAGGCACCCGGTTTCCGCTTTCGCTCTACGACTTAGGCGAGGCGCACGCCCGGGAGGAGGCGCACCGAACTGGCCGGCTGCGACCCCACCGATCGCCAGCTCCGGTGGCTTGGCTCAGCCCGACATCAGGCCGTGCTCGAGCGCATAGCTCACCAGCTCGGCACGGGATCCCAGGCGGAGCTTTTGCTGGATGTGGGCCCGGTGAGTCTCGACGGTGCGGACGGAGAGAAAGAGCTGGCGGGCGATGTCGAGATTGGTGTGGCCGCGGGCGATCAGCCGCAGCACCTCGAGCTCGCGCTCGGAGAGCCCGTCCGGCGGACCCGGCGGGGGCGCGGCGGCGACGCGGGCGCCCAGCCGCGGGTTGAGGTAGCTGTCACCCTCGGCCGCGCGCCTGACCGCCTCCACCAGCTCGGCGTCGGCGGCATCCTTCAGGACGTATCCGAGCACGCCGGCGCTCAGTGCCTGTCGCGCGTACGCCGGCTCGTTCTGCATCGTGAGCACGACGATCGCCGTGTCGGGCGCCTCCGTGCGGATCTCGGGGACCGCATCGAGGCTGGAGCCCTCCGGCATGTTGAGATCGAGCACGAGCACGTCGGGATGGTGCCCGCGGACGTGGCGCCGCGCGCCGCTGATGTCGCCCGCCTCGGCGACGATCTCAAACCCGCCCTCGGCCTCCAGCAGCTGCCGCAGGCCGCGGCGCACGACCGCGTGATCGTCGGCGATCACGACCCGGACGGTCCGCGGCGACCGCGGTTCCGTCCGCGGCCCGGGGGCGGTGTGACCCATTGCGCTCACGTTAGCGCCGGCGTCCGGTCGACCGCGCGGTCGCGCGACGCGAGGTAGGGCGCCAGATAGCGGGCGGCGATCTTGCTCGGCGGCGACCACAGCGGACGCTCGCTGATCTGACACCGGGACCCACGCCCGCCGACGACGCGAGCGCTCAGATAGAGCGGTTGGTCGCCGCCCAGAAGCAGCGCCCGCAGCTCGGGGTCAAAGGGACGAGGCGTGATGGGAGCGCCCGCCAGGGCGGCGATCGCCTCGGCCGCCGCGTTGGCCTGCTGGGCGGCCACGGCACCATGCTTGATCGGAAAGTCGGTCGCATCGCCGGCGGCAAACACGTCCTGCAGCCGGCGCACGCGGCAGTGCGCATCGATGGGGATGAACCCGCCCGCGCCCTTCCGAGGCACGCCGGGCGTCGAGGGTCCATAGAGACGCGGCAGCGCCACCACCCGGTCGACCGGCAACACTCGCCTGCCCGGCTCGATGGCCACACGCCCGTTGGCGGGCACCCCGGCCTGAGCGGATGGGATCACGGTGATGCCCCTGTCCTCCAGCAGCCGCGTCACGGCGTCGCTGGCCGCGCGCCCGAAGGCCGCCAGCGGGGCATCCTCCGGCGTCACGACGGTGATCGCCACGCCACTCCACATGTCATAGGCGCGGTCGGCGGTCATCAGCGCCAGCTCGTAGATCGGCAGCGGCCACGACGGCGCCGGGGGGGCCACGAACGCAATCGACCCCACATACCCGCCCTCCACGTCGCAGACCAGCCCATGCAGCTGCTCGTCGAGGATCCGGTCATCGATCGTCACGCCGTGCGCGAACGCCGCGCGAGGACGCGCGCCCATGGCCAGGAGCAGCGCGTCGTACTCCAGCGTCCGCCCGTTCTCGGTGTGGACCTGCCGGGCCGGCGCGTCGAGCCACGCGAACGCGTCGGCGATGAGCTCGGCTCCAAGGTCGTGCGCGATCTCGTCGAGCGGATAATGGTGTGCGGCGGCATAGGCGAACGGCTCCCTCACCCGCATCGCGCGGTCAACGAACTCGGGCTCCGGGGCCAGCACGGTGACGGCCACCCGCTCGCCGGCCAGCTCGCGGAGGGCCAGCGCGGCCTCGAGTGCCGCCACGCCGCCGCCGACGATCAGCGCCCGAAACGGTGCGAACTGTGAGTGGGAAAGGTTCATCGTTGTCACCCCAGGTAATAACCGGGCACGGTGGTGGTGGGCAGGTCGATCCTGCGGCCGGAGACCGTCCAGGCGCGGATGCGCACCCAGTGCGGCTTGTGTCCAGGGGCCCACGGCTCGAGCCCAAGCTCGTGCAGGTGCCCAAGCTCGCCGGGCCTCGTCATCTCAGCGGCGACGCCGTGGATGATCACGCTCCATCCGGTTCGTGTGGCCTCGTCGATCCCATCGATCTCAAATGAGGCCTTGGCCGCATGCAGAAGCGCGTGGAGCTTCGAGCCTCGAGCCGTGCGAAACACGACCGACTGGAGCCTGCGGTCAAACACGTAGTTGAGGGGGCGGATGAGCGGCCGGCCGTTCACCACCACCGCCAGGCGGCCGAACCGGTGAGTGGCCAGCAGGTCCAGGCACTCCTCGCGCGACAGCTCCACCATGGTCCTCGCGTCCCCGACTGGTGCGGACGCAAGAGCGCGGGCCGATCCCTCGCGCTGCTGTGATGGAGAGATCGTCGAGGGCATACCTCGACCATACGGCTGGACCCGCCTCAGATCAGCCGCACAAAGCCGGAGACGGGCTGCGGGAAACTACCGACGCGACCGGCTGGAATGTCGAGCAGCGGGTTGGTGCCGGTGACCTGTTTGGTTTCGGTGGTCATGATGCTCCTCTCGCCTGGTCGGTCGTATCGGGCGGCGCGATGACCAGCACCGGAATGCGCGAGTGGTGTACGACCGCGTTGGATACGCTGCCGAGCAGGACGGAGCCCATTGTGGAGAGGCCTCGCGCGCCGACGACGATCACGTCCGCTTCGGTGTCGTGGGCGACGTCGATGATCGTTCGCCACACGCGGCCGACGCTCGGCTCGGCGCGAGACTCCGCTGTGAACCCGGCGGCGCGTGCGAGTTCGGCACCGTCCTGCGCGACCCGCTCGGCGCGCTCGACCGCGAGCGCCTCGAGTTGCGCGACGGGGGGGCCGACCGGGGTGCTCATGCCGCCGAACCAATCCGGCGCGAGGAACTCGCTGGGGGGTTGCCACACGTGCAGCACGACCGCCCGTTTGTGGCCGAGGACCGCACGGGCGGCCGGGATCGCCCGCTTGGCGGTCGGGGAGGCGTCGTAGCAGAGGAGGACCATTCGCCGGGCCCGCTTTCAGGACGCAGGGCTGGGGACGCTCAGCAGCTGTCTGAGGACGTACTGGAGGATCCCGCCGTGACGGAAGTAGTCGGCCTCCTTGGGGGTGTCGATCCGCACCCGGACCGTGAACTGACTCTCGTCCGCCTGCACGCTCGCTTCGTGCGGAAGCTCGCCGGCGTTCAGCGCATGCGCCGCGCCGGTGATCGAGTAGGTCTCGTGTCCTGTCAGCCCCAGCGACTCGGCGCTGTCTCCGTCTGAGAACTGCAGCGGCAGGACGCCCATCCCGACCAGGTTCGAACGGTGGATGCGCTCGAAGCTCTCAGCGATCACCGCCCGCACTCCGAGCAGCCGCGTGCCCTTGGCGGCCCAGTCGCGCGAGGAGCCCGAGCCGTACTCCTTGCCGGCGAGCACCACGAGCGGCACGCTTTCGTCGATGTAGCGCATTGCGGCGTCGTAGATCGACAGCTGCTCGTCATCGTCCCGCCCACCCAGGTGCAACGTCACGCCGCCCTCTGGAAGGGAACCCGGCCCACCTGCGAGCCGGTTGTGCAGGCGGATGTTGGCGAACGTGCCGCGCATCATCACCTCGTGGTTGCCGCGGCGTGAGCCGTAGGAGTTGAAGTCCCTCGGCGCGATGCCGTGCTCGATCAGGTACCGGCCGGCTGGGCCGTCGCGTTGGATCGCGCCGGCGGGGGAGATGTGGTCGGTGGTGATGCTGTCGCCGAGTACTGCAAGGGCGCGGGCGCCCTTGATGTCGGCCAGCGGCTCTGGTTGCGCGGGGAGGCCTGCGAAGAACGGCGGCAGGCGCACGTAGGTTGACTCGTCGGCCCACGCGAAGCGGTCGCCGTGCGGCACCGGAAGGGAGTTCCAGCGCTCGTCACCGTCGAACACCTCGCCGTAGCTCTTGCGGAACATGTCGGTGGCGATCGCCTCCTCGATCGCCTGCGCCACCTCGTGCTCGGTCGGCCAGATGTCGCGCAGGTACACCGGGTTACCGTCGCGGTCCTGCCCGAGCGGGGTGCCGGCGATGTCGGTGTCCATCGTCCCGGCGAGCGCGTAGGCGACGACGAGCGGCGGCGAGGCGAGGTAGTTCATCTTCACGTCGGGGTGGATGCGACCCTCGAAGTTGCGGTTGCCCGACAGCACCGAGACCGCGGCCAGGTCGTTGTCGTTGATCGCGGCGGAGATCGCGGCCGCCAGTGGGCCTGAGTTGCCGATGCAGGTCGTGCACCCGTATCCCACGAGGTTGAAGCCGAGCGTCTCCAGCGGCTCGGTCAGGCCGGCCCGGTCGAGGTATCTGGTGACCACCTTCGAGCCGGGGGCGAGCGAGGTCTTGACCCAGGGCTTGGAGCGCAGGCCGCGAGCGACCGCGTTGCGCGCGAGGATCCCGGCGCCGAGCATCACCGACGGGTTGGAGGTGTTGGTGCAGCTCGTGATCGCCGCGATCACCACGTGCCCGTGGTCAAGCTCGGTGCCGGTGCCGTCGGCGAGCGTGACCGGCACCGCGCGCTCCCGCGGCTCGCCGGCTGTGCCCGAGGCCCAGCTCTCGGCCTCGCGATTGTGCGAGCTGGGGCTGTGGTCGGCGGCGCCATTGACCGGTGGGCGGCCCGGCAGCGCGGACGCGGGCGGGTCGCTGGAGGGGAAGCTCTCGGCCGAGGCCTCGTCGCAGGCGTCGTAGTCGGGGGAGAGGCCCTTCAGCGCGGCGCGGAACGCGGGCTGTGCGTCGCTCAGCGAGATCCGGTCCTGCGGGCGCTTGGGCCCCGCGATCGAGGGGACCACCTCGGCGAGGTCGAGCTCGACCTCGTCCGAGTACGTCGGCGCCGTGGATGAGGCGTCGTGCCATAGGCCCTGCTCGCGTGCGTAGGCCTCGACCAGCTCGATCTGGTCCGACGGGCGCCCGGAGAACTCCAGGTAGCGCAGCGTCTCCTTATCGATCGGGAAGATCGCGCAGGTGCAGCCGAACTCGGGCGACATGTTGCCGATCGTCGCCCGGTCGGCCAGCGGCAGGCTCTCGAGGCCGGGGCCGTAGAACTCGACGAACTTGCCCACCACCCCCTTGCGGCGCAACAGCTCGGCGACCGTCAGCACCAGGTCGGTCGCGGTCGCGCCCTCGCGCAGCTCGCCGTGCAGCTTGAAGCCGAGCACCTGCGGGATCAGCATCGACATCGGCTGGCCGAGCATCGCCGCCTCGGCCTCGATCCCGCCGACGCCCCAGCCGAGCACGCCGAGCCCGTTGACCATCGTCGTGTGCGAGTCGGTGCCGACCAGCGTGTCCGGGTACGCCCGGGGCAGGCGCGAGCCGTCGGGTTCTTCCACGAACACCACCCGCGCCAGGTACTCGAGGTTGACCTGGTGCACGATCCCGGTGTCGGGCGGCACCACCTTGAAGTTTCGGAACGCCTCCTGCCCCCAGCGCAGGAACGCGTAGCGCTCCTGGTTTCGCTCGAACTCCCGGTCGGCGTTGCGGATGAACGCGTCGCGGGTTCCGAACACGTCCACCTGGACCGAGTGGTCGATCACCAGCTCCGCCGGGACCAGCGGGTTGATCCTCGCCGGATCGCCGCCCATCTGCGCGATCGCGTCGCGCATCGCGGCCAGATCGGCGACAGCGGGCACGCCGGTGAAGTCCTGCATCAACACCCGCGCGGGCGAGAAGGCGATCTCCCGGCTCGGCTCCGCGTGTGGCTCCCAGGCGGCGAGCGCCCCCACGTCCTCAGCGCTGATCGAGCCATTGCCCTCGGTTCGCAGCAGGTTCTCCAGTAGCACCTTCAGCGAGAACGGCAGCCGCGCGACGTCGAACCTCGCCTGGAGCGCGTCCAGGCGGAAGATCTCAAACTGGCGCCCACCGACCTCGAGCTCGGCCTGGGCACCGAAGCTGTTCGCGGTCATGGTCAGCCTCATTGGATTGACCCAGGGTCGACCAGGCGCCCTCGAAATGTCATCCCATCCCAGACGGATTGGGCGACGGACCGGTCACCCCACAGGTGGGGGAGAAGAGCATCTACGCCCGCCGTGCCACGCCCGCCGACCCGCGCTGCCTCATTTGCAGCCAACCCGGGAGTCCGGTGGCCTGAACCATCGCTGTCGGGGGTCGAGTCCACGATCCGGTCCCGCGGCTGTGGGATGGATCGCCCGAACCGCCTGTGCAAGCCTCAAAGCGCTCGAGAATCCCTTCGAGTCGGGTACGTCACCACTGTCCGATCACATGCCGATGCGCAAAGGACCTACTTCGAAACCGTTGACTGACGGCGCCGCGGTAGATATCGACGCGGTCGAGACCAGCGAGTGGGTGGAGGCGCTTGACGCGGTCGTCACCCACGACGGGCCTGACCGGGCGCGCCAGATCCTCACCCGCGTCGTCGAGCGCGCCCAGCACGCCGGCACCGGGCCGATCGCGTCGCTCAACACTCCGTATTTCAATACGATCCCCGCCGAGCGCGAGGCGCAGCTCCCGGGGGATCCGGCGCTCGAGCGGCGGCTGCGGTCGATCGTGCGCTGGAACGCGATGGCGATGGTGGTACGCGCCAACGAGCGGTCGCACGGGATTGGTGGCCACATCGCGAGCTATCAGTCGCTGGCGGTGCTCTACGAGGTCGGCCTCAACCACTTCTGGCGCGGATCAACCGAGCAGGGCGAGGGCGACCTGGTCTACTTCCAGGGCCACTCGTCGCCGGGCAACTACGCGCGGGCGTTCCTGGAGGGCCGTTTGACCGCGGAGCAGCTTGACGGGTTTCGTCACGAGGTCTCGCGGCCGGGTGGGCTCAGCTCGTATCCGCACCCGTGGCTGATGCCGGACTTCTGGCAGTTCTCGACCGTGTCGCTGGGAATCGGCCCGATCACCTCGATCTACCAGGCCCGGTTCATGAAGTACCTCCATGCACGCGGTCTCGCCGAGACAAATGGCCGCAAGGTGTGGTGCTTCGTCGGCGACGGCGAGGTCGACGAGCCCGAGACAATGGGCTCCGCCGGACTGGCCGGCCGCGAGCGTCTCGACAACCTCATCTGGGTGGTCAACTGCAACTTGCAGCGCCTCGACGGGCCTGTGCGCGGGAACGGCAAGATCATCCAGGAGCTCGAGTCGGACTTCCGCGGCGCCGGCTGGAACGTGATCAAGGTCGTATGGGGCTCGCGCTGGGATCCGCTGCTCGCGCAGGACACGGACGGCCGGCTGGTGCGGGTGATGGAGGAGTGCGTCGACGGCGAGTACCAGACCTACAAGTCGCGCGACGGGGCGTACGTGCGCGAGCACTTCTTCGGCAAGGACCCGGTGCTGCTGAAACGGGTCGCGCACATGTCCGACGAGGAGATCTGGTTGCTGAACCGCGGGGGGCTCGACCAGCAGAAGGTGTACGCCGCCTATCACGAAGCGGTGCGGCACACCGGTCAGCCGACGGTGATCCTGGCCAAGACGATCAAGGGCTACGGCATGGGCGCCTCGGGCGAGGGGCAGATGGTCACCCACCAGGCCAAGAAGATGACCGACGACGCGCTGCTGGCCTTCCGCGACCGGTTCGAGCTGCCGCTCACCGACGAGCAGGTGCTCGCGGCCGAGTACTACAAGCCGCCCGAGGACTCGCCGGAGATGCAGCTCCTGCGCGACCGCCGGGCGGCGCTCGGTGGCACCCTGCCGGTTCGCCGACGCGAAGCTGGGCCGCTTGAGATCCCGACGCTTGACACCTTCAAGGGGCAGCTCGACGGTACCGGGGAGCGCGAGATCTCGACCACCATGGCGTTCGTGCGAGTGCTCGCCGCCCTGTTGCGCGACAAGGCGATCTCCACGCACGTCGTCCCCATCGTCCCCGACGAGTCGCGGACGTTCGGGATGGAGGGGCTGTTCCGCCAGATCGGGATCTACTCACCGGCGGGCCAGCTCTACCAGCCCCAGGACTCAACGCAGCTGATGTTCTACAAGGAGGACCAGCACGGCCAGATCCTCGAGGAGGGGATCACCGAGGCCGGCTCGATCTCCTCGTTCATCGCCGCCGGCACTTCCTACAGCAACCACGACCTGCCGATGGTGCCGTTCTTCATCTACTACTCGATGTTCGGCTACCAGCGGGTCGGTGACCTGGTGTGGGCGGCGGCCGACAGCCGCGCACGCGGGTTTGTGCTCGGTGGCACCGCCGGGCGCACGACGCTCAACGGCGAAGGGCTGCAGCACGAGGACGGGCACAGCCACGTGCTGTTCTCGGTCGTGCCCAACTGCCGGGCCTACGACCCCGCCTTCGGCTACGAGGTGGCGGTGATCATCCAGGACGGCCTGCGCCGGATGTTTGCTGAGCAGGAGGACGTCTTCTACTACCTCACGCTGATGAACGAGAACTACCGGCACCCGGCGATGCCCGCGGGAGCCGAGGACGGGATCCTGAGGGGCATGTACCGCCTGCGCGAGGGTGGGTCGAAGCGGTCGAGGAGGCCGCGCGTCCAGCTGCTCGGCTCGGGCACGATCTTGAACGAGGTGCTGGCCGCCGCCGACCTGCTGCGCGAGGACTGGGGCGTCGAGGCCGACGTGTGGAGCGTCACGTCGTTCACCCAGCTGCGGCGCGAGGGGATCGAGGCCGAGCGCTGGAACATGCTGCACCCGACCGCGGACCCGCGCCAGCCCTACGTGGCGCAGCAGCTCTCAGACGGCGTTCCGACCGTCGCCGCGAGCGACTACATGCGGGCCTTCGCCGACCAGATCCGCCAGTGGGTTCCGGGCCCGTACCGGGTGCTCGGGACCGACGGCTTTGGGCGGTCGGACACGCGCGCCGCGCTGCGGGGATTCTTCGAGGTTGACCGCCACTACGTGGCCGTCGCCGCCCTGCGCGAGCTCGACCCCGCGCGGGCCCAGGAGGCGATCGAGCGCTACGACCTCAACCCCGAGGCACCGATGCCGACCAGCGTATGAGCTGACTAGCCGCGGTCCGGGTGCCCGGCCCGGCTCGCCCAGCTCCCCGGCCGCTCGGATACGGCCGTGCCGGCGTCTGTGCATGTTGGGCCTGCGCGCGGGACTCAGCGGCGAACGCGCGCGCTACCGCCGCCAGGGTGCGGCGTCTCGACCGGAATCACGGTCCGGACGCGGGTGCCCTCGCCGGGGCTTGAGGTGAGGTGGAAGGTTCCGCCGAGGGACTCGACCCGCATCGCGATCGAGGCGAGGCCCACGTGCCCTCCGTCGAGCGCCTGGCGGGGGCGCGCCGGGTTCATGCCGAGGCCGTCGTCGGCGACTTCGAAGGCGATCCCCGCGCGCGTGCGGCGGAGCGTGATCGTGACGTGGCTGGCCTGTGCGTGCTGGGCTATGTTGCTCAGCAGCTCCTGGGCCAGCGAGACAATCAGCTGATCGCGCGCACCACCGGCTTGCGGCTCGACGTTCAGGGTCACCTCGAAGCCGCCGCGAGTCGCGTGCAGGTCGGCGATCGCCTTGATCGCCGGTGCCACCCCGCCGTGCTCGAGCGTCACCGGGTGCAGGGCGACCACGGCGTTGCGCAGCTCGCGGATCGCGCCGACGATCGCCTCCCTCGCCTGCGAGGCGACGTCGTCTCGCGCGCTTCCGCTGGGCGTTAGCTTGGCCAGATCCTGCCGGGCGCTCAGCAGGCTCTGCAGGACCTCGTCGTGCAGCAGCTGTGAGATCCGCTCGCGGGTGCGATCCTCGGCGTCGAGCGCGTCAGCCATGATCCGACCTCGATCGTCGGCCAGCTTGGAGACCTGTTCGGCGAGCTCGGCGATCTCGCGGTTGCGCTGGCGAAGCTCCTGCTCGGCCTCGTTTCGCTCGATCGCCAGCCCCAGCGTGTTGGCGACCGTGTGCAGGAAGTTGATGTCCTCCGCGGTGAACGTTCGCGGGGAGTAAGTGTGGGCACCCAGCACCCCCCACGGGACCGTTTCCCCCCGCGAGTCGCGACCGTGGATGACGACCGTGAGCCCGCTGACGGCACCGTGCTCGAGCAAGAACGGCGCCCGAAAGCGCCGCTCGGTGCGCAAATCCTCGACGACCACCGGCTCATCGCGCGCGAGGGTGAACCCCGCCGTCGAGCCGCGTCCGGCCTTCACCGTCGCCGTGCCGACCAGCCCGTCTCGCAGCCCGACACCCGCGCGCAGCCGCAGGCAACTCTTGTCAGGATCGAGCTCGAACGCCTGCGTCAGGTCGACATCCAGCGTGTCGGCGACCACGACGGTCGCGCGCTCGAGTAATGCCTGCAGCGGGCCCCTGCCGAGCGCGAGCAGGCCAAGCTCGGCCAGAGCCGACTGCTGCGCGGCTCGGCTACGGAGCAGTTCGGTGTCACGACGCCGCTGATGTTCGGCCTGCTGGCGCTCGGTGATATCGCGGACGTAGCCCGTGAATGCCGGCGCTTCCGGCAGGTCGAGGCGGGTGATAGTCAGCTCGACGGGGAACTCGGTGCCGTCGCGACGCATCCCGGTCAGCTCGACGCGACGGCCGAGGATCCGCTGCTCACCCGTCTCGAGTTGCCGCGCGAAGCCCGCCCGGTGCGCGTCGCGCAACGACGGAGGCACGATCACGTCCGCCAGTTCCCGGCCGATCACCTCTTCGGCGCCATAGCCAAACGTCTGCTCGGCCGCACGGTTGAAGTACGTGACAAGGCCGCGATGATCCATGCTGATCACGCAATCAAGCGCCGCATCGAGAATCGCACGCAACCTGGCTTCAGCCCCCGTGAGCGCAGGTGCCGTGGCCTCGGCGGTCTGACCCTTCGCGGTCGTCGGTTCCCGGTCCCGGCTCGCCTGCTCCTCGTCGCCTGAGAACACGGACATCGCTTTAAGGATGCGCCGGACGGGCACGGTGGTTTATCCAGACTGCGCGCCAGCCCTGCCTTGAACAGGGCTCTTCGCACGGGACCGGACGATCCAGATCAGAACCTCGCGAGCAGCGGGTCACTCCAGCAGCCCCGCGCGCATCGCCGCCGCCACCGCCGCGGCACGGTCCGACACGCCGAGCTTCTCGTAGACGTTCTGAAGATGGCTTCTCACTGTCGCCACGCCGAGTTCCAGCCGCTTGGCGATCTCGGGCGCCGTGAGCCCGTCCGCGGTCAGCACCAGGACCTCCTTCTCCCGCGGTGTCAGGATCGGCCGCTCAACCACCTCTCGCCGGCGGATCTCCCCGGCGAGACCGGTCTGACCCTCAGGGGCGAGCACCACCTGACCGCGCGCGACGGCGGCGACAGCGTCGAGGATCTCGTCGCGATCGGCCTCCTTTGACAGGTACCCGGATGCGCCGCTGGCGATCGCACGGTAGACCAGGTCGCTGTTGGTGTGCGCCGAGAGAAACACGATGCGCGTCGTGAGCGCGTCGCGCTGGGCGGCTGCGAGAACCTCGAGCCCGGACAGCCCCGGGATCCGCAT
>Ga0070714_100001300_pt1 | contig 18068 bp, 22 predicted proteins | sample LARL83metaG_FD_65450 | JGI IMG/M metagenome (GOLD analysis project Ga0070714, IMG submission 65450) | Corn, switchgrass and miscanthus rhizosphere microbial communities from Kellogg Biological Station, Michigan, USA - LAR L8-3 metaG | ecosystem: Host-associated > Plants > Roots > Rhizosphere ... | reverse complement strand
AGCACGGCGGCGAAGCTCATCCCGATCAGGACGGTGAGCATGATCAGGAACACGAGCGTGCCGAGATTGGCGGGCAGGATCCCGTTCAGGGCCACCGAGACCGCGTAGCCGGCGAGGACGTCCCGCCACTTCGCCCGCTCCGGGTAGGCGAAGCGGAGGATCGAGTACCAGGCGAAGGCCGTGGCGGTGGTCTGGACGATCATGAAGAAGATCGCCGCGACGAGAGACTTCGCGGAGATCGACGTCATCGTGTTCCACAGGTCGTGGAGCCAGCCCCTGATGTCCCAGCCGAGCAGGTTCGCCGCTGCCCCGATCACGACGAAGATCAGCGCCCACGCCAGAAGGCGCCACCAGAGCGGCCGCGGCGGCTTGGCCTGCGTCGGCACTTCCTGTGCGGTGGCGGTCACCGGCCCCAGCTTCCCCCGTGACAACGTTTTCCGCTTCATGCGAGGCGGATGAAACGAGACGCCGCTTCACCCGACCAGGACGATGCGCCTCCCCGCCGGAACGCGGACGGTGCCGTTGACAGGTCCGCGACCAGGGAGCGTGAACGCGATGGCCCTCAAACACGAAGTGCAGGAGTTGCGGCAGGCCGCGGACCTCCTCGTGGCGCCGCTCTACTCGCTCGAAGCCGACCGGATCCCGCGGCACAGGCTGACCGAGAACGAGCTACCGCCGGACGTCGCCTACCAGATCGTTCGCGACGAGCTGATGCTCGACGGCAACGCGCGCCTCAACGTCGCGACCTTCGTGACGACCTGGATGGAGCCGCAGGCCGAGAAGCTGATGGGCGAGTGCCTCGACAAGAACATGATCGACAAGGACGAGTACCCGCAGACGGCCGCCCTCGAGACCCGCTGCGTCAACATCCTCGCCGACCTCTGGCACGCGCCGGACACCTCCGAGGCGACCGGCTGCTCGACGACCGGCTCGAGCGAGGCGGCGATGCTCGCCGGGCTCGCGCTCAAGCGCCGCTGGCGCAACCGGCGCCAGGCCGACGGGATGCCCTCCGACCGGCCGAACATCGTCATGGGCTCGAACGTCCAGGTCTGCTGGGAGAAGTTCGCCAACTACTGGGACGTCGAGATGCGGCTCGTGCCGATGGAGGGCGACCGCTACCACCTCTCACCCGAGGGCGCCGTGGGGCGCTGCGACGAGAACACGATCGCCGTCGTCGCCGTCCTCGGCTCCACGTTCGACGGCTCCTACGAGCCGGTGGCCGACATCTGCACGGCGCTCGACGCCTTCGAGCAGGAGAGCGGGATCGACGTGCCGGTGCACGTCGACGGGGCATCGGGCGGGATGGTCGCGCCGTTCCTCGACCCCGACCTCGTCTGGGACTTCCGCCTGCCGCGCGTCGCCTCGATCAACACCTCCGGCCACAAGTACGGGCTCGTCTACCCGGGCGTCGGCTGGATCGTCTGGCGCGACGTCGACGCGCTCCCCGACGAGCTCATCTTCCGCGTCAACTACCTCGGCGACACGATGCCGACGTTCGCGCTCAACTTCTCGCGCCCGGGCGCGCAGGTCGCGGCGCAGTACTACAACTTCCTCCGGCTCGGCTTCGAGGGCTACCGGCGCGTGCACCAGTACGCCCGGGACGTCGCGACCGGCCTCTCCGCCCAGCTCGACGACCTCGGCCCCTTCGAGCTCCTGACCCGCGGCGACGAGCTGCCGGTCTTCGCGTTCACACTCAAGCCCGGGGTGGACAACTACAGCGTGTTCGACCTCTCGCTCGCGCTGCGGGAGCGCGGCTGGCAGGTGCCTGCCTACACGTTCCCCGAGAACCGCACCGACCTCGCCGCACTGCGCGTCGTCGTGCGCCGCGGGTTCACACACGACATGGCCGACCTGCTCATCGCCGACGTGAAGCGGCAGCTGCAGCGCCTCGAGAAGCAGCCGGAGCCGACGCACGACGCGAAGAGCGCGTCCTCCTTCGCCCACTAGGTAGCGATGGCGACCGCGACCGGCCGACCGCGTTCGGACGCACCGCAGCGCGCGGGGCTCGTTCTCGGTGCTCTGATCGCGGTCGCCGCGGTCGCGAATCTCGGGCTCGCGGTCGCGAACGTCGCCCTGCCGTCGATCGGTCAGCACTTCGACGCATCCCAGACGGCGCTCAACCTGGTCGCGGTCGGCTACTCGCTCGGCCTCGCGGCGTCGGTGCTGTATTTCGGGGCGGTCGGCGACCGGTACGGGCGCAAGCTGCTGCTCGTCCTGGGCATGGTGCTGACGATCCCCGCGGACTGCCTGGCCGCCTGGGCGCCGTCGATCGACGTCCTGTTCCTCGCGCGGGTGATCGGCGGGCTCGCGGCGGGGATGGCGTATCCGACGACGCTGGCCCTGATCACCGCTCTCTGGTCGGGGCCCGCTCGGACGAAGTCGATCGCACTCTGGGCGGCGACGGGCGGCGCGATCAGCTCGCTCGGCCCGCTCTGCGCGGGAATCCTGCTCGAGCACTACTGGTGGGGGTCCGTCTTCCTGATCACGCTGCCGCTGGCGGTCATCGCGCTCGCCATGGCCGTCAAGCTCGTGCCGAGCCACGTGAACGAGAGCACGGAGCCGGTCGACCACGCGGGCGGCGTGCTCTCCATCTTCCTCGTCGGCGCGCTCATCCTGGGGATCAACTTCGCCGCCGTCCCGAACGAGACGACCCTGATCCTGAGCCTGTTCATCGTCGCAGCCGCGGCTCTGATCGCGTTCTACATCCGCCAGCGCCGCGCGAAGAACCCGCTCTACGACCTGCGGATCGCCGCCCGCCCGACGTTCTGGGTCGCAGCGTGTGCGGGGATCATCGTGTTCGGCTCGCTGATGGGCGCGATGTTCATCGGCCAGCAGTTCCTGCAGAACGTGCTCGGGTACTCGACGGTCGACGCAGGGCTGGCGATCCTGCCGGCGGCGGCCTGCATGGTCGTGGTGGCCCCTCGGTCGGCGAAGCTCGTCGAGGCTCGCGGCGCGAGGTTCACGCTGCTCTTCGGCTACGTCTTCGTGCTCCTCGGCTTCCTGACGATGCTGCTTCTCTGGAAGGAGAGCATCGCCTACTGGAAGGTCGGGCTGGGCTATGCCTTCCTCGGGATCGGGGTCGGCCTCGCGGGGACTCCCGCCTCGCATTCGCTGACCGGCTCGGTGCCGGTCGAGCGCGTGGGGATGGCCTCTGGCACCGCGGACCTCCAACGCGACCTCGGCGGCGCGATCATGCAGTCGATCTTCGGCGCGCTTCTGACCGCCGGCTACGCCGCCGCAGCAGGCGCCAGCGTTGCGGCGTCCGGTAAGAACATCAACCCCGACGTCCAGTCCGAGCTGACGAAGTCGTTTGCCAGCGCCGCCGACACCGCGGCGCGGTACCCGGCCTCGGTTCAGGACAACATCATCGCCGCCGCGAAGACCGCCTTCCTGCAGGGCGATCAGTGGGCCTACACGGCCGGGATCGTCGCCGTCCTGCTGGGCGCCGCCCTCGTCGCCGTCTTCTTCCCGAAGGCGGCACGCGAACGCGACCTGCTCCGCCGCTATCAGGAGGAGGACGCCGCGGGCCCGCCGGACGAGCCACCGGGAGTGCCGGTCACCGCGGCCTGACCCGCGGCGAGCTTGGCGCTCATCTTGATCGCCTTCACCGCGCCGGTCGCGCCTGCGAGAAGCGCGAAGCCGAGCACGAGGAGGAAGATGGCCAGCGGGAAAAGGGCGTCCGAGCCGAGGAGCAGGATCCCGAGCCGTCCGATCGCGTAGGCCGGCGTGCAGACGAGCGCCCCGATGGTTCCACCGATCGCGGCGGCCGCCAGCTTGTCCCGCCGGGAGCCGACCGGCTTGATGCCGACGATCCGGGCCGGGACGGTGACGTAGCTGAGCATCATCACGCCGATCACGATCCCGAGCGCGAGGACGAACCAGTGGTTGCCCCAGCGCGGCACGACGATCGCCGAGAAGCCGAGGGCGAGCCCGACGACGAGACCGACGCCGAGGATGACCCGCAGATGACGCCGGGCGAGCGCGAACGCCGGCCGGATCTGCGGCTGGCCGGGCTGCGAGATCGCGAAGGCGAACACGGCGTTGAGGTAGTAGGAGGCGGCGGTCACCAGCGCGATCGCGACGACGAGCAGGAGCTCGACGCCGCCGTGCCACGCGTGGAACTCCTTGCCCCGGAACGTGTGCGCCTTGAGGTCGATCAGCGCGAGCCAGATCCACATTGCGGGCACCACCTGGATCAGCGTGAGCTTCCAGTTGGAGAACAGCAGCGTCAGGCCCTGGAACAGCATCACGAAGGCGCCCAGTGCGAAGACGAGAGGAGCGAAGACCCGCCGCGACCGGCTCAGCGCCAGGACGGCGGCTTCGACCGCTTCCTCGTCGTTCTCCCGAATCGCCCGGACGAGCGCGCGCCCCTGCCGCACGACCCGCTCGCGGCGCGACTCGGCGCTCATCCGCTCGCGGCGCGGCTCCGCTCGTCCGCCCGCCACGCGAACCAGACCGGCGAGAAGACGGCGCAGACGAGCGACAGCGTGACCATGATGAAGAGGTAGCCGACGACGCTCAGCACGATCCCGAGGGAGCCGAACGCCCTGCCGTTCGTCGTCAGCGCGGGCCCGAGGAAGAGCGGCGATAAGGCAGCGGTGCCGCCGAGGACGAGCGTCGCAAGCAACGCGCCGGGAAGCAGCTGTCTCGGGGCGATCTTCCGGTGCAGCAGGAAGATCGGCGTCCCCAGCCAGAACGCCAGCGAGCCGAGGATCCAGGCCGGAACCAGCACGACCCAGCGGCTCGTGTCGCCGAGCTCCGACTGTGCGACGAGGACGAGTCCCAGTGCAGAGGCGAAGACGAAGAAGAAGATCGCGTAGAGCGCCTGGTCGGCCGCCGAACCCACGCTGATGCCCCAGGCGCGGGCGTAGACGTCCTGGTAGAGCTGCCCGATCCCGATGCCCCAGAGCAGGAACGTCACGGCCGTCGTGACGCTGGCCGCGAGCGCATTCGAGGACGCGCTGCCGAACGTGTCCTGCACGAGCTTCGCCGTGCTGCCCGTCAGGTTCAGGTGGTCCACGAGGTGCTGCGCGAAGACGTTCACGTCGCTGCCGACGGCGTAGAACGCCGCGATGAAGACGAGCGCCGCCGGAAGCACCGAGAGCGAGGAATAGATCGAGATCGCGCAGCCCGAGTTGCGGCTGGCGGCGAAGTAGGCCCGGAACCAGCGAAAGGCCAGCCGGCCCAGCGGCCGGTCCGACCGCTCGCGTAGCCAGTTGAGGATCCGCTGGACACGTCCGCCGGCCGGCTCTGCCGCACCGCTGAGCGAATCGCCCGTCATGTGGCCGTCCCGTGGATCGCCGCACGCTAGAGCGAAGCCGGCTTTCTCTCATCGTGCCGAGAGGATGATCCGGACACGAGGCGGCTGGGAGAAGATCGCTGACGTGACCTCCCGCCGCTGGATGGCCCTCTGCTTCGCGCTCGGATCGACCTGCTTCCTGGTCGGTCCGTTTCCGGGGTACGCGCAGCTGGTCGGCGACACGGCCGACGCCGTCACCTTCTTCGTCGGCTCGATCCTGTTCACCGCCGGGGGCGCGGTCCAGAGCGGACTCGCCTGGCGGGAACGCAGCTCACCAGGCGGACGCGCGGACTGGTGGGCGGCGATCGTCCAGTCCGCGGGGACGCTGTTCTTCAACGTCACGACCTACGAGGCGCTACACACCGCGCTGGCGAGCCCGGAGTACAACCGGCTCGTCTGGCGGCCCGACTGGCGTGGCTCGATCTGCTTCCTCGTCTCGGGCGCGATCGCCTACCGCGCCTCGCAGCGCAGCGGCTGGCACGGCTGGCTCCCGATCCGCTCCGGCGCCGGCTGGTGGCAGCCCGGCATCAACCTGCTCGGCTGCGTCTTCTTCGGGATCTCGGCCGTCGCCGGCTATGTCGTCCCGTCCACCGGCTCGATGCTCAGCCAGGCCGCCGCGAACTGGAACACGTCGCTCGGCGCGGCTTGTTTCCTCGCGTGCGCGCTCGACGCGCTGCTCGCGGGCAAGGATCGAAGTGGTGAACGCACGCCGGGCGGGGGCCTGCACCCTCCCCTGCGTCGCGCGCGCCGCAGGCCGAAGCTGGAACGAGCGGCGCGGCAGTGACGCCGGCTGCGGCTGCGAAAGGAGATCCCATGGCCACGACCGTCGAGGAGCAGAGGCAGACGAAGGCGGGGCCGGCCTCAGCGGTGCCGCACTTCACGGTCTCCGAGCGGGCAGCGCGCGGCCGCTCCGCCCGCGAGGAGTGCCCGCGCTCGAGTCATGCCGACCTCGAGCTCTCCGACGGCCGCGATCCGGTAGCGATCCTCGAGGCCCAGGCGCCGTCGCGGGTCCCGGAGCTCGTCCCCGTCCGCTACGGACGCATGCTCGTCTCACCGTTCACGTTCTACCGGGGCGCCGCCGCCGTGATGGCGCACGACCTGTCCTCGTCCCCGCGCGCGGGGCTGCAGGCGCAGCTCTGTGGCGATGCGCATCTCTCCAACGTCGGCGGGTACGCCTCGCCCGAGCGCTCGCTCGTCTTCGACCTCAACGACTTCGACGAGACGCTGCCGGGCCCGTTCGAGTGGGACGTGAAGCGGCTCGCTGCGAGCTTCGAGATCGCGGGTCGCGACCGGGACTTCTCGAAGGCGCAGCGCAACCGGGCCATCCTCAACGCCGTCCGCTCGTACCGCGAGTGGATGCGGAAGTTCGCCGAGGCCCGCAACCTCGACGTCTGGTACGCCCACCTCGACGTCGACACGATCGAGCAGAACCTCCGGAAGGAGCAGGCGCAGGACCAGGCCGCCGGCGTCGCCAAGGCGGCGGCGAAGGCGCGCACGAAGGACAGCCTCAAGGCCTTCTCCAAGCTGACGCAGAACGTCGACGGAGAGCCCCGGATCGTCTCCGATCCCCCGCTCATCGTGCCCGCCGCCGACCTCGCGCAGGACGCGGGCATCCGGTTCGAGTACCTCGAGGGCGTCGTCCGCGAGCTGTTCCGGGAGTACCGCGAGACGCTGCAGCCGGATCGGCGCCACCTGCTCGAGGAGTTCCGATTCGTCGACCTCGCCCGCAAGGTGGTCGGCGTCGGCAGCGTCGGCACGCGCTGCTGGATCGTCCTCCTGCTCGGCCGCGACGGCGCCGACCCGCTCTTCCTGCAGATCAAGGAGGCGCAGGCATCGGTGCTCGAGCCGTACCTCGGCCACAGCGGCTTCGAGAACCACGGCGAGCGCGTGGTCGCAGGCCAGCGGCTGATGCAGGCGACGAGCGACATCTTCCTGGGCTGGGTGCACTCGAATGTGACGCTCGACGGGGCCGAGCGCGATTTCTACGTCCGCCAGCTCTGGGACTGGAAGACCTCCGTCGACCTCGACACGATCCTGCCCAAGGGGCTCGAGTACTACGGCGAGGTCTGCGGCTTCCTTCTCGCCCGCGCACATGCCCGGTCGGGCGACCGGGTCGCCATCGCGTCCTACCTCGGCAAGGGCGACGCCTTCGACCAGGCGCTCGCCGAGTTCGCCGTCGCCTACGCCGACCAGAACGAGCGCGACTACGACGCGCTCGCCGCGGCGGCACGCGACGGCCGGATCACGGTGCAGGAAGGCGTGTAGGGCCGGGCGGGGCTAGACGACCTGCGGGCGCGTCGGCGGGATGACCGCGCCGATGAGCCAGAAGAGCGGGAAGAAGATCCCGAGGATGAACATGATCCAGTGGCCCTTGCGCAGGCAGTTCAGGCCGAGGAAGAACAGAAGGGCCAAGTAGAGAAGAGCCCCGAGCGCGCCGATGCCCCACCACATGAGGGGTTCCTTTCGAAGAAGACGTTGTCCGGCGTGACGGTAGGGAGACGCCGGGCGCGAGGCATCGTCCCGAGGGGATGAGGCGGAGGCGGCGGGTCCGGCGTAGCCTCGCAGGTGCTTCCGTGGCCACGCAGAGCGAGCATCCGCCCACCACGCTCGGGGAGATCGGCCCCGTCCAGATCCTCACGGTCGCCTTCGACGGCAACCACTTCAAGGGCGAGATCCTGCCGGAGCTCGAGCGGCTCAAGCAGCTCGGCGTGATCCGCATCATCGACCTGCTCTTCGTCCGCAAGGATTCGATGGGCGGGGTCGCCACACTGACCGCGACCGACCTCGACTGGGAGGAAGCGGCGGACTTCGGTGCCATGATCGGCGGCCTCGTCGGCTGGGGCGTGGCCGGCGCGGAGGGGGCGCAGATCGGGTGGATGGCCGGCGCGGCCGAGAGCGCGAAGAGCGGGCCGGCGCTCGACGAGGACGACCAGTTCGCGCTCGTGCAGGCGATCCCGAACAACTCCTCCGCCGCGATCGCGCTGATCGAGCACGTCTGGGCCAAGCCGCTCCGGGCCGCGATCAAGCGGGCCGACGGCGTCGAGATCGCAAACAACTGGCTCCGCGTCGAAGATCTGATCCGGATCGGGCTCTCTGCGGCGCGTCCCGCCGAGGGGACGCCCCCCGACGCCGAGGCCTAGCGCCGCCGGGCGACGCGCCTGGCGCTGCGGCGCGCGACTCTGCGTGTGGGACCGAACATCGCTGCCACCTCCTCAGCGCGCGGCGGTCGTGCGCTTCTCCTGCTGCTGCAGCTGCTTCGCCTCCTCGGCGCTCGCCAGCCCGATCGCCAGCAGGTCGTAGGGCGAGATCATCCCGTCGGCGATCCGGTAGCCGCCGGTCCGCGCGACCGCGTCGCGTAACGGCGCGGCCCAGCGGTGCTCGAGCAGGATCAGCGCCGCGGCCGAGCCGTTCGGGATCTCCTCGATCACGTCCCACTCGATCTCGTCGTCGAGCACCTCGATCCCGCGCGCCGCGGCGTGCTCGGCGCCGATCTCGGCGGCGGCGTGCAGGTCTTCCTCGCCCTCGATGCCGAGACCGACGAGCGCGGCCACCTTGCTCCCGAGCTCGATGGCCTCCTCCTTCGTGAGACCGCTGAGGTGCTGCACCTCGATCTCGCCGTCCGCGTCCTTGTGGACGGCGAGCGCGTCGACCACGCGCACCGCGTCGCTTGCGCGCAGCCGTTCGAGCTCCCGCGTGACCTCCGCGTGGAAGTCGGGATTGTCGAATCCCAGGACGAGCAGCTGAACCGGCCCGACGGCCATCCGCGTCTCCTTCGTGGACGAGTCGTGTCCGTCTGGGAACAGGTTCCCGCGCGAGCCGGGGCGCAGCCACGGCGCGGGCACCCGCCCCCGAGGGGCGTTAGCCGTCCGCGGGCCCGAGCGTCATCACGCTCGGGAGATCCTTCAGCAGCTTGCGGATGAGCTCCGGGAACGGATACGGCAGGAGGAGGACGCTCCACGCGAGCAGCGTCCAGACCCCGCCCAGCCACCAGCCGACGAACACGAACCAGAGGGCCCGCCTGCCGAAGTCGAACGGCTCGGGTCGGCGCTCGACCCAGCCCGGAGGCGCATGGGCCCGGACGCGCTCGGCGAACGGCGGCTTCTTCGCCTTCTCCTCCTCTTTCTCGTGCAGCGATTCGAGGCGGTCGGCGCCCGGGGGGCGCTGGCCGAGCGTCGAGAGGAAGATCCCGAAGGCGTAGGCCCGCCGCGCGAGCGGCGCTCCCACGAAGGTGAGTTGCGCGAGGTAGCCGCCGACGAAGATCGGCAGGGGAAGAAAGGTGCCGAAGCTCATGAACCAGGCGTAGCCGCCCCAGGCGCGCACCGGACGGCCGCGCTTCTTCCCCTCGGGCGTGCTCGGATGAGTCTCGGTCACGGCTCCCCCACTCTCGCCAGGCACCCGCCCGCGCGCCTCACCCCGGCGGGATGAGGCACGCTCGACGCGGCCGGGCGAGACTCGCAGCGACGTGAGCGAGATCGAGAGCCACCAGACCGGGCGTGCGCACCTGCGGAACTCGTTCGCCACACCACGCTGGCTGAGGGACATCGGGCGAAGCTCCTGGCTGCTCGTCGGTTTCCTCCTGCTCGTCGTCGGGCTGATCTGGCTGCTCGCCGCCACGTACACGATCGTCGGGCCGATGGTCTGCGCGCTCATCGTCTCGGTGGTCGCGATGCCCGTCGTCCGCCTCCTCGACCGGCACATGCCGCGCCCGCTCGCGGCGGCGGTTGTGCTGCTCGTGGTCGCGGCCATCGCCGTGCTCGTCGTCGTGATCGTCGTCGCCGGCATCACCGGCCAGAACGCGGAGCTCTCGGCGCGGGCAGCCGCAGGCGTCGACAAGATCACGAGCTGGCTCAAGAGCGCGGGGGTCGACTCCTCGAGCGCGTCCGGCGCCGGCTCCACGGTGAAGCATGCGGCGCCGCAGATCGTCTCGACACTCGTGCACGGCATCGTTCACGGGATCCGCGGGCTCACGTCGCTGCTCTTCGGGCTGTCGTTCGCGGCGCTCGGGACGTTCTTCCTGCTCAAGGACGGACCGCAGATGCGCCGCTCGCTCGACAGCCACGTCGGCCTGCCGGAGCCGGTCGCCCGCACGATCAGCGGCTCGGTGATCACGTCGTTGCGGGGCTACTTCCGCGGCGTCACGATCGTCGCCGCGTTCAACGGCGTGGTCGTGGGACTGGCGGCGCTCCTGCTCGACGTGCCGCTCGCCGGGACGATCGCCGTGGTCACCTTCGTGACGGCCTATGTCCCGTACATCGGGGCTTTCGTGGCGGGGGCCTTCGCCGTCCTGCTCGCGCTCGGCGCGCACGGGACGGGGACAGCGGTCGCGATGCTCGTGGTCGTCATCCTCGCGAACGGCTTCCTGCAGAACCTGTTCCAGCCGTTCGCGATGGGCTCGGCCCTGCACCTCAACCCGCTCGTCGTCCTCGTCGTGACGATCGGCGCCGGCTGCCTGTTCGGGATGCTCGGGCTCGTGCTCGCGGCCCCGCTCGTCTCGGCCGCCGTGCGGATCGCGAAGGAGCTGAACGAGCCGCTCGCGGCGGCTCCCGAGCCGCTGGACGAGCCGCCCGAGACGGCCGGCGGCACGCTCATCCAAACGGGGTGATGAATGCGCCGCCCGGCGGCGCAATCGTCCACGCACGTCACGAGAAGGGAGAGAGATGGCAACGCTCGTCGCGATCGGCTATCCGGACGAGGCGACTGCGGAGGCGGCCCGGCAGACGGTGGCCCCGGTCAAGGCCTACGGCGGCACCCTGATCAAGACCTCCCTCTCGGAGGACGACACGAAGAAGCTCCAGGAGGCGCTGACGCCGACTGAGCAGGTAGGCGCCGCCTCGTAGGCGCCGCGGAGCGCGGACCGGGGACGCCGACGCGGCCGGCGGTCCCGGGCCCCGCTCCTCCGCTCGACGGAAGGAGAGCCGATGTCGGCCATGCGGGAACCCGCCGCTCCAAGCCCGGGCTCCGAGATCCCGGGTGACGTGCAGCGCGCGCTCGAGGACGTGAACGTCCCGAGCTACGTCGTCGACCGGTTCGGCGTGATCCGCTGGGTCAACGCCGCGGCGAAGAAGCTCGTCGGCGACGTCCGTGGACGGCAGCAGTCATCGGTGGTTGCGCCCGAATACGCCCGAGAAGCCAAGGAGTCGTTCACCCGCAAGGTGCTGGGGACCGAGGCATCGACGGACGCCAGCGTCATCGTGGTCGACCCCGACGGCAAGCGCGTCCAGGTCGAGATCAGCTCGTGTGCGCTCCACGAAGGACACCGCATCGTGGGCGTCTTCGGGATGGTCGTGAACCGGGTGAAGACGGCTGCCCCGGCACCTCACCCGCACCTCACGCCGCGCCAGAACCAGGTCCTGCACCTGCTCGCCCACGGTCACTCCACGCACCAGATCGCCGCCGAACTCCACCTGAGCGTCGACACCGTCCGCAACCACATCCGGCGGATGCTGCGGGCCCTCGGCGTGCACTCGCGCATCGAGGCGCTGGCAGTGGCGCATCGCGAGGGAATCCTCCGCCGCGATTGACCCACCTGCACCAAACGGGCACGCGGCGGACGGCCGTACCGTCGTCGCCGATGAAGTGCATCGAATGCGGCCGTGAGAAGCGGCCCGACGAGCGGGGCTGGGTGACCGTCCTCTCGCCGTCCGGCGAGCTGCGGGTGCACTACTGCGTCGACTGCATGGAAGAGCTCGTCAGGCCGCCGCAGGCGCCGCAGGCGTAAACGCCCCGATCTCGTCCTGCCCCGGCTGGACCACGCCCCAGCTCGCCTCGGGAACCGGGTTCCAGACGCCCGGCATGTCGCCGAGCGGCTCGGAGACGACGACCCGGCTTTCCTCGTCGAAGTCGGCGAGCCGCGGGTCGTCGGGATAGAGCGCCCTCAACGTGTCGTACGAGGTCGAGAAGTAGAGCGACCGCGACTTGCCCTCGCTCGAGTAGCGGAACGCCCAGATCCGTTCGCCGTTCGTCGTGGCGATCGTGCCCTGGAACGGGTACGTCACCCCATGCCGACGACCGATCTCTTCGACGAGGCCGATCGTACGCCCGACCGCCGCCTGCGGATCGTCCTCGAGGCCCAGCGTGAGCGCGAGGTAGAACATCACCTCGGAGTCGGTCGTGCCCTCGATCAGCGGATACAGGGTCGGGGCGACCTGGAGCACGAGGTCGCGCTTGACCGTGAGCCAGTCGCCGATCAGGCCGTTGTGCATCCAGAGCCACTTGCCGTAGTGGAAGGGATGGCAGTTCGTCTGCTGCACAGGAGTTCCCGTCGTGGCCCGAACGTGCGCGAAGAAGAGGTGCGACTCGACGTGGGCCGAGATCTCGCGCAGGTTGCGGTCGTTCCAGGCGGGCTCGGTGCTGTGGAAGACTCCGGGGTCGCCCGCGGCCGAGTACCAGCCGATGCCGAACCCGTCCCCGTTCGTGGGCTCGGCCCCGAGACGCGACTCGAGGCTCTGGTCGATCAGCGAGTGCGCTCCGCTGTAGAGCACCTTGTCCATGCGGATCGGCTTCCCGTAGTACGCGAGCCAGCGGCACATGACGCGAGTGTGCCCCGCCACGAGCCTGCGGACAAGGGGTGCCCAGCCGACGCCGTCGCGCATGCAGACACGACGGCTTCGCTCCCCGGCACTGGTCTACGATCGCCGCGTGGCGGAGGAAGGCGAGCGGACGATGTGGAGCTTCCCCGAGGGCTCCGTCGCACACGACCAGAGCGTCAAGGAGTACGCCGTCGAGTGCACGGACGGCCGGGTCGGCACCGTCTCCTGGGCGACCTACAAGCCGGGTGAGAGCTACCTCGTCGTGAGCTGCGAGGGCGACGGCGACGACGTCCACCACGTCGTGCCGGCCGGCGCGGCCCGGCAGATCGACCACGACCACCGCGAGGTGAGGCTGGACGTCACGGTCGCCGAGGTGAGAGCGACCCCGACGCACGAGGCTCCCGAGGCTCCGGTCGACTGGGGCTACGTCGGCCAGTTCGAGCGCGGGATGCTCGGCGGCGGCTTCGTCTGGCCCTACACGGACGTCTGAGCGCGGCCGAGCTCGTTCATGGCGGCTGCATTCGCGTGGGGCTTCGCCGCCCCCGCGCCCCCGTCGTCGACCGCATCGTGGGAGTCGATCGTGGTCGGGCCCGAGGCGTTCGAGCACGGAGGCAAGCTCGTCGGTGTCGTGACGACCTTCGGCTTCGCGCTCGCCTTCGCGATCAGCTCGCTGTAGCCGCGACCTCGTCCGGAGCCGCGTCTTGCGCGCCCGGCTGCACCGTCGGGATCTTCTGAGCGAGGAGCAACGCGATGACGGTGGCGAGCGCCAGCACCGCGAGCGCCGACTCGATCCCGTCGATCCGGGCGCTCTGATACGCCGAGAGTGCGGCGTCGGACTGCTCCGGAGGCACATTCGCCTCGTCGAGCGCCTTGTTCAGGTCGGCGTCCGAGATGAACGGGACGCCGCCCGCCAGGTGCACCTGCGCCTGGGACTTCACGCTCGCGGGAATCGCATCGCTGTGCTGGATGTTCGCGACGAATGCGGTCGTGAGCGTGGAGATGAGGATCGCGCCGGCGAGCGCCGTCCCGATGGATGCGCCGAGATTCGTCATCGTGTTCTGCACGCCGCCGACCTCGGAGCTCTCGTCGTCGGGCACCGCCGAGACCGTGACCGCCCCGAGCTGCGAGGCGAGGGCGCCGATCCCCAGCCCGATCAGCAGCAGCGGCACGAGCACGATCTCCGGGCCGGAGTTCACGTCGAGGAGTCCGAGCAGGACCACGGTTCCGGCGAGGAGCGCGAGCAACCCGGCGCGGACGATGAGCCGCGGCGACACCGTCGGGAAGATCCGCGGCACGCCGATCGCCGCCGCGAGCAACGTGATCGAGAGCGGCAGGATACGAACGCCGGTGTCGATCGCCGACAGCCCGAGCGCGACCGAGAGGTAGAGCGGCACCACGAAGAAGATGCCGGCCTGGACGAGGTACTGGAACAGGAACATCGTCAGGCCGCCGTTGAGCTGCCGGTTGCGGAAGAACTCGCGGCGGACGAGCGGCTCGCCTCCGTGGGCGACCACGCGGTCCTCCCAGCGGAAGAAGACCCAGAGCACGAAGAGGCCGCCGAGCAACAGCCAGATCACCGGCGAGAGGCCGGCCCAGGTCGGGCCGCCGGAACGCGGCTGGATCCAGCCCCACTCCCCTGACTTGAGGATGCCGAAGACGAACAGGCCGAGCCCGAGCGCGGAGAGGGCCGCGCCCACGAGGTCGAGTCTCGGCTTCTCGGTCACCGCCGAATCGGTGATGCGGCGCGCGAGCACGAGGATCACGAGGACGAGCACCACTTCGCCGGCGAAGACCCAGCGCCAGGAGAAGTACGTCGTCGCGAAGCCGCCGATCAGCGGCCCGACCGCGACGGCGACCGCGCCGGCTGCGGCGACCATCCCGTACGCCGCCGGCCGGCGCACGGCCGCGAAGTTCGAGGCGACGAGGGCGACGATCGCGGGCAGGATCAGCGCCGCGCCCACGCCCTCGAGGAACGACCAGCCGAGCAGCAGCACGGGGAGATTCGGCGCGAGGGCGGTCGTCAGCGAGCCGCACCCGTAGATCACGCATCCGATCGCGAACGCGCGCTTGCGCCCGATGATGGCGCCGATCTTCGCGCCCGTGATCATCAGGCACGCCATCACGAGGGTGTAGGCGGTGATCGCGCCCTGGATCCCGCTGACTGTCGTCCCGACGTCCTTGGCGACCGTCGCGATCGAGACGTTCATGACCGAGCTGTCCAGGGTCATGAGGAACTGACCCGACGCCAGCGTCAGCAGGATCAGCCCACCGGCGGCTGCCGCCTTGCTCTCCGCCGTCGGCGCGCCGGCGGCCGAAGCCTGGCTCAAGTCCGGATCCGCGCGGGCGCGGGCCGGGCGGGCTCGGGCGCCTTCCGGGGTGCCCGCTTGGGGACCGGATCCCGGATCGGCTCGACGACGATCTTCCTCAGCGGCTTCCCGATCTCCATCGCTGATCTGAATCGCACCATCCGGAGCCGCCGCCGGCCAGGAGGTGCGCACGCCCGGGGCGGTAGGTGCACCCGGCGAACCGCGATACCTTCTCTGCGATGGCCACGGCGTCTCAGCCGCAGGTCCCCGCGGAAGCGAAGCCCCCGCGGGGGAGGCTGCCCTGGCGCGTGATCTTTCGCTGCCTGTTGCTGCTGGCGACTGCGGTCTCGCTCTACCTCCTCTTCCCGAGCCTCGTCGACGTCTTCACGAACTGGCGCTCCCTGGGCGAGCTGAACCCCTGGTGGATCCTCCTCGCCCTCGTCTTCGAGGCGGCGAGCGTCGTGTCGTTGTGGGAGATGCAGCGGATCGCCCTGCGCACGCCGAGCTGGTTCGCCGTCGGCACGGCACAGCTCGCCGGCAACGCCGCGGGCAACGTGATCCCCGGCGGGGCCGCGACCTCGGGGGCGTTCGCCTATCGGATGCTCGTGCGCGCCGGCGTGCGGGGAGACGACGTGGCCGGCGGGCTGGCGGCCGTCTCGATCGCGAACACGGCGACGATCCTCGCCTTTCCGGTGCTCGCCCTGCCGGCGATCATCGGCGGCCTCCAGGCGCCGCGCGGGCTTTTGACGACCGCGTACATCGGCGCCGGGGCGTTCGTGCTCGCGACCCTCGCCGGGTTCGCTGCCTTTCGGTGGGACAAGCCGCTCCTCTCGGTCGGCCGGGCCGTGGATTGGGCCCTCCGGCTGTTCCCGAGCAAGCGAGACGCGCACGGCTTCGGCGAGCGGCTGCTCGCCCAGCGCGACGGCCTGCGGTCCGCCTTCGGCGCCCGTTGGCCCTTCGCGCTCTGCGCCGACATCGCGAAGCCCGGCTTCGACTATCTCGGCCTCCTCTGCTGCCTCGCCGCGGTCGGAGCCCGGCCGAACCCGTCGCTCGTGATCCTTGCCTACTCCGGCGCGATGCTCCTGGCCCTGGTTCCGTTCACCCCGGGCGGCCTCGGCTTCGTCGAGGCCGGACTCACGGGACTGCTGACGCTGGCCGGCACGACCGCCCACCAGGCCGTGGTCGCGACGCTCGCCTACCGGCTGCTCGTGTTCTGGCTCCCGATCCCCCTCGGCGGAGTCGCCTATCTCCTGCACCGCCGCCGCTACGGGACTGCGGACGCGTCGGCGTCCGCGACCTCGCCGTAGGCCGCGAGCGCCTCGCCCACGCCGGCCGCCTCGTCGGCGCCGACGAGCAGGCACAGCAGTGCGCCTTCCGGCTGCAGCGACTCGCCGAGCTCGCGGAGACGGGCGTCGGGAAGGCCGGTGTCCCGGGAGGCCCAGGCGCCGCCGCCGAGCATGCCGAGGAGGGCGCCGCCGACGGGCCCGCCGAGCAGCATCCCGGCGACGAACCCCACCGTGCCGCCGGCGACGACGCCTTCCCCGGCCGCGACCTGGTGCGTCTGGCGGAGCTCCACCCGGCCCCGCTCGGTGCGGCTCACGATCGCAGCATCCCGAACCCCGGTGAGCCCGCGGGAATCGGCGAGCGCGCGCTCCGCCGCGTCGAGCGAGGAACAGGAGACGACGACGAGCCGCGTCGGATCCGCCACGCCGACAGGTTCCATCGGCGGGTCCGCGTGCACCGAGGTGCCCGCCTCACGGCACCGGACGTGGACGCCTGCTTTAGCTCGCGCCGCGAGCGGCCGACAATTCCCGGCAATGGGAACCCTTTCGCTTCAGTACGCAGTCGGATTCGCCGTCACGTCGTTCGCCGGCGTGCTCATGCTCAAGTACGGCACCGCGTTGCGCATGCTGGAGCGGCGTGCGGCCCGCTGCCGGGTCTGCGGCGGGATCCCTCGCCGCACGTGCACCTGCGATCTGGACTGACGCCAGCCGAAGAGCCCCGGGCGCGACGTCCCGGGGCTCTTGACGACGAGACGGTCAGGCCGTGCCGCGCCTGCCGCCGTACACCGCGAGCGCGTAGATCACGAGGATGTCGCACGCGAAGATGATCAGCGTCCAGAGCTGGAAGCCCTGGGCGGCCGAGAACAGCGCGATCGCGTTGAGCCCCGCGGCGAATATCCCGAACCAGCGCGCCCACTGCGAGCCGGCGAGCACGCCTCCGGCGGCGAGGATGCAGACCACGCCGAGGATGAGCGTGATCCAGCCCCACGTGCGGAGGTCGCTGAACACGTATGTGGCTCCGGCGACGTAGAACCTCGCCTTCGACAGCGCGACGATGCCGTCGATCACGCTGAGGATGCCCACCAGCCCGAGCATGGTCGCCGCGAAGGTCAACCAGCCCGAGCCTTCCACTTCCGCGTAGGCCGCCTCTCGATGGGTGACGCTTGCCACTGCCTTTCCTCCTTGTGTGCAGGTCCGGCCGACCATGGCATTCGCCCGGGCGAGTGCGCAGGAAGCGCGTGCGAGACGGGCGCGGGTGTGCGCACGTCCCGGCCGTCGCCCCGAGCCTGCGAAGCTTCGGCCGTGTCGACCACGCTGTCCGACGAACAGCGCCTGCAGTTCCTGGAGCTGCTCAAGGGCGCCGACAGCGTCGAGCTCAAGCTGACGGTGCCCGAGCCGCACCAGCGCTCCACCGTCTCGGCGCTCGAGCTCGATCCGCTGGAGGCTCAGATCCGCCAGGTCTTCTTCTTCGACACGCCGAAGCTCGCGCTCGACGCCAAGGGCGTCGTCGTCCGCGCGCGGCGAATCCAGGGCAAGCGGGCGGACTCGGTCGTGAAGCTGCGCCCCGTGGTCCCGAGCGAGCTGTCGCCGGAGCTGCGGCGCTCCGGCGCGTTCCGGGTCGAGGTGGACGCGCTGCCCGGCGGATTCGTCT
>Ga0070714_100001298_pt1 | contig 18076 bp, 19 predicted proteins | sample LARL83metaG_FD_65450 | JGI IMG/M metagenome (GOLD analysis project Ga0070714, IMG submission 65450) | Corn, switchgrass and miscanthus rhizosphere microbial communities from Kellogg Biological Station, Michigan, USA - LAR L8-3 metaG | ecosystem: Host-associated > Plants > Roots > Rhizosphere ... | reverse complement strand
AAGTTGGATACCGTCATTCTTCTTTCAAAACTACGGGCTGAACCTGCAGGCTACGGCATTGTTTAGTACCGGAGTATTTTTGGCAGGAGTAATTGGCGACACGCTGGGCGGCGTCGCCAGCGATGGCCTGCTTCGGAAAACCGGCAGCTTAGTCGTCGCCCGCCGCTACGTGATCGTTGGGGGGTTCCTCGGCGCGTTCCTTTTTCTGTTGCCCGTTGTTCTAATCCATCAACTAAACGTCGCGGCCATCTGCCTGTCCCTCGCCTTCTTTTTCCTGGAGCTGATCGTCGCGCCCATCTGGTCGATTCCCATGGATATCGCGCCTCGCTTTGCGGGCTCCGCCAGCGGCATGATGAACTTCGGCTTCGGAGTCGCTGGCATTATTTCCCCGCTAAGCTTCGGCTACCTGGTCGACCGAACCGGCGGCTGGGTGTTCCCCTTTGTCGCGTCACTGGTGCTGTTGCCGCTGGGCGCTCTGCTGGCCGTGCGTCTCAGGCCCGACAAACCATTCGCAACTCCGGAAGAGTAGAATCAACATCCATGGCTCTCCGAATTATCTTCGTTTGTATCCTGACGGCTTTTGGTCTTCTTGCCCAAGCTGCAACCGACGTGAAAGTCGACACCCAGCAAGCTCACGCGATCGTGGCCACTCTGCAGCCGCATCAGCCTATTACTACCGGCGACCATCCGCTGAATCGCGTGCTGGTTTATCTGGGTCCCGGCCAACTGACGATTACGCGCGGCGGCAAAGCCGACGAGATCGCGTTCAAGGCAGGCGACGTGCGCTGGAGTCCGGCCAGCGCTGGCTACGTGGTCGAGAACACTACCGACCACATCATACAAATCGCGGAGGTCGAGCTGAAGAACGCACCGCCCCGTCCGCCCATGCCCAACACCAAGCTCGACCCGACCGTGGCCGATGCAAGTCATTACAAAGTCGAGCTCGAAAACGACCAGGTCCGTGTGCTGCGTGTCCGCTACGGAGCGCACGAAAAAGGCTCCAAGCACGAGCACATTCTCAACCGCGTGGTTGTCTACGTGACCGATCAGGCTAACGGCAAAGCCGGCGAGGTTCACGTCTCGGGCGCTATGACTCACAGCGAAGAAAACTCGCTCGACCAGCCGGTGGAACGCATCGCGGTCGAGCTGAAGTGAGCTAGCGCCCACTCGGCTGCAATCGCGATTATCCTAGAAGAGCGATGCAATATCAACAACTCGGCAACACTGGAGTCTTTGTTTCACGCCTCTGCCTGGGCGCTATGACGTTCGGCGGTGGCACGACGTCAATCTGGAGCGCTATCGGCGCCCTCGGGCAGCAGGACACCGATACCTTGATCGGCCAGTCCCTCGATGCCGGCATCAACTTTATCGACACTGCCAACGTTTATGGCGGTGGAGAATCGGAGATTCAGGTCGGACGTGCGCTGGGCGCGCGCCGCAATGATGTAGTGGTGGCGAGCAAGGTTTACGGGCGGATGGGCCCAGGCGCCAATCAGGTCGGCCTGTCCCGGCTGAACATCATGCAGGAAGCGGAGGCCAGCCTCAAGCGCCTGAATACCGATCGCATCGACCTGCATCAGATTCATGGCTTCGACCCATTGACGCCGCTGGAAGAAACCTTGGGTGCGTTGACCGATCTGGTGCGCCAGGGAAAAGTCCGCTATATCGGCTGTTCTAATCTGGCGGCTTGGCAGATCATGAAGGCGCAGGGAATATCGGCGCTGCACCATCTGGAAAAATTCATCACGCTGCAGGCTTATTACTCGATAGCCGGGCGCGACATCGAGCGCGATATCGTGCCGATGCTCGAAGATCAGAAGATCGGACTGCTGACCTGGAGTCCGCTGGCCGGCGGTCTGCTGTCCGGAAAAATCACGCGCGCCAATGCCGCCGCCGATGACGCGCGACGCAGCAAGTTTCCTTTCCCGCCGGTCGACTTCGAGCGCGCCTATAACGTCATCGACGTGATGCAGGCCGTCGCCACTCGTCGCGGCGCTACGGTCGCGCAGGTCGCCCTGGCATGGCAATTGCACAAACCGTTCGTGACCAGCGTCATCATCGGGGCCAAGAAGACCAGCCAATTGAAAGACAACCTGGGCGCCGCCGACCTGAAGCTCGAAGCCGACGAGCTAAAGCAGTTGGACGAAGTCAGCCAACTCCCGGCCGAATATCCAGGCTGGATGTTTGGATTTCAGGGCAGCGACCGGCGGCCGGGCCAAGTGCGCGATTGGTCGCGGCTGGCGCAGGTCGCTACGAAGTGATCATGCGATCAGCCACCGGGTTTCTTCTGGCGTGTCTTCTTTCGGTACCGCTGGCGGCCGCCGATCTCGCGCCCACAGGAACCCTGCGGGCCGCTTTCCTTCGCACCAATCCGGTTCAAGGCCGGATCGATCCGAAAACCAACGCAGTCACTGGTCCTGTGGCAGATCTCGTGCAGGAGCTCGCCCGGCGGCTTGGCGTGCCATACAAGATCATCCCTGCCGCCGACGCCCGGGAGGTCATCGACGACTTGAACGCCCACACCGCCGACATCGGATTTCTGGCCCACGACGCCCCGCGCGCCGCCGAGGTCGATTTCTCGCGGCCCTACGCTCTGATGCAGAACAGCTATTTAGTGCGCGCCGATTCTCCCATCCACAAAGCTTCCGAAGCCGATCGTGCCGGTCTCCGAATCGGCGCCGCGCAAGGCCAGTCACAAGGGGTCTACCTGAAAGAGAACTTGAAGAACGCACAGGTCAAGATCCTGCCGGCCATGCCGTCGCCCGACGAGCTGCAGAAGATGCTCGTGGCGGGTGAGCTGGATGCCTTCGGCGCCAATCGCCAACGCCTCATCGAAGTGGCCACGGCGCACAAGACAGTTCGGGTTCTCCCCGATAACTTCTCGGCCGCCGAACAGTCCATCGTAGTCACCAAAGGCGACCGCTCGCGCCTCGATATCCTCAATCGTTTTATCAACGACGCCTGCAGCTCCGGCCTGGTCAAAACGTCGATTGATCGCGCCAAACTTCTCGGAGTCGACGTCGCCCCCTCGGGCATCAGGTGAATATGAAAGATTTGCTCACCGATGCCAGCGCCCGAGCTGTGCGTTACGCCACCGCTATCGGAAGCCGACGCATCACACCGCGTCCCGAAGATATCGCGCGGCTTGCGCTGCTCGGTGGTCCGCTGCCCGAAGAGTCTTCCGGCCCCAAGGAAGTTCTCGCGTTGCTCGACGACATCGGCTCGCCCGCGACCGTAGCCTCTACGGGTGGCCGCTATTTTGGCTTCGTCACCGGCGCAACATTGCCGGCCACTCTGGCCGCCAACTGGATGGCCGGAGCATGGGACCAGAACTCGGCCATGCGAGTGATGTCGCCGGTATCCGCTGCGCTCGAAGACATCACGCTCGACTGGCTCCGCGACGCGCTGAATTTGCCGCCATCTACCGGTGTTGGATTCGTCACTGGCGCAACCATGGCGAACTTCACCTGCCTGGCCGCGGCCCGGCATGCGCTTCTCGAACGGGCCGGATGGAATGTGGAAGACAACGGCCTCTTCGGCGCGCCGCCGCTCACCGTTGTCGTGAGCGACGAAGTCCATGTGTCGGTATTGAAGGCGCTCTCGATGTTGGGACTCGGCCGGTCGCGCGTGACGCGCCTTCCCACCGATGATCAAGGCCGCATCGAGTCCGACTCGCTCCCCGCCTTTGACGAGCGCACCATCATTTGTATCCAGGCCGGCAACGTCAATACCGGCGCATTTGACCCTGCTGCCGAGATCTGTTCCAAAGCCAGAGGAAAGAACGCGTGGGTGCACGTGGACGGAGCCTTCGGGCTGTGGGCCGCCGCTGCTCCCGGCCGCGCTCATCTGATGACTGGCTTCGCCGATGCGGATTCCTGGGCGACCGACTGCCACAAGTGGCTCAACGTCCCCTACGATTCTGGCTTGGCCTTCGTCCGGGAGCCGCAGCATATTCGCTCGGCGATGACCTTTAGCGCCGCTTACTTGCAGTCGTCGGACAGCCGGGAGCCTGGCCACTACACGCCTGAATCCTCGCGGCGAGCTCGCGCCGTCGAAGTCTGGGCTGCGTTGCGGTCGCTGGGCCGAAAAGGACTGGCCGAAATGATCGAGCGCAATTGCCGATCAGCCGCGCGTTTCGCCGACAAGCTGAGAGCTGCCGGATGTTCCATTCTGAACGACGTCGTGCTCAATCAGGTTTTGGTTTCGTTCGGCGACCCCTCGGCCACCAAGCGCGTGATTTCGGAACTGCAAAATGAGGGCACCTGTTGGTGCGGCGTGACCGAGTGGCACGGCCACACGGCCATGCGGATCAGCGTGTCCGGATGGGCGACCACCGACGAGGATGTCGATCAGAGCGCAGCCGCGGTCTTGCGGGTCGCCTCGGCTACGCTGGCCGGCGCCAGGTGAGCCAGCCGCCGCCGCAGGGTCTCATACGCCCGGAATAACAGCGACTTCAGAGCCGGGATCGAACAACCCAGCACCTCGGCGATCTCGGTGTAATCCATGCCCTCGTATTTGTGCATCAGCACCGCCGCGAGCTGCTTGGGCGGCAGCGTTTCGATCGCGGCTCGGACTTCTTCCGCGCGCTGACTATGTGCAAGTATCTCATCGGCGCGCGGCTCTCCATCTGAAAGCTGCAGCTTGCGAGTGCCTTGCAAATCGCGGTCGAGCCGCACAAATCCGGCTTCCCGGCGCGTATCTCTGCGCCAGTTCAGTGCGATGTTCATCGTGATGCGAAACAGCCAAGTGGTAAACTTCGCGTCGGGCCGGTACTTGCTCCGAGAGCGATAGATGCGGATGAAAACCTCTTGTGCCAGCTCTTCCGCGATGGCGTGGTTGCGCACCAGGCGATGGAGGTGCTTGACCACTGAGACGCGATGCCTCTGCAATAACAAACCGAAACTCGGCGCGTCGCCTTCGGATACCTTGAGCATCAAGGCGGTATCCGGATCCAGGGCGAACTGCACAGCCATGCACAATTCAACGCGCGCAGGCTGAGGCTCGTTACCTTCGGACTTGTAAAGTAAAGTAAAACGTGGCTACCGCCCACGCGACCGGCTAACCGCGCTGCTCTTGATGCTCGGGAAAAACGGCGTAACCCGAAGGCGGAGGATAAAGATCGTGAAGTGCGCTCAGTCTCTTGCGCAAATAGCGGCTGGGCAGCTGCCGTGGACCTGTCTCAACGTCAATGTCGCAGCAAATGCCATGCAGGTACAGCGTCAGCGTATCGATAAACGACTGTCGCGCATAATCGCGGAAAACCTTGCCCTCCTTGCGGGCGTTGGTCTCACGGCGTAACAGGGCCTGCTTCATGTGCCAGCTTTCTTCGTCTACCTCGCCATGCACGTGGGCGCTCAGCTCTTCCCGCAGCAAACCACAGTAGCGGGCTTGGGCTTCATCAGACCACAGATCGCCGGCCAGACTCGCTAGTACGTGAAAGAACCGGTAGTGGTATTCGGAAACTTCTTGATCTTTGAGCGCAAAGACCAACACTTCTTCCCCATCGAACCGAACCTGCGTGGCCCATGATAAGCGATTCTCCGGCGGCTTTTCGGTGCAGACGAACTCGTCGCGGCGAATCCCACCCTTTTCCTTGCCGTCCGCGCGCTCCAGATAAGGCACCAGCATGATGGACACCTTCGGCAGCAGTGCGGAAATGGCCGGGGGCAATGCGGCGATCGGCTCCTCCAGGTATTCCTTGAGATCCTCCTCGCTCAGCGGTACTGTCGCGCAGAAATACGAAAACGTGTTGCTAAGCGGAATCATTTCGCTACGGAAACGCTCCGCGAACTGGCCAACACTCACTTTGGAAAGATCTGGTTGGGCGGCCATTCTGGTGGGATATTCAACTTCATTTTATCATGCCCGGCCGAGCCGGAACCTTCGCGTTAGACTAAATTAAGTGGCCACAAGAGTACTAATCTCGGCCGGGGAGGCCTCGGGTGACCTGTACGCGGCCGGCTTAGTCGAAGCCCTACACCGCCGTAACCCTGGTCTGGAGTTCTTTGGCTGTGCGGGACCTCGGATGCAGCGCGCCGGAGTCCGGGCCGTAGTCGATGCCACGAGCATTTCCGTGGTCGGTCTGGTCGAGGTGGTCACACACATTCCGCGCATTTGGCGCGAGTATCGGAAGCTGCTTCGGGCGACCATCGAGCAGCGTCCCGATATCGCCATCCTCACCGATAGCCCCGATTTCCATCTGCGCTTAGCCCGGCGGCTGAAAGCGCTCCAAATCCCGGTGATTTACCTCATCGCGCCGCAGGTTTGGGCTTGGCGGAAAGGGCGGCTCCCGCTCATGCGGCGAACCATCGACCAGTTGCTCTGCATTTTCCCGTTCGAGCCGGAATTCTTTGTTTCCAATGGGATAACTGCCGTCTATCTCGGTCATCCCTTGACCAGATTGGTGAAGCCGTCGGCCAGTCGCAAAGAGTTAAGGAAGCGTTACAGCATACCCGAGGGAACTCCCTTGGTCGCCCTGCTTCCAGGCAGCCGAAAAGGTGAAGTTGACCGCCATTTACCGGTCCTGATCGAGACGGCCGAACGCATCGCACGCGTCGGTCTCAAACCGACGCCTAAGTTCATTTTGGCAGTACCTCCCGGGCTAAAATTAAAGGAACGCATTTCCGGATCGTCCATCCAACTACTAGAAGGCCAAACCTGGGACGTACTCGTCTGCTCTGACTTAGCACTCGCCGCCAGCGGGACGGTGACGATCGAGGCCAGCCTGCTGGGAACTCCCATGATCACCTTCTATCGTGTCAACAGCCTGAGCTGGTGGATGGGGAAGCACCTCGTAACAGTGCCGTTTTATTCCATGGTGAATCTGGTGGCAGGCCGCAAGATCGTGCCCGAATTCATCCAGAACGACATGACGGCGGCTCGCCTGGCGGACGAGGCGCTGCGGTTGCTGGGCGATGATGCGGCCCGGCAGGAAATGCGCCGGGAATTGGCGTTGGTGGTAAAGAAGCTTTCCGGACCGGACGATCCGATGGAAGTGGCCGCTTCGATAGTGGAGAAGCATTTGAAAGAGGAAATGGTGCATGTGTAAGATTCTTCTGGCGGTCCTGGCGACGACTTCGCTGCTGGTGGCGCAGGACAAGGGTGGCAAGCGCGCGCGCATTGACGTAGAGAACACCGTCATTGATGCTGACATAAATCCTCATACGCAAGCCCTGACAGCCAACGCGAAGATCCGCTTTATTCCGCTGGACAACGACATTTCGTCCGTTTCTTTTGAGCTGAACAATGCGCTGAATGTTTCGCGAGTCGTGGACGAAACCGGCCGGCAGATCCCGGCATCCCGCTCCACGCAGGACTTCACCGTACAACTCACCTTCCCGACTCCACTGACAAAAGGGAAGGCGACCACGGTTACCTTCAGCTACGATGGCCGGCTCACGGGCCAGGAAGAATCGCCGGTGTATGGCATCAAGTTTGCTGACATTCAGAACGAGTTCGCCTACCTCACGTATCCATCGCGCTGGTTTCCGATCAACGATTACACGATCGATCGCTACACGGCCGACCTGCACATCACGGTTCCGTCCGGTTTCAAAGTGATCGCCAGCGGACTCGAAAGCTCGAACCCCGCGGCTTCCGGCAAAGTTACTTACGGGTTTCAGTACGGCAAGCCATCTTTCCCCGGCAGCATCGCTATCGTGCAAGGCGAGCCGGTAAGGGTCAACTCGCAAGGCGTGACGACTTCCATTTATTTCCGCCAACGACAGTCGATGGCCAATGCCTACGGGGAAGAGGCCGGAAAAGTCATGACTTTTCTCTCCGGCTTGTACGGCTTGGCTCCGCAGGCGAATTTGACGCTGGTGGAGACCGAAGATGGAACGCCCAACGGCTACTCTGCGCCGGGCATTATCTTCCTTTCGCCGCGCGGAATCGGCAGCCAAGTAGCGGCTCGATTGCTCGTGAACCAGATGGCGAGGCAATGGTGGGAGACCTTGCTGTCGCCCATCAATCGCGATCATATGTGGCTTGAGAATGGCAACGCGCGTTATGCCGAATTGCTCTGGGAAGAGCATAACAACGGCCCGGGAGCGCTCGAACAATCGCTGCACGATACCTACGTCGAAGCGCTGACGGTAGACAATCCACCCCTCATCCAGGCCGGACGCCTCGAAGACTATTCTCCCGAATACTGGGCCTCCACGGCCGGCAAAGGCGCGGCCATCCTCAACATGCTGCGCAGCGTGATGGGGCACGACGGATTCACGAAGCTGTTGAATAAATTTCCCGAACAGCACGCCTGGCAATCGGTAAGCACGGCGGACTTCCGCAAGGCGGCTGAGGAAATCTACGGCCAGAGCCTGCAATATTTCTTCCTGCAGTGGATCGAATCGAGTGGAGCGCCTGAGTTCAAGCTCGAATACACCGTGTTCCGCACCCAGAAGGGTTTCCGCGTGATGGGCAAGATTTCGCAAGATCTGGACACGTTTCACATGCCGGTGGATCTCAAGATCGAAACCGAAGGAAATCCGGAAACGAAACGCGTCGACGTGGTTGGCACGTCGTCGGAATTCACCGTGGATACGTTCGGTAAGCCGAAACAGGTGAGCATCGATCCAAACGGAGCGGTGCTGCGCTGGGGACCGCCCATGCGGGTCGCTGTGGCCATCAAGAAAGGCGAGCAGTTTGCCGAGATCGGGGAGTTCGGCGACGCGCTCAAGGAATACCAGAAGGCGCTGGAGGTGAGTCATGGCAGCTCGCTGGCGCATTATCGCGTGGCCGAGATTTTCTTCCTTCAGAACAACTACCAGTCGGCCGCCAATGAATTCCGTGAATCGTTGAACGGTGACCTGGATCCTAAGTGGACCGAAGTGTGGGCGCATATCAAGCTCGGCAATATCTTCGATGTCTCGGGCCAGCGCGACCGCGCGGTGAACGAGTACAATCTGGCCATCCGCACTCGCGACAACACGCAAGGTGCGCAGGAAGAGGCCGCCAAGTATTTGAAGGCGCCTTACGAGCGGAAGCGCAGCAACGTCTAGATCTGGCGCAAGCTTTAGCCAGACGCCGCCAATTTTGGCGTAACTAGCCACTTCAGCGCGCCGTGAGGCTCCGGTCCGAAACGATCCACTTCTACACACGCCAGCGCACCTTTCTTAAAATCCACCTGAAGGTCCGGGCAACCGAGCAAGTAGGCGGTCAGGCTGCTGAACAGCGGCTCGTGACCGGCCAGCAGGATCGACGGTTCATCCTTGTGCACTCGAATCTCCTCCCAAACCATACGAGGGTGCGCACTGGGCTCGAGCGCCTTGGTGCGCAGCAGGTCGCCCTTGTAATCCAGGATCTCGGCGGCGAGCTCGGCTGTTTGGACCGCGCGCTTCAACGGGCTGGTGAGGATCAAGGCCGGCGTAATATCAGCCTCATGCGCAGCGCGCAGAACATTGCGCAGCTTTTTCTTGCCCTCCGAAGTGAGCGCGCGTTCGGAATCCGACTGGCCCGGCCCCGCATCTTCCGCGATTCCGTGGCGAAGAATGTAAATCTGCATTCCTGCTAGCCTACAGGTTTGAACCCTTATCTCGACCGGGCCGCATTTTACCTGACGTGCGGCTCTCTCGTATCCATTCTATTCTCCATCGCCGTCTCGCAGATCCTGCTCGGCTTGGCGCTGGCCGCGTTGCTTTTATCCTCCGAACGGCTGCGCCTGCCCCCCATCAAGCTGCCGCTGGTGCTCTTCATGGCCGGGACGATTCTTTCATTGCTCTTTTCCGGCCACATGAGCGAGGGCACGCCTCAGATCCGCAAGTTCATCCTCTTCGTAATCCTGCTGCTGGTTTACAGCACGTTTCGGACCGTCGCCGAGATCCGCGGAGTCGTGCTTGCATGGGCCTGCGTCGCGACGCTGTCGGCTGTTCGAAGCTTGTTCCAGTTCTGGCAGAAATACCAGGAGTCGCAAGAACTGGGCAAGAACTTCTACGATTTCTACGTCGGCGAGCGGATCACCGGCTTCATGAGCCATTGGATGACTTTCGGTGGAGAGGAGATGATCGTGCTCCTGTTGCTCGCTTCCTACCTGTTCTTCTCGGCCGAGTGGCGCTGGAAGGCGGCCGGATGGTTCTGTGCTGTTCTGCTGGCCGTTTCGATGGTGCTCGGGTTCACGCGCAGCATCTTCCTGCTCGGATTTCCGATCGGTTTGCTGTACCTGCTTTGGTTCTGGCACAGGTGGCTGGTGGCAGCGGCGCCCGTGGTCGCGGTGATCGGATTCCTGGTTGCACCGACTGCACTCAAAGAGCGCGTGACCTCGATCATACAGCCGCACGGCGAAACCGATTCCAACGAGCATCGCACCATCACACGACGAACCGGCGTAGAGATGATTCGCGCGCATCCGCTCCTCGGTTTAGGACCAGAGCAGGTGAAATACCAATTCGAGCGCTGGGTTCCGCCGGATATCCCAAGACCGCTGCCCGATGGCTGGTACGGCCACCTGCACAACATCTACTTGCAGTACGCGGCTGAACGCGGTATCCCGACCATGCTCTGCATGATGTGGCTGATCGCGAAGGTTCTCTGGGATTTCCTGATCGCCGTCCGGAAGACGCCGCCCAGCATCGAAGCGCGCTTCGTACTGCACGGAGCAATTGCCGTGATCCTGGCGATCCTGGCCGAAGGATTCCTGGAGTACAACCTGGGCGACAGCGAAGTGCTGACCCTTTTTCTGGCCGTGGTTGGATTCGGATACGTCGCGAAGGAGACGGTGAAAATTGGGGTCTGACAAATCGCCGATTGCGGGTTTGGAAATCCTGCTGGCCGGTGGAGCGGGCGGCTTGGGATCGGCGACGGCTGCGCTGCTCGAAGCCGAAGGCGCGTGCGTCGCGATCAGCTCGCGGAGCCACGGATTGCGGGCCGACATCACGAAGGCGGCCGATCGAAAGGAGCTGCTGGACGCGGTTCCGAAACTCTACGGTCTGGTCGTTTTCACTGGGACTCCGGCGCGTGGAGCCGTGGAGGATGCGATGCGGCAATCGCACGAGGTGAATTACGAAGGTCCGATTCTGCTGGCGCGCGAAGCGGCCGAGCGGATGAAGGGCTCGGGAACCGCGGGCGCGATTGTCCTGTTTTCGACCATGCAAGCGATCGGCCTCTTTCCGGGATCGACCGCGTACGCCGGCGAAAAGGCCGCGCTGCTGCACTCGGCGCAGATCCTGGCCAAGGAGTGCCGCGGCGGAACGAACGTCCGGGTAAACGTGATCGCGCCGGGCGTAATGGCAGCGGGAATGGCTGAGGCGAGCATTGCATCCGGTAAGTACGAGCGCTTTCTCACCGAAGGCGTGATTCCCCGCTACGGCAAAGCGGCCGACGTGGCGCGCGCGGTCCGATTTTTTCTCGAGCCCGATAACTACGTCACCGGACAGGTGCTGTCCGTGGACGGCGGCATCACTTTGTAGGTTTATAAGCGATGCAGTCGATCTCGACTTTCATTTTCCGCTCGTGGAATTGCGCTTCCACCGTAGTGCGAGCAGGTCGATTGTCGCCGAAGAATTCCGCATAGACTTCGTTCATCGCAACGAAATCATCCGCGTTCGATAAGAAGACCGAACATTTCACTACATCCTTGGGCGTTGCGCCCGCCAGCTCCAGAACACGGCGAATGTTCTCGAGCGTGATGCGCGCTTCGTGGCGAATGTCGCCGAACGAATATTGGTTGGTGGCCGGATCGGTGGGACCTTGGCCGGATACAAAAATCAAGTCGCCGGCGCGGACGAACGGCGAATAAGGGCCCTTCGGTTTGGGGATCATTGCATGGGGCCGTGGTGATGCTCAACCTTCTTCTTGCGGCTGCGGCGCGGACGATCGGCGGAATTGCCCGACCCGCCCGATCCTCCCACTTTGCGCGATCGGCGGATGGGCTTGGGCTTAACGGGCGGAGGATTCGGCTCGAGCAACGAGGGCTGGCCCTCCACGATGGGCTGCTTCTCGTCCTCTTCCTCTTCTTCCTGCGTATGATGCTCGACCGGCGCCTCGGGAACGGCCGGGGGATAAAATTCGGCGCCGAGATAAACCATCAGGCCTTTCTCTTCGTCAGGTACGACGCGCACGACTAATTTATCCTGCGCGTAATTCAGGAACTCGGAGAATTCCTGGAAGCCGAAGGTAGCCAGGTCAGAGGTAGGAACCTCGGCCTGAAACCAAGCAGCCAGGTCGTCGGCGGAGGCCCCGTTCTCCATCTCGAGACGATGCGTTTCAAGAACGTCGCGCAACGGTGGAAGGGCTTCTTCAGGTTTGGGCGTGGGCCGTTCGGGCTGGCTGGAGGTCTTGCGCTCGATTATATAGCGGCCGCCTTGGCCACTCACGTTGACGTAGTCGGCTTTCTTCAGCTTTTCGACGAAATCGGAGAAGCTGTTTGCGCCATAAGCCTTTTCGGTGAAAGCCGAGTCGAGCTGGAGCATGGTCGACTTGAGTAAGCCGAGCTGCGGCTGCACGGCACGGCGCTCGAGCACTTGCAGGGCGCGTTCGACCAGCGGCATGGCTTGTCCAAGATCGAGCGGCGCGGGACGTCCGCGGTGACCGCCTTGCGGCTGTCGATCGCGGGGCTGCTGCTGGCCGCCCTGTTGAGGCGGACGCTGCTGGCGCTCGCGGGGCTCGTGGCGATCAGAATCGGTGGACAGCAGCGATTCGTAGCTCACAAACTCGTGGCAATTTTGCTGGAGGATGGTGCTGGTGAAGGCCTTGCCGCCCACGACGAAAACGGTCTTGCCGTATTCCTTGAGCTTGTTGACCAGGGGGATGAAATCGCTGTCGCCGCTGACGATGGCGAAGGCGTTCACGTGCGGGTGGGTGAAGGCCATTTCGAGAGCGTCGAGCGCCAGGTTGATATCACCGCCGTTCTTATCGCCGCGAGGCGAAGGCAGGCGTTGCACCATCTGGACGGCGTTCTCGGCCATGGACCGGGCGGCGCCTTCCTGGCGGCCCCAGTTGGCGTATGCGAATTTGGCGACCAGGTCGCCACGCTCCTTGAGCGCATCGAGCGGGAGCGATACGTCGAACTCACGCCTTAATGTGGATTTCACGCCAATCTCGATATTGTCGTAATCGACGAATACGGCGATGTTCAGTTTTTCTTGCATTGGATCTTTCTTGTTAATCAATTTCACAGGCCATAAGCCTGTTGCCTCAGTATGTCTGGGCCACGGCTTCAGGCGGTCTGCTTTACCGAAGACCGGATGAAGTCTACAATCTCTTCGAGCGAGGCCCCGGGCTGGAATACAGCCGCGACACCCAGCTTCTTGAGCTCGGCGGCGTCCTCGTCTGGAATTATACCTCCGACGGTGACCAGGACGTCGTCCATGCCCTTTTCGCGCAACAGCTCCATGACGCGGGGCACGATCGCGTTATGGGCTCCGGAGAGGATGGACAGTCCGATGACTTGGACGTCCTCCTGCAGCGCAGCGTTTACGATCATTTCCGGGGTTTGGCGAAGGCCAGTGTAAATGACCTCCATGCCGGCGTCTCGGAGAGCACGCGCGATCACTTTGGCTCCCCGGTCGTGGCCGTCCAAACCAGGTTTGGCGACCAGTACCCGGATACGATCCATATAACTTGAGTTTAGCATTGGCTGGACAATCGCTCCCACACCTTCGCGGCTCCGAAGATACAAGCGGGCAGAGGAAGTTACAGGACGCTGGTTTCGGTGTAGGAGCCGAAGACGGAGCGGAAGGCGTCACAGATTTCGCCGACGGTGGCGTAGGCTCGGACCGCATCCAGGATATACGGCATGGTATTTTCCTTGCCTTCGGCCACGCGCTTGAGCGCGTCGAGCGTGCGCTGGACGGTTTGGTTGTCCCGCTCCGCTTTGAGCTTGGCCAGCTTCGCGAGCTGGTGACTCTGCGCCGACTGGTCGATCTGAAGAAGCTCGATCGGATCCTCATTTTGCTCGACGAAGGCGTTGACGCCGACGATCTTCTGCTCACCGGTCTCGATGGAGTGCTGGTATTCGTAGCTGGCGTTGGCGATCTCGGTCTGCGGAAACCCGCGCTCGATGGCGGGGATCATGCCGCCCATTTCGTCGATGCGGCGGATGTAATCGTTGGCGCGCTTTTCCACTTCGGCCGTGAGGTTTTCGACGAAGTAGCTGCCGCCGAGCGGATCGGGCGCATCAGGCACGCCGCTCTCGTAGGCCATCACCTGCTGGGTGCGGAGGGCGATGGTCACGGCATGCTCGCTGGGAAGCGCGTAGGCTTCGTCGAGCGAATTGGTGTGCAGCGATTGCGTGCCGCCCAGCACTGCGGCCAGCGCTTGAATCGTAGTCCGGACGATGTTGTTGTAGGGCTGCTGCCAGGTAAGCGAGCAGCCGGCGGTTTGGGCGTGGGTGCGGAGCTTCCAGCTCTTTTCGTCCTTAGCGTGGTAGCGGTTGCGCATGGTCTCGGCCCAGATCTTGCGAGCGGCGCGGAACTTCGCGATCTCCTCGAAGAAATCGTTGTGCGAGTTGAAGAAGAAGCTGAGGCGCGGGGCGAAGCTGTCGACGGGAAGGCCGCGCTCGAGCGCCCAATCGACGTATTCAATGCCGTCGCGCAGGGTGAACGCCAGCTCCTGAACGGCAGTGGATCCGGCCTCGCGAATGTGATATCCGCTGATCGAAATAGGATTGAAACGCGGCACGCGCTGGGTGGAGTATTCGATTACGTCCGTCACCAGGCGCATGGACGGGCGCGGCGGGTAGATGTACTCCTTCTGCGCGATGTACTCCTTGAGAATGTCGTTCTGGAGCGTGCCCGACATGCGCGACCAATCGACACCCTGCTTTTCGCCGACCGCAAGATACATGGCCCAGATCACCGGCGCGGGCGAGTTGATGGTCATCGAGACCGTGACGTCGCCGAGGGGGATCTCGCGGAAGAGGATCTCCATGTCCTGGAGCGAACTGATGGAGACGCCGCATTTGCCGACTTCGCCTTCCGAGGCCGCGTGATCGGCATCGTAACCCATGAGCGTGGGGAGGTCGAAGGCGACCGAGAGCCCGGTCTGGCCCTGGCGCAGTAGATAAAGATAGCGGCGGTTGGTTTCTTCGGGCGTGGCGAAACCGGAGAACTGGCGCATGGTCCACAGGCGGCCGCGGTACATGTCGCGGTGGATGCCGCGGGTGTAGGGGAACTCGCCGGGCGGCGGGATTTGGAGGCCTTGGACGTGTTCGGGTCCGTAGACCGGTTCGATCGGGATGCCGCTGAGAGTCTTGCGGTCCGGGGCTGTGGTTGTGCCGGTTGGCTTGGCCATCAATTCCATTGTAGGAGGTGGGCGTTAGGTGGTGGGTGGTAGCGAGCGTGATCAGGCGCGAACCGCCGTGTTTGCGGGTGAAACTGAGCAGAATGTTTTTCGATTCCAAAAGACTCTTATGGCAGCGCAGGTGGTGCGATAAGGCATGGGCGGTGACGCTGGTGACGCTGATTTCGTGCAGGAGGTCGGTGGCCGTGCCGGCCCAGGTGGATCGGGTTTCGAGGAAAGCGGCGATGGAGTCGATGATCGGAGTGGCCGGGATTTCATTGAGAGCATTGACGATGGCTGGTGCTTGATCGGGGAGCGCGGCAGCGGCCCAATGGGCGGCGTCGGCATGTAGGGGCGTCGACTGAAGGCGCGTGGCGGCGAATTGAGCGAGCGCGGCACTGGTGGCGTGGCAGAGCGCACCGAGGATTTGGGGGCGAGCGGATTCGAATTCAGTCCAGAGATCGGATTCGGTGCGGCGTGTTTCGGCTGTGAGGGGCGCGAGGCGGACGGTGATGGCACGGGTGGCCAAGGCGTCGTCGGGATTCCAGCCAGCGGCGGTGGTGACAAGGATGGGGCGGTGGAGTTCGACGGGGAGAGGCTCGCGCGGGTCACCTCTTTCGCGATGGAAGAGGGCGGCGCCTGTTGACAGGCGGCAAAGGGCGTCGGAGAGGCATGGGCGAACGGGTCCGGTGTGATCGAAGGCGAGAATCCAGTTGTGCTGAGCGATGGCGAGCAGTTCTTGTGCGGAGCCGGTGAGGGCGAGGAGGGGAGCGGCCGAGGGATCGATTAAGGCGCGGAGCATGCGAGCGGCGGTGGATTTGCCGCAGCCGGGTGGACCGTCAAGAACAAGGATGGGATGCGGACCGTTGGGATGAAAGGTGGAGAGGAGCCAGACGGTGAGGCGCAGGCGGTCGGCGTCGGTTGCGAAGTTGAGGGCAGGCGGAAGGAGGCAGGCGGCGGCGCGTGCAGTGGGTTGCGGGAGCTCGACGTTGCCGCGGCTGTGGAGGAAGGCGGCAGTTGGGTCGGTGGTGATCTGCCATCCGGCGGGCGTGATTTCGACGATTTCACCGTCGGCGTTGGCGAGATCGAGAAGGATAGCGTCGGGGTGGCGGGGATGGCCGCGGGCGGCGATGCGTCGGTGGACGGCCAGGCGCGGTGCGTTGGAAAGAGCACGGGCCTCGAGCGTGCGGATGGTTTGACGGAGCGCGTAATCGGTGGGCGGCTCCTTGTGTTCGCGATAGAAGGCGTCGATGAGCCAGTCGCGGAAACGGGGCGAGTGGAGGGAGCAGACCTGGTGGCTGAAAGCGCCGAGGGGGAGGCTGACGAAGGCTTGGCCGGTGGTGGTGGCGAAGGGGGAGGCGGTGGCGGAGTGGTTGAGGAGGAATTCGGTTTGGGGATACATCTGATCCTTTGATAACAGGCCGAGTTGTCGCGGGAGCAGGTTCGTTGGGGTAAGTGGTTGAGAGAACAGGAGAGATAAGGCTGCTTTGAGCGTTAATGAGAAGTACTCTCGGTAGTCAGCGGTCGGTAGGGGCCGCCCAGCGCGTGGACGGGATGTCTCTCGAGGCTGTCGTTGAGAAGCTTGGAATTTGATCGTCCGCTTTTGAGGACTTGACTTGGATCGAGCAAGACTCTCTCCTGCCGTTTTCACTATTGAATCGGAGGGGCCGGCGGTTGGAATTCGTTCGAGAAAACCTCGCTTAGCCTTCGCCACTGTTGGGCGGCGCGGGCACGCTGTATCAGTGGATGGCGTAGGCAGCCGCCTGCCATTTGCCATCTTCCTTCACCAGCGTGAGGCGTTCGGTGACGTCGCTCTTGTTCTTGAACGTGGTGGTGAAGTGGATAATGGCATAGTCGCCATCCGGAGCCGCGCGAAGTGTTTTGGTGAAGTCGACGCGGGAGGCGGTTCGGGAAACCGGCGGGCCGAGCGGGTCGCGGAATCGTTTTAAAGAAACGATCCATTGCTCCTGCTTGACCTGATCGCGAAACATGGAAGCCGCCTGCTGCCAGCTCTCTTCATATTTCTGATCGTCTAGAAGAGCGAGCCATTTCTGTCCGGCGGCGGAAGCTTCGTCCTCGGCCGGCCCGGCGAAAATCGTCAGGGCGGCGGCGATGCCAGCCAAAGCAATAACAAGGATCAGACGCATATTTTCTCCGGGTCGGCTTTTCGGGTAACGCCGCCATTATAACTTCGGAGTCCGGTGCAGTTCAGCTGGGATGTCATTAACATTGACATGTGCGACACATGTAACTATGCTGAGAGCATGTCGAAGATGATTCAGATCCGCAATGTTCCGGAGGTGTTGCATCGGCGGCTGAAGTCGCGCGCGGCCCTAGAAGGGCTTTCTCTTTCCGATTTCCTCCGCAAGGAGATTGAACAGGTGGCCGCACGTCCTTCGTTAAAGGAACTGATCGAGCGCCTGGCAACCAGAACGCCGGTGCAGTATAAGACCTCGCCTGCGCAGATTTTACGAGAAGAACGCGACCGGCGATGATTGTCGCAGACGCCTCGGTCTTAATGGAGGTGCTGCTGCGCACTGCCATCGGCGCGGAGGTCGAAGAGCAACTGTTCGCGCCGGGGCAGACCATTCACATTCCTCACCTTACAGACCTGGAAGTGCTTCAGGTATTGCGCCGCTACTTGAGGAAGAGGGTTTTAAGCGCGGTCCGCGCGCGACAGGCTGTGGACGATTACGCAGACATGCCCCTTAATCGTTATCCGCACGGTGTCCTACTGCCGCGAATCTGGGATCTGCGCGACAACTTCACGGCTTACGACGCTTCGTACATTGCTCTTGCGGAAGCGCTCGATTCGCCATTGATGACTTGCGACCGCGCCTTCGCCTCGCGCGGCCACAAGGCG
>Ga0070714_100001297_pt1 | contig 18079 bp, 11 predicted proteins | sample LARL83metaG_FD_65450 | JGI IMG/M metagenome (GOLD analysis project Ga0070714, IMG submission 65450) | Corn, switchgrass and miscanthus rhizosphere microbial communities from Kellogg Biological Station, Michigan, USA - LAR L8-3 metaG | ecosystem: Host-associated > Plants > Roots > Rhizosphere ... | reverse complement strand
AACGCCGCCAGTGCCGCTTCGGGTTGTTTGAGATGGAGCCGGCAGACAGCCACGCCCAGGTTAGCTTCCTGAAGTTTCGGATCCAGCTCGAAAGCCTTCTGAAAAGTTTTGGCAGCGTCTTCAAACTTATCCAGTTTCTCCAGGCACAGCGCGGCATTATAGATCGCCGCCTTATGATTGGGATGCGCGCCCAGGACCTTTTCGTAACCCTGCAGGGCCTCTTGATATTGGCCCAGCTGAAACTCCAGGTGCGCCTCGGCCCAATCGAGCTCGGGCACCGTTTCACCTTTCTCGATAGCCGCCCGAACTTCGCGCAAGGCCTGCTCCGTCTTGCCTTCCATGTTGAGTGCCAGCGCTTTGACCAGTGCTGCGGACTGCACCGGCCGCTTCTCGCTCTTCGAATCGAGAGTGTCGTGCCGCGCCAGGGCCTCCACCAGTTCGCTATCAACGAACCATAACCATTGATCGTTTGTTTGTTCCATCGAATTCTTCGTCACTTGGTTCCCCCGGACAGGTAAGACAGCGACACCGACTTTACCTTGCCGCGCTCGCTTCGTTCATTCAGAAAGCCGACCCCGCCTGATCGAAGTTGATCGTCCGTCCAGACGTCCACCGGCTGGCCCTGTACGTAGGTATTGAACTTGGGGCCTCGGACATCCAGCCGAATGCTGAAGACTGTGTCGGTCTTGACCGGAACGTCGATCGGGACCCTGCCCGCCTGCACCTGCCGGCCCTTGAGGACCAGGTACTTGTAGAGTTCAAGCTTTAAGGGCAACTCCTGCGATACCAATTGCAGCTTCATGGCGTAGTAGTTCTCCGGATCCGCTGCCCGGAAAATCCAGCCGATGCTTTTGTTCTCAATCTGCCCCTGAAATTCGAAGCGGTAATCGGCAAGTTTTAGAGAGGGGCGATAGATGGTGATCTGCCGGGCGTTATGCAGGCCGCTTGGATCACCGGCCCAGCCTTCCACCCAGCCGCCTTCTCCCACCATAATGCTCGGCCCCGCAGCGTCGCTCGCTTTGACAGGATAAGCAGTTTTCGATTTACCGCTGGCCACGATGTAAGCACCAATCGACAGCACTGCGATCAAAGAAGCCAGTCCGACCTTGACCTTGAGCGAACCGAACATGGATGTGTTGACGGCAACGCCGAAATTCGGCACGGTATGGTAGGTGGGCTGTGCGGTAGCGACCGCGTCTTTCTTCGCTGCCGGTATATTCTGGACGGGTTCACTTTTGACCGGCGAACTGGCGATGGTGGCGGCGGCAGGTTCGGCCTTTTGCGGTTGCGGGGTTTGGGGCTGCGCCGGTTGCGGCTTGGCAGGGGCAGGGGCGCTCTTAACTGGAACCGTTTTGGCCGGTTGCTCTTGTTTGGGCTGTTCTTGTTTGGTCCGCGGCTGAGACTGGGCTGGCTGAACGGTCTGGGTTAACGGAGCGGGTTGTTTCGCCTTTGGAGCTTCCACCGGCTGCGCAGTCTTCTTTGCCGGTGATGGTTGCAATGGCTTCGGAACCTCGGTGGTCGGTGCAGCCTTAGAAGCTTGCGCGGGCTGGGCGGGTTTCTCCGCTACAGGCGGTTTCTGCGGGGCTTCGGCCCGAGCGGGCGTGCTGCTTGGCGCCGTCTTGGCCTTAGGTGCCGCAGGCGGGTTCTGAACGGCTGCGGTTTTCGGTTGCGGGCTGAATCCTCGCGGTGCTGGCGCTACCTTGGGGCGTAGCGGCAAGGCTTTGAGCCGCGGGAGCAGAGGATGCCCATGGCTTAAGAGAACGTTCGCATCGATTACCGGATTCGCCTTGGGCGGGGCAAAGCTCTTAAGCGAGATGGCCAGCATTTCGCCGGCTTCGCGCGGTGCCGGTTCGGTTGGCTCTTCAGTGGGTTTTGCGGTTGACTCAGGAGCGGCCTCCGTTACCTCCAGTGTGGCTTCGGCCGCGGGAGCGGCCGGGGGACCGGGAGGCTTCGCCTCTTCACGGTCTCGCATGTCCTGATGCAGCTTCGACAGAGCTTCGAGCGCCGCCCGCGGAGTTGCTGCTGATGTTGGTACGTTGGCCGGCTCGACAGGAACTTCGGGACTAGGGGCCTCCTGTGGAATCGCGGGAATGAGGATATCCACGGGCGCATCGACAAACCCGTTGGTCCAGGATTCAGCTACGGTCACATCACAGTCTTCTGCTGGATAGGCGATGCCTGCCGATGGCAGCTCTAACAGTTCGACGACTTGTACTCCAACTGAGTAAGAGAAGTCAAGAGCCCCGTTCAGGCTCGCGTAACAACTGCTCTCCGATGGACGGGGCGCAATTTCAATGGCGACCGACCCACCCGCCTGGAATTCGTGGGATGACGCCACCGTCAGTGGCATGCTCAGGTTCACTCTCGGGTGGCTTACCTCCTGGGGCGCCACGTTAATGTCCATTGATGGATAACCACTCTCGCAAACGCCAGCCTGAAGCTCCAACGGAAGCAACCCTGCCGAGGGTAATGTGAAAAACGGGTCTTGGCCAGACAGGCCTTCCAAGCCCCAGGCAGGCAAGGACGGGAATGGCGCGCCAGCGGGCTCATCGTCGAACCTCCAAGGTTCCAGATCAGATACAGGCTCCGCAGGAACCGAAATGGACGGTCTTTCCATCACAAACCCGGCGAACGCAGGCGGGGGAGGTTCTGGCGGCGCGGCTACCACCGGTGGCGGTGCTGGCCGTGGCGGTGGCGTAACCTTCACTACCGCGATTTTTTCCACGGCGGGTTCCGCTACGGCCACTGGAGCTGCTGGAACTGGAGGCGCTTTCTGCGCGGCCTTGCTCTCAGCGGCGCTGGTTCGGGCCTGTAGCAGGCGACTGAGGCCCAAGCGGTTGTACTCCTCCTGGTAGCTTTGCTTGTGAGCATCGGAACAGAACTCACCGCCCCCGGTGAGTCGTTTCAGCAGCGCCAGTTCCTTGCCACAGTACAGGCAACGCATATGCGTGTAATCGGCTCTTAGGGGCGAATCATGAAGAGCGACATTAGGAGTTTCTATACGGTAAAGCGCTTATCGATGCTTTCTAAGGTGACTACCCTACGACCATCGGCTAATTGGGAGCTCTGTCTACAGGCTTGCGCTGTAAGTATGCTCAACGGCACGGGCATCCCGGCTGGACCGCCGTATTTGAAGGGCGGTCAGATCCTGCCAAAAAATAGTGTGTTTATCGGAATGCCGGTCTAAAGTCGGGGCCTTAACCAAACGATCTCTCTAGTAGCGCGGGAAACGCTGACTGGAACCTGATCCAGTCCCGCGTTATCGATGTGGCGGGTGCGGATCTTTCATCCGGCATCAGCGAGGATGAACGCCGGGAGTTCCTTGTGTCGCAGTCGGAGGAACGAGCGTGAGGCTAGGAGAATTTTATGGTGAAACACGAAGCTTTGAAAACACATCTGGAAACACTTCGCAATTCGATCCCGGAGCTGCGGGGTGTATTACTCGCGTCCATTGAAGGCTTGCCTGTGGCTCATTCGCTATCCAATGGTACAGATCCGAATCGGGTTGCTGCCATGGCCGCCGCCGCGTCGGGCCTTGGACGCCGCATCAGTGAAAGCATGGCTACCGGAGCGCTATCGGAAGTGAGTATACGAGGAGACGATGGAGTGCTCTTTGTGTACTCGGCTGGTCCTAAGGCCGTGCTGGCAGTAATGGGTCCCATGGGTTCGAACGCAGGATTGATTCACCTGGAAGCGCGCGGAGTTGCGAAGGAAATCGGCGAGCTGTTCTAACCTGGATATAGCCGCACGCTCCCGCTGTACGGCGTGCACGCGGGTGTCGCCCAAAAAGCCCGCCGACGAGTCCCGGCTCTCGCAGTTATACTGGTCTTCAGCGCGCGCCCTTCAGCTGTTTCCGTGTGAAGTGACGCCCGGCTTAAAAGGTCGGATTGGAAACCCTCGCCTACCAGTCGCTTCTCGACGTCTCTCAAGCTATTCTGCAGCACCGCGATCTGACTGAATTATTCCGCGATCTCTCTACCCGCCTCCACTCAGTTCTGCGCTTCGACTTTCTCAATCTCGTCCTGCACGATCCGCGCCGCAATCTCATGCGGCTCCATATTCTCGAAACCACGACGGGTTCCACGCCGGACGTGCCGGATCTGGAGTTTACCCCCGAAGAATCGCCTTCCGGCTGGGTATTTTTACATCAAAAGCCGTTGGTGATTTCCGACGTCCACCGGGAAAACCGCTGGCCCACTATCATGCAGCTCCTGCTGCGAAACAATATTGTGACCTCCTGCTGGTTGCCGTTGACTACCGCCCAGCATCCCCTGGGGGCGCTGGTGTTTGGCTTCGGCTCTCTGATCGACACCGAACCGCTAATGGATTTTATGCTGCAGATCGCGGCTCAGGTGGCAGTCGCGGTCGACAATACGCTGAATTATGAGAAGGCCGAAAAATATCAGCGGCAGCTGGCTCGGGAGCGCGACCGTCTGCAAGCGCTGCTCGAAATCACCAACGCCCTGGTGTCGGAGTTAGACATCCACGACCTTTTCCCCACTATCACGGCCTGTCTGCGGCGAGCAGTCCCGCACGAATACTCGAGCTTGGCGTTGCGCCTGGCGGGCACCGACCAACTTCGCGTCCATGCGCTTATCTTTGAGGGCAATCCCGGGATTCAAGAAGGGGCCACAGCCGCAATGGATGAAACGCCGGCGGGCCAGGCGATGGAAATACGGCGCGCCGTCATCTTGGACGACGCAGCCTTACGAAAATTTCCGTCTCACGCCGTGCAGCGGCTGGTGGATGTGGGATTGAAATCGGTCTGCTGCGTGCCACTCATCACAAGGACCAACGTCCTAGGCACGCTCAACGTCGGAAGCACGCGCCCGAATGCGTTCTCTCCGCCCGACGTCGACTTCCTTACGCAAGTGGCCGGCCAAGCCGCCATTGCCATTGAAAATGCCACGGCATACCAGGAAATCGAACAGCTTAAGGATCAGTTGGCTGAAGAAAAGCTGTATCTCCAGGACGAAATCCGGACCGAGCGTAACTTTGGTGAGATTGTCGGCGAGAGCCCAGCCTTCAAGCGCGTCCTGGAGCAGGTAGAGACTGTCGCGCCCACCGATGCTTCGGTTCTGATCCTGGGTGAAACGGGGACCGGCAAGGAATTGATCGCCCGCGCGCTCCACGATCTGAGCAGCCGGCGCGACCGGACGTTCGTGAAGCTGAACTGCGCCGCCATCCCCACCGGGCTGCTCGAAAGCGAGCTGTTTGGCCACGAGAGGGGGGCCTTCACGGGAGCCATCGCGCAGAAAGCCGGACGATTCGAGCTGGCCAACAAGGGCACGCTGTTTCTGGATGAGGTCGGCGATATCCCGCTGGAGCTGCAGCCCAAGCTGCTCAGAGCATTGCAGGAGCATGAATTTGAGCGGCTGGGGGGCACGCGCACTATCAAAGTGGACGTGCGCCTGGTGGCGGCTACCAATCGCGACTTGGCGCAAATGATCAGTGAACGCCAGTTCCGGACCGATCTCTATTACCGGCTGAGCGTCTTTCCAATTTCAATGCCGCCGTTGCGTGAGCGCCCCGAAGATATTCCCAAGCTGGTTCGCTATTTCACGCAGAAGTACTCACGACTGATGAATAAGCGAGTGGAGAACATTCCCGCCGACGCCATGGAGGCCTTAATCCGCTACGGATGGCCCGGCAACGTGCGGGAACTCGAGAATCTGATCGAGCGAGCGGTTATTTTGTCGCGTGGGTCCATTCTTCAGATTCCGCTCGCGGAAGTTCGCGTCGCGGCCCCCGAAACCGTGTTGCCCGTGACCTTGCAGGACGCGGAGCGCGACCACATCCGCCGCGTATTGGAGAAGTCGAATTGGGTGATCGGAGGGCCCAACGGGGCCGCGACTCGCCTGGGAATGAAGCGCACCACGCTTCAATCGAAGATGAAGAAATTGGGAATTGCGCGCTGATCGCCGCCGAATTCTAAACCGGTATGGCTTCCTGCTCCAGGAACTGCCGCAAGCGCTCCAATTGCTCAGCGATGCCGGACTCTTCCTGAGAAGCGGCGGCGACTTCCAGATCTCTGCCAATGTTCTCTAGCGGCGGGAAGCCATAGCCCCGCGCGGTACCCCGGAGATTATGCCCAAAGCGCCGGACCGGTTCTAGATCATGCACCAACAGACGGCCCTGCGCCTCCTCCATCTGTTTCCACTTAGAAGCCAAATATTGGGGGACCAGCTCTGCGACATCAGGTGCAATTTCTTCGACGGTATTTTTCCCGCCTTGTTCGACCAGCTTCGCCACATCATCGGAGACGGTATGGCGATAGATGGCCTCGATCAGGACCGCGCGCTCGACCGGCTTGGCCAGATGCTCATTGCATCCGGCTTCCAGGCTGGCTCGTACCAGCTCCTGAAGGGCGTGTGCCGACAGGGCAATGATAGGCGTGGGTGGAATGCCTCGCGAGGATTGCCATTCCCGAATCTGCCGGGTGGCTCCGTAGCCATCTAACACCGGCATATCCAAGTCCATCAGGATCAGGTCGAATTCCGCCCCCTCCAGAATCAGGTCGACGGCCTGCCGTCCGTTTTCGGCGAATTGAACGGTGACTGGCTCGCCTCGCAGATAATGCTGCAGTAGCGAGCGGTTGTCTTCTCCATCTTCAGCTACCAGCAGGCGCAGGCCGGCAGTTGCTGGGGTGCGCCGTACAGATCGCGCGACAGCCGGCTTCGCTACTCCGGGCCCCGCAGCGACTAGTGGAACAGTGAAATAGAACGTGCTGCCAGAGCCGAGTGCGCCAGTCACGCCGATCTCGCCGTCCATGAGCTTCACCAGCTCGCGGCAAATTGTTAGGCCCAGACCACTGCCGGGCAATGAGGCCAGTGCCTGGTTTGGCAATTGCGTGAAGGGTGAAAAGATCTTCTCCCGATCCTCGGAACCAATCCCTGGACCCGTATCTGAGACCTCAAAGCGCAGTTGGCGGCAGGCCTCGCCGGCAACTACAAGCGCCCTAACGTCCACGGTGCCGTGGGAGGTGAACTTTAGCGCGTTGCTCACCAGATTCATCAGCACCTGCTGGATGCGCAGTGGATCGCCGAGCTGCCATTCAGGGACATGCTCGGAGACATCAAGCTTGAGATGAACCTCCTGCCGGGCGGCGGTCTCGGCGAAGGTGTGAACTGCGTCGTACACCGCCTGGCGGACTTTGTAAGGCGACTTATCTACCCGCAAGGCGCCGGCTTCGATTCGGCCAAAGTCGAGAAAGTCGTTAATGAGCGCCACCAGCCGCCGGCAGTTCCGCTGGAACATGTCCACGTAATCCGCCTGGTCGGAGTCGAGCGAGGTACCCGAGAGCAAATCGGCAGCGCCCAGAATCGCGTTCAGCGGGGTGCGAATGTCGTGGCTTATTTTGGCGAGGAAGTCGCTCTTGGCTGCGTTGGCCGCGACGGCTGCATCCTTGGCGCGAATTAGTTCGGCTTCGGTCTCCTTTTGAGAGCTTATATCGCGCAGGAGGACATAACATCCGTCGCTACGGTCTCGGCCGGCGCGCAGGAAGGCAATGGAAGCATCCGATGTCGAACCGTCCGGAAGAGTGATTCGAGCCTCGGTCTCCCGCCCGCGGACCGACATTTCTTCGAAGGACTTAACTACTCGGGCCCGATCCTGCGGGTGAATGATCTCGATCACATTACCGTCGGGCGCCGAATCCGATAGGCCGGTCAGCGTTGCGTAAGTCCGGTTAAACGACAAATGACGTCCGCTCGAGTCCACCCGCGCTACCCCGTGCAAAGCGAGCTGAAGAATCTGGGAGGCTTTGAACACTCCTTGAGTCAATACCCCGATTTCGTCATGACCCTCCGACGTTGGATCGAAGAGCCCGCCGGTGGCGAGCTTGGTCAGGTTTTCCTTCAGCCTTTCGATCCGGATGGTGATTCCGGACGCGAAAAGAACGGAGATAATCACGCCACCGGCCACTCCGAAAATGACGCATATCACGGAAATCGATTGAACGCCCGAGAGCAGAAGCGCGGCATGACTCAAGCGCTCATCCAGGAGTCCCTTTTCTTCGCCTAGCATGGCCTCAATGACGCTCGCCATCTGGCGCCGCTCTTGATCGGCGGCCAGCACCGCCCCACGCAGCTCGGCGGTGGACAAAGCGTTGGGATGGAACCGTGCGGTGGCGGCCAAAAGGTGCTCGGAGCGCGAGCGCGCCATTCCAGCGATTTGGACCAGGCGTGCCTGCTGCGCGGGACGGTCCCTGGTCAGAGCAACCGACCTCCGCCACGCAGAGTCAAAACTGGAAAGGAGCTCCCGCAACCGCAGTGTGAACGCGTGATCGCCCGTGAGGAAGTAGGCTCCCACCTCCGCGGCCGCCTCGGCATCGATCGTCTCCATCCTTTGGATCTCTTCGCAGGCGCGGCGGGTATGAGTGACCAATTCCCGAGTCTCCGTTACACGGATGGTCGCAGCGTAAGACAAGCATGCAATCACGACCGTCGCAGCCGCCGGGATGGCCACCACGCAGACCCCTTTGGCACGAAGAGACAGGTCCTGCCATTTCTTCAGGCGGGGCACGTCTCAACTATCCAGGAGGCGCCGGACGAGCGATGCCAGGCTACCGACGTTGGATTTGTGAAGGACCGCATTCGCCCCGAGCTGCGCGGAGATACCGAGATAAAGAGAGGATTCCGGTACGCCTGATATCGCGACGGTCTTGGCGTGCGGGAAACGATCTTTGAGAAGACATAGTGTGGCAATACCATCCTGTTGGGGCATGACCATGTCCACGACGATGGCATCCACCTCACGCAACAACTTCAGTTGGCTGCAGCGGCCGTCCTCGGCTTCAATTACGTCCATTCCAGCCCGTTCCAACAACTTGCGCGCCAGAGCCCGAAAATCAGGGTCATCATCGATGATTAACACCTTAGCCGCCACGCACGGGGTTGGCACCTGTTGGCCGATCAGGACTGTGGAGCTGCGTTCCGTCATGGGTATGTTATCGGCTCGGCTCGCGCGAATTCTAATCCCGAAGCTCTTTATTATCGGTTCCGGACCGATGAGTTCTGGGTGTGCGAATGACCGGTGACGGAGGAGAACCCTTGATTTTAGCAATCGTTTCATCCAAAGAGAGTTTCTCGCAGGATGTGCTCGAGATTCTGGACACCCGGGTCCGGCGAGACGCGACCTGGAATCTGAATTACGACGATGTTGCCCGGTTGCGGGCCCTGGGCCCGGCCGAGCAATGCATCCTGATCATCGACTTCAGCGACGAACGCAGAGCCATGGCAGTGGCCTCGATTGTTACCGGGCGGCCCCAAGTGGTCACCATCGCCATGAACTCAGGTGGTAGCCGGGACGAGCTGGTGGCGCTGATGCAGGTTGGCGTTCGGGATGTGCTTCCGGAATTCACGCAGTTCGGCATCCTGCAGAGTGTCAACCGCGCGGTGGCGCAGCTTACCAAGGCGGATGAGGTCTTGGGGGATTTATACGCGTTCGTGCCTGCCAAACCTGGCTGTGGAGCCACCACGGTAGCCACGCATGCCACTGCGGCGGTCGCGCGCAAAATGCAAGAGCCGGCCCTGTTGCTGGATTTCGACATCCGGCTCGGCATTATGTCGTTCCTGCTCAAGATTGAGGGCGCCCACACGATTGTGGACGCGCTGGAGCAGGCCGAGCGGATGGACCCCGGGCTGTGGTCGAACCTGGTTTGCCAGCGGGGCCCGCTGCATGTTCTCGGATCAGGGCCCATCGAGTACTCCCAACCGGTCCCCACGCAGCGTTTCACCCAGCTGCTGGATTTCGCGGTCCGCCAATATCCCCTGGTTGCGGTTGACCTGCCCGGCACTCTGGAGGACTATGAGTGTGAAACGCTGCTCCGGGCCAAGAATATTTTCCTGGTCTGCACTCCCGATGTCGGCGCGCTGCATGTCGCTCGACGTAAATCCAATTGGCTGCGCGACCTGCATGTGGCGGACAACGTGGCGGTGGTTCTCAATCGCGTGCAGCACCGAAGCGCTTTCTCTGTGAAGGATATTGAACACATCATCCAGCTTCCGGTTCGATACCTGTTACCGGACGCGGTCCCGGAAATTTCAGAGGCGGTGCACGGCGGTATCGCATTGGAAGGATCGTCGCCGCTCGCCAAGCAGATAGGACGAATCGCCGATGACATGCTGGGCGACAAGAAAGTTCACAAGAATTCCAATGTTGTGCGCCGCTTTGTTGAATATTTTTCGATTAGCCCGGCTCGGGAGAGCCGGAGAAGTTAGTTTCTAGAGGAAAAGCCATGACCAATCAGAGCATGACAAACCTATTCGGATACCTCTCCAACGAGGCGCGGAACGCGATGCATGCCATTGTGGGCCTGATGGAGATGCGCGTCGATGAACCTCGCGGCCCTAATGAGCGGGTTAATCTGGACATTTGCCGGGCCAGCGCTGACCGCCTGCTGCGGTCGATCGATGACGTGCAAGCGCTTTTTTTCGATGAGCCGTCCACGCCGAACGCTTCCGAAGAGTTCGATCTTCAGACCGTCTTAGAAGACGTCCTCGAGTTAATGAACGCGGCTGCCTCGGAAACGCTGAGCAGATTGGTGTTGGAAACTCCCAACGCCCCACCGATTACGGTTTGCGAGGATCGTCGCCTCCTCGAACTCATGCTGACGCGGCTCTTGGATTCGGCGCTAAGACTCACTCCCGAAGGTGAGGTGCGAGTGTCGCTTGTGGCGGACCAAAAGGGGATGCTGCTGGGGCTTACCCCGGCTGCTTCCGGCACCCTCCGCCAGCTGGCCGATTGGATCAATTCCGACCCTGCCGAGATCAAGCTCGAGGGCGACAAACAGGTGCTGGCGGCGGTGAACGCCATGGTTGCCGGAAAGTGGATTCGCGCCCGCAAGGGAACCGTAAGAATCACGCCAAGTGTAAGCGGTCCCTCCAGTTTGACGATATCCCTGCCATTGCAGCGAGAGACCGTTTCGCAGGTATCATCGCCGACACCCAATGCGGTACGGACCATTCTCAACGTCCTGGTAGTGGAGGACTGCGACGAAAGCTACGCGCTGGCCGAGCTATTGCTAAAGAATGAACGTCTATGGCGTGCCTCGGATGGCGCCGAAGCAATCGATATGGTAAAGCGGCGGCGCTTTGATGTCGTCTTCATGGATGTGCATCTGCCGGGAACCGACGGCTATAGTGCCATTCGGGCGATTCGGGATTGGGAAACCGAGACAGGAAATGCACGCACCCCGATGGTGGTTCTTTCTGCCGACGACGTGGGAACCCAGGTCCGGAGCGCGGCCGAAGCGGGCTGTTCGGGTTTCCTTCGAAAACCGGTGCGGAAGGCCGAAATCGCCGCTCTGCTCGACCGACTGAAAGCCGTGCAGCACTCGATAGCATAGCTGCCCGGCGTAGCCGAGCGTACGCCGCCGGAACGCGACGTCCCGAAAACGGACGTGCTGAGTTCGGCGCATTTTGGCTAATGTGTTGAAACCGTTGACTGGCCCCTTGGCACTTGGCTTGCCGTGACGTATCGCCATGTTAACGGACCTTCGCTTCGGCGCTCGGCTATTGCGCAAGAATCCCGGCTTCACCGCCTTCGCGCTGCTCGCTCTGGCTATCGGCATCGGCGCCAACGCCACTGTATTCAGCGTCGTGAATCAGGTCCTTCTTAAGCCACCGGGTTATCAAGATCCGAATCGCCTGGTACTGCTCCAATCGATTAATCCGCAGCAAGAGACGCTGGAAGGTTACAGCTCGTGGGCCGATTTTCAGGATCTGAGGGTGCAGTCGAAGAAGTTGGAAGCCATCAGCGCCAGTTCTCCGCGCTGGAATTTCACCTTGCAGGGGCGGCAGGGCGCGGAGTCAGTATACGGACAGTGGGTGACGGCCAGCCTGTTCCGCCTGCTGGGCGTGAATCCGATTCTCGGCCGGTCTTTCACGGAGACCGAAGATAGGCCCGGGAGCATCCAAGCGGTGATGTTGAGCTACGAGGTCTGGCAGCGTGTTTTTGGCGGCTCGCCTTCGGTAGTTGGAACGCAGCTTCGCATCGATCAAGCCACGGCGACCATCGTAGGCATAATGCCGCCAGGGTTCCGTTTCCTCGATGACTCCGATCTCTGGGTCCCCCTGGCGGCAAACCCTGTCAACCAGCAAGGCCGAGTCGTGCGATATCTCAAGCTCGCGGGGCGGCTGGCTCCCGGTGCAAGCATCCAGCAAGCTCAAGCCGAGCTGGCGGCGAGCATGCAAGGCCTGGCGATCAAATATCCCAACACCAACACCGGATTCTCTGGGCGACTCACGCTGTTGCGGGACTTCTTGACATCCGACTCACGGCCGATCCTGTTGATGCTGGCCGGCGCCGTAGCGCTGGTGCTGTTGATCGCCTGCGCCAACGTCGCTAATCTGATGTTGACCCGGACACTGGCGCGGAAACAGGAGATGGCTGTTCGGGTGGCGCTGGGCGCGGGCCGGCTACGATTGATTCGCCAACTGCTGGCGGAGAGCTTGCTACTGACAACGTTGGGCGGAACGCTGGGACTCTTGCTCGCCACCTGGGGGACGTTCGCTATTCGGCTGCTCAGATGGAAGGGCGTGAGCGGTCTCGGCAGCGTTGAAATCGACCCAGGCGTCCTGATTTTTACGGCGCTGGCCAGCGCGCTTTCCGCTTTGATCGTAGGCGTCCTCCCAGCCCTGCGCCTTTCTGATTCCGGTTGGGCGGCGGATCTGCGCGGCGAAGGCCGGAGCGCCACGGTGAATGCGAGTGGACAGCGCATGCGCTCGACTTTGTTAATCGGCGAAATCGCCCTGACCACCATTCTTCTGGCCGGCTCCGGGCTGCTGGTGCGCAGCTTGATTCTCCTCTTGAATATCGACCCGGGCTTCGAAGCCCGCAATCTGCTCACGTTCCAGGTCAACCTGCCGGGCGACAAGTACTCGCAGGCGCTGGCGCGAAAGTCATTCTATGACCGCTTGTCCGCTGACATCCGATCGCTGCCGGGAGTTCAAGCCGTGGGCGCCGTTAGCCGGCTGCCCCTAGGCGAAGGAAATATCACGAGCGCGCTCACCATCGAAGGCCGTCCCACTCCCGAAGGACAGCTTCCCTCCATCGACTACCGGGTCGCCAGTGATTCCTACTTCCCGGCTATGGGGATTCCGCTTCTGGAAGGCCGCCTGGCCGATCCGCGCGATGAGAATGAGGTGAACATCAATCAAACCGCGGCGCGCCGCCTCTTCCGGGGAGAGAGCCCGATTGGCAAGCGTGTGAAATTCGGATTGGGAGCCGTAAACGCCCCTTGGAGAACTGTCGCCGGTGTGGTGGGCGATGTGCATCACCTGGGGCTCGAGATTGCGCCTCGTCCGGAAGTCTATCGGCCCTATATCGCAAATCCGCTGGGCTCGCCGGTCTTCGCAGTTCGCGCCACGGGCGATCCTCAAACGCTGGCCGCCGCAATCCGTGAGCGGCTGCGCGCGATCGAGCCCGAGGTACCAATGTTCAATGTAGCCACGATGGAACAGCGGCTGGCGCAATCGCTCCAAGCGCGACGGCTTTCGGTGCTAATGCTCTCCGGTTTCGCGGGAGTGGCGCTGTTGCTCGCGGCGATCGGCCTGTACGGGGTTATCTCCTTTGCGGTTGGATTACGGACTCACGAGATCGGGATCCGTGTCGCGTTGGGCGCCGAAGGTGGATCGGTAGTGCGGATGATCGTTGCGCAAGGCCTCCGTATCGTGCTCGCCGGCCTCGGAATCGGACTGGCGGGTGCGCTCGCGATCGGTCCACTGCTTGCGCATTTGACTTACGGAACCGGTACCCGCGACCCCATCGCTTTGCTCGCTGCGGCTGGCGCCCTGCTCACAGTCAGCCTGCTGGCCTGTTACCTCCCGGCCCGCCGCGCCGCGGATCTGGATCCGCTGGAAGCCCTACGCTCCTGACACCTGCTTTTCACAATTTTTTTGTTGCGACATCCGCCGGCTTTGCGGCATAGTAGAAATTGAGTAGTACGATCATGTAGGGCGTATTCGAAAGCGGACCGCGTCACGCGAGAATTGTGGCGAGCGCTCTACCTCAATTTATGGGCTCTGGCGATTCTCAATGGCGGATGAGATCCTCTTTCTTACTGAACTGCTGGGCCTCAAGGTCTATGACCTGAAGGGGCGCACGCTAGGCGTTGTAAAAGACGCCGCGATTGTACCTCTCATTCATCCCTCCCGTGTCGATCGTTTCCTGCTGGGCGGAGGTTGGGCTTGGCTAACGATTCGCCATGACCAGGTTCGTTCCATTTCTCTGGACGGCATCCACCTGAAGGACGAGATCCTCACGCCCTATCATTCCGACGAGTACATGCTGCGGCTGGTCCGCGATCTTCTGGACCAGCAGATTATCGATGCCGAAGGCCGCAAAGTTGTCCGCGTCACCGACATCACTTTCAAGATCCACCAGGACAACGGAACAAACAACCTGATGATCTCGGAAGTCGACATCGGGTTGCGAAGCATTTTCCGGCGTCTGGTCCAGGGCGTGCTTCCAGCGCGACTCATCCGGCGTCTTCAGTCGCTAATTCCGCCGCACTTCATCCGCTGGGAACATTGCAGCATCATCGAAGCGGACCCACAGCGCCGGCTGCGGCTCAACATCAGCAACAGACTATTAGAGCAAATGCATCCGGCAGACCTGGCGGACATTGTTGAGAACCTCACTCCCGAGGATCGCGAAGCGATCTTTGAGACCATCGACAGTGAAGTGGCCGCGGAGACCTTATCGGAAGTCGAACCGGACATCCAGGCCAGCATCCTCGAATCGCTGGAGCCGGAGAAAGCCGCCGACATCGTAGAGGATATGGCGCCGCACGAAGCAGCCGACGTGCTGGCCGAGCTCGGGGAGCAGACTTCTGAAGACATCCTCGAAGAAATGGAGCAAGAGCCGAAATCTGAAGTCCAGGAGCTTCTGGAATACAAGGAAAACTCGGCTGGAGGGCTGATGAACACCGAGTTCGTGGCGTTGCCCGAGGGCGCAACGGTAGCTGACGCGATGGAAACCCTGAAGGCCCACGAGGAGATTCTCGAGAAGCTGAACACGCTTTTTCTGGTAGACCAGGAGGATCACCTCAAGGGTTCCGTGCCGCTAGCCAGGCTGTTTAACGCGCCCGGGGCAACTCCATTGAAGGACTTGGCGGTCGAAAACCAGATTTCAGTGGATGTGGATGAGAAGCAGGACCGTATTACTGAGACTTTCGATAAGTACAATCTGCTGGCTTTGCCGGTGGTAGATACGAACGGCAAGCTGGCCGGCGCCATCACGGCGGATGAGGTCATTTCGTTGTTGAGGCACAGATGACAAACACGGCTCGGTAGTGAATTAATCTCGCTGAGCCGCGCGCGTGAGCGAGCGGTGGGAAGAGAACCAATTTGCTAAAACGATTTCGTTACCAAATCGCGATCTTCCTGTCCGTCGTCGGCCCGGGCCTTATCACCGCCAACGTCGATAACGACTCGGGCGGCATCCTCACTTACTCTCAGGCCGGCGCCAAATACGGCTACCTTCCGCTGTGGACACTGATCCCGATCACGCTCTTGCTCATCGTCACGCAAGAGATGTGCTCGCGTATGGGAGCGGTTACCGGCAAAGGCCTCTCCGATTTGATCCGTGAAGAATTCGGCCTGCGAACCACGTTCTTCCTGATGATCGCGCTGGTGCTGACCAATTTCACCAACGTCATCGCAGAGTTTGCCGGCATCGCCACCTCGCTCGAATTGTTCTCGATCAGCCGGTTCATCTCCGTTCCGATATGCGCCATCGCGGTTTGGCTTCTGATCGTGCGCGGGAATTACCGAAGCGTCGAGAAAGTGTTCTTGGTGGCGTGTACGCTTTACGTGACTTACATTTTCTCCGCTTTTCTTCTCAAGCCTGATTGGAAGCAGGCGGCCATCAGCAGTGTCAAGCCGATTGTCATGCTCGACACCGACTACATCGTCATGTTGATCGGTATGGTGGGCACTTCCATTGCGCCTTGGATGCAGTTCTATTTGCAGTCCGCCATCGTCGAGAAGGGAATTACGGCCAAAGAATACGTGCAATCGAGAATTGAAGTGGTTTTAGGCTGCATTCTAACCGACGTGGTCGCGTTCTTCATCATCGTTTCCTGCGCCGCCGCGATTTGGGAACACGGTCCGAAGGACATCAATACCGCCAAGGATGCGGCGCTGGCCCTGAAACCGTTCGGTCAATATGCATACCTCCTGTTTAGCGCCGGCCTATTCAACGCCTCGTTTTTTGCGGCTTGTATTCTCCCGCTTTCGACCGTCTTCACGGTTTGCGAGGGCCTCGGCTTTGAGTCCGGCGTCGACAAGCGCTTTAATGAGGCGCCCGAATTCTACTGGCTCTACACGCTGCTGGTCGTGCTCGGGGCGGGAGTGACTCTGTGGCCTGGTTTCCCGCTGGTGAAAATGATCCTTTGGTCACAGGTGCTCAACGGCGTATTGCTCCCGTTCGTGCTGATCTACATGGTGCTGTTGATCAACAAGAAGGGCCTCATGAAAGAATGGACGAACTCGCGGATCTATAACGCGGTCGCCTGGGTCTCGGTGGTGATCATGATCGGCCTCACCCTCACTTTGGCAGCGATAACGGTGCGACAGATGAGCCCGGCCGCCAGCACGAAACCGACTGAGTCATCCCGGCCGCTCGCCCAGATGCAGCGCGACAATACCGGCCGTCATTCGTTCAAAACGTACATTCGTGAAACCGGCATCGCGCATCTGTTTCGCTAAATCTTCGGCGCCCGGAAACTTTCGGACGGATTCCGGCAGATAGGAGTAAGCTTCCTTCGAACCTGAAATCCAGCCCCCGATGGTGGGAAGGATCGAACGCGAATAGAAATCGTACAGCCGCGACAACACCGGATTCGGCGGAGTCGAAAATTCGAGGATCGCCGTCAAGCCTCCCGGCGACAAGACTCGCATAAGTTCCCGGAGGCCCTGCTGGTAGTTGGAGAGGTTGCGGAATCCGAAGGCGATGGTGATGAGGTCGACGGATGCGTCGGCAACCGGGAGACGGAGCGCGTCGGCTTCGAACAAAGCCGAGCGCACGCGCCGCTGCTCCACCTTGTGATGAGCGGCTACCAGCATGGGATGGCAAAAGTCGCTGCCGTACACCACCGCGCCACTGCGCGCCTGAAGCGCCAGCATCAGATCGCCCGTTCCGCAGCAGAGGTCGAGCACACGCGCGCTGGGTCGGGCCAGGACACTGGAGACACGTTGGACTGTCCGCGCGCGCCAATAGCGATCGATGTTGAGCGACAGCAGGTGATTGAGCAAATCGTAGCGTGGCGCGATGCTTCCGAACATGCCACGCACCCATCTAGCCGCCTGTTGCTCGTCGCTGATGCCGGCGGGTGTCGTTCCCTGACCAGGCTTTCCCTCGGTCAGCAAGCCAGCGCTTCCTCGATGGCCTCGACCACCAGCCGCTCCTGGACATCGGCCGTGATCTTCACAGCGCCGATGCGTTCCGGTAGCACAAAATGCACTTTCCCCTTAACCGTCTTCTTGTCGCTCTTGAGGCGGCTGGCCAAGCGCGCCGGATCGATTCCGTTGAGCGCCGGGAACGGACCGTAGGAATTCACGCACTGCAGAATCTCTTGCTTGTCGCTGGACGGCAACATCCGTTCCTTCTCGCCAAGTAGAGCGGCCGCTTTCATCCCCCACGCCACCGCCTCGCCATGCAGAAACTTTGAGTAGCCGGTCTCCGCTTCCAGCGCGTGCCCAAAAGTATGGCCGAAATTCAGGATGCGGCGGCGATCCTCCTCTTTCTCGTCACCGGAAACCACTTCGGCCTTGATCCGCACCGAATCGCTGATCATGCGATCCACTACATCCGGCGCATGCGACATCACGCGCCCAGGCTCGCGGCGCATCAACCAGAACAGCGCCGGGTCGGCAATCACGCCATGTTTGATAATCTCGAACAGTCCGGCACGGTACTCACGTTCGGGCAACGTATCGAGCACGGCCGGATCGATCAATACGGCCAGGGGTTGATTAAAACTGCCGATCAGGTTTTTGCCGGCCTTTAGGTTGACACCCGTCTTTCCACCGATGGCAGCGTCCACTTGCGCGAGCAGCGTGGTCGGAATTTGGAT
>Ga0070714_100001296_pt1 | contig 18082 bp, 17 predicted proteins | sample LARL83metaG_FD_65450 | JGI IMG/M metagenome (GOLD analysis project Ga0070714, IMG submission 65450) | Corn, switchgrass and miscanthus rhizosphere microbial communities from Kellogg Biological Station, Michigan, USA - LAR L8-3 metaG | ecosystem: Host-associated > Plants > Roots > Rhizosphere ... | reverse complement strand
ATGAAGTTCGCGGCGTTCTTCATGGCCGAGTACGCCAATATGGTGACCGTCACCGCCGTTGCGACCCTCTTGTTTCTGGGCGGATGGCAGCCTCCTTTCCCGGAGCCTTATTCCAACTTCGTCCCCATCCTTATTTTTGCCGTCGCCGGTTTGGTGGCGATCTATCACGGGCTGCACCCCGCGCGCCGGATGGACAAGTTCACGTTGCCCGCGGCCGGATTGTTGTTCTTGGGAATCGCGGCGGTGTTCGGTGTCTCGCTTCTGGTTCCGACATTGAAAACCATCCTGATGGCGCTCTTTTGGTTTTGCGGAAAGCTCGGAATTCTGCTCTTCGTTTTCATCTGGGTCCGGGCGACGCTGCCGCGTTTCCGTTATGACCAGTTGATGCGCTTCGCCTGGATCTTCCTGTTTCCGCTCGCCATGGTTAATTTGCTTCTCACGGGGCTGGTCGTCGCTCTGACTTCCAAATAAATTATGACTGCGCTGATCTTTCTCATCTTCGCCGGTATCGCGGTATTTTGCGGTATCAGCCTGGTCGCCCAGACTCATCCCATCGCAAGCGCTCTTTCGCTTATCGGAGTGATGGGATCGCTCGCCATTCTGTATCTCCAACTGGGCGGGGAATTCATCGCCGCCGCGCAGGTGATCGTTTACGCCGGCGCCATCATGGTGCTGTTTGTGTTCGTCATCATGCTGCTGAATGCCGGCGCCGAAGGCACGTCGCTGCAAATATCGAACTTCGCAAAGTACGTGGGCATTTTTTTGCTGGCGGCCTTCCTGGGATTGATCAGCTTCGTGATCCAGGCCATGCTGCCCAAGACCGAAGGAGTGGTCTTCGGCGCATTTCGCGACGGCACGGCCTTGAACATCGGCCGTAAGCTCTTCACCACCTATTTGCTGCCGTTTGAAGTCACATCCGTTCTGATTCTGATTGCGATTCTGGGCGCGATGGTGCTCGCGCGGAAGGAGATCTGATGCCAACCAGCGTACCGATGAGCTGGTATTTGATTCTGAGCGCGATTCTTTTCGGACTCGGCGTGGCGGGCTTCATCTATCGCCGCAACATCATTACGGTTTTCATGTCCATCGAGTTGATGCTCAACGCGGTGAATCTCACCTTCATCACGTTCTCCTACACGCTGAAACAGGTGGACGGCCACATCTTCAGCTTTTTCGTGATGGTCGTAGCTGCGGCTGAGGCGGCGGTTGGCCTGGCGATCATCCTGACGGTCTTCAAGAATCGCGACACGCTCATGATCGACGACGTAAGCTCGATGAAGTACTGACATCATGTACCTCTGGCTCATTCCGATCCTCCCCTTCCTCGGCTTCCTGATCAACGGCCTCTTCGGCCGGCGCATGCCGAAGTCGATGATCAACGTGTTCGCCATCGGCTCGGTCACGCTTTCCTTCCTATGGGCGGTCAAGACATTAGTGGGATTAAGTCCGCTGGAAACCAAATACATCGAGCACTACTTCACCTGGATTCAAAGCGGCACGCTAAATATATCCATCGATTTCGCCGTCGACCGATTGACAGCCGTGATGTTGATGGTGGTCACCGGCGTCGGACTGCTGATCCACATTTACTCCATCGGCTACATGGCGCACGAAGATGGATATTATCGCTTCTTCGCCTACCTCAACCTGTTCATGTTTTTCATGCTGGTTCTGGTGCTGGCCCAGAATTTTCTGGTGCTGTTCGTTGGATGGGAAGGCGTCGGACTGTGCAGTTACCTGTTGATCGGCTATTACTTCCTGGAACAGTTCGCCACCAACGCCGGCAACAAGGCGTTCATCGTCAACCGCATCGGCGACTTCGGATTCTCGCTGGCCATTTTTCTGATCGTGCGCCAGTTCGGCTCGGTCGACTTTACCAAAGTTTTTGATGCGGCCAAGCCCATGCCGACCGAGGCCAGCGCCGGCATCCTGACCACGATCTGCCTGCTACTGCTGGTGGGAGCTGCTGGAAAGTCGGCGCAGCTTCCGTTATATGTCTGGCTTCCCGACGCCATGGCCGGCCCGACACCGGTCTCCGCCCTGATCCACGCCGCAACCATGGTGACGGCGGGCGTCTACATGACCGCGCGTTCGGCCGCGTTGTTCACGCATGCACCCATTGCCATGGATACCGTGGCCGTGATCGGACTCGCGACGGCAATCTTCGCGGCCATCATTGGCGTCAGCCAAAACGACATCAAGAAGGTATTCGCGTACTCCACCGTCTCGCAACTCGGCTACATGTTCCTGGGCGCCGGCGTCGGCGCGTTTTCAGCCGGAATCTTCCATCTGATGACGCACGCTTTCTTCAAGGCGCTGCTGTTCCTGGGTGCGGGTAGCGTGATTCATGCCCTGAGCGGTGAGCAAGACCTGCGTCAGATGGGCGGGCTTCGCAAGTACACGCCGATCACGTTCTTCACGCTGATGTGCGCCGGAATCGCCATCGCGGGCATTCCACCATTCGCCGGATTCTTCAGCAAGGACGAAATTCTAGCCGCGGCGTTCGAGCGCGCACCTTGGATGTACTGGCTGGGCGTTTTTACCGCGGGTTTGACCGCCTTCTATGTTTTCCGCGCGCTGTTCCTGGCCTTCTTTGGCGAATATCGCGGCCACCACCATCCGCACGAATCGCCCGCCTCCATGACTTTGCCCCTGGTCGTACTGGCGCTCTTGTCAGCGGGAGGTGGATTCATCAATGTACCGCGCTGGCTGGAGCCGTTGTTTCCTGTCAAAACAGAAGCCGGTAACGAGTGGCTCATGTACGTCTCGGTGGCTGCCGGTGTGATCGGCATCGCGGTCGCGTATGTCTGTTACATTGCGCGTCCTGGGATCGCCGATTCCTTCACGGCATCGCTGAGCGGATTAGCTACGCTCTTCGACCGGATCTACAACGCTTTTATCGTGGTGCCGGTAGTCACCATTTCCCGTGTGTTTCTCTGGCGGGGCGTTGACGCAGGGCTGATCGACGGCATCGTCAACGGCGCCGGCTCGCGATCGCGTGGGGTCGGCAATATCCTAAAACTCCTGCAGTCCGGCAACATCCGCAGCTATGCGGCCTGGGTGGTGCTCGGCTCGGTCTTGCTTCTTTTGGCCATCGGATTTGGAGGAGCTACGCGATGACGCTGCTCGACGTAGTCATCTTCCTGCCTCTGATCGCGTTTCTGATAACTCTTGTTCTGCCCAAGGAAAGCAAGGACGTCATCCGAACCTTCAGCCTGGTCGCGTCCACGGCGATCTTCCTGATTTCGCTCGGCGTGCTCGGACCCTTCTGGTTCAACAGTCCCGGCAGGTTTGTCTTCGAGACCGACATCCCCTGGATCGATTCGCCGGCCATTCACTACCACGTCGCTATCGACGGCATCAGCCTATTTCTGGTCATTCTCACGACTCTCCTCACGCCCATTTGTGTGCTGGTTTCCTGGCGATCTATCGATACGCGCGTCAAGGAATTTTTCGCCTTCCTGCTGCTGCTCGAATTCGGACTGGTGGGTGTATTCTGCTCGCTCGATTTATTCCTGTTCTTCGTTTTCTGGGAGATATCGCTGGTCCCGATGTACTTCCTGATCGGTATCTGGGGCCACGATCGCCGCATTTACGCAGCCGTCAAGTTTTTCATCTACACCATGGTCGGATCGATGCTGATGCTGGTGGCCATCATCTTTCTGTACAACCAGGCCGGCACGTTCGATTACGTCAAGATCCTGGCGGGATTGCAGAATCGATCCATCGCGCTCACCTATCCCGAGCAGTTCTTCTTGTTCATGGCGTTCTTCATTGCATTCGCCATCAAGGTTCCCTTATTCCCGCTTCACACCTGGTTGCCCGACGCGCACGTCGAAGCTCCCACCGCTGGTTCAGTCATGCTGGCTTCCGTCATGTTGAAGATGGGTACTTATGGACTGCTGCGCTTCTGCGTTCCCATGTTTCCCACGGCGGCGCGCAACTCGGCTGGTTGGATCAGCGCGCTAGCCATCATCGGAATCGTCTATGGCGCGCTGGTCGCGATGGTGCAACCGAACATGAAAAAGCTGGTGGCCTACTCCTCAGTCAGCCACCTCGGCTTCGTTGTTCTCGGAATCTTCAGCTTCACTCAGCAGGGCTTCGATGGCGCGGTGTACCAAATGCTCAACCACGGCATTTCGACGGGCGCGCTGTTCATCCTGGTCGGCTTTCTTTATGAACGGCGGCATTCGCTCGAGATCGCGGCTTACGGCGGAGTGGCCACGCCCGCTCCCAAGCTCTCCACCGTCTTCATGATCACCATGCTCGCGAGTATCGGCCTTCCGATGCTGAACAACTTCGTAGGCGAGTATCTGGTGCTGCAGGGCGTATCGATCGTCAACTTCCGCTGGGCCGTCTTCGCTGCGATCGGCGTGATCCTCTCGGCCTGCTACATGCTGTGGCTCTACCAGCGCCTGTTTTTCGGCCGCGCATCCGAGGACCTCACCCACCACATGCCCGATTTGAACCTCCGTGAATACGTCATCATCGTTCCCCTGATTCTACTGATGGTCTGGATGGGCACCTTCACGCAAAGCTTCATCCCTCCGATTTCGGCCTCCAACGCCGTCCTGCTCGGCCCGATCGACGCCCGGCGCGATGTTCATGTGCAAAAGGCGCCGCCCGAACAGCCATTCGCGCGACAAACCAGGGAGCTTGCCAATGCCCGTTAACTTCGCGCCGACGGCCACCGACTATCTGCGCTTCCTGCCGGAGATCATCATGATCCTGGCCGGTACGCTGATCATGCTGATCGAGCCTCTGCTCGGCGATAGAAAGAAAGAAGGCTTGAGCTTTCTGACAGTGATCGCGTTCCTGGCGGCGCTGGTTGCGGCCGTGCTGGCGAACAACAATCCCGGCACGTCTTTTTCCAAGATGCTCGTCGTGGACGGTTTCGCCACATTTTTCCGGGTGCTCGTTATCGGCGTGGGTATCCTGACGGTGCTTTGTTCGGCGCAATATCTGAAACGTGAGCACGCCGCCTCGGCTGAGTATTACGCACTGCTGCTTTTCTCGGTCACAGGTCAGTGCGTGATGGCGACCGCCAACGAGCTGATCATGATCTTCATCGGCATCGAGATCTCGTCCATCGCCACCTATGTTCTGGCCGGATACTTGCGCGACGACAGGCGCAACAACGAAGCCGCGTTGAAGTATTTCCTGCTGGGATCGTTCGCTACCGCGTTCCTTCTTTATGGCATCGCCTGGATTTACGGGACGGCTGGCAGCACGAATCTGACCGACATTCGGATGTACCTGCTGACGCCCGGCACGCAGCGCAACATCATCCTGGCCAGCACGGCCGCCGCGCTCATGTTTGTCGGATTCGCCTTCAAAGTATCCGCCGCGCCGTTCCAGGTTTGGGCGCCCGATGTCTATCAAGGCGCTCCCGCTCCCGTGACCTTGTTCATGTCGGCGGGTCCCAAAGCCGCTGCTTTCGCCGTCTTCCTGCGCGTCTTCATGACGGCCTTCGCGCCCATCACCGACCGTTGGGAACCGTTCGTCTGGGCCTCGGCGCTGCTGACCATGATCATCGGGAACTTCGCCGCGCTCACGCAATCGAACATCAAGCGATTGCTAGCCTACAGCTCGATCGCGCACGCCGGCTACGTCATGGTGGCCATCGCCGCGCACAACCAGATCGGAATCGCGGCCGCGATGTTCTACCTGGCCGCGTACGCGTTCATGAATATTGGGGCCTTCGCGGTCATCACGCATTTTTCGCGGCAGGGCGAGAAGTACGTCGATGTAGCCGATCTGGCCGGTCTGGGTTGGAAACAGCCGGTGACTGCCGCTTTGTTTTCGATCTTTCTGCTATCGCTCATCGGCGTACCGCTGACCGGCGGCTTTTTCGGCAAGTTCTACATCTTTAAAGCCGCGCTCGATGCTCATCTGGTCTGGCTGGCCGTGCTGGGACTCCTGAACAGCGCGGTCGCAGCTTATTATTATCTGCGCATCATTGTCGTCATGTACATGCAGGAACCGGGCGAAGCCACCGCCAGCCTGCCGCCGCTCGGCGCGGGTATCAAAACGGCTCTCTGGGCGTCAGCGCTCGGGACATTGATCCTCGGCATTTTCCCCGGCATCCTGCTCAACTTCGCGCGAAACTCAAGCGCGCTCGTGAAGTAACGATCCGTAACGCTTAAGAATTCGTAATTCATATAACGGAATCACCTCCGCGCGCATCGAAGAGAGCAGAGAGGCATCCTATGTTAAAGCAAACCGGATTCAAAGCGTTGGCTCTGGGCGCCGGGCTGGCCCTGCTGATCCCCGTGGCTGGAGTCGCGAGGGACCACGGTGGTGGAGGCGGTGGACGAAGTTCGGGCGGTGGTGGTGGTCGGAGCTTCTCGGGCGGGGGAGGCGGACGTAGTTTCTCCGGTGGAGGTGGCGGCGGACGGAGTTTCTCCGGTGGAGCAAGTAACTTTTCGGGTGGCGGCGGAGCACGTAGCTTCTCCGGTGGCGGACGCACCTTCTCTGGCGGCGGACAAAGCTTCACCGGCGGCGGACGAAGTTTCTCCGGCGGCGGGCAGAGTTTTTCGGGAGGTGGACGTAGCTTCTCCGGAGGTGGACGTAGCTATTCCGGTGGCGGCAGCTATTATAGAGCCGGCGGTGGTCATCGTGGCGGTGATCACGACTACTATCGCGGCGGTCGATACTACAGGGGCGGCTACTATGGCGGCGGTTTCGGCCTAGGTTTCTACAGCGCTCCTTACGCGTACGGCTACTACGATCCTTACTACTATGATCCCGGCTACGCGTATGATCCTGGCTACTACAGCGCTCCGACTCAGGGATATTACAGCGCTCCCAGTCCCGGCTACAACGCACCACCCGATCCCGGTTATAACGACCCTGCGTATAACGATCCAGGCTACAACGATCCAGGCTACGATGATCCCGGCCCCGGTTATTCGAACCGCCCCCCGAATAACTGCAACCCGCCCGGCTACTACGATCAATCCGGCCGTTATCAATACTACCCGGGCTGCTCCGTCAATCAGCGGTAAACTGCAGAAGACGCACTCGCGCTCCGAGGATCTCTCAGCGACTCAGGGCGCGGGCGCGTCGAACGAGCTCGCAACGAACGTTAGCCGATGACGTTTAGCAAGTCCTTAGTCATCTCATCGGCGACCTTAAACACCTTGGTGTTGGCTTCGAAGCTGTTCTTCGACTCCATTAGAGCCACCATCGACGCGCTCAAATCCACAACGTCGCCGCCCGAGGAAACCACCGGTGCGCGCGCGATATCGCCGGCCGCTTTGTTCAACTGCGTCTCGGCTCGCGACATTCCTTCCAAAGCGGATGACAGGGCTGGAATCTGCACGACGTGCCTCCTGGGTCTATTTACTATCTTGCTTAATATCCTCTTCGACCGGTTTGACGACAATTTGAGCCATTTCATACTTAAGGCCCTCGATCCCCTGCCCGGTAACACTGGATATCTCGTAGAAAGGCAAGCCTTTAGCAGTTGCCAAAGACTTCAGCCGGGAGAGTCTCTCCCGATCCTGCGCAACGTCGATTTTCGAAGCCACTACGAACATCGGCTTCCGGGCCAGTTCCTCCCGGAAACTCGCTAGTTCCTCCATCACCACCCGGAAATCTTCCACCGGGTCGCGCCCGCTGGTTTCTGATACGTCCACCAGATGAACCAGCAGCCGCGTGCGTTCGATGTGCCGTAAGAACTGAGTCCCCAGGCCATGGCCCAGATGCGCGCCTTCGATCAGACCTGGGATGTCGGCCACTACAAACGACCGGTCGTCCACGCTCACTACACCAAGATTTGGCTCTAAGGTAGTGAACGGGTAGTCGGCAATTTTGGGATGCGCGGCCGAGATGCGCGAGATCAACGTCGACTTTCCAGCATTAGGGAACCCGACCAGGCCGACATCGGCCAGAAGCTTCAGCTCTAACCGGAGATGCTTCTCTTCGCCCTCCCGGCCCGGCTCGTGCTCAGTGGGCGCCTGGTGGGTAGGCGTAGCGAAGTGCTGGTTGCCACGTCCGCCGCGGCCCCCGTGAGCCACCAGAAAGCGATCTCCCGCTTTTGTGAAATCGTGCAGCAATTCGCCTGTGTCTGCATCGTAAACGACGGTTCCAACCGGCACCGGAAGTTCGGTCGATTCGCCCTCCCGCCCGCTTCGATTGCTGCCCTCGCCGTGCCTGCCGCGCTCAGCAGTGTGCTCGGGGTTAAAGCGGAAGTGGAGGAGGGTGTTGTGGTGTTCGCTGGCCACCATCGTGATATCGCCACCGCGTCCACCGTCCCCACCGCTCGGTCCCCCGCGAGGCACGTACTTTTCGCGCCGGAATGCCAGGCACCCATTGCCGCCATTCCCGGCTTTTACGCGTATTTTGACTTCATCGATAAACATACTGGCGGTGGGTTGTAGGAGGTAGGTGGTGGGCCAACCCTCGGCCCGCTAGAAACTAGAAACCAGCAACTAGAAACGAACTAGCCGATCGGTTCTACGCTGATGAACTTGCCGTTGCGGCCCCGATCGCGGAACACGACGATGCCGGAGACTTTCGCGAACAGAGTATCGTCCTTGCCCAGGCCGACGTTGTCGCCCGGCTTGAAGCACGTCCCGCGCTGCCGCACCAGGATGGAGCCGCCGTTTACCAGTTCGCCGCCGAAAGCTTTGACGCCCAGCCGCTGAGCGTTGGAATCGCGGCCGTTTTTAGAACTTCCCAGACCTTTTTTATGTGCCATATCAAACCTATGCCAGCATCTCCGGACCTATGCCAGAATCTCGTTCACCTTCACCTGCGTGTAGTTCTGCCGGTGACCGATGGTCCGCTTATACTGCTTCTTGCGCTTGAACTTGAACACCAGGATTTTGGCGCCGCGTCCATGGGCGGCGATGGTGCCCTTCACGCGCGCGTCACCTAACCTCGGGCCGGTTAACACTTCGTTGGAATCGTTTACCACGGTGAGCACGCGGCCGAATTCGATCTCGGCGCCGACATCGCCAGGCAGCGTCTCCACTTCAATCACATCTCCGGGGGCGACGCGGTACTGCTTACCACCGGTTTCAATCACTGCGTACATAACTATCCTTCGTTGGGCTTGAATTGTGGGCTAATCAGACGGATCAGAGCAAAGTGCCGTACGAGCTAGAGCCGCAAAGCTTTATGATACGACAACCGGTAGGGCCGGGGCAAATGGCCGTTCACGAGCGTGTTTTCCCGGCGTAGGTGCCGGGCGATATGATGGGCTGGCGATGGCTGAAACTCTGAAGTGTCCCGTCTGCGAGGCTGATAACAACCCTGATGCGCTTAAATGCGGCAAGTGCCGGCTATACCTGAAATCTGAACTGGAATGCCTGCGTTCGATGGATCGCGCGGTCGGGATCATACAGCGCATACTCATCTGGTGGCTCGTCGTGTCGTTTCTTGGAGGGGTCGTTTATATCGTCAGCAAGCTGCGATGACGAGTTAGTACCGCATCAGCGCCATAAACCCGAAGTCCATATGAAACTGATGATGACAGTGAAACAGCGACGGGCCAGGACTGTTCGCCATGAAATCCACCTCCACCGTCTTCATCTCCGGCACTACGACCACATCCTTCAAAACGCCGGCGCTAGCCTCTCCGGCGTATTTCGTAATCTCAAATGTGTGGCGGTGCAGATGCACCGGATGAGCCATATCGCTGCGGTTATCGAAGATCAGACGGTTCAGCTTGCCCGCTGCCGCCGGAATCAGATCTGTCTGCGGAAAGGGCTTTCCGTTGATCGACCACCCGTGGCCGTCGAACCTCCGCTCGAATACCAAGCGGTGGGTCGATTCCGGACTTACCTCCTCCGGCTGGCTGCCGAAAAGCGAGTAGCTCCAGGTGAAAGCCGGCGGCACGATCCATTTCGCAACGCCAGTCGCGTCCGCGTATTCGACCACAATCCCGGCGCCCGCCGCCCGCTCCAGATCATTCACTTCCCCGAGCACCCAAACTCCCGGGGCATTCATCTCCACCATCGCATCCACTCGCTCGCCTGGCCAGATCTCGATCACCGGCACGCGCCGGGGCGTCCGAACAGGGTTCCCGTCTAGCGCGACTACCTCGAAAGTGTGGCCCGAAAACGCCAGGCGATGCTGCCGGTTGGCGCTGGCGTTCAAGATGCGAAGCAGCGCGCGCTGGCCGTTCTTCACGCGGATCGGCTCGCCGGCGCCCAACATCTTCCCATTTACGGAAAACGCATTGTACTCCACATCCATGGCGTTTTCGGCGGAAAAGAACGGATCCCATTCGTGCAGCACGATGGGGATCTCCACATCGTATCGAGCCGGATTCGAACGCGGTTCAATCACCACCATTCCGAATTGCCCCGAATAAGTGCCCCTCTGAAGATTGTGGCCGGCGATGGCGTGGGTATGATACCAGCGGGTTCCAACTGGACGTGGAGTGAAGGTGTACCGGCGATGATCCAGGCCCTGCACCATGGGCGTTCCTTCTTCGTGGGCTCCGTCAACTTCGGGAGGAATCTGGAATCCGTGCCAGTGAACCATCTCGGGCACTTTGGTTTGATTGATGACATCCACGGTCACCGTCTTGCCTTCGGTCATGCGAAGCAGAGGACCGGGGGCTTGCCCGTTGTACGCCAGAGTCCGGACGAATCGACCGGGCGCGACTTCCAGATTGATCTCACCGATCCGTAAAGTGACGTCAGCGGCGGATCGCGATGCAGGCTGGGATGCCAGAACCGAATTGAGTGCGGCGGATGAAGCGCCGCAAACCGCCAGAGATAGTAATTCTCTGCGCGTCGCCGGGGACTTAAGCTGATGTGAGGGCAATGATAGATTCTAGCGCGAAAACGTTCGAGCGTTACTGGCGCAGGCTCAGCTTCTGCACTCGCCAATTCCCAATCTCACTTACATAGAGCTCGTTGGCGCGCCGGCAATCGATCTCATTCACTGAGCCGAACTCTTTCATGACCTTGCCCGCTCGTCCAAACTTACCGGCCACTCGCCCGTCCAACTCCAGCTTGTAGATTTCGCCGTTGTCCAGATTATTGACTTCGTTCGAATTGGAGCTGTAAAGATACTGGTGCGCGCCGGGCGAAATACAAATCGCCCACGGAGCGCCAACGTTAGAGATCTGATTCTTGAAGTTGCCGTCGTTATCGAAAACCTGAATCCGCTTATTGCCCCGATCGGCGACGTAGACGTTCCCTTGCGCATCGGTGGCGATCGAGTCCGGGATATCGAACTGGCCCGACTCCGTGCCCTTCGATCCCCACGTCTTCATAAACATGCCGTTCTTGTCGAACTTGGCGATCCTTGCATTGCCGTAGCCATCGGCGACGAAGATGTTACCGGACGAATCCCAGGCAACATCGGCGGGTTGGTTGAACAGGTCCCCTGGAGTCCCCGCTCCTGGAAGTGCAGCAGGTCCGCCACGGCCGCGGCCGCCGCCTTCACCTCCGCGCCCGCCGCCACCGCCGACATTGATCGCCTCCGGCTTACGGCCCATCAACATGGCAACTCGCCCATCCGGCGCGAACTTGATCACCAGGCTCGATCCGCGATCCACTATCCAGATGTTGTCTTCGGGATCGATCCGGACAACTTGCGCAAACAGAAATCCGTAAATACCCTGCCCGATCTCGCGAACGTATTTCCCCGTTTGATCGAACTCGAATAGCCGCGAGCCGCCGTGAGTGAACGTCCGCGAGCCGCCCATAGTGGCGTAGGGAACACCGCTGCGGGTGTAGACAAAAATGTGCCCCTTCGAGTTCGTCGCGACGCCGGGCACTTCGCCTAAATAGGTGCGATCCGGCAGCTTCAGCAAATTGGGAGCTGAATCGAACGTGATCTCAGGAACGGACTGCGCGCAAAGTGCGACCGTGAAAAGCGAGCTGGCCAGTAGCGTTAGTCTCATAAAGTCTCCTACTTGCCGTTTGCCCCCTGTGGCTTCGGATGCAAGATGATTTTCTGAGCGCGCCAAGCCGTGATCTCCGCCGTCATGAGCTCGTTCTCGCTGCGGCAATCCAGTTCATGGATGGTACTGAACTGTCCCACCTGCTTGCCGGGCTTCCCGAATTTGCCCAGGATCGTTCCGTCCAGCTCCATTTTGTAAACCTCGCCCGTCACCGCCATGATCTCGGAATTGTTATTGTCGGGGCTCGAGTTAGAGCTGTACAGATACTGATGTGGCCCGGGAGTCACGCACACGGCCCACGGCGCGCCTACCTGGTCATAAATTGCCTTGGGTTTCAGATCGTCATCGAAAACCTGGATACGGGCATTGCTTCGATCTCCGACGTAAATGTTTCCCTTGGCATCGGCCGCCATCGTATGCGGAAGATTGAACTGGCCTTGCTCCGAGCCTTTCGTCCCAATGGACGCAATGTATCTTCCGTTCTTGTCGTACTTCACCACGCGCGAGTTGCCGTAGCCATCGGACACGAAAATATTTCCGCTCGGGTCCCAGGCTACGTCAGTCGGGCGATTAAACGTGTACGGCTCGGCTGCGGGTGGAGGCGCTCCGAAGCCGGGAGTAATCGGAATTCCAAAAACCGATTCCGGCCGATGACCCAGCACCATGACCACCCGGCCTTCCGGATTGAACTTGATCACCATGTTGGTGCCCTCATCGACGGCCCAAATGTTGTCCTCGGAATCGACCCGCACGGCATGCGCGAACGCGAACCCGTACAAGCCTTCGCCGATTTCGCGGATATAGTTCCCTTTCTGATCGAACTCAAAAAGCCGCGTATCCTCGCTCCGGGTGTAAACAAAAACGTGCCCCTTGGAATTGGTCGCGACACCAATGCCCTCGCCCAGATATACGTTCGGAGGCAGCTTCAAGAAATTCGGGACCGCTTCGTACGGAATTTCAGGAACATTCTGAGCCTTGGCCTTGGCGCGCGTTTGTGCCGGCGTTAGAGTTGCAGTCTGCGCAAAGTACGGCAACGCGCCGAACAACAGGAGGGCCATCAAAGAAAATTTTCGACAGGTCATAGTCAGCTCCGGGTGTCCCGGCGGTGAGGAGACAGCCGGGTCCTGGCAAGTATATCGTGTTTGATGGAAATGAGCTTACAGAATATCGAGCAGGATCTCCAGCTCGTTTTCGAACCTGGTGAAGACCGTCGAATCCTCCATGCCCAGGCCAAACTGCCGCAAGAGCCGGAGCTTGTCATCTTCTTGGCGGCGAGCGCCGCTGATCGAAAAGCCTTGACAGTCCACGTACCAGTCGGCCGCATTCACGATCTGGCTCAGCAGGATTCTATCGGAGTCAACGCAGTCCGGATCCGCGCTCGGATTTTCATGGTAGCGAACGGCGGCCTCGATGGAGGCCGGAAGGTTCCACGATCGAGCAACGATGGCCGAGATCTCCGAATGAGTAAAGCCAACCAACTCCTGTTCCACTTCTTCCAGATTCTGGTGCTCATGCCGGTTGAGCTCTTCCAAAGCCTCGGGGTTATCGTGCAACAGAACCGCGATGATCAGTCGGCCCGTGTCATGGAACAGTCCGGCCAGAAAAGCAAGCTCCATGTGTTCGGGCGTCAGCGCCGACGCTATAATCTCGCAGAACACCGCAGTCGCAATCGAATGCGTATTGAAACGAATGGACGACCACCGCGCCGGTGTGGGCAGTTGGCTCCAGACCTTAGTCATCGATTCATGGAAGATCAAATTGCGCAGCGGATTGATTCCCAACCGTGCCACCGCCTTGCGCACCGAAAGCGTCGGCACCAGCCGCCCATATAAAGCTGAGTTGGCCAGCGCTAGCACCTTACCCGACGTCATGATGTCTTTTTCGATCCAGCTGGCTACTTCGCGCAGCGATGGGCCCTCACCGGGCGCGGAGATAGTGGCGAGCAAATGACGGGCCAACGGTGAGAGCGGCGGCAGGTCGTTGGCCAAGGCGATCGCTCTTGCCAGGTGATCGCTATCCCGCGGAAGTGTAGCAGTCCCGCCCATAAACACCTTATTCGGGTGGCAGGCGTAATGCCAATAGGGGAGCGCCTCTAAGCTTAAGAAATCTAAGCTTGTGTTGCCGTTTATAGATCTTAACCGGATGCCACTCAAAGACAAGTTGGCTCACCTTAGGACTAATTGACTACTTGATCTTGGCCTTTAACTCGCGTGATTTCGCCAGCAGCGACTGTAGCCGTCGATCGAGTTCACTTACTGCCGCCACCGCCTGCGTGGTCGGAGTCGAGTCAGATCCTTCGATGGCCCCGAGCACGGTGCTCAGATCATTGTTGAGCTTAGTCAGCCCGCCGGCATCCTCATCTTCATCTTCATCCCCGGGCGGCCTTCGGCTGCTGCCTTCGAGCGCCGCTGCCTGCTTTTCGAGATCAGGATTCTGCTGTCCCATCTTGGACCGCAAATCGCGGATCTCCTGGAGCGCTTGATAATCCCGGTGCAACATGCCGGTCAACCTGGTCGCCAGCGTGTACTGCTGCAGCAGGCCGGCCGGCGGCGTTTTGACGCGCGGGTCCATCTTCACCGTCAGAGGCTGCGTGTAAGTCTTCCCGTCCGACGTGAATTTGATGGTGTACTGCCCCGGCATCGCGGCCGGACCCAGCGGATAGCGCGGCGTGTCGCGATAGATCGCCGAAATCGGATATTCGTGGCGCAGCGCATCGGGCGCCGGATAATGAAGATCCCAAACGAAGCGATGCATGCCTGCGCTGGCCGCAAGAATCTGCGGCGGCCGCATCCAATACGTGGGTACGTTCACCAGCGGGTCAATCGGCTCGGGTTTGTCCTCGCTTGAATAGCGGCGGACAAGCTTCTTAGACGCGTCGAAAACTTCCAGCGTCACTGGCGACGAGGCCGGCGACTTTAGGTAGTAATAAAGGATCGCGCCATCCGGTGGATTCTGGCCGGCGGGCTCCTCGGGCGGCAGCGGTGTATCGGGGTAGTTGTAGTTGCGCACCCGGTATGCGCTCGACGGCCGGAACAGATGCGCGTCAGACGCCGCAACCTGGGCGCTCATCTGCCGCAGTGGTGCGATATCATCCAGAATCCAGAAACCGCGGCCATGCGTTCCCGCTACCAGGTCGTTATCATGGATCACCAGATCGCGAATCGAAATTGCCGGCATGTTGAGCCGCAGCGGCTGCCAGCTGTCGCCATCGTTGAACGAAACATAGACGGCCAGTTCGCTGCCGGCGAAAAGCAGCCCCTTGCGGACCGGATCTTCGCGCACGGTGTTGATCGGCCCATCCGGCAGACCGGCCACGATCTCCTTCCAGGTCATGCCGCCGTCGTGCGTACGATATATGTGCGGCTTCAAATCATCCAGCCGGAAGCGATTGATCGCGGCATACACGGTGAGATCGTCAAAGTGCGAGGCGTCCAGAATCGAGACTTTGCTCCACGACGTCAGTTCCGGCGGCGTGATATTTTTCCAGGTCTTGCCACCGTCGCGCGTGACGTGGATTAGTCCGTCGTCCGTTCCCGCCCAAATGATGTTCACGTCCTTGTGTGACGGCGCTACGGCATAGATCACGCCGCGACGCGTCGCTTCTTTCCGCGCATCGTCCGTATAAACGCCGACGCTCGCGGGAATTTCGTACTTCTCCCGCGTCAGATCCGGACTGATCGCTTCCCAACTGTGACCGCCGTTGATGGTCTGGAACAGCACCTGCGATGCCAGATACAAAACATGCGGATCTACCGGCGAAAAAAGAATCGGCATAGTGCGAACGAATCGGTATTTACCGCCGCGCAGCAGCTGCGGGCCAACCTCCTGCACTTCCCCAGTCGACTGATTGAAGCGCACGGCCTTGCCGCCATAGATCAAGTTTGGGTTCAGTGGATCGGGCGCGACGTAGCCGTACTCTTCCACGCCCACCGGATGCCATTCGCGAAACGTCACTTCGCCATAATCGCTGCGACTGGCAACTCCAGCTGACCCGCTTTCCTGCTGGCCGCCGTAAACCCAGTACGGAAATCGGTTGTCGGTGATCACGTGATAGAACTGCGCAGTCGGCTGGTTGTACCAGGAGCTCCAAGTCTCGCCGCCGTTGACGCTGATGGTCGCGCCCTGATCCGACGCCAGCAGAATAATCCGCGGATTCTCGGGATTGATCCAGATGGTGTGGTAGTCGTCGCCGCCCGGCGCGCCTTTGATAGCGGTGAACGACTGCCCCGCATCGCTCGACCGATACGTAGACGTGTTCGCCACATAGATGAGGTCCTTGTTTTTGGGATCGACGCGCACGCCGGCGAAATCGGACCCGCGTCCCGAGATCCGCGCTTCGGTATTAACGCGCTGCCAATTGGCGCCCGCGTCATCAGAGCGATACAGCGCGCTCGGCTTCGCTTCTACTAGCGCGTACATTCGGCTTGAATCACTGGGCGCGATCGCGATGCCAATGCGTCCCAGCCCTTGTGCCGGCGTCGGAAGACCGCCGGTCAGTTGCTGCCAGGTTGTACCACCATCTGTGGATTTGAAGAGCCCGCTGTTCGCACCCGACCACTCACCGTTCTCCCACGGGCCCTGCCGCGCGGCCCACAGCACCGCGTAGATCGTCCGCGCATTCGTGGGATCGAACGCGAGATCGATCGCGCCGGTGTTCTCGTCCTTATACAGCACTTTCTGCCAGGTCTCGCCGCCGTCGGTCGACCGGAACACGCCGCGTTCCGCATTTGGACCATAAGGATGGCCGAGCACGGCGGCGAACACGCGATTGGGATCGCGCGGATCAACGAAAATCGCCGGAATCTGTTGGCCGTCGCGCAGGCCGAGATGACGCCAGGTCTTGCCGCCGTCGGTAGATTTGTAGATGCCGTCGCCTACCGACAGATCGGGACGTTGGAGTCCCTCACCGCTCCCCGCATAAATGATGTTGGGATCGGATGGCGCAATCGCGAGCGCGCCAATGGACCCGGTGGGCTGGTCATCGAATAATGGCTTCCAGGTCCGGCCAAAGTCGTCGGTCTTCCAGATTCCGCCGTTGTTCGCAGCCACATAGAATACGTTCGGCTGAGTGGGAATGCCGGCGGCTGCAACGGTTCTTCCGCCGCGATAAGGACCGATCGTGCGCCAGCGTAGCCCGGCATAAAGGTCGGGCGGAAATTGTTGCGCCGCCAGAGGCATAACCGTGCTAAGGATCAGGAGAAAACTGATAAATTTACCCATGGCAATCGAAAGTTTAGCACCTGAACTCATCTATCGGCGGCCTTTCTCTTCTAGAGTCTTGCGCAAAATCGGTAGGGTTGCGAAGTCCTTCTCAGCGGCTGTTTCCGATTTCACTTCGATCAGCTTGGAGAGCTTTAGGACTCTGATCATGTGGCCCGGTTCTACTTGCGGTTACATGCTCGAGTAATTCTTCGTAGCCACGCGACCGACCGATCGCCCCCAAAACGTCCAGTGGACCAAAGCGCGTCATTAGGAGTTGATGAGCCGCGGACGCCAGATGCGACTCCTGCGGACGAATCCGACGCTCTGGTTGCAATCGATAATATGCGTCCAGCGCTGTGAGCGCCCCCTCGAGACGTTGAACGTTGTCAATGACGCGTGAGTGTACAATGTCGAGATCGAATGTGCTGATAGGCGCGCCTTCGAGAACGGCCGCGACACCACCTACGACGATGAAGTCAACGCAGCGCTCACTGAGAGCGTGTATGACAGCCAGGAAATCAGTCGCCGGCATTTTGAGCGCGGATCTCTTCGACCGAATTAACGAAGCGCTGCAGCACTTCGAGCCGCTCTGCCGGCGTGAGAGATAGCATCCAGCGGATCAGCGTGAGGTCGACGCCATCCGAGCTATATTCCGAAGTCTCCGGTTGCGCTAATACGTTTCGCTCCATCGCCGGTTATCTTGATACTACCGCGGCGCATCCGTCGATCGTGGGTTATAGATCGCCGTGTGCCGCACCGTCTGGATCAGCCGCTCGCCCTCCACGATCGTCACGTCCACCACAACGAACTCATGACCCTTCCGATCGAATCGCTCCAGTACGCGGCCACGCGCCGAAAGCTTATCACCCTCTCGCGCAACAGCCAGTTTTCGATTTCACTCGCCGTGTGAATCCACGGCCCCAGCCGGAAGTTCCGCGCCAGAATATCGTTCGAATATTGCAGCAGCCGCTCGGAATAGGATCGCCCGCTCAGATCCAGCCGCTCCATCAC
>Ga0070714_100001295_pt1 | contig 18084 bp, 10 predicted proteins | sample LARL83metaG_FD_65450 | JGI IMG/M metagenome (GOLD analysis project Ga0070714, IMG submission 65450) | Corn, switchgrass and miscanthus rhizosphere microbial communities from Kellogg Biological Station, Michigan, USA - LAR L8-3 metaG | ecosystem: Host-associated > Plants > Roots > Rhizosphere ... | reverse complement strand
AGAAGACCTCGTGTCTTGTGCGCTTCTTCTGGCCTGAGTGGGCGATTGCCGCGACGAGAGACAGACCGCTCTACTGATCCTTCCATGCGGCGGTCCGGGTCACAAGGGTCGACCATTCCGCTGCTTGCGCCACCATCCCGAAGATAAGGAACATCAGAAATCCCGCGAAGACCATCGCCGGGGCTCCGACTGTCGCCGGCGTCTCGTGCGCCCGACGAGCACCTCTTCGGTCTCCAGGAAGAGCAGGGCATCGCAACCGAACCGGCGGAGCGCCGCCCAATGACCGGCAACGCCCGACTTCGCGCAGCCACGAACGACGCCATCGTGCGCCATGGTCCGCTCTCCGAGAATTCTCTCCTGGCGGTGGGGGCGCGTCGCGGTCGAGGACGTTCCGGGCACCCTTCGCGACGCAACGCTCTTTCCTGGCGGCGCGCACGATTGGGACTGGCGCCAGAGTCATACCGGTCACCGCAGCGGGGTTCAGCCGAGCGCGGTAGCCGAGCTCGTCGAACGGGGAGCGCGGATCATCGTCCTGGCTACCGGAGTCCTTGGTCGCCTGCGCGTCGCGCCGGAGACGGTGGCGCTTCTCGAGCGCGAAGGGGTTGTCCTGCACGTGCTGCGCACCCCGGCTGCCGTGGGTCGCTACAATGCGCTCGCCACCACGGGCGAGCCGGTGGGCGCGCTCATTCACTCCACCTGTTGATGTCATGGCGGCCCTTCGCCGATGTCCCGTGACGGAGATGCCGCCCCGGCGACGGTGGGTCCGCGTTCGCCGGACAGACGATGGTGCCGCGCGACGGTACCCATTGAGTAGCCGGCTCGGCGCGTGACGTGACGCCGGGCGGCCGGGCACGCGGTCACGCCCGTCGCGTTTCGCGGGAGAGGGGGAAATGACGGTGCTGGCCGAGGAAAGGCACGCGACGTACGCACCGATCGCCAAGCAGCGCACGGGGTGGACGGTGCAACCCAACCTCGCCGACTACGCCGCCGCGCGCGCCGCCTTCTCGTGGGACGACGTGCGGCGGCGGGAGCTCGATGGGCTCCCGGGCGGGCTCGGCCTGAACATCGCGCACGAAGCTGTCGACCGGCACGCCGCCGGGCCGCGAGCCGGGCACCTGGCGCTGCGTTGGCTCGGCAAGCACGGGCAGCGCCACGACTACACGTATGCCGAGCTGGGCGCGCTCACCAGCCGATTCGCCAACGTGCTCGCAGGGCTGGGCGTCGTGAAAGGCGACACGGTCTTCGCATTGACCGGCCGCATCCCCGAGCTGTACGTGGCGGCCCTCGGCGCGCTCAAGCACCGCGCCGTGTTCTGCCCCCTCTTCTCCGCGTTCGGCCCGGAGCCCATCGAGGCGCGGCTCACCCTGGGTGGCGCCCGGGTGCTCGTGACTACCGCGGCGCTGTACGAGCGCAAGGTAGCGCCGCTGCGGCCGCGCCTCGCGCGGCTCGAGCACGTGCTGCTCGTGGGCGACGATGAGGCACTGCCGACGCGCGTGCCCGGAACGCTCGACCTGCGCGAGTGCCTCGCCAAGGCGAGTGACCACTACGCCATCGGACCCACCGCGCCGGAGGACATGGCGCTGCTCCACTTCACGAGCGGCACGACGGGAAAGCCCAAGGGCGCGGTGCATGTGCACGAGGCAGTGGTCGCGCACCACGTGACCGGCCAGCTCGTGCTCGACCTGCATCCGGATGATGTGTTCTGGTGCACCGCGGACCCGGGATGGGTGACCGGAACGTCGTACGGCATCGTTGCGCCGCTCACCAACGGCGTCACGATGCTCGTCGACGAGGCGGACTTCGACGCCGAGCGCTGGTACGGAGTCCTACGCGACGAGCGCGTCACCATCTGGTACACGGCGCCGACCGCGGTGCGCATGATGATGAAGGTCGGTGCCGACGTCGCGCGCCGTTACGCACACCCTGACCTGCGCTTCATCGCCAGCGTCGGCGAGCCGCTCAACCCGGAGGCGGTGGTCTGGGGTGTGGAGGCGTTCGGGCTCCCGATCCACGACAACTGGTGGCAGACGGAGACCGGCGGGATCATGATCGCCAACTACCGCTCCATGGAGGTGCGCCCCGGTTCGATGGGCCGGCCGCTGCCGGGCGTGGACGCGGGCATCGTCAGGCGTGAGGAGGATGGGCACGTCGTGGAGACCACGGCGCCGGACACGCAGGGGGAGCTCGCGCTGCGCCCCGGGTGGCCGTCGATGTTCCGCGGCTACCTGCACGACGACGAGCGCTACAGGAAGTGCTTTGCCGACGGGTGGTACCTCACCGGCGATCTCGCGCGGCGCGACGCCGACGGATACTTCTGGTTCGTCGGCCGCGCCGACGACGTGATCAAGTCATCCGGTCACCTCATCGGGCCGTTCGAGGTGGAGAGCGCTCTGCTTGAGCATGCGGCAGTCGCCGAGGCGGCGGTCATCGGCAAGCCCGATCCGGTGATCGGCGAGACGGTGAAGGCGTTCGTGGCGCTCAAGCCGGGCCACACCGCCGACGAGGCGTTGCGTCTCGAGCTGCTCGGCTTCGCACGCATGCGACTCGGGGCCGCCGTCGCGCCGAAGGAGATCGCGTTCATCGACGCCGTACCGAAGACGCGGAGCGGAAAGATCATGCGCCGCCTGCTCAAGGCGCGCGAGCTCGGTCTTCCCGAGGGCGACACTTCCACGCTCGAGGGCGCGTCCGCATGAGTGGCGACACGCAGCAACGCGCCGACGGCGCCGACCGCGTGCGAGACGTCGCGCTTCTGCGCGCGATGCTCCGCGTCCGCCGGTTCGAGGAACGCTGCGCCGAACTGTACCAGCAGGAGAAGATCCGCGGCTTCCTCCACCTCTACATTGGTGAAGAGGCGGTCGCGGCGGGCGTGCTGCAGGCGCTCGGCGCGGAGGACGCGGTCGTAGCGACGTATCGGGAGCACGGTCACGCGCTGCTCCGCGGCGTCTCGGCGCGCGCCATCATGGCCGAGATGTACGGCAAGCAGGAGGGGTGCAGCCGCGGCCGCGGCGGCTCCATGCACCTGTTCGACGTCGCGACCCGCTTTTACGGTGGCAACGCCATCGTCGGCGGTGGGCTCCCCATCGCTGCCGGCCTTGCACTCGCCGACGCGTTGCAGCGCCGGCCGCGCGTGACCGCCTGCTTCTTCGGCGACGGGGCCGTGGCCGAGGGAGAGTTCCACGAGACGCTCAACCTCGCGGCGCTCTGGCGGCTCCCAGTGCTCTTCTGCTGCGAGAACAACCTCTACGCGATGGGCACGGCGCTCGCCCGCGCGCAGGCACAGACGAACCTCGCGATCAAGGCCGCAGCGTACGGCATGCCGGCGTGGACGGTGGACGGAATGGACGTAATCGCCGTCGCCGACGCGGCCACGAGGGCGGTCGCCGCGGTGCGCGCCGGTGCCGGGCCGTTCTTCCTCGAGCTCCGCACCTACCGCTTCCGCCCACACTCGATGTTCGACCCCGAGCTGTACCGCGCGAAGGCCGAGGTGGAGGAGTGGAAGCAGCGCGACCCGATCGCCGCGCTGACCGCCCGCCTGCGCGGCGCAGGGCTCGTCGACGACGCCGCGCTCGCTGCGATCGAGCGCGACGCGCAGGCGGAGATCGACGATGCGGTGGCGTTCGCCGAGGCCGGAAGCTGGGAGCCTGTCGCCGAGCTCACGCGCTTCGTCTACAGCGGGCCGGCCAGCGCAGGGGCGCACACATGACCAGCTCCGCCAGTCTGTCCGCGCCCACTACGTCCGCCGCGCCCGCCGCACCGCTTGGGCCGTTGTCGTCGGCGCCGCTCGCACCGCCATCGGCGGGCGCCGCTCCGCCAGGCGTCGTGCGCACGACCTACCGCAACGCGATCCGCGAGGCGATCCGCGCCGCCATGCTCGCCGACGAGCGCGTGTTCCTCATGGGCGAAGACGTCGGGCGCTACGGCGGCTGCTATGCCGTGAGCAAGGGGCTGCTCGAGGAGTTCGGGCCGGAGCGCATCCGGGACACGCCGCTCTCGGAGTCCGCCTTCGTCGGCGCGGGGATCGGCGCCGCGCTCGGCGGGATGCGGCCGATCGTCGAGGTCATGACGTGCAACTTCAGCCTCCTCGCGCTCGACCAGATCATGAACAACGCTGCGGCATTGCTCCACATGTCGGGCGGCCAATGCAACGTTCCACTGGTGATCCGCATGGCGACGGGTGCCGGCCGGCAGGTGGCCGCGCAGCACTCGCACAGCCTGGAAGGGTGGTACGCGCACATCCCGGGAATCAGGATCCTGGCGCCTGCAACGATCGAGGATGCGCGCGGCATGCTTGGCACGGCACTCCGCGACTCCGACCCCGTGCTCATCTTCGAACACGCCACGCTCTACAGCCTCGAGGGCGACCTCGCCGCCGACGCCGGCGAGGTGCCGATCGACCGCGCGGCGGTGCGACGCCCGGGCTCGCGGGTGAGCTTGATCACCTACGGCGGGACGCTGCGCAAGACGCTGCAGGCGGCCGAGCAGCTCGCGACGTCGGGCATCGATGCCGAAGTCATCGACCTCAGAACGCTTCGCCCACTCGACACGCCGACGATCCTCGAATCCGTGCGGAAGACGCATCGCGCGGTGATCGTCGACGAAGGCTGGCGCAGCGGCAGCCTCTCCGCCGAGATCAGCGCGCGCATCACGGAGGGCGTGTTCTTCGAGCTCGATGCTCCCGTGGCGCGCGTCTGCAGCGCGGAGGTACCGATGCCGTACCCGCGGCACCTGGAGGAGGCCGCGCTGCCGCAGGCGGAAGCCATCGTCGCCGCGGCGCGCGCGACCATCGGCGCCGATGGGTGAGTTCCGCATGCCGTCGCTCGGTGCCGACATGGAGTTCGGCACGCTCGTCGGGTGGCGGGTGAGGCCGGGCGACGTCGTGAAGCGTGGCGACGTCGTCGCCGAGGTCGAGACGGAGAAGGGCAACGTCGAGGTCGAGATCTTCGAGGGCGGCACCATCGAGGAGATCGCCGTGCACGAGGGCACGAAGGTGCCCGTGGGCACCGTGCTCGCCCGCGTTCGTGGCGACGGTGCGGTGCCGTCGCCGGTCGTCAGTGCGGCTGTACCGCCGCCACCCACGGCCGCCGTGCCGCCGCCCCCCGCGCCCGCTGCCGCACGCGTACCTACTGTGGCCGCAGCCGTGCGTGCGTCGCCAGCGGCGCGGGCGCTCGCCAGCCGGCTGGGCGTGCAGCTCGCGACGGTAGCGGGAACGGGTCCGGGCGGCGCCGTCACGCTGGCAGACATCGAGCGGGCGCAGCGCGACAACGCGTCCGTGCCGAGCGTCGCGCCCGCGCCGCAGTCGCATCGTGTTTCACCCCTCGCGCAGCGAATGGCCGCCGATCTCGGCGTGGACGTCGCGACCCTGCTCGGCAGCGGCGAGGGCGGCGTGGTGACGAAGGCGGACGTGGAGCGCGCGGCCGCAGCGCGCCGGGGCGTCGTCGCTCCCGCGGCTCCGGCTCCCGCTCCCGCACCGCCGCCGGCGGCTGCCCCGACCACCGTCGCGGACCGGGCGGCGGCGATGCGCCAGGCGATCGCCGCGGCGATGGCGCGCTCGTGGCGCGAGATCCCGCACTACCACCTTGCGACCGACGTCGATCTCGCGCGCGCGGTGCGCTGGCTCGAGGCGGAGAACCTGAAGCGGCCGGTCACCGAGCGAATCCTCCCTGCCGCGCTTCTGCTCAAGGCGGTCGCGCTCGCCCTGCGTGAACAGCCCGATTTCAACGGCTTCTGGGTCGACGGCGGCTTTCATCCGGGTGCGGGCATCCACGTCGGTGTCGCCATCTCCCTGCGCGGCGGCGGACTCGTCGCGCCGGCGATCCACGATACCGACACGCGCTCGCTCGATGACGTCATGCGCTCCCTGCGCGACCTCGTGCAGCGGGCGCGCGGAGGGATGCTGCGCGGCTCCGAGCTCACGGATCCCACTGTCACCGTGACGAACCTCGGCGACCAGGGCGTGCGTGAAGTGTTCGGCGTCATCTCTGCGCCGCAGGTGGCGCTGGTCGGAATCGGGAAGGTAGCCGAGCGAGCGTGGGCGGAGGGCGGCATGCTCGCCGTGCGCCCCGTCGTCACGCTGACGCTCGCCGCCGATCATCGTGCGAGCGACGGTCATCGCGGTGCGCTTCTTCTGACGGCCATCGATCGCCTGCTCCAGTCCCCGGAGCGCCTATGAGCGACGCGCCCCCGAAAGAGGCAGATGTCCGCGCGGCCATCCTTCGCGCGCTGCACCGGGTCGCGCCCGAAGTCGATCCTGCTTCGTTGCGGCCCGACGTCAGCCTTCGCGACCAGATCGACCTGGACTCGATGGACTTCCTCAATTTCGTGATCGGCCTCGCCGAGTCGCTGGGCGTGCAGATTCCCGAGGTCGACTATGCGCAGCTCGCGACGCTCGACGGGAGCGTTGCTTACCTTATCGCGCACGGTGCTCGGGCGGCGTCATGAGCGCAGGGAGTCTCTGTCCATCCCCTGCGGCTGGCTTACCGTGGTGCGTGGCGGAGCGCCGAGCGGAGCGTCACGAACTCCATCACGTTCTGGGCTGTGAGCACGCCGAGGAGCTCGCGCCCCCGGACGATGGGCAGAGTCCGGCCGCCAAGCGTCGTCAGCTTTCGGAGGGCTTCCTCGGGCGCATCGTCCGGCGCTGCCGAGCCGAAGTCCTGGCGCATCACCGAGCGCACGAGCGCGTCGCCCCCGTGCTCGGCAAGGCCGCGAACGAGGTCGCGCTGGCTGAGCATGCCGACGAGCGCGCCTCCGTCGACGACGGGAAAGTCCTGCTGGAAGCCGGCGATCGTGAGCTGCGCCGCGCGTGAGAGCGCGTCGGCCGGTGCGAGCGTCTGGATGTCGGTGATCATCAGGCTCGAGAGACGGACGCCACCGAGCGCGTCGGTGGTCTGGACCGCCGCCGCCTCAGCGGCCGCCGCGAGCCAGACGAAGAGCGCGATCAACACGAGCACCGGACTGCCGACGACGAACAAGCCGACCAGCCCGAACACGAGCGCGAACGCGCGGCCCACGCGCGCGGCACTGAGCGTCGCGCGCACGTAGTCCCGTGTCCGCGCCGCGAGGATGGCGCGCAGCACGCGGCCGCCGTCGAGCGGGAAGGCGGGGATGAGGTTGAACGCCGCCAGCCAGAGGTTGAGCGCGATGAGCTGCGCGAGGAGCGTCGACGGTGTGGCGGGCGCCGTGCTCGTGATGAGCTCCGGGAGCCGACCGAAGTCGCCCCGGAGTGCGAACGCCCCGGCGAGCGCAGCGGCGAGCGCGACGTTCACCGCGGGACCCGCCAGCGTGATCAGCAGCTCCTGCCGCGGCTCGCGCGGCAGGTGTTCCAGGCGTGCGATGCCGCCGATCGGCAGCAGAGTGATGTCGGTGGTGCGGATCCCGAAGTGGCGTGCCGTGAGTGCGTGCCCGAGCTCGTGGAGCACGACGGTCACGAACACCGCCAGGGTGAGCACCACGGCGAACAGCGCGCTCGCGGCCGTGCCGCTCCCGAGCGCCACGATCGCGATCCACGCGAGCAGGAGGGGAAACGTCGCATGGACGGCGATGTCGATCCCGGCGACTCGCCCGATGCGCCACGACCACTTCATGGGTCACCTCGCTGCTGGCAGATGGCAGGCGCGGCGGCCGCGCACCAACCCTGGTGCGCGGTGACGACGCCACATCGGAAAGCTGTGCGTGGCCGGGTAGTCCCGCCGTCGGACATTCGCTGACGCGACGCGCGGGGACGCGCGGGCTGTCCGTGCGTCCCGGATGGCTGGAGGGCCTGAGCGATCGGCCCGATCCGCGCCGGAGCGCGACCGCGGCCAACGCCGCGCCAATCCATGGCGTCATTGCGCACGCAATTGGCGCGGCCCCGCCGCGCGCATACGTTACCGGGTGCGCCTCGTCTTCGCCGTAGACGACCGTCAGCCTCGCAGGACCCTGGCGGGCGGGCTTCGCGAAGCATCCTCCGTCCGGACCACGCGAGCAGGCGTCCGCAGGACTCGTCACCCGCTTTCGCAGCACCAGTCCCGCCTCCCCACCACCAGGCACCCTCACGCATGCACAGGCTGTCCACGCCGTTCGCCGTGTTCGCGACCGCCGCCGTCGCCCTCTCGATCGCCGCGACCCCGCGTGTCGTCGCTGCCCAGGCAACGACCGTCCGCGGTACCGTCATCGACCGCCAGACGGGTGCGCCGGTAGTGGGCGCCTCCGTCATTGTTACCGGGACGACGACCGGCACGCTCACCAACGAAGCGGGCGCATTCACGATCGTCTCCCCATCGGCGGTCACCCACCTGACGGTCACCGGGGTGGGCTACGCGACACTCCAGCTCGCGGTGACCGACAGCGAGCCGCTGACGATCCGCCTGGAGCCATCTCACGTGGAACTGCCGGGAATGCACGTCGTGGCGACTCGCAACGCGCCGTCCGTGGCTACGCTGACGGAGGCGGACCTCCAGCGCGCGGGGGGCGTGGCGCTGCAGAACGCGATCAACACCGTACCAGGCGTGTTCATGCAGACGCGCACGCCATTCGGCGGAGCGCGCATCACCATGCGGGGCTATTACCCGAGCACGAGTGGGAACAGCCCGAACGCCAACGGGCTCGGGTACCAGGTGTTGCTGAACGACATCCCGATCACCGATGCGACGGGAACCACGATCCTCGACGACGTCGATTATGCGCGACTGGCGCGGGCCGACGTGATCAAGGGACCGGCGTCGAGCCAGTACGGCAGCTTCATCGGCGGCACGGTCCTCTTCCAGACGGTGCGACCCGTGCCGGACCGGACGAGCATCGTCCAGCAGGTGCAGTCGGGGAGCCACGGCCTGCTCCGGACGACGACCAGCCTCGAGACGGCGACGGAGGCTTCCGACGCGATCGTGGAGTACGGTCACCAGGAGTACGGCGCCTTCCGTCCGCACAGCGCGTCGCAGAAGGAATTCGTGCATGCGACGGGAGACCTGAGCCTCGGCGACCGCCAGACGCTCTCGGCGTACTTCTCCTACAACCGATCGTTCGAGGAGCTGGCGGGCGAGATCGACAGCGTTCCGTTCTATGGACGGCAGCCGCTGAGCAACGCGGCGTACCTCGCCAATGATTCACACATCGCGCTCACGAGCTTCATCGCCGGCGTCACCGATCACTACCGCTTCGGCTCGCACTTCAGCAACCAGACGACCGTGTTCGCCACGGGTCGTTCGTCGAACCAGCCATTCGCGCACGGCTTCACCGACGTGACGCAGGTGAACGGTGGCGCGCGCTCGGTGCTCGGGTACACGGGCCAGGTGGGCGGGGCGAGCGTCAGCGGCTCGCTCGGCGGGTTCCTGCAGCGGTCGAACCTCGCGTCGAACGGCGTGTTCATCGTGCCCGCGCCACCGTACCCGGAGCGGCCCACGGCGCAGGAAAACTGGGCGTCGACCGGGTCGCTGTTCACCGAGTGGAGCGTCGGCCTGCCGGCGCAGGTGACGGTGACCGCGGGCGCGAGCCTCAACATGAACCGCTTCGCGATCCACAACCTGCTGCGCAATGGACAGCTCTTCGACACGACGACGACGCAGGTGATGACGTTCGACAACGTCGTGACGCCGCGCGCCGTGGTCTCGAAGGCGTTCGGCGGCGCCGGATCGGTCTACGCCAGCGTGAGCACCGGGTACGCGCCGCCGCTCCTCAGCAACGTGGTCACCAACACGGGCGTCGTCGTCACCGGGCTCAAGCCGGAACGGGCGGTCCAGTACGAAGTCGGTGCGCAGGGCTCACTGCTGGCCGACCGCCTCGACGCGCAGGTAAGCCTCTTCGACCTCGAGAACAGCGACAAGCTGGTGACGCAGACGGTGAGCTCGGTGACGTCGACGGTGAACGCCGGGAAGCAGCGCAACCGCGGCGTCGAGGCCACACTCGCCGCCCGACTCGTGGACGATCCCGCAGCGGCGGTCACACGCGTGCGTCCGTGGCTGTCGTGGGCCTGGACCGAGGCGACGTTCCTCGATTTCATGAGCGACGCGAACGCCAACGCCAACACTGTCGATTTCTCGGGCAACGCCGCGCCGCGCGTGCCGCGCAACACGATCACCGCAGGACTCGACGTCGGGATGCGTGCGGGCGCGTACCTGACCAGCACCTACCAGCACGTGACCCGGGTGCCGGTTACGTTCGACAACTCCACCTGGGTGCGCGGCTACGACCTCCTCGGCGCCAAGCTCGGCGTGCAGCGCACGGTCGCACGCCGCTGGACGATCGATGCCTTCGTCGGTGGCGACAACCTGCTCGGCAACACCGTCTACAGCTTCCTGTTCGTCGGCCCCAACTACCGCGGGCTGGCGACGCCGCCGTACGGCGGCACCGGTGACGGTTACATCATCCCCGCACCGTACAGCGCGACGGTCTACGGCAACCTCACGCTGCGGTACATCCTGTAGCGGGACGCCTGCGTGCAGGGAGCGGCGTCGTGCGCGGGGCACGCGCCGCCCCGTGGCCGGCAATGCCCTGCGCCGCACGATCGCGAACGAAGTCATCTGTGCGGCGCCGTCGAACGATTTCGTCGCGGCGGACTGCTGGCCGGACGACGGGTGCCACCGGATTGGATAAAATATGCACCATCTTGCGGCGAACGGGGTGTTGGATACTTTATGCGACCCCGAGGTCCCGGTCGCCCGCGCCCCACGGGGCTCTCGCTGCACCACTCCACGCAAGAAAGTGCCGCTCCGCACGAGGCTGGTGCGGCGCGCCCGACGGCTCCGCTCCCGGTTCGATAGCTCACCGCCCACGACGTCCGCCTTCGGCCTCGTGCACCCTCGTTCACCCAGGAGTCCCACATGAGATCGCCCCGGCGTTGGCTCTTGCACGCTCTCCTCCTCGTCGGCGTACCGATCGCGGCATCGGCGCAGACTGTCCTCACCGGGACGGTCCGCAACAAGGCGCAGGTCCCGATCAATGGCGCGCGCGTCACCATCCGTGAGCTCGGCCTCGCCACCGGATCCAACGCGGGTGGCGTGTACCGACTCGTGATCCCCGCCGCGCAGGCGCACGGCCAGGTCGTCGTGCGCGTCACGTCGCTCGGACATGAGCCGGTGTCGCGGCAGATCACGCTTGCCGCCGGTACGCTGACGCAGGATTTCACGCTCAATGAGGCCGCGCTGGCGCTCGAAGGCGTCGTCGTCACCGCGCTCGGCGTGGAACGCCAGGAGCGGAGCCTCGGATACGCCGTGCAGAGCGTCAGCGGTGCGGAGGTTGCCCAGGCGCCTGTTCCCAACGTCATCGATGCGCTCGCCGGCAAGACGGCCGGCGTGAGCATCACGAGTTCGGGCGGCCGCCCTGGCGCGGCCTCGCGGATCGTGCTGCGCGGGGAGTCCTCCTTCCTCGGCAACTCCCAGCCGCTCTTCGTCATCGACGGCGTCCCGATCAGCAACGACGTGGACAACAACGTCTCCGGTGCGTTCAACCTCGACCGGGGACAGATGACGAGCCGCGCGGTGGACATCGACCCGAATTCCATCGAGGACGTGTCCGTGCTGCGCGGCGCCGCGGCGACCGCACTGTATGGTTCGCGCGCGGCCAACGGCGTCATCCTCATCACGACGAAGAAGGGCTCCGGGAGCACGACGGTGAGCATCTCGTCGCGGCTGTCCACCGAGACGCCCATCCTTGGCGAGTACCAGACGAAGTACCTCGGCGGGCAGAACGGATTCTTCACCAACGGGCTGCCGCTCGATCGCGGCGGGTACGTGCAGCCGGGATACCCGGGGACCAATCCCGTCAGCCTGTTGAGCTGGGGGCCGGCGAGGGACTCGGTGGATCCCGGCGTGCTCCAGGCGCTGGGTGTCAAGAGCATTCCCACGTTCGACCCGAGGCGCGACTACTACCAGAACGGGCGGCTGCTGGAGAATTCTGTCAACATCTCGGGGAGCCTCGCGACCGGTTCGTACTTCCTCGGAGGCACGCACACCGGCCAGACGGGCATCGCGCCCGGCAGCGACTTCAAGCGGACGTCGCTCACCGCCAACATCTCGACGGCGGTCGGCAAGTACCTGACGTCGGCGACCAACGCGATGTACACGCAGGACGGCAACAATTACCTGGACGACGGATGGTTCGGCCCGCAGCGCTGGCTTTCGCTCGCGCCAATCAGCTACAACAGCCAGCAGCCATTCTTCGACGACGGCTTCCCGAGGTCCAGCGGCGCCGACGCCTTCTGGCTGAGCCGGAACCAGGGTTATGAAAGCGATGTCGGGCGTCTGGTTGCGGGCCAGTACCTGAGCCTGATGCTCCCGCGGTCCCTCTCGCTGGCCGACCGGATCGGCCTGGACAGCTACACCGACCAGCGGAATTTCCACACCAACCAGCAGCCGTGGGTGAAGACGCCGACCGGCAGCATGTGGGACCAGAAGGTCGCGCGCACGAACATCAACAACGATCTCACGCTCAACCTGAACGAGATCGAGCCGCGTCCGGGCATCACCGTCTCCGGCCTGATCGGGAACAACATCACGTCGAGTGACGTGCGGTCGACGTACGTGGGCGGCAGCGGCATCAACATCCCCGACTTCTACAACATCGCCAACTTCACCACCGTCACCGGCCAGAACCAGACGACGCAGCAGCGGCTCGTCGGGATGTACGGACAGGCGTCGGTGGGCTACCACAATTACCTCTTCCTCCAGGGGTCGGCCCGCAACGACTGGAGCTCCACGCTGCCGAAGGGCGCGAACTCCTACTTCTATCCGGCGGCGAGCATCGGGTACGTCTTCACGGATGCGCTGGGGATCCACAACCGGGTTCTCGACTACGGAAAGATCCGCGCCTCGTGGGCCCGCGTCGGAAACGCGGCGCCGCCCTACCGCCTCAACACGACGTACTTCCAGGGCAGCTTCACCGACTTCCCGAACAGCGTCAGCCCGGTGTCGTTCCGCCTGCCGTTCAACGGGGTGAACGGCTACCTCCTGAGTGGCAGCCTCGGCAATCCGGACCTGAAGCCGGAGCTCACGACCGAGAAGGAGGTGGGGCTCGAGATGCGCTTCTTCGACAGTCGCGCGAGCGCGGAGATCACGGGCTACGACAAGGTGACGAGGGACCAGATCTTCGCCGTGCCGGCCTCCGCGGCAACCGGCTTCACGAGCATCCTCCGCAACGCCGGCAATCTCCGGAATCGCGGCATCGAGGTCTCGCTGAGCGGGACCCCGCTTCGCACCGCCAACGCCAGCTGGAACATCCGCGGCAACTGGTCGAAGAACCGGTCGAGCGTGATCTCGCTGGCTCCCGGCGTGTCCAACATCTACCTCGCCGGCTACAGCTATCCGCAGATCCGGATCATGAAGGACGAAGGCTATGGCGTGATTTGGGGCTTTGCCTACCAGCGCAACGACGCCGGCCAGATCCTCGTCGGCGACAACGGCATGCCGCTGCCGAGTCGTTCCCTGTCGCCGCTGGGCAATATCCAGCCCGACTGGATCGGGAACATCCAGAGCACGTTCACCTTCCACAGCGTCAGCCTCTCCGGGCTCGTGGATATCCGGCGTGGCGGCGACATCCTGAACTTCGAGGGCTGGTACACGATTCCGCAGGGCACGGCAAAGATCACTGAGCAGCGGAACGACATGTACGTGTTCCCCGGCGTGAACGTCAACACGGGGCAGCCGAACACCAAGGCGGTGCTGCGTGACCGTGCCTACTGGACGGCCTACGCGACGTCGGTCCAGGAGAACCTGGTGGAGGACGGCAGCTACGTGAAACTGCGCGAGGCGACGCTCGCCTGGGCCGTGCCCACGCGGCTGCTCACGCGCTCGAAGATGCAGTCGCTCTCGCTCTACGTCACGGGACACAACCTGTTCACCCACACGAACTTCAGCGCGGGCGATCCCGAGGGGAACACCGTGGGATCGGAGAACGCGGGCGGTTCCGCATTCCACTTCTTCAATACGCCGACGACGCGGAGCATCGCGGTCGGGCTGCGTACGAGCTTCTAGGAGGAGCCGACAATGATGCTCTCCAGACTGGGCCGACGCGCCGCGACCTGTGCGCTGCTCTGCGCGGCCGCTGCCTGCAACAACTTCCTCGACGTCAACACCAACCCCAACTCGCCGACGAAGGTCGGAAACAGCCTGATCCTTCCGGCAATCGAGGGTACGTTCTCGCTCGCCGTGATCGGGAGCTGGCCCTCGACGCTGAGCGCCGAGTGGACGCAGCAGATCTCGTACAACGGTTCCCGGGCGAACATGAAGATCGAGCAGTACGAGATCTTCCCATCCGAGGCCGACCGGCTGTGGAACGTCTCCTACGACCAGATCATGGGGAACGCGCGCATCCTCGCCGCACAGGCAGACGCGAGCGGGGACTATGCCTACTCCGGCATCGCGCGCGTGCTCTACGCCTGGGATCTTTCGGTCGTGGCGAACATGTGGGGCTCCGCTCCCTTCTCGCAGGCGTGGGATCCTTCCAACCCGCATCCGGGATACGACACGCAGCAGCAGATCTACACCGGCGTCTTCGCCATCCTCGACTCGGCGATCGCGGACCTCGGGAAGCCGAGCAACCACGTGCCGGGTGCGGACGACCTGCTGTACGGCGGGAACATGGCGCGCTGGCTCAAGCTCGCCAACACCCTGAAGGCGCAGCTCGAGCTGACGGTGTCATCGGCGCCGGGCGAGAACAAGCAGGCGCGCGCACAGGCGGCGCTCGTCGCGCTGCAGGGCGGCTTCACGAGCAACGCCGATGACGCGAACTTTGCGTACTTCGACGCGAATGGCCAGCGCAACCCGCTCTACCAGTCATTCGTCGATACGCGGCTGCAGATGTCGAAGCACTACGTGGACCTGCTCACGTCCACGAACGATCCGCGCCTGCCCTTCCAGGCATCGCCAACGCGCCAGAACGGCGACTACGTGGGGCACCCGAACGGCGGCGGTGCGGTGGACACGGCCACCATCTCCTCCGTCAACCCGATCTTCAGCGCACCCAATGCGAAGCTGACGTGGATGAGCTACGCCTCGGCCAAGGAAATGGAGGCGGAAGCGCGGTTGATCGTTTCGGGAGCGTCGGCCGCGGACGCCGCATACCGTGCGGGGATCAGCGCGAACATGGCGAAGCTCGGGGTGAGCTCGGCGGCGCAGACCGCCTATCTCGCGACTGTGCCGTCGCTCGCGTCGTCATCCGATCCGCTGCGCGACATCATCACGCAGAAGTACATCATCAACTTCATGAACTACCAGCCGTGGGATGATTGGCGCCGCACGGGTTATCCAGCGCTGACACCCGTGCCCGGCGCACTGCTTCCGCAGATCCCCGTGCGCTTCCTGACGCCCGGCGGTGAGCTGTCCACGAACGCCGATGCCGTGGCGGCGAGCGGCATCGACCCGGGCCTGACCGGCATGCTCGTGCACGTGTGGTGGGATCCGCAATGAGGTCGACGGATGCCGGGCGGCACATCCGCCCGGCATCCTGGCTCGCCTTCGCTGCATTGCTGTCTATGGTGCCGGGGCATGCCTTCGCCCAGGCGGCTCGCGCGACTGATTCGTGCCGTACCGGCGAGGTACGGACGATGACGGCGGCGATGCGCGAGATCCATCGGCTGGAGAGCGTCCCGCGGCCGAGCGCGGCGGAACGGTGCGCGCTCGGCACGCTGTACGTGCGGGTCGGCCGCATCGGGAGTGCCGACTCGGTGCTCCTGGCGCTGGTGAAGGCGCAGCCCGGGCGAACAGATGCGCTGCTGGCACTCTCGAGGCTCGATCGGAAGCGCTTCGAGTTCGCGGCGGCCGATCGTCACCTCGCGGCCGCACTCCGCCTGCAGCCGTACAGCCCCGCGGTACGGCTCGCGAAGGCGGACGCGGCGCTCGACCGCGCCGACGTCCGTCGCGCCGAAGCACTCTACGGAGTCGTGCTGCGCGAGGACCCGTCCTCCCTCGGCGCCCGTTTCGGCCTCGCCCGCGTGCAGTATGCCCGGAACGAGCTCGACTCGGCGCGGGAGCGGCTGGATGCGCTGCTGGACCGGGAACCGGCATTCACCTCCGCACTCCTGCTGCGCGCGTCGATTCATCAGTCGATGCAGCAGACCAGCGCGTGGAAGGACGACGTTCGGGCCGCGCTGGCGTCCGACTCACTGTCACCGGCGGCGCACCTTGCATGGGGAGGAGTGCTGCGTGATGGGGGCAGCGTCGATGCGGCCTATCGTGAGGCAATCACGGCACTCACGCTCGACCCGTATGACGAAGGAGCGCACAGCTACATCGGCAACGGGGGGTCGATCACCAGTTACGGGCGCTACCCGCCACTCGCCGACGACTCCGTGCCGGTAGCGCTCGGCGAGACGCTCGCTGCCGCCGACAGCGCTCTCGCGCGGCGCCAACTTGCGCGAGCTGACAGCCTGTATCACGCTGCGCTCACTGCGCATCCAATGCTCGGCGCCGCGATGCTCGGCATCGGCTCGGTGCAGTACCGGCGTGGTCAGTATCGCACGGCGCTCGAGTGGTTCCTGCGCACGGCGACGGCATATCCCGACCTCGGGATCGCGCACTATGGAGCGGCCACCTCCATGAAGGAATTGCGCGATCAGCGCAATCCCGAGGTGCAGGCAGCGGTCAGGCGCTTCCGGGCCATGCCGCGGCCGGCCGAGCCGGAGCGGCTGCGCGAAGTGTTCCCTGACTTCGATCGGATCGACGCTGATTTGCAGAAGGTGATCCTCGTCTCCGTCTCGCCCGTGCGACATTACGTCCCGCTATTGGCCACGGCCGGCGCGACGTTCCGCCTCATCCCCTTCGAGAAGCGGATGTGGCAGATGTCGGGCAAGGAGCGGACGCGGGGGACGCGCACCTTCGACCTCCGGCTCTGGGACGACGTGAAGGGGCAGGGCGGCTTCCAGGCCCTGTCTGGCGAGGCGTGGGTGCGCGACGCGATGAACGGCCGCTACAACGTGCTCTCGCACGAGTTCATGCATCAGGTGCACGGCACCGTCCTCACCGAGGCCCAGCGCAGCGAGATTACGCGGCTGTTCGCAAAGGCCAAGCGTGAGCGCCGCACCCTCGACTCCTACGCGGACTTCAACGAGATGGAGTATTTCGCGCAGGCGTACGAGGCGGCGATCAGCCCGCGAAAGCTCTCGGACCAGAAGGGCACGAGCGGCCATACCCGTGCGGAGGTGGAACGCCTGGATCCGGACATCTACCGGTTCATCCTGACCCTCGCCGATAAACCAGGGGCCGACGCGAATGCCGTCGTCGCGACGACGCAACGGATCAGCGGAGTGATCGGCGAAGGACGGTTGCGGGCCGCGGTGGACGCCGCGACGCGCGCGCTCCGCGCCTACGGGGATCGCGCCGAGCTGCTGGCGCAACTGGGCCGAGCACACCGGTTGCTGGGCGACTATCCGGCGGCGTTCGCCGTGCATGAGCGGTTGATTGCCGCCTTCCCGCACGAGATTTCCGGCTACGTGGGGTTGGCTGACGACTGGGTGTTTGCCTCGCGCGACTATGACCGCGCGGTCGGCACGCTGTCGCAGGGCGTCGCCGTCAATCCGTCCTCGGCCGAGGGATGGATGCGACTTGCGGCCGTCGCGATCGCGGCGGGGCAACTCGACGTTGCGCAGGCGGCAGTCGCACATGCCGACTCGCTCATCCCGGCGCCGAACCCCTACGCGTCGTACTCGACGCCGGCCGCGGTCGCCGCGCGCGTGGCTTTCCTCGCCTCACGGGATACGACGGCGGAGCGGCTCCTCCGCTACAACATCGAGCACATCACCCGCGCTGATGTCGGCGCGTGGGTGGATCTCGCGACCATTGCCCTGCGTCGCAGCGATACTGCGGCTGCTCGAACCGCGCTCCTGCCGGCGCGGGCGATCGATCGGGAAGACCCACGCGTGCGCGAGATCGAGGCGCGCCTGCTCGCCGCTGAAGGACGGCGAGGCGAGGCGCGCGACCTTCTGCTCCGTGCGCTTTCCAGGGACTCCACGCGCCTCGAGACGATCACTGCGCTCGTGGCGAGCTCGCGCATCGACGAACCGGAGCGCACGGCGACCTGGGTCGAGCGTGGCTTTCGCCTCGTTGCCGATACGAGCCCCGTGCAGTTCAGCTTCGAGGGCGGTCGTTACCGGTCACGCGATGTCCCGACGAGGCCGGCCATCGC
>Ga0070714_100001294_pt1 | contig 18084 bp, 3 predicted proteins | sample LARL83metaG_FD_65450 | JGI IMG/M metagenome (GOLD analysis project Ga0070714, IMG submission 65450) | Corn, switchgrass and miscanthus rhizosphere microbial communities from Kellogg Biological Station, Michigan, USA - LAR L8-3 metaG | ecosystem: Host-associated > Plants > Roots > Rhizosphere ... | reverse complement strand
ACTGGTTCGCCTTCGCTGTCCTTGCCGACGAAGTCGAAGTCGTGGTCGGCGATGAACTCGTTGGCGAACTCCATCTCGGCCCGCCACGCGGCCCATGCCGCGTCGACGACCGCTTGGTCGGCGACCGCGCCGTTGAAGTCGCCGTCCGGGTCGTCGGGCGTCTGATAGAGGCTGCCTTCATCACTGTCCGCGAAGCGGATCCTGAACCACTTCCGCTCCACCTCGGCCATGTGGCGGACCAGGCCGAGCAGGGACAACGTGGACGGCTCGACCGAGCGGCGGGCCAGCTGCTCGGCGTTCAAGCCCGCGCACTTCAGCTCCAGCGTGAGGCGCTGGCCGCGGAGGAACTCGACCAGGGTCGCCCGCTCGCCTCCTAGCCTCGGCCCGCCCTCGCGGGGGTCGTCGACGGGGTCGATGAACAGGTCGGCTCGGTGCTGCGGGGTAGTCACCCGGCTAGGTTATCCCGGCCGGCGCAGCCGGTCACGTCGTGGTTTCCCCGTTACGGCCGGTCAGGCAGTCGCGGGCGGACTTGCTGAAGGCGGCGACGAGGCGGCTGCGGTCGCCGAACCGGGTGGCCAGGACCACATGGCTGGGCGCCACACCCTCCAGCGGGATCGTCAGCAGGTCCGGGCGGAGCTGGATGCCGTGCAGGCCGCCGGGGATGATCGCGACGGCCTGGCCGGCGGCGACGAGCTCGTTCTTGTCTTCGATCGCCGCTACGAGCGGGCCGTCGGGGGCGGGGGTGCCGTCGGGGCGCGGGTCGATCCGCCAGTACGCGTTCCAGGCTGGATCGGGCATCTTCGGGATCGGCTCGTCCGCGATGTCGTCCAGCGTGACCGACTCCTTGCCCGCCAGGCGGTGATCGGCCGGCACCATCAGCAGACGGGGCTCGTCGTACAGGATCGTCACGTGCAGGCCGTCGGTGGCCAGCGGCAGCCGGGTCACGGCGGCGTCGACACGGTGGTCGAGCAGCGCCGCCCGGGGCTCGTTCCAGTCCAGGTGCAGGGTCTGCACGTCGGCGTCGGGGTGCTGGCGGCGCAGCTGGCGGACCGCCGGGGTGATGATCAGGCCCGGGGTGTAGCCGATTGTGATCTTGCTGGGCTGGGCGGCGGCCTTCGTCGCGGCGGCCGCCTGGGCGGCCGACTTCAGCAGGGCCCTGGCCCGCGGCAGGAACACCTCCCCCGCCGCGGTGAGGCTGGTGCCCTGCGGGGTGCGGTCGAAGAGGCGGGCGCCGAGCTGCTGCTCCAGGCGGCGGACCTGGCGGCTCAGGGACGGCTGCGCGATGACGAGCTCGGCGGCGGCGCGGCCGAAGTGGCGGTGCTCGGCGACCACCGTGAAGTAGCGGACCAGGCGCAGGTCGAGGTCTGCCACATGCGGTGGCACCGGGTCTGCTGGCACCCCTCTAGCGTAATTGGCCGGGTTGACCGCGGGGTCTGGGTGTGCGGCGGGAATGTTCGGGGTGGCTACCCTGACGCTCTCCCCCGCTACCCTGTGCCAGGGTCGCTCCCGTGACGTCCTCTGTGAGCGACCCGGTCGCCGAACGACTCCGTCGAATCCACCCTGACGCCGCTGTCCAGGCGGCGCTGGCCGCGGCGGGCTTCCATTCCGCGGTCCAGATCAGCCAGCATTCGCAGCCGGAGTTCCTGCGCCGCACGTCGTCCGGCATTGACGGCGGCGAGGCCAGGCTGCGGGAAGCGTACGCGCAGGCGACCCGGATCGCCAATGCCGTCATACACGCGTGGGCGACCGTGCACACCGCGGTCCGCGACCCGTACTTCGCCGCACTCAAGGTGGCGAACCTGGGCGAGGACGCCGCGGCGGCCTTTGACCAGCTGCCCAGCTACCAGGCGCTCTTCGGCTCGCTCGACTACTGCTCATGCGACGAGTGCCGGTCGGTTCTCGGCGCGGCCGCCTACCTCGTGGACCTGCTGCGGATCATCGACGCGTACGTCACCCAGCCCAACAGCGCGACGCTGCCCGCCGGGTTCACCTTCGCCGACCGGCGGCCCGATATCGGCGGCATCCCGCTGACCTGCGCGGCCACTAACGACACGTTCCCGATGCTGCGCGTCGTCATCGAGCGGCTCACCGCGCAGGCCAGCCAGTTCCTCGGTAACCCCGCCGACCCGGTCGAGGCGCTGACCAGCGCGAGCTATCCGTTCGGGCTGCCGTTCCACGGGCCGTGGGAGCAGGTGCTGAGCTACCTGGGCCAGGCTGGCGTAGAGCTGGCCGACGTCTACGCCGCCTTCCCGGCGGGCGTGGGCAACAGCCCCCATATCGGCGAAGCTGACCTGGCCCGGGCGCGCTTCGGCCTGAGCTTCCCGCTTTTCGATTTTGTCCGCACGCCGCTGGCAGGCGCGCCGGACAAGCTCGCCGCCAGCTACGGCACCACCGTGAGCGGGCTGGCGGGACTGGCCGAAGTACCCGCCTTCCTGACCGCGACCGGGCTGGCGCTTGACGGCCTGATGAGCCTGCTTGAGCAGGATCTGTCGGCGGAGGAACTCGCCGCGGGCGTGGCAGCAGGCTTCTTCGTCAACGGCGGCCTCGGCGGCAAGTGGCTGAGCTACCAGGCCGGCGGCCAAGACCAGCCGGCCACCATCGCGGGACTGGCCGCCGCGCCGGACGATCCGCTCGACCGGATCAGCCGGTTCGTCCGGCTGGCCGCGAAGCTCGGCTGGGACTATCCCACGCTCGACTGGGCACTGCGCACCGTCGGCGGCGGCACGGGCAGCATCACCGCGGCGGTCATCGGCCAGCTCGGGGAGCTGGCCCGGCTGAGCGAGCAGCTCAAACTCGACGTGCGCACGGTGTGCGCGGTCGTCGGTACGCTGCGCCCGTACGGGTCGGCCGACGGCCCGTCCCCGTTCGACCGCGCGTTCAACGATCCCCGGCTGGTCGGCGCCGACGCCTACCAGCCGCCCACGCCGCTCAACCCGGCCTACAAGAGCGCGCTGCGCAGCTGGACCGTCGGCTCGACCGACCCGGCGCAGCAGCGGACCGCCGCCTGGCTCGCGGCCGCGACCGCGCTGCGGCTGCGCGACCTGCAGGCGCTGGGCGCCGCCTTGTGGGGGGCCGGCGCGACGGTGTCGCTCAGCTTCGAGAACCTGGCCGCGCTGTACCGGCACGCCACCCTGCAGCGGGCGCTGCCGGTGACCATGACCGGCTACTGCCAGCTGCTGGCCCTCCTGGGCCACCAGGGCGAGCAGCAGCTGCTATCCCCCGCGATCGGGCTGGCCGACGTCGCCGCGATCAGCGAGCGTGCGGCGTGGCTGGCAGGCAGCGGGCTGTCCCTCGACCAGATCGGCTATTTCGCCGGCGACCCGGTGCCCGCCACCGTGGACCCGCTGTTCCAGGACACCGCCGTGCCTGACTGGCTAAGTGGCCTGCGGGCAACGGCCGGCCTGGTGGCCGGCGCGGACCTGGAAGCCGCGGTCACCGGCCAGCTCGCGCTGCTGTTCGGCATCTCGCCCGGCCTGGCGGCCGCCCTGGCCGGACAGGCCGCGGCGCTGACCGCCGCCCCGCTGGCCGGGCTGAGCTGGCCGCAGCTCTTCGTGGCCGCGCCGGCCGCCAACGGCGAACCGCCGTACCTCGGCTACGTGCTCGCGTTCCTCAGGTGGATGTCGCGCTGGGTGGTGCTGAGCGCGGCGCTGCCGCTGACCGAGCCGGCGCTGCTCAGCGTGCTGGCCTGCCCACAGTCCTACGGCGTCACGCTCCCCGCCGACTTCGACTCGGTGTACTGGCTCAGCACCTTCGCCAAGCTGAGCGGCACCTTTGCCGATCAGGCCGGGCGGCTGCCTGTCTTCGTGGCGGCGTCCGCCGAGCCGGATGCCACTCAGGCCGCCGTCCTGGCCGCAGCCACCGGGTGGCCGCCGGACGCGTTGGCGGTCCTGCTGGCGTCGCTGCACGGCGCGGCCAACCGGGTCTCGGTCATCCAGTCGCTGACCGCGCAGTTCCCGCTGCTCACCGCGCTCGGCGCCGATCCGGCCCTCGTCGGCCGGCTGATCTCGCTGACCTGCGACGCGGCCGCACCATGGGCCGGCTACACCGAACTGGCCGGCCAGCTGCTGGCCGCCGTCCAGGCGCGGCTTGGCGGCGCCGCCCAGTGGCCGGGCATCGCTGACCAGCTGGACGGCGCGCAGCAGGCCCGGCTGCGCGACGTGCTGGCCCCGCTGGTGCTCGCCGGGGTGCGGGCACGGCACCCGGAGATCGACAGCCTGGACAAGCTGTCGGACTACCTGCTCATCGACGTGCAGACCAGCGGCGTACCGCAGATCTCGCGCATCCGCGAAGCCCTGAACGCCGCCCAGGAGTACCTGCAACGGTGCCGGCTCGGCCTGGAACCGGTCAAGGACTTCGACATCCCGGAGGCCTGGTGGCCGTGGCTGACCAGCTACGCCGTCTGGCACGCCAACCGCGAGGTCTTCCTTTATCCGGAGAACTACCTCGACCCGGCGCTGCGCAAGGACGCGACCAGCCTGTTCGGCGACCTGCGCAGCGCGCTACAGCAGGGTCAGATCACCGACGAGGCTGTGGACACCGCCTACCGGGACTACGTCGACGGGCTGGTCGCGCTGGGCGACCTGGAGATCGTCGACGCGTACCAGTGCACGGCCCACGATCCCGAGCTCGGGCCGGTCGAGACCACGTTCCTGTTCGGCCGCACCGCTACCGACCCGTACCGCTACTACACGGTCAGCTGCGCCGCCGGCGTCTGGGGTTCCTGGCAGCCGATCGGCATCACGATCCCGGCGCCTGAGATCACGCCGGTGTACGCGTTCAACCGGCTGTTCGTGTTCTGGGTGGAGCTCAAGGTCACGAAGGACGGCGCGAGTCAGGGCACGGCGTATCAGGCCACCATCCGCTACTCCGTCGCCGACTCCAACGGGAAGTGGATCCAGCCGCAGGCGCTGACCCAGGACCAGGTGGTCTACTACATGCCCAATGACACGGACGAAGCCGGCGCACTCGGCCCGCTCAAGGAGCGGCTCGACCTGTTCGACATGTCCGGCCTGAGCTGGAACAAGGTCTCCGCGGTGGTGGTCAACCCGTCCTCCGGGGACGGAGAGAGCCCGGATCCGGCCCGGCAGAAGCTGGTCATCGGCTACGGTTCGCTGCTCGGCAAAGACGCTCACTCGGTGAAGCTGGACCCCAGCCAGCCGCCACCGCCCCTGGTCAACCCCGGGTCAAACGCGCAGGCGTTCGCCGAGCGAGTCTACGAGATCACCACGAACTACAACCAGCTCGTGGATGCCCGCCTCTACGGCTACCTGCCGCTGACGGCTCCGATCGTCCTCGACCACCAGCTCAATCCCAGCTACGTCCAGCGGCCGAACGAGCTGATCGTGCTGGAGACCGACCTGCGGGAAAACGCCCCGCCGCTCGTCAAGCCCGAGATCGAGCGGATACCCGGCACGCTGGTCCTGGCGACGGCCGACTGCGCCTACGTGGCGGACGCGCTCGCCGACGGCGCGCCGGCGGTGGCGACCGCCCGGCCGCCGGTACTGGTCACGGGCCTGGCGTTCTCTGGCGGGGTGATCAGGGACGACCAGTCCCAGGCCGCCTACCAGGCCCTCGTCACGGCCGGGATCATCACCAGCGGCGCGGTGTCGCCATCGTTCGCGGCCAGCCAGGACCTGTCCTGCCTGGCCTCCCTCCTCGGGAACGACGGAATCGACCAGGTGCGCACTGTGCTGCTCGCGGCACTCGGCGACCCTGCCCTCTTCGGCGCGGTGCCGGCGAAGACCGCGCGCGTGGTCCCGGTGAAGAACCAGCCGGGGAGCTTCGTGCTCTCCGTTGGCGACGAGGCGTTCCTGCTGACCCCCGCTGAGGTCCGGTACGCCAGCCTGACCAGCGGAACCACGTCATCGCAGGTCGCGTCGGCACCGCTGGTCATCGACTCCTTCTTCAAGCCGGTCAGCCCGACCTACGCGGAGATCTTCCAGGAACTGGTGGCTCACCAGGTCATCACGGCGTCCTCGACCAGCCGCACCAGCGGGACGCTGACCGGATTCGACGCGCGGACCGACCTGTCGTTCCTGTTCTCTGGCGAGCCCTCGCCGGCCCGCAAGGCGGCACTGACCAAGCAGGTCCGCCGGATCCTCCTGGCACTGCCGTCGATCACGATGCTCAGCTACACCGACAGCGCCATTCCCCGGTTCGTCACGCCGACATCCTTCGTCAGCGTGCTGAAAGACTTCGAGGTCGACGCGGCGACGTCGCAACGCGCCTACAACGCCCTGGCCGCGGCGCACATCATCGACAGCGCGACCGGGCGGCTGCTCATCGAGGTCAGCGCCACCACCGACATCGAATCGGTCATGGAGACAGTGATGTCCTTCGGGCCGCTAGGGGCTGTCGTCCAAGCGGCGCTGATGCGGATGCCGAAGCTGGTCCAGCGGAACAGCTTCGTCGCTCCCGGTATCAGCGACACGGCGTCCCAGCAGGTGTTCACCGCCTTGGTGCAGGCGAAGGTAGTCGACAGCACCGGAACGGTGTCACCCTCGTTCACCAGGGGCACCGACCTGTCGTTCCTCTTCCCGGCAGAGACTTCACCGGCCCGCAAGGCCGCGCTGACCGGCGAGGTCCGCGCGGTGCTCGCCGGGTTCTTCGACTCCACCTACCGGATCGACTCCAACACGATCGGCTTCGACGTCCAGCGGGTCAGCGCGCGGACCAGCTCCCGTGAGCTGAGCTACGCCCTGTTCGCCGGGGGCCTGCAGCGGACGCTGTCACTGGACAGCCAGAACGCACCCGTGACCGCGAAGCTGCCGTTCGCCCGGCTGTCGCCGAGCGACCGCCAGGTTGTCCCGCCGCCGCTGCCCGACGGCGCCCAAGTGGACTTCGACGGTCCCTACGGCCGCTACTACTGGGAACTCTTTTACCACGCCCCGCTGATGGTCGCGTCGATGCTGGCGGCCAACCAGCAGTTCGAGCAGGCCAAGGCCTGGCTCCAGTACGTGCTTAACCCGACCGCCACGGAACAGCTGATCACCAAGGACTCCTTCGTCACCGCCGACATCACGGCCGACGAGTCCGCCGCGAGCTACGCCGCGCTGATCACGGCCGGGGTGCTCGTACCCGTCGACGGCGGCGCACGGGTCGCGCCCTCCTACACGCCGGACACCGCGCTCGGGCCGCACTGGAACGGCACCCCGGACTACATCAGGAGCCAGTACCGGGCGGTCCTGGCCAACTACAAGCTGGCCGCGCCCGCTAGCCACTACTGGCAGTTCCGGCCGTTCCGCGACCACACCCTGCGGTCGCTGCTCGACACGCTCACCGACGAGACCCAGATCAAGGTCTATGAAAGCGACCCGTTCGACCCGAACGCCATCGCCAGGCTCCGCATCGGCGCCTACGAGAAGGCCACCGTGATGGCGTTCCTCGATGTGCTGCTCGCGTGGGGCGACCACCTGTTCGCCCAGTTCACCTGGGAGTCGGTGACCAGCGCGACGCTCATCTATGAGTTCGCCGCCGACCTGCTCGGCCCCCGGCCCGCCGACCTGGGCCCCTGCCCGTCCCCGGTCGACTCGCTGACCTTCGACCAGATCAAGAAGATGTACCCGTCAGGGCCGATCCCCGAGTTCCTGATCGACCTGGAGGGCATGCTTCCGCTGATCCCGCCGCGCGCGTCGCGGACGCAGCCGGCGGCCACCCCGTTCAATGCCCTTGACGCCTACTTCGGCGTGCCGTCGAACGCGCACCTCGCCGGCTACTGGGACCGGGTCGCCGACCGGCTGGCGAAGATCCGCGGCGGCGAGAACATCGACGGCGTGCCCATGGCCCTCGCGCTCTGGGACCCGCCGCTCGACCCGTTGGCCCTCGTGCGGGCGAACGCTTCCGGCGCCGGCGTGCTGCCCGCCGCGGGAAACCCGGCGGCCACCCCGGCCTCGGACCACCGGTTCCGGGTGCTGTTCGACACCGCCATGCAGCTGGCAAGCCAGGTCAGCGAGCTCGGCAGCGCGCTGCTCGCCGCGCTGCAGGAGCGGGACGCCACCGCGCTCGAACTGCTACGGGCCACCCAGGAGACGGCCATCCTGAACCTGACGACCGCGGTCAAGCAGCGCAAGATCGACGAGCTGCAGTCAGTGATCGACGGGCTGACGCAGAGCCAGGCCAGGGCGCAGTTCACCGCCGACTACTACAACAGCCTGGTGAACGGCGGGCTGTCCGTACCCGAGATCACGAGCATGGCGCTGAACACCGCCGCGGCCATCGCGCAGAGCGTCTCGATCCCCATGCACGGCCTGTCCATCGGCGCTTACCTGGCTCCCTCGATCTTCGGCACGTCCGTCGGCGGCATGCACTTCGGTGACGCGGTCAACCAGGGCGGCGAGATCGCGGCGAGCACCGCGCAGTTCCTGGCGCAAGGCGCGGCGCTGGCCGCCGTGAGCGGAGAGTTCGAACGGCGGGCAGACGACTGGGACTTCCAGGCCAGGCTCGCCGCACGGGACGCGGCGATCATGAGCAGCGAGCTCGCGACCGCCCAGGTGCAGCTCGCCGCGGCCGAGCAGGACTTGCTGGTGCACCGCACGTCCATCGAGCAGTCCAACGCCGTGGCGGCGTTCCTGACCACCCGGTTCACCGGCGGTGAGCTGTATACCTGGCTGTCCGGGCGGCTGGCCGCGGTTTACTTCCAGTCTTATACGGCGGCGCTGGCCGCGGCCCGGGCGGCGGAGCTGGCTTACCAGTACGAGCAGAACCGGACTGACAGCTACATCGTGTACGGCTACTGGGACAACCTGCACCGCGGGCTGGGCGCCGGCCAGACCCTTGTGTTCTCGCTGAGCCAGCTGAAGGCGGCGTACCAGGCGGCTGACCGGCGCAAGCTGGAAATCGAGAAGACCATCTCCCTCGCCCAACTGGACCCGGCCCAAGTCCTCCGGCTCCGCACGGGCCAGCCGGCCGCCTTCGCCATCACGGAGTCAATGCTCGACCTCGACTTCCCCGGACACTACGGCCGACAGATCAGCTCGGTCTCGGTATCCATCCCGGCCGTGGTCGGCCCTTACCAGAACATCAACGCGACGCTCACCCAGACATCCAGCTCGGTGGTCCTCGTCCCTGATCCGTCCGTCGTTGAGTACCTGGTGGCCCACGAGATTGCCGACCTCACGGTCGCCGACCCGCCGGCCGGGTTGCGGCAGAACTGGCTGGCCGAGCAGAGCATCGCGATCTCGCGCGGCCGGGACGACAGCGGCGTGTTCAGCCTGGACTTCACCGGGGACAAGTACCTGCCGTTCGAGGGCACCGGCGTGGTCTCCAACTGGGAGCTGGCGATCCCGCCGGCGAACAACCGGCTCGACCTCAGCCAGTTGACCGACGTCGTGATCACCCTCAGGTACACGGCGCTCGACGGCGGGAAGCAGTTCCGCGACGAAACGGTCAAGGCGCTGCAGAAGCACAAGGTCCAGTACAGGGGCAAGCTCTACCTGGACGCGGCGCAGTCCTTCAGCAGCGCCTGGTACGCCTTCCGCAACCCGCCGCCGGACCCGGCCGTCCAGACGCTGACCTTCGACGTGCAGCCCGGAATGCTGCCCTACCTCGCGAAGCCCGTCCTGACCGACGTTTGGCTGCGCCTCGACGTCAGCCCGGCCGTGACGTCCGTCAGCTCCGGGGATTTCGTCACGCTGGTCATCGGCGACCAGGCCCACCCGCTCACCCTCACCGCCGGAGTCGCGCCGCTGAAGGGGCTGCACCTGGGCGCGGCCGACTTCTTCCAGCCCTGGTCGGTGCGGTTCACCCTGGCGAACGCGCCAGACCCGCACCTGGTGCGGGACGGCACGCTCGACCCGGCCGCCCTGCTCGACGTTGAGCTGATCCTCAGCTACCAAGCCGACGTGCTGGGTGCCTGATGCCCGCGGCGCGCAAGAAACTGAACATCGCCGCCCCGGCCCCCAGGCAAGGCAGCGGGTCGATCAGGGGCATGACGGAGACGGCAGGCGCGGACGAGTTCACCGGCGCGTTCTCGCTTGGCCTCACGCTTGACCTGCCGCAGGCCCGCGACAGCAGCCCGGCGATCGAGCTGAGCTACCACTCCGGCGCGGGCAACGGACCGTTCGGCATCGGGTTCATGGTGGAGACCGGCTCGGTGGCCCGCTCCACCACCCGCCGCGCGCCGTCCTACACCCGCGACGATGTGTTCAGCCATTCCGGCTTCGGCGAACTGGTCTACGTGCCCGGCGCCGATCAGCGGCTTGAGCGCGGCGGGCAGGCCTACACCGTGCGCAGCTACCAGCCCCGGGAGGAAGGGGACTTCCCTGGCATTCAGTGGTGGACCTCGGCGGCCGGCTCCTACTGGACGGTGACGGACCGCGACAACGTGACCTCGGTCTTCGGCACGGACGAGACCAGCCGGGTCGCCGATCCCGCTGACCCGGCGCGCGTCTTCGAATGGCTGCTCGTCGAAACCTTCGACGCCCGGGGCAACCACGTGCTGTACGAGTACCTGCCGGAGGACGGCGCCGGGCTGCCGCCCGCTGCCAGCCGGTCGGCCCGCTACCCGGGCCGGATCAGCTGGGGCAACATGAGCCCCTATGCGGGCTCGCTGGTGCTGACGGCGTCGGCGGCGGAACGCGCCGCCTTCGGCTGGCACTTCCAGGCGCTCTTCGACTACGCGCCAGAACCCGGCCAGGTGTGGCCGGTGCGCGCCGACCCGTTCACCAGCTACCACGCCGGCTTCGCGGTCGGCACCTACCGGCTGTGCCAGTCAATCCGGACGCTGCACCACTTCCCCGCCGAGCTCGGCCCCGACCCGGTGCCGACCGCCCGCCTGCGGCTCCGCTACGAGCAGAGCCCTTACGGCGCACTGCTGACCCAGGTTGAGCAGGTCGGCTACCGCACCGGCACCGACGGGCGCCAGCAGCGCCGGGCGCTCGCGCCCACCGAGCTGAGCTGGAGCGGCTTCGACGAGCGGGACGCGGAGTGGATCGAGCTTGACTTCGGGGCCGGCGCGCGGCCGGACCTCGCGCCCGACGACGACCTGCGCTGGGTTGACCTGGACGGTACCGGCGTCCCCGGCCTGCTGCACGCGGGGGCCGACGGCATCCGCTTCTGGGCGCCGCAGCGCGTCAACCCAGTCGCCGGTGGCATCCGCTACGCCGGGCCCCGGCTGATCCAGTCGGCGCCCGTCGGCGCCGCCGCCCTGACGCTGGCCGACGCACTCGGCACGGGCCGCCTGCAGTGGCTGGACACCGCGCCGGGCTCAGCCGGGTACGCCGAACTCCACCCGGACGGTTCCGCCGGCCCGCTGCATCCGTTCGACGGTTTTCCCACCGACTACGGAAACCCTGCGCTGGCACAAGTCAGCGTAACCGGCACGGGGCTGCCCGACCTGGTGCTCATCAGCGACACCGGCGTGCAGTGGCACGCCAGCCTCGGCGCCGCCGGCTACGGGCCGCGGCAGCGGGTTCCCGGCGACGGCCTGCCGCCGGCGGCCGAGGAGCAGCCGGGTGAAGCACGCCGGTTCGCCGACGTCCTCGGCGCCGGCGCGCCTCAGTGGGTCCGGGTCCGCAACGGCTCGGTCACCTGCTGGCCGAGCCTCGGCTACGGCCGGTTCGGCGCGCCGGTGGAACTCGGGGACGCGCCCTACCTTGAGCCGGCCTTCGACCCTGGACGGCTCTACCTCCTCGACCTCGACGGCAGCGGGGCCTGCGACCTCGGGTACCGTTACCCGCACGCCATCCGGATCTGGCGCAACCAGAGCGGGAACGGCTTCGCGGCGCCGTTCGACGTCCCGCTCCCGCCGGGCACTGACGCCGCGGCCCGGGTGGACTTCGCCGACCTGCTCGGCACCGGGACCAGCTGCCTCGTCGTGACCCAGCCCTCCCCGGTCGTGCGGCACTGGGCCTACGTCTTCGGCCAGGGCGAGAAGCCTTACCTGCTCACCGGCATCGACAGCGGAACCGGGGAACGGACCAGCGTCACCTACACCACCTCGGCGCGCCAGCAGCTCTGCGACCCGTCGCCGGGCGGGCTGCCCCGGGCGCCGTTCCCGGTGCACGTCGTCGCCCGCGTGCAGCGCGATGACCTGCTCAGCGCCGCGAGCAGCGTGCAGACCTTCCGCTACCGGCACGGCCATTACGACCCGGCCGAGGCCACGTTCACGGGGTTCGGCTACGTCGAGCGGCAGGACGCCGAGCCGCCCGCCAGCAACGATGGGACGCCGCCGCTGCTCGTCCGGACCTGGTACCACACCGGGGCGGCCCCGGCCGCGGGCTCGCTTGAGTCGCTTTACCGCGCGGAGTACTTCGGCGGCGATCCACAGCGGTACCCGCTGGCCGCGTCCCTGCTGACGGTGCCCGAGGAAAGCGCGGAAGCCACCCGCCAAGCGCTGGTCAGCCTGGTCGGCCGGCCGCTGCACACGGAGTCCTACGGCCTTGACGGCTCGCCCGTCCAGGAACTGCCCTACCGTGTCGAGGACTTCAGGTACCAGACCAGCCAGCTGCAGCCGGGCGCCGCCGCCGGGCCGGTGCCGTTCCACAGCCGCCTGCTTGAGTCGGTCAGCTACGACTACGAGCGTGATCCGGCCGACCCGCAGGTGCGGCACGTCATGATGCTCACGGTCGACGAGTACGGCAACGTCACCGACGAGTGCGAGCTCAGCTACCCGCGCCGGCTGACGGCGGACGTGCCCGCCCAGGCGGAACTGATCGCCTATCGCGGCCGCCACGCGTACCTGAACGTCACCGTCGGGGAAACCAGGCTGCTCGGCGTGGCGGCGGAAGACCTCGAGGAGCGGCTGGCCGGCCTGCGACTGGGCAAGGGCGGATACCTCACCCCGGAGGCGATGGCCAGCCAGTTCGCCAGCGGCTCGGTCACCGGCACGGTCACCGAATGGGCGCGCTTCCGCTACCAGCCGGGACCGGCCCAGCCGGGCGGCGGCGCGGCGGTCGGACCGCAGGCGCTGCTCACCTCGGTCCGTTACGCCGAGCACGACCGGGCAGCGCTAGAGCAGGCCTACACGGGTGCGCTGGCGCCCGGTGAACTGGCCGCGCTGCTCACTGATGCCGGGCCGGCCGGCTGCGCGCTGACGAGCGACAGTACCGCCAGCGCGATCCCGGGCGCGCCCGACGCCGCGCGGTGGTGGTGGAACCCGGGCGACGAGCTCAGCTACGCCGGGGCAGATGGCTTCTACCGGCAGCAGGCCAGCCGCGATCCGTTCGGCGGCACGGTCACCGCCGCCGACGACTCGTACCATCTGTTCACCGTCACGGTCACCGACCCGCTCGGCAACACGACCGTCGCGGTGCCTGACTACCAGGCGCTGGACTACCGCGAGATCACCGACCCTAACGGCGCGGTGGCCGAGTTCAGCTTCGACCCGCTCGGCATGGTGCAGGCGACAAGCCGCCATGGCAGCGAGGGCGGCACCAGGGTGGGCTTCCCGCCGCTGGCTGACTGGCAGGCGCCGGCCGTGCCGCCGCCGCTGGCGGCGGTGACCGCCGACCCGGGCGGCTACCTCGGGCACGCAGCCACCGCCTTCGCCTACGACCCGCTCGCCTGGACCGGCTCGATCACCGAAGACGCACTGCGGCCGTTCGGCGTGGACACCGGGGCGCTGTGGGCGAACCTCGTCGACCGGGGCTACCTGAGCAGCGGCGGCGCGGTCACCCAGCGGTTCCGCGACGCGTACCAGCACGGAAAGGTCGTCCTGTCCGCGCCGTTCGCGGCGGTGCGCGAGCGAGTCGCGGAACTGCTCGCGGCGGTGCCCAGCGGCGGCCCGGTGGCCGGGGCGCTGCTCAGCGCCGCCAGCTACCCGGCATCCGACGGCGCCGAGATCCACACCAGGCTCGTCTACTACGACGGCGTCCAGCGGGTGCTGCAGGCCAAGCTCAGCACGGGCACAGCAGAGGAGCCCTGGCTGGCGAGCGGCACCGTGCGCTACGACGCCAAGGGCCAGCTGCGACAGCGGTTCGAGCCCTATTACAGCAAGAGCGCCGGGTACGACCCGGCCGAGGCTGCGGCCAAGCTCGGCGTCAGCTCGGAGCTCCATTACGACGCGCTCGGCCGGCTGGTGCGCACCGACGCACCGCTCGGCACGTTCAGTACCGTCGTCTACGGGCCGGACCGGACGGCCGGCGGCTCGCCGTGGACCGTAGCGGCCTACGACGAAAACGACACCCTGCCCCTGTCGGAGTACTACGCGGCCCTGATGGCCGCGGTAGCTCCCGACCCGGCGGAGAAGCAGGTCGCGGAGCAGGCGGCGCTGTGCGCCGACTCGCCCGTCAGGCACTGCCTGGATCCCGCGGGCCGGGTGGTCCGGACAGTCAGCCAGGACGCCGCCGTGATCACCGCTGAGCAGTTGCGGCAGTTCGGCTACGACGCCGGCCAGTTGCTCCTGGCACTGACCTCGGCCGGCTACCTGGACGACCAGGGGCGGTTCACGGTTGACTTCCGCTCCTACCAGCCTGGCTGGATGGTCACCCTGCCACCGCCCTTCGACACAGCGGCGGCCCAGGTCACCGCGCTGCTGACGAGCCTGCAGCGGCAGGGGACGCCGCGGCCGGCCGACGTGGTACTCGACCCGCTCGGCTTTCCGGCGCGGACCAGCGACGCCCGGCTCGGGCCCGCAGGGCGGCCGAACATCGTCAGCACCTGGTCGCTCGCGGGCGAGGCCGTGCACACGGTGAGCGCGGACGCCGGGCCGCGCTGGGAGCTGCGGAACGCCGCGGGCAACCTTGTCTGGGCGCGCGACGGTCTGGGCACGGTAACCGTGACCAGCTATGACAGGCTGCAGCGCGCCGTCGGCCAGCGCATCGTGCACGCGGACAAGAAGGCATACCAGTGCCTGCTCGCGGTCTACGGGGACAGCGTCGACAGCACGGGAAAGCCGTACTTCACCGATCCGGGCCGGTGGAACCTACGGGGTGAGCTGGTGCTGACCCTGGACGGCGCCGGGCTGAGCCTGTCGCCGTTCCGGACAATCCTCGGCCTGCCCTACCTGGGGCACCGGACGCTTACCGCCGCGCCCACGGCCGACCCGGCCGCCGGACCGGACTGGAGCACGCTGCCCGCCGCACAGCTGGCCGCGCTGACGGGCGCGCTGTCCCGGCTCGACGGCCCCGGTCAGCTGCCCAGCCTGGTCTTGCCCCCGGCGCTGCGCGCGCTCCTCGAGCCGGACGGTTACACCGAGCAGGCCGGGTACGACGCCCTCGGCCGGCAACTGCTCGCGGTCGACCCCGACGGGAACCGCCTCGACTACACGCTGGACCACCGCGGCCTGGTTCGCGCCGCCCGGCTGACCCCGGCCGCCCGGGACACCGCCCCGGAATCCGGCACGGGGGCCAGCCACGACCCGCTGCAGCTCGGCCCGATTGCCTACGACGCGCACGGCCGGCCGGTGTCGCTGACCTCAGCGGGTGCGCTCACGTCCACCTACCGCTACTCGCCGCTCACCTTCGAGCTGACGGGCATCCGCACGGTCACCGCGTCCGGCGACGTGCTGCAGGACCTGTCGTACTACCGCGATCCGGTCGGCAACGTGGGGCTGGCCCGCGACGCGGCCGACGCGCCCTCGGCGCCCGCTCCGGCCGTCCCCGCCAGCTTCCGCTACGACCCGCTGTACCGGCTCATCGAGGCAACCGGCCGCGAGGCAGCGGCCGCCCCGGAAGCAGCGAACCAGGAAGCAGCCGACCCGGCCGGCGGGTTCCGCGCGCCGGTGCCCTACCGCACCGTGTACGGCTACGACGCGGGCGGTAACCTGGTGTCGGTCGACCACCAGGGCGCGACCAGCTGTCGGCGCGCCTTCGCGATCGCCGAGGACTCCAACCGGCTCGCCGCCGACGCCAGTTACGACAGCGACGGCGGCGTGCTCTCCTGCGCCGACGCGAGCGCGATCACCTGGACCGACCAGCGGCAGATCGCATCGCTCCGCACGCCGCCGGCCACCGGCGGCGTGGTAACGCAGGAAATCAACACCTACGCAGCCGGGGGCCAGCGGCTGCGTACCGTCCGGCAGACGCTGCCGTCCGCCGAGGCCACGGATCCAGCCGCCACCGAGGAAGTGCGCACGGTCGGCTTGCTTGAGATCGTCAGGCAGACGGGCCAGGACGGGCGCCGGCGGGAATGGCACGCGACTACCGTCACCGCCGGGCCGCTGCGGCTCGGCCGGTGGATCCGCTGGGTGGCGAACGCTGCCGACCCGCTGCCCGCGCCGGACCCGCGCTATCCACTGCTCGACGCGATCGGCTCGGTCACCGGCGAGGTGGGCGCCGACGGCACGCCGCTCAGCTACCGCGAGTACCTGCCGTTCGGCGGCGAGGCGCTGAGCTGGTCGGCCAGCGCCATCGACGACGACCTGCAGCGGCACCGCTATTCGGGGAAGGAACCAGGTCCGGCTGGCCTGTACTACTACGGCGCCAGGCACTATAGCCCGGCGCTGCTGCGCTGGATGAGCCCGGACCCCGCAGGCACCACGGACTCCCTGAACCTCTACCAGTTCGTGGGCGGCAACCCGGTCACCTTTGCCGATGCAGACGGCAGGGTGCGGGTTGCCCACTGGAACGTTAAGGACAAGAACAACGTGTCCCTGGCCGACCCGACTTTCGTCAACGAGCTGACCAGCATCGTGGGCGAGAGCAGTTACACGAAGAAGGGGACGGTCATCTTCCTGACCGAGGTCATGGAGTCGGTGACCGATCAGTCTTTCGGCGACCTGGTAGCCGCGCTGAAGCGCAAGACCCGCATGCGCTGGCGAGGCAAGATGATCCATGCGGGCAAGTCGCAAGGCGGCAGCCGCGGCGAGCGCATCGCCGTCCTGTTCAGCAACGTCAAGGTACAACGCTATTTCCAGTTGGTGCGGCCCTCGATCACCTCGGCCAATACCGATTACGTCCTCGACATGATGCAACGCCACGAGACCGAGTTCACCTACAAGCACAAGTTCAACTCACGGCACCCGGTCGGCGTGGAGATCCTTGAAAACAGCGGCGGCGACACGAGGCCGCTCCTCGTGGGCGCCTACCACAACCAGGGACCAGGCGCAGGTGCGGGCGAGCGCGCCAGCGAAGTGACAAACGCGGCCATCCACGCCGGAGTGCATTTCCTGACCGGTGACTTCAACACCGAACCGCCCCAGCGGTCAGCGCAGGGCTACCGGCCGACCCGGCACAGCAAGCTGTACGCAGCGGTCACAGAAAAAAAGACGGGTACCAGCCGGGGCGGCTCGTACTATGACCGGTCCGTCGCCACCAACGTCGAATTCGGCAATCGCCTACTGCACTTCACGAACAGGGCCGGCAACAGATTCAAGAAGTCGGACCACCGGGTGAACTTCACCGAGATCACCACCCGCAGCCGACGAGGAGCAGACCCCTACTAACAAGTGGTGCATCTCGAACTGGGGTGATGCCTGAAACGTATCGCCTGGTACGCAACGGGCCTTGGACGCGGAGCTCCTCTTGAACGCATCGTAGAAGTACCGGCAAGGGCACCGCCTAGGTGGCCGTTCAATGCCGGGACACGCCACCATCGAAGGCCTGAAAGCGCCTGAAAGAGGACAGCATCATGCGCGTATTCGTGACTGGGGCGACCGGGTTCATCGGGTCCGCCGTCGTCCAGGAACTGCTGAGCAACGGGCACGAGGTCGTCGGGCTCGCCCGCTCGGACAAGTCAGCCACCGCCCTGACCGCGGCCGGGGCCGAGGTCTTCCGGGGGACGCTGGAAGACACCGACAGGCTCGCGGAAGCCGCTAAGAACGCCGGCGGCGTCATCCACACCGGGTACATCCACGACTTCTCCCCCACCGCCAACCCGGCCGCCGCCGCGGCGGTCGACGGAGCCGCCATCGCCGCCTTCGGCGACGCCCTCGCGGGCACCGGCAAGCCGCTGGTGATCGCTGCCGGGCTGCCGACCGTGCCGGGCGTCAAGGTCACCGAGGACGACGAAATGCCGGAGAACCCCCACTACCCCCGCGTCTCCGAGCGGTCCGCCGTCGCCCTCGTCGACCGGGACGTGCGGGTGTCCGTCGTGCGGCAGCCGCCGTCGGTGCACGGCGCGGGCGACCCGCACTTCGTGACCGCGTTCATCGGCGTCGCCCGGGCCACGGGGCTGTCCGCCTACGTCGGCGACGGCGCGAACGTGTGG
>Ga0070714_100001293_pt1 | contig 18094 bp, 17 predicted proteins | sample LARL83metaG_FD_65450 | JGI IMG/M metagenome (GOLD analysis project Ga0070714, IMG submission 65450) | Corn, switchgrass and miscanthus rhizosphere microbial communities from Kellogg Biological Station, Michigan, USA - LAR L8-3 metaG | ecosystem: Host-associated > Plants > Roots > Rhizosphere ... | reverse complement strand
CGCTCCGCCGGCGATCGTGATGCCGATCTCCAACGCGCGCTGCTCGGCGTAGGTCAGCACGCCGGCGGGCTCGTCTTTCCGCGCCACAAGGCCGATGTGCTCGAGCGTGGCGAGCGCGCATTCGCCGGCATCGCGCAGCGCATCGGCGTTGCGCCAGAAGCAATAGCGGTAACCAAGCGACCACAGAACGCTGCAGCGCAGATTCTCGAAAACGGACAGCCGCGGAAAAATGTTGGTGACCTGGAAGCTTCGCGCCAGGCCGCGCCGGTTGATCGCGAACGGACTCGCGCCGGCGATCTCCTCGCCCTCGAGCCGGATCGAGCCGCGGCTGGGCCCGTAGCGGCCGCTGATCAGGTTGAACAGCGTCGATTTGCCCGCGCCGTTGGGGCCGATGATCGCGTGCCGCTCGCCTCGCGCGATCCCCAGCGAAACGCCGCGGATGATCTCGGTGGCGCCGAAGCGCTTTTCGACGCCGCGAAGCTCGAGCGCATACGCCGCGGCCATCGTCATGTCCGCGCTGCGGCGCGCTCCCAGGCCGAAGCCACCACGGGGACCGCGGCGCGAAAGAGCAGCAGTCCCCCGGCCAGCGCGACGGCGGCGATGATCCACGGCCACGGCGACGCGGCATCGAGCGGCGTCCACAGCAGACGCATGCGCGTACCCAGCTCGGGCTGGGTCGACAGCCGGTAGCCCATCTCGATCGCCAGTATCGCGCCGCCTGCCATCAGCGCCAGCGGCACCAGCGCGATGCAGTACGCCGCCAGCACGCCGGCCAGCGCCCGCGGGTTGGCGACTCGCCGGTGCATGACGATCAGGCCGGCGAGGCCGGACGGCGCGTACCGGATCATCACGATGAAAAACACGCCGAGATAGAGCAGCCACGCCGATGTGTAGTCGGAGAGGCTGCTCTGCAGCCAGGTGATGACGATCGCGCCCAGAATGGGACCGATGAAGTACGCGGCGCCGCCGATATAGGCCATGATCAGCACGGTGCCCGAGCGCTGCGCGCTGACGGCGTCGGCCGAGACGATTTCGTAGTTGATCGCATGCAGGCCGCCGGCGAGCCCTGCGAAGAGGCCCGCCATCGCGAAAGCGATAAAACGCACGCGCTGCGTGTTGTAGCCGACGAATTCCGCGCGCTCGGGATTGTCGCGCACGGCATTGCACATGCGCCCTGCGGGCGTGCGCGTGAACGCGTACATCGCCAGCGCGGCCGCGACGGTCCACAACAGCACCGCGTAGTACACCTGCAGCTGCGACCCCAGCGGAAATCCGAAATCGACCGTCGCGCGCGTGCGGCTGGCGGTGATCCCTTCTTCCCCGCCGAAAATGCCCGGCAGCATGAACGTCGCTGCGTAGACGAGCTCGCCGACGCCGAGCGAGATCAGCGCGAATATCGTCCCCGCCCGCTTGGTCGTGACCGCGCCGAACACTACCCCTGCGAGCAATCCTCCCGCCGCCCCCGCCAAAGGCACCGCCAGCATCGGCAGCGGCAATCCGTGGTTGATCGCGCGCATCAGCCCGATCGCGGCGTAACCGCCGAGGCCGAAGTACACGGCGTGCCCGAACGACAACAGGCCGGTCTGGCCGAACAGCAGGTTGAACGACAGCGCGAACACCGCGGCGATCCCCATCTGGGTCAGCAGCGAGCGGCCGAAATCGGATTGGAATCCGGGCAGATACGGCAGCGCAACGAGCAGGGCGACGGCGGCGAGCACCCGCCAGGCGCAAAGGCCGGGGACAGCGGACCGGGCGCCGCGCTCGCCGGCGGCCGTCGCTCCGCTCATCGTACGGCTCGCACGGTCGAAAGGTCGTTCGCCGATGCGCCCGCAGCGCTGCGCCCCAACGGGACGCCATCCGCGGCCTGACGCCCCGCGCCGCTCATGCGTCGCGGGTGCCGAGCAGGCCCCGCGGCCGCACGATCAGCATCAGCACCAGCAGCAGGTAGGGGACGATAGGCGCGGCGGTGGCGAGCTTGATCGCCAGGAGCTCGTAGACCGGCGAGGCGCGCGAGACGATGACGCCGAGCGCGCGAAACAGATCGAGCAGCGAATAGTCGACCGCGACCGCGAAGGTCTGCAGAATGCCGATCAGCATCGACGCGATCAGCGCGCCGGAGAGCGACCCGAGTCCGCCGACGACGACGACGACGAACACGATCGGGCCGATCGCATGCGCCAGTGTCGGCTGGGTCAGCAGCATGAAGCCGCCGATGACGCCGGCGAGGCCCGCAAGCGCGCTGCCCACAGCGAACACCAGCACGAACACACCCGGCACATCGTGGCCGAGCGCGCTCAGCATCCTGGGATGCGTGAGCGCGGCCTGGATCACCAGGCCGATCCGCGTCTTTTTCAGCGCGAGGTACAGGAACGCGAACATCGCCAGCGAGATCAGCATCATCAATCCCTTGTATGCCGGGAATGTGCTGCCGAAGACGTGGAACAGCGGAAAGTCGATGACCGCCGGCACGGCGTTGGCCACGGCGTTGCGGCCCCAGACCATCGTCACCAGTTCCTCGATCAGGTAGGCGAGCCCGAACGTGAACAGAATCTCCGCGACGTGGCCGCGCGCGTGCACGCGCGAAAGCCCGTAACGCTCGATCGCCGCACCGACGACGCCGCACAGCAGCGGCGCCGCGACCAGAGCCGGCCAGAACCCGACCCAGCGCCCAAGCTGGAACGATAGATACGCGCCCAGCATGAACAGGCTGGCGTGGGCAAAGTTGAGCACGCCCATCATGCTGAAGATCAACGTGAGACCCGACGAGAGCATGAACAGCAGCAGTCCGTAGACGACGCCGTTCAGCAGCGAGACGGTGACGAGCTCGAGCATGCGCTCAAGTCAATCGCGCCGCCGCGGCGGCGCGCGTTGCATCAGCGGATCGGGCGCGCCGGCCCGCTCACTTCGGCCGTTCCATCTTGCAGGTCGTCGGCAGCGCGGTCGCCTTTCCCTCCACCTTGGCGTCGGTCTTCCAGCCGAGTCCCGATCCTTCGCTGTCGTATTTGACGTTTCGGGCCAGGGTCGAGACGAACAGCGGCTGCAGCAGCTGGTGATTGTCGGCGCGCATTTCGACCTCGCCGAGCGAAGTCGACATTTTCATGCCTTCCATCGCGCGCGCCACCTTGATCGGATCGTTGGACTGCGCTTTTTTTGCCGCCGCCGCGAACATGTCCCACATCGTCTTGGCGCGCCAGTACGCGTACTCGTTTTCCTTGCCCGGATAGCGTTTGCTGAACGCGGCGACCGTCGCATCGAGCTCGGGCGCGGCGTTGCGGTGCCATTCCGACACCTGTTTCAGCGCGTCGACGCCCGCTTCGCCGATCGCGGTGACCGCGCCCGGGCTGCCGCCGTAATAGGTTTCCCAGTTGACCTTGAGTCCCGCGTCCTTCCCGGCCTTGATCAGAAGCACCATGTCGTTGCTCCAGTTGCCGGTGATCACGGTGTCGGCGCCGGCTGCCTTGATTTTGGCGACGTACGGCGAAAAATCGTTGACCTTCTGCAGCGGATGCAGCTCGTCGCCGACGATCTTGATGTCGGGCCGCGACTCGGCGAGCATCTTGTTGGCCGCCGCCGCCACCGCCTTGCCGAACGAGTAATCCTGGTTGATCAGGTAGACGCGCTGAACCTTCTTGTCGCGCGCGATCACGTCGGTCAGCGCGGCCATTTTCATGTCGGCGTCGGCGTCGAAGCGGAAATGCCAGAAGTTGCACTTCTCGTTGGTCAGCGCGGGGTCGACCGCCGCGTAGTTCAAATACAGCACTTCCTTGCCCGGATTGCGCTCGTTGTGCTTCTGCACCGCGTCGGTGATCGCCAGTGCGACCGAGCTGCCGTTGCCCTGGACGACATAGCGGGCGCCCTCGTCGAGCGCGCGCTTGAGCTGGATCAGCGATTCCTGCGGATTGACCTTGTTGTCATACGACAGGAGCTCGAGCTTCTCGCCGTTGACGCCGCCTGCCGCGTTGATCGCGTCGATGTAGAACTGATGCGTTTTCTGCGCCAGAATGCCGGTGGCCGCGCCACCCCCCGATAGCGGATCGATGAAGGCGATCTTCACGTCCGCCGCCGCGGGCCCGGCAAGGCAGGCGATCGTGAAGCCCAGCGCAAGGATGCGGCGCGTGCAAGCGTTCATGGTTCCTCCAGCGTTTATGCGGTTCATGCTGCGTTGATGGATAGCGGGCGCTTCGGACGGATGCTAACGGTCCGGGTTGCGCCTTACAAGCCGCCAGAAATCCGCGGCGATGCTGCAGCGCAGCACGCCGACCGTGGATGAAGGAGAGTATCGATGCTCGGTCTGATGATGCGCTGGCCGCTGACGATTTCGTCGTTGATCCGGCATGCCGATCAGTGTCATGGCGACACCGAGATCGTTTCGCGGACGATCGAAGGACCGATTCATCGTTACACCTATCGCGACGCCCACACCCGCGCACGGCGGCTGGCCAACGCACTGGGTCGGCTGGGCGTCGTCCCCGGCGAGCGCGTCGCGACGCTGGCGTGGAACGGCTATCGCCACTTCGAACTCTATTACGCCGTGTCGGGGGTCGGCGCGATCATCCACACGATCAACCCGCGGCTGTTTCACGACCAGCTTGCGCACATCGTCAACCACGCCGGAGACCGCCTGGTCTTTTTCGACCTTACGTTCCTGCCGCTGGTCGAGAAGCTCGCGCCGGTCTGTCCCAGCGTCACGACCTGGATCGCGCTGACCGATCGCGCGCACATGCCGTCCTCGTCGCTGAAGCTCGCCTGCTACGAGGAGCTCGTCGGCGCCGAGCGCGACGACTATCGGTGGCCCGAGCTCGACGAGGAAACGGCGGCGGGATTGTGCTACACGTCGGGCACGACCGGCAATCCGAAAGGCGTGCTGTTCAGTCATCGCTCGACGGTGCTGCACGCGATGGCGGTCTGCCTGCCCGACGCCAAAGGGTATTCCGCGCAGAGCGTCATCCTGCCCATCGTCCCGATGTTCCACGTCAACGCCTGGGGGATTCCCTACTCGGCGCCGCTGGTCGGCGCGAAGCTCGTGTTTCCAGGGGCGGGCCTCGACGGCAAGAGCTTGTACGAATTGTTCGAAAGCGAAGGCGTCAAGTCGTCGGCCGGCGTGCCGACCGTCTGGCTGGGGCTGATCCAGTACATGAAGCAGAACAATCTCAAGTTCTCGACCTTCGAGCAGACGACGATCGGCGGGTCGGCTTGCCCGGCGGCGATGATGCGCACCTTGCGCGACGATTTCGGCGTCAGCGTCGCGCATGGCTGGGGCATGACCGAGATGAGCCCCGTCGGGACGATAGGCAGCCCGAAGGCCAAGCACCTTCGCCTCTCGGCCGATGAGCGTTTTGCGCTGTCGCTGAAACAGGGCCGGCCTCTGTACGGCGTCGAGATGAAGATCGTCGACGCGCAAGGGCGCGAGCTGCCGCGCGACGGCATCGCGACCGGCGACGTGATGGTCAAGGGCCCGTGGGTCATGCGCGACTATTACAGGAACGACCAGTCGAGCCCGCTGTCGGCCGACGGCTGGTTCCCGACCGGCGACGTCGGATCGATCGATCCCGACGGCTATCTGCAGATCACCGATCGCTCGAAGGACGTCATCAAGTCCGGCGGCGAATGGATCAGCTCGATCGAGCTCGAAAATGTGGCGATCGGGCATCCGGGCGTGGTCGAGGCGGCAGTGATCGGCGTGTTTCATCCAAAGTGGAACGAGCGCCCTCTGCTGCTCGTGGTCAAGAAGCCGGGAGCGAGCCTCACCCGCGACGAGATGCTCAAGTTCTACGAGGGCAAGATCGCCAAGTGGTCGACCCCCGACGACGTCGTGTTCGTCGATGAGCTGCCGCATACCGCGACGGGGAAACTGTCGAAAAAGGCGCTGCGCGAGACCTACAAGTCACACCGACTGCCGACAGCCTGAGCGCGGCGCGCCTCGCGCCTTCCCCGCGATCGATGCGAGCTTGGGCGCTGCGGTGAGCTTCGAGGCCGGCAACGCCGGACCCGCCTCGCGGTCGCCGACGGCGTCCGATCATATACAATCCGCCCATGCCCGATGTTCGCAGCCAGGACGCGCCCCGGTACCAACGCCTACCCGCCGGCCGTCAGCTGGCCGCCCTGCTCGTGATCGTCGCCAGCGCCTGGGGCAGTGGCTCGTTCGCGCAGCGCGCTGCGTCTCCCACCGTTGGCCCCGACGGCTTTCTCAGCGTGCCGCAGAAGATCAGCGTCCAGTCGCTGGAAGGCTTGAAAGCGACGGCGGTCGACCCGTCGGCCGATACCGCCTTCGATCTCGATGTCCGGAACAACATGCTGATCGTAAAGCTCTCCAACGCCGAGATCGCGCGGGGATTCCTGTCGGAAAGCGATGGGACGCGCGAAACCTGCTACGGCTTCGATCGTGACGACGGCCGGCTGAAGGAGGCCTACTCGTTGTGCCAGGCCCGTGTCGATCTGGTGCTCACCGCACGGCCGACGGCGAAGGACGGCTATTTCGCGTCGCTGAAAGCCGGGGCGCTCTATTTCAAGTTCACGCTCCTAGACCGCAATCACGGCGCCAGCGAATTGGTCTATTCGGCGGCCCTGCTGAGGCCCCGAAAATAGGATCTGGGAGCGCTGGTCGGGTCGCGCTGTGAAGATTCTTCTGCGCCGGATTGCGCTGGTTGCGATTGTGGCGGTCGCATGTCCCCTGCTTGGCTGCGCGACGATCGAATACCCCGTCCCCGCGTACAACCGCTATTCGGCCGAGGACATCATCGCCATGGCGCGCGCAGGCGAGTCGAGCAAGCAGATCATCGCGAAGCTGGAGGCGTCGAACGGGTTCTATCCGCTGCGAGCCAGCGACCTGGTTCGACTTCATGAACAGGGCGTTCCGCTCGACGTGCTGGACTACCTGCAGGACACCTACATTCGCGGCGTGCGGCGCGAGGAGCGCTTCCACTTGCCGCAGAGGATACCCGGGCCGGTCTGAGGATGCGGGGCGCAGGCGATCGCTGCGCCTGCCCGCAGCAGATCAGCCGGACGGTACGGCCGTCGGTGGGTGTTGGCCGCCCCGGATGATTATCTCCTTCTGCGCGAACGAGCCTGCCGCGGCTTTTTCGTGGCAGCTAGCGCAGTCAAGCATGGCCTTGCGGGCTTGCGGCGTGAAGTCGCGAACGTTATTGAGTCCGGGCGCCAGTCCCATCTTGTACACGACGCTGGAGTGATAATGCTTGAACATCCGCAGGCTGGTAATGCGGAGCGGCGTAGTCTCGTCCGACATCCGATGGAAAAATTGCTTCGGTCCGGTGAAGTCGCTCCGATCGCCCGCATTGGCGGCCAGATATTCACGGATGTGGCGCAAGGTCTCCGGGTCGAGCGACAACGTCTCGCCGAAATGCTCATCGGGTTTCTTGAGCAGCGCCTCCCACGATCGTGCGGGCAACAGGCCGGGCAAATACGCAAAGTGACAAGAGCCGCATTCGCTCTGATACTTCGCGTCCGTAGCGGGTGCGAAGCCGCCGTTCGGGTAAGACGCCGGATCGTAGTAGCCATGAGCTGCCTCGACCGACCCCGTGATCAGCATTAGCAGCACCGCTCCGACGGCGCACTTCGTTTGCATTGACATCCGCTCCCCGCTAAAACGATAAGGAAATTTCTCGTGCCGCTCCGTGTCCCGCACGCAGCAGACAAATTGTATCAACTCTCGCGCGAGTCCTGCCGGGGCTCATCTCTTGCCGCAAATCCGTCGGTTGCTTATCGCCCAACATACGATGCGAGACTTGAACCTATTCCAAGTGGCCGCGAAAAGCTTCGTCGGTGACCGTGAATTTCCGCATCGTGTAGTCGCCGACCTGCGCCCGAAGGTGACAGACGCTGCATTCGGTCAGCGTCTTGGGCCGCGGATTACCGCCCCATACCGGGTCGAGCACCGCGGCATGGATTCCGGCGATATAGGGGGTAGCGGTGATGCGCAACGGCGCTTCGCTCGCGTTCAAGGAGTGCATGATGGCGAATGAGTGCTCGTTCTGCGCCTTGTCGGCCGCGTTCGCGACCAGGTAGTCGTGGATGCGCCGCTGCGTCGCGGCGTCGAGCTGCGCCGAATCGCCGAAGTGATCCTGCAACGAACCCATGACCCTGTTCCAGGATCGCGCCGGCAGGAATTCGGGTGGATACGCCATGTGGCAGCTGCCGCATTCCTTCTGATAGCCGGCGTTGGCGATCGGCGGGAAAATCTTCGTCGCCGCGAGACTTTGCGTGACCCACGTCGTCTGACTGACGGCCGACAGGGCGAGCAGTATCGCCACCAGCCTGGTTTTGCGATTCATATCGATCTACCTCCTCGTTTCAGCGAGCTCGAATCATCAGCAGGACATCCCCCTTTTCCTGCGGGGTGCATTCGCGTCCCAGCGTCCATTTGCAGTTGCGCAGCAGCCACTTTTCGATATCGGCCCGGTTCGACAGTCGCTTGGGGTTGACCGAGGGAGCCAGGGGCTCGATGGCCTTGCCGGTCGTCGCGTGCTTGCCGGAGCGTCGCAGGTCGTCGCCATGGCACAGGCTGCAGCGCCTCGCCTCGCCCGATTTGGGATCGGTCACCGCGTGGTCCCACAAGCGTTCTCCCGCCTGGGCGGAAAAGTTGCCCGCCCCTTGGGCGGCGAAATCCTTCAGCAGATCGTCCACCGGGTCCGCGGCCGCATTCGATGCCACGGCGCTTGCCAGCAACAGCGACAACGCGACTCGACCCAGGAAGCTCGTCCGCCTCATGCGCCCTCTTTCCGGATGTTGCCCGACGTATTGCCGATGTGAATCGCACCGGGCTCGAACGTTCCGAGATCGGCGTCCAGATGGCAGCCGCCGCAATCGACTTTCTTGACGCGTTGCCAATCGGCCTCGGTGACGTCGGCATGACGTCGCTTCCAGTAGGCGATCTCGGTGATGCGCAGCGGCGTGCTGTCTGCGGGTGTGCGCGAAGCGATCTTCCACGCCGTCGGCGTCTCGGCGCGCTCGGCAGAGTGCGCGCCGGCGTAGGAAGACAATGACGCGGCGATTGCGGGATCGAGCGCGAGATCCTCTCCGAAGTGATCCTCTTGTGCGAGCATCGCCTGCCACGAGCGAACCGGCAGCAGCGACGGGTGGAAGGCGAGGTGACAGCTTCCGCACTCGTGTTGCCATTGCGCATCCATGGCCAGCGCCGGACCCGTGAAGGGCAGGTAGGGAACATCCCGCGCGGTCTTGAAGTAGCCGCGAAAATACCAGGCGGCGAAACCCACGGACACGACGAGCATCGCTATCGCCGCATTGGCCGCGAGTGATACCGACTGCTCACTTTCCGCCGCGCGCTTGCGGCCGCGGATCATCGCCACCGGAAGGTTCTCGCGCTCCAAAAGACTGCTGGCGACGACGCCGAGAATATGCAGCGTCACGACCACCAGCATCGTCCAGGCGAGGACTGCGTGCACTTCGCGCAGCGCATCGCCCTCGGCGAACGTCAGCAAGCCCCGCAACGGTCCCTGCTGCTTCTCCCCACCAAGCGCAGCGACGCCGCTCAGCACCGACAGCGCTCCGAGCGTCAGCAGTATGAAGATCGCCCAGCTTCCGGCGGGATTGTGTCCCACGAAGCGCGCGTGGCGACGACGAACAAGGTCTCGCAGGTAGCGAAGCGCGGCGAATGGCCCAAAGGCAAAGCTCGCAAAGCGCGCCCACCGCGTTCCGACGAAGCCCCAGATCAGGCGAAACACAATCAGCCCGCCGATCAGATATCCGCAAAAGACGTGGAAATCGAGATAGCGCGCGTCGTCCTGCGTCAGCCATTCGACCAGGAACGCCGCGGCGAGGAGCCAGTGAAATAGGCGCGTGGGCAGGTCCCAGACGACAACCCGTTCACGTTGCATCGCGATGTCCGCTTCGTTCAGGGCAATAAAAAACCCGCTGCCACCCACGGTGGCGCGGGCCCAAGGGGCGATTCGCTCGCCCCACGATCAAGCGTGTTCGATTACAGCTTGCCGAACCGGCGTCGAAAAGACCTTCGGGCGGGCCGTCTCAACAACGAGCCGGCCCGAAGGGAGGAGAGACGCTTTGTGGCGTTAGGAACAACGTCTTAGAAGTTGTACTCGAAGCCTAAGTTCCAGCTGCTCGACTTAACCGATGTCGGCGGCGTGCCCGTCGAGCCGCTTGGATAATATATCGCGTTTTGTTGCGGGAAATTGTACGACAAGTGCACGCTGAAATTCATCGCCGGAGACCACAGCGCCGTCACATTCGACCCATTCGTAGTACCGAAGTCGGTCTTGACGCCGGTGGGGCTCGTGTACTCGTACTTGAAGTCGTGGTACCACGACGCGTAGAAACCGTAGGTGCGCAGGTAGTAATAGCGCAGATACAGGCCGACAAGATCGCGCTTTGCGCTCGCGCCGCTGAGGTAGTTCTGCTTCGTGCCGTTGCCTTCGATCAGGGCGACCCAGCTATGCGGGCCGCGGTCGGCCGCCGTGTGTTCGATGCGCCAGCTGTACGTATTGAACTTGTTGACGATCTCGAGCGGTGCCCCGGCCACCGAGCGACCGCCGAGCGTGTTGCTGAACGACAGCGACGTGTCGACCACACCTGCCGGACAAGTCGTCGGGCAGATGAAGCTGTTCTTCACCGGCGTGAGGATCGACGCGTTGTCGTTGCCATGACTGTACTCGATCGCCAGCCAAAGGTCGTTCTCGGTCTGACGAAGTGCGTTCCAGCCGAACGCGTAGTACTGCTGCCAGCCGTTCGACCAGCTGTTGTTCGTGACGCCGGTATTGGGCGCAAACTGGATCCACCACTGGTCGTCGAGGAACGCATGGAAGCTGACCGTGCTCATTGTCGCTTCCTTGCCGACACCGCCCTGGCCGAGGGAGAAGAAGCGCGGGATGCCGAGCGGGAACAGGAACTCCGACACGACGTCGCCAGGCTCGTTGCCGATCGACATGCCGATGAAGCTGTTTTCGCCGATCGTGCGCGAGGTGGCCAGCCGGAACTCGTCAAAGGCGAAGTAGTTCAGGTTCGTCGGCCCGGTATTACCCACAGACACCGAATTGATCGAGTTGTTGCCGAGGTAGCCGATCTCCGTCCACAAGCCGAGCCAGTCGGTAATCGGGCCGGTAAAGAACATCGACATCCGCGCGGCCGGAGTAGACGTGACGTCGCTCTTGACGCCGTTGACCTTCGACTGCTGCGCCAGCTCCGAGACAAACCGCGCCGAGAAGAAGTCCATCATGTTGAGCGAGAGGTAGTCCCCGCCGTACTGCGGCTCGCCCTCGATCGTCTGGCCATCGCCGCGGATTCTTTCGCGGATCGTCGGCGTGAAATAACCTCGCATCTGGAAGATCCGCGCCGTCCGCGTGAAATTCGGCACGTTGTCCTGGCCGATATGGCAGGTCGTGCAGACCATGCCGGTTTGCCGCGCAAAGGCCGGCACCGCCTGCGACTCGGTCGCCAAGAATGGCAGTGCGCACACGAGTGCGGCTGCCGCGAGCTTGACTCCGTTCTTAAGATACTGCTTCATGAATCTCCTCCGGGAGCGGGTGTGTTGAGAGGCTGAGTGAGTCAGTCGCTATTTCTGCAGGTCGGTCTTTAGGAACTGGACGAGCGCATCGACGTCCGGAACCATCTCGGCGCCGAACCCCGGCATATTCGCGAACGGGCTGTCGTGGTAAAGGCGCTGACGCCCTATGCGTCCCTTGCGGATGATGTTGACGATCACTCCCGCCGGTGCGTTGATGATCAAGGGATTGCCCTTGAGTGCCGGAGCGAGCTTGGGCATGGTGTTCGACGTGCCTTCCCCGTTGCCGCCATGGCAGGCGCCGCAGCGCAACCGGAAAAGGTTGCGAATGTTCTGGTTTTCGCCGACGACCGGCGCGTTCGGATAAATCGGCTGGTCGGCCAGAACGGGCGCGCTAGCTGCCCAAAAGCCCGCAACCATCGGTACTGCAAGCAACGCCAACTTGATCTTCACTTGTGTCCTCCTGTGGGCAATGCGTGCACTGCGTTGTAACGACCTTGTGTTGCAATCCCTCGATTCAGCGTCCCGCGATCGCCGATATTTCCACCAGCGCACCGCGCGGCAGCTTGGAGACTTCCACGACGCTGCGCGCTGGCAACTGTTGGCGGAAGTACGTCTGGTAGGCACGATCCATCGCAACTACGTTGCTGAGGCTGCTGAGATAGATGGTGACCGACACGATGTTGGCCATCGTCAACTGATTCGATTCGAGAATCGCGCGCACGTTGTCCATAGCGCGCTGCGTCTGCACTTCGATCGACGCGTCGCTGTCGAATGCTCCGGTGCGCGGATCCAGCGCGATCTGCCCCGAGATGAACAGCAAGTCGCCGTAACGCGAAGCCTGCGTATAACCGCCGGGTACGCCCCCTTGCGCTGCCGGCGCGCGTGCCGCGGGAGCGGCCTGCGCCACGACGGCTGGGCGTTCGCGGGCGCCCGGGGATTCGCCCCGACTCGCGACCTGCGCCGGCGGCGGGCCGCTGGCGGCGGGAGGTATCGTCTCTGCGCTTTGGGCCGGTGGCGGCGCTACGTCCCGCTTCTTGCCCACTCGACCGGCTTGATTTTCGATCGTCTCGGGCGCATCGCCCGGCTGGTTCTTGTAGAACAGCGGCCGGTCGCCGATTTTCATGTCGGCAAGACTGGAAAGGCCGCCGGCACAACCGGCGAGGAGCGCCAAGACTGCCAGACAAGACATGGACGCACCGGCGCGCCTCATGGTGCAAAACGACGGACGACTCAACTTTCATTCCTCCTGCGGTACCGGTCATCACGTCTCGAATGCGAATAATTTCGCTTGCCAGCGTAATGTCAGTTGTCAGTGACAAAAGTACAGGGACGGCAGCGGGCGCGTCAACGCGTTTCCCCTTTCTCGCGCGTTCGGCCGGCCGACGTGTACACAAAAGACAACACTGTTATTCATATTGCGGTGCAATAAGGTCTCGCGCCAACGGTTGTCGCTGTGCGCGTGGGCTGCTCGTCCGCAGCGCCGGCCGCAGTGCAGCATCCGTTTCGGCCGTCCGGAACAACGGCTGCGAAGCCACTTTTGACCGGCGGAGCACTAAGCGTTGTCTCCAGGCGCAATGCAGCCGAGCACAACCACAGATTGGATCCGCGGCGGGTCGCAAGTTGGTGGCGGACCGGGCCGCGCAAGTGGGCAAGTTCCGGGTTTTGACGCGTATAATTTTTATGCCTGAGGACGAGTTGTGGTTTCGTGTAGCCCTAGTCGAAGGAGAAAGAACATGGATGAGCAAGCGAAGCTGACGCGCCGTTCGATGCTTCGGTGCGCGGCGCTGCTGGCAGGCGGTACGCTGGCCGCCGGTGTGATTCAGATAAAGCCGGCCTACGCGCAGAAGGCAGGCAAGGAAGCGGTGAAGTATCAGGATTCGCCGAAGGACGGCCAGAAATGCGCCGACTGCCTGTACTTCCAGGCACCGGGCAGTTGCGCCGTCGTCGAGGGAGCGATCAGTCCGAACGGCTGGTGCTCGCTCTACAACAAGAAGTCCTGATGCGCCCGCCGGCCGCGTCGCTGCGGCCGGTCGCGAAGGCTTGTCGGCACCGACGCGAGACGCTCGCCGCCGACCCCCTCGCGTCGACGTTTTAGGCCGCCGCGGCGACGACCCCCGGAAACATCTGCGCGAGCACGCGCTCGCCGCTTTCGAGCAAGTAATAGCGCAACGCTTCGGCCGCCGGCGAGAGCAGCTTCGCGCGCACGTGCACGACCTGCCAGCGCCGTACGACCGGCAGTCCGTCGACGTCGAGCACCTTGAGCAACCCCGTCTGGACTTCGAGTCCCGTTGTGTGCAGCGACAGAAATGAGACGCCCATGTTGGCCATCACCGCCTGCTTGATCGTCTCGTTGCTTGCCATCGTCATTATCGATGCCGGCTTGATGCGCGCCTCGGCAAAGTAGCGCTCCATCGCCGCACGGGTGCCGGAGCCGGGCTCGCGCACGATGAACGGCTCGCGGTCGAGCAGCGCCGGTGGAATGTGCGGCAGTGCGGCGAGCGGGTGGACGGGCGCGGCAACGACGCCGAGGGGATGCGCGGCGAATGGCTCGACCCGCAGCTCGACCTCGCGTGGCGACGATCCCATCACCGCCAGATCCAGGTCGCCGCGTGACAACAGGTCCGAAAGCGCCTGGCGGTTGCCCACCTCGAGCTTCAGGTCCAGCCCCGGATGCTCGCGCAGGAATCCGGCGAGCAGGCGCGGCACGAAATATTTCGCGGTCGACAGGACGCCGACGACAAGCCGGCCGGTCTGGACGCCTCTAAGCCGCGCGATCGTGTCTTCGGCATCCTTGAGGTTGGTCAGCAGGCGTCGCGCGTGCACCAGGAAATATTCGCCCGCCGTCGTGAGCGAAATGCGTCGGCCGGCGCGCTCGAACAGCGGCACTTCGAGCGTGGCTTCGAGGCCGGCGACCTGCATCGACACCGCCGGCGGCGACAGATGCAGCTCCTCGGCCGCCCGCGCGAAGCTCATGTGGCGGGCGACCGTCGCAAACACCTGGAGCTCGCGGAACGACAGGCGAAGCATAAGCTTTACCTTAACCAAGTGCTCACTAATTCTTACTTTACCTTAATTCCTGACAGACATACAGTGCTCAAATCCGCAGCGAGCCGGGGCGGATGCGTGGGTTGATCGCTCGCGACCTGCGCGGCGGCGCAACGTCACCAGGCGTGCCGCAAAGGCGAGGCAGGAACGGCAGCGCTGCATCGGCGCGTAGATCAAGCGCGACGTGCGATCCGGCCGGATGTACGAGCTGTGATAATAGGACGGCAACGTGGTCATGCAACTCAACAGCGAATCGTTTTCCACCGGACTGCGCTTCACCGAATGGCGGCGCAGGATCGAGGAAATAGCCGGCATGGACGCCGAGGTCGTCGCGCCCGGCGAGTCGAGCTTCAGATCCAGCGTCAGGCAACGCAACCTCGGTCCGCTGACGATCCTCGAGTTCGACGTCGAGCCTTATCAAGTCCGCCTTGCCCAGAAACTCGGTTCGACCCCTCGCGAGCGCCTCGTTCTTTGGCTCAGCATCGACGGCGCCGGATGGGTCGAGCAAGGTGGCGTGACCAGCAAGCTCGATCCGACGATTATTTGCATGTATGGCGCGAACCGTCCGCGCACCTTCGCCTTTACTACACCTTCACGCGGCATCGCCCTGCTCCTGCCGCTCGACGCGGTTCGTCAAGCGCTCCAGGGTTGGGAGCTCGCGTTGCCGCTCAATGTCGACTGCACCCGCGGCGCAGGCGCGCTGCTCGCCGACATCGTCCGTTCGGTCGCGCGACATGCCGACGACCTGGACGAGGACGCGGGGTCCGGACTGTCCAATGTTCTGATCGGCTTGCTCGCTTCGGTCGTAAGCGCGCTGCCGGATTCGCTGCGCATGATGCCGTCGCGGCTCGAGCTGTTTCACAAGGCACGTATCAGGCGTTTTGTGCGCGAGCATCTGCGCGATCCAGGGCTCGACGTCGATATGGTGAGCCGGGCAGTCGGTTTGTCGACGCGCTACATCCACAAGCTTTTCTCGAGTGAGCCCGAGCCGTTGATGAAATGGGTCTGGGTCGAACGGATCGAAGGCGCGCGCAAGGAGATCGAGGCGACGGCGTCACGGCGCAAGGCGATCAGCCAGATCGGCTTTTCCTGGGGGTTCAGCGGTCCGGCGCATTTCAGTCGATCGTTCCGCAATCGCTACGGCGTTGCGCCCGTCGAGTATCGTTTGCGCGCAGAGTTTCGAGCGAAGGCGTCGTCCGACGCAGACTAGCCTGCGAGCCCGGGAACGGGTGCGTCCATGTACTTGCACCAGTCGGCTCCAGCTGCGCTCCGACCGATGTCGGACGCGCAGCGAAGGCGATCGACGCACGCGCATTGACCCACCAGTGCACTCCCGCGTGCGCGGATCCGCTTCAGCGATAGCGCTCGACCGTGGGCTTTCCGCGGCCAAGTCTGCGCGTCGCATTCATCGCCTCGGTGCCAACACGCTTCGCGCCCGCGAGCTTCGGCGCGGCTCATCGGTTGCCTCGCGGACGCTCGTCACGATTTGCTGACGATAGGCTGACTCGATTGCTGTTTGGGTTTGACGGTCCGAATGCTCGCGGAATATAAATGCCGTGGCAGACACGGCGGACGCAAGATAGCCCACGGATCAACAGAGGTGAACGCCACAATTATCGGTCGCTGCTCGGCGCGAAAGCAGAAGCGAATTCCGACGACGGGTCAGCGTAAACGGAAGGGGGATCAACAGATGAAAAGGGGAATTGCCGAGGAGAAGTAACGATGGTTGAAATAGCCCGCTGCCGCAGGACCAGGTGCCGTCATGCAAGTCGAACGGGTAGAGCGCTAGGCCCGCACGAGGCGATCTTTTTCCTCCGGGGCGGTGGGCGTCATGCTCGCCGCCCATTTTTTTGCGAGGGCGGGCGGGTTGAATCCAAGCGCGTTATCGCAGATGGTGCATATCCTGGCCGAGCATCTCCGGCGTGATCAAGGTGACGCCGCGCTCGGTGACGAAGAAACGCTGGCGGTCCTCGACCGGATCGACGCCGACCTCGAGACCCGCGGGCAGTACGCAATACCGGTCGACGACGCATTTCCTGAGCGTCACGCTGCGATGCACCTCGACGTCGGGCAGGACCACCGAATCCTCGATCGTGCAGTAGCTGTGCACGTGGACATTGGAGAACAACAGCGAGCGCCGGATCGATGATCCGCTGACGATGCAGCCGCCGGACACCAGCGAGTCGAACGCGACGCCGGTCCGGTCCGGACTCTCGAACACGAACTTGGCCGGCGGCAATTGCTCCTGGTAGCTCCAGATCGGCCAGTCTTCGTCATAGAGATTGAGATCGGGCGTGACATGCGTCAGATCCAGGTTCGCCTCCCAGTATGCGTCTATCGTGCCGACGTCGCGCCAGTACGGGCGGCCCTCGACCATGTTGACGCACGAGTCGGGAAACCGATGCGCGAAGACGCGGTAGCCGCGCGCGATTAGGTAGGGAATGACGTTCCGGCCGAAGTCGTGCGCCGAGCGCGGCTCGTCGGCATCGCGGATCAGCTGCTCGTACAGGAACGAAGCGTTGAAGACGTAGATCCCCATGCTGGCCAGGGCGATGTCGGTATGTCCAGGCGCCGGTTTGGGCTGCGCCGGCTTTTCGTCGAAGGCGACGACGCGCGACTCGTCGTCGAGCGCCATCACGCCATACTCGCTCGCGATGTCGATCGGAACTTCGACGCAGCCGATCGACACGTCGGCGGACCGCCCGACATGCTCGGCCAGCATCCGCGCGTAGTCCATCTTGTAGACGTGATCGCCGGCGAGGATGAGCACGTATTCGGGCGCGTGGCGGCGCAGGATATCGAGGTTCTGGTAGACCGCGTCGGCCGTGCCCTTGTACCAGTCCGTCGTGACGCGCTGCTGAGCCGGCAGCAACTCGACAAATTCGCGGAACCGGCCGTCGAGGAAGCTCCATCCGCGCTGCACGTGCCGGATCAGGCTCTGTGCCTTGTACTGGGTGCAGATGCCGATGCGGCGCACGCCCGAATTGACGCAGTTGGAAAGCGAAAAATCGATGATGCGAAATTTGCCGCCGAAGGGGACGGCTGGCTTGGCGCGCCAGTCGGTCAGCGGTCCGAGCCGGCTGCCGCGCCCTCCCGCAAGCACGATCGCGAGCGCGTCGCGCGCAAGTTGCGTCATCAGCAAGCCTTGCGGGTCCCGCTTGGCGGGGCCATAACCGATTTGCGCGGTGTCCTGACCGATGATCATCGCCGACTCGATGTTTCGTCGCTTACGATCTCTTATCGTATCCCGTTTATGCAAGCTGCGGGCTCGTCGTGTCGCGGCTCGCCGATATTGCAAAAAATACAAGCGGCCCGGCGCTGCCGAAGACCGGTTGCTGATCTGCTATATTCGAATGGGCCCGGTACCGGCGTAAGGTCGAACCGGCATTTTCCGTCGGGGTGCGCCCAGCAATCGAACAAGCTCGACGTCGCCTTTGACTCCGCTTCGCATACTCTACGCAACGCCCGAATGCGCGCCGCTGGTCAAGACCGGCGGGCTGGGCGACGTCGCTGGCGCGCTCCCGGCCGCGCTTCGCCGCAACGGACTCGACGTACGCG
>Ga0070714_100001292_pt1 | contig 18124 bp, 16 predicted proteins | sample LARL83metaG_FD_65450 | JGI IMG/M metagenome (GOLD analysis project Ga0070714, IMG submission 65450) | Corn, switchgrass and miscanthus rhizosphere microbial communities from Kellogg Biological Station, Michigan, USA - LAR L8-3 metaG | ecosystem: Host-associated > Plants > Roots > Rhizosphere ... | reverse complement strand
GGTTCATCGGCCACGCGATCCGCTTCACCGTCCACTGCACCAACACCGCACACCTCTGGCCGGCGCGGCATGACGCGGGCACCTGCGGCACCAACGCCAACCTGCCGCCGATGGGCGCGCGCTTCCGCCTCAAGCTGAACTACAGCATCTCTGGCTTCAGCCCGCAGGCGCAGGTGATCCTGCGGGCGATGCAGCACTACGGCATGTTCGTCGCCGACAACGGCAGCGACTGGTACTTCCAGGGCGACGAGAACTCGGGCTGGACTGACTCGCTGCTCAGCGAGCTGAAGAGCGTTCCCGCTGCTCAGTTTGAAGCCGTCGACGAGTCGTCGCTGATCGTCGACCCGAACTCAGGCCAGTCTCGCTGAGGTAGCGGCCGGCCCGCCGCCGGCGATGTACTCGGTGCCGCCGAGCCAGCCGACGATCTCGTCCGCCGGCATCGCCTGCGCGATCTCGTAGCCCTGGATCTCGTCGCAGCCGAGCGCCTCCAGCATCGATGCGATGGTGCCGCTCTCGACGCCCTCGGCCACCACGCGCATGCCGAGGTTCTTGGCGAGGTCGATGACGCACTTGACGATGGCGGCGTCGCTCGCGTCGCGGGCCATGTCGGCGACGAAGCTGCGGTCGATCTTGACCTCGTCGACCGGGAGCGTCTTGAGGTGGCGCAGGGATGAGTAGCCGGTGCCGAAGTCGTCGATGCTGATCCGCACCCCGAGCGCGCTCAGGCGGCGGACCGTGGCCGCGGTGTGCGCGGCCATGATGGCCGTCTCCGTGACCTCTGCCGTCAGGATGCGCGCCGGCACCCCGTTGCGATCGAGGGCTGCGGCCACGATGTTGGGCAGGTCCGGGTCGTACAGGTTCGCCGCCGAGACGTTCACGGACACGCCGAGGTCGAGCCCGGCATCGCGCCAGGACGCCGCGGCGCGCAGGGATTCCTCCAGCACCTCGCCGAAGAGCGGCCCGATCAGGTCCGACTGCTCCACGAAGGAGATGAAGGACTCGGGATAGAGGATGCCCCGCTGCGGATGCCGCCAGCGGACGAGCGCCTCGGCGCCGACCACGCGCGGCGACCGGAGGTCGACCTTCGGCTGGAAGTGCACCAGCAGCTCGCCGTTGGGCAGCGCGCTGTAGAGGTCGCGCACCAGGCCCAGCCGCTCGAGCATGTTCGAGTCCTGACTCGGCGCGTAGAGCGCGTAGCCGTTAGGATCCGCCTTGGCCGCGTACATCGCGATGTCCGCATGACGCACCAGCGTGTCTGCGTCATGACCGTGGTCTGGGTAGCGCGCGATGCCGACGCTGGCGCTGATCTTCACCGCCGTCTCGCCGAGCGAGAAAGGCTTCGCCAGCGTTTTCAGGATCTTGCGCGCGGCCAGCACCGCGTTGTCGATCTCGATGTCAGCGCCGGAGATGACCGCGAACTCGTCGCCGCCCAGCCGGGCCACGGTGTCCGATTCCCGCAGCGCGTCGCCGAGCCGAGCCGCGACCTGCTTCAGCAGCTGGTCGCCCGCCTGGTGGCCCAGCGAGTCGTTGACCTCCTTGAAACGGTCGAGATCCAGCATCAGGAGGCAGAAGCTGCCGTGGCGCCGGGAGGCCATGGAGACCGCGTGGTGGAGCCGGTCGGAGAAGAGGACGCGGTTGGGAAGGTCGGTGAGAACGTCGTACAGCGCCAGGTGGCGCAGCTGCTCCTCGGCGTGAGCGCGGCCCTGCCGGTCGCGGCGCTGCTCGAGCGCGCGGCGGGCGGCCTGGCCGAGACGTGCCAGGCGGTCCTTCAGCACGTAGTCGGCGGCGCCGCGCTGCATGGCGGTCACGGCCGAGTCCTCGCCGATCGACCCGGAGACGATGATGAAGGGCACCTCCACGCCGCTGGTCGCCACCCGCGTCAGGGCGCTGAGCGCGTCAAAGTCGGGCAGGTTGTAGTCGGCGAGGATCAGGTCGCAGGGCTCCTTCAGCGCCTCGAGGAACTCGGCCTCGGTCTGCACGCGACGCCATTCGGGCGCGAAGCCCGCGCGCTCGAGCTCCAGGATGGCGAGCTCGGCGTCGTCCGGGTTGTCCTCGAGGACGATCACCCGGATGGTGGTGGCGACGCGCCCGAAGGGGTTCTCCGTCACGCCTGGGCCCCGAGCGCCGGCGCATCCATGTTCGCGCCCCGGGCGCCTCTGCGTGGCGCATCCGTCAGCCGCAGCACGAATCGCGCGCCGGTCTCCAGACGGCTCGGCTCCAGCTCCAGGCTTCCGCCATTGCGCTCGGCGAGCTGGCGCGCGATGTAGAGGCCGAGGCCGGTGCCCGCCTGTGGCGGGCGCGCGGGGTCGCTGACGCGGAAGAAGCGCTCGAACACCCTCTCGCGGCTCTCGGCGGGGATCCCGGGGCCGGAGTCCTCAACCTCGATCCGGCCGTCGCGTTTCACGGAAACGCGCACCCAGGGGTTGTCGCCGGAGTAGGTCAGAGCGTTCTCGATCAGGTTGTCGACGATGCGGCCGATCTGCTCGGCGTCACCCCGCGCGGCCACCACCGTGGGGGGCGCGTCGAGCAGGACCGTCGCCTGCAGCAGGCGGGCGCGGGCCTCGGCCCGGCGCAGAGCGTCGCTGGCGAGCTCGACGAGGTCGAGCTCCTGGCGGCCGCCGGCGAACTCGCTCGACTCGAGCCGCGCCGCGGTCAGGAGCGAATCGACCAGGTGGCTGAGCTCGGCGCTCTTCGCCTGCAGGATGTCCACCACCTCGTCCCAACGCTCGCTCGGCGCGCCGAAGCTGCCGTCGTCGAGCAGCGAGAGATAGCCCGTGACGACCGAGAGCGGCGTGCGGAGCTCGTGGGCGGCCATGTTCAAGAACTCCGACTTGGCCTGGCTGGCGGAGGCGGCGGCAGAGAAGAGCTCCGCGTTGCGCATGGCGAGGGCGGCCACGCTGCCGATCAGCTCGAGGGTCTCCAGCTCCTCGCTGGTGAACGCCTGCTCGGTCCGCCCCACCACGACCAGAACGACGGCATCGCCGCTGCGCAGGACCACGGCGGCGGTGTGCCGCAGGTCTTCCAGTTCCACGCCGCGGACGGCGCCCCCCTCTCGCAGCGCCGCGCGCAGGAGCCCGGCCGCCTCGAGCTGGTCGCCGCGCTCGCGATGCAGCCGGTCGTCGGGGTCGTGGATCTCCCGCACCACCAGCTCCTTGCCTTCCCCTGCCTGGAGCATAACTCCGGCCTCGGCCGCCACCGCAGCCTCCAGCCGGCGCAGCACGCGCCCGAGCACGTCCTGGGGATCGAGGGAGCTGCCGAGGTCCGTCGCCAGCTCGACGCCGCTGCGCAGGCGCTCCAGCAGCTGCAGGCGCTGCTCCATCTCAGCACGCCGGCCCTGGTCCTGGCGCCGCTCGATCGCCCGCCGCGCAGCCTGCCCGAGCCGCTTGAGCCGGTCCTTGAGCACGTAGTCGGCGGCGCCGTTCTGCATTGCCGCGACCGCGTCCTCTTCGCCGATCGACCCGGAGACGATGATGAACGGCGCATCGACCTTCAGCTCGGCCACCCGCCGGAGTGCGGAGATGCCGTCGAAGGTCGGGAGGTTGTTGTCGGCCAGGATCAGGTCCCACGCCTGCCCCAGGGCTTCGACGAACTCGGCCTCGGTCTCGACGCGGGTCCAGGCGGGTTCGAGGCCCGCGCGCCTGAGCTCGATCACCGCGAGCTCCGCGTCATCGGGGTTGTCCTCCAGCATGAGGATCCGAACCTGGTCGCCCATCCGCCCCCTACAGCGCCGGCGGGGTGTTGATCAGCAGCCAGTACATGCCGATGGTCCGCATCGCCTCGCCGAACTGGGTGAAGTCGACGGGCTTGACGATGTAGCTGTTGGTGCCGTTCTCGTAACCCTTGACGATGTCGCTCTCCTCACGTGACGAGGTGAGAAGCACGACCGGGATGCGGCGGGTCTCCGTGTCTTCCTTGATCCGGCGCAGGACCTCCAGGCCGTCGACGAGCGGCAGCTTGATGTCCAGCAGGATCAGCTTGGGGTGGTGCTTCTGGTTGCGGCCCTCGTAGCGGCCGTTGGCGAAGATCCACTCGAGCGCCTCCTCGCCGTCGCGGACGACGTGGATGCGGTTGCCGATGTTGTAGCGGTTGAGTGCCATCAACGTCAGCTCTTCGTCGTCGGGGTTGTCCTCGACGAGGAGGATCTCGACCGGGTCGTCGATCTCCAAGCCCATCACGAGTTGCCCGCCAGGGTGAAGTAGAAGGTCGCGCCCTTCCCCACCTCGCCCTCAGCCCAGACGCGGCCACCGTGGCGGTGAACGATCCGCTGCACGATGGCCAGGCCGGCGCCCGAGCCCTCGAAGTCGCGCTGGTTGTGCAGGCGTTGGAAGACACCGAAGAGCTTGTCGGCGTACTTCATGTCGAAGCCGGCACCGTTGTCGCGGACGAAATAGATGACCGTGCCGTCCGCCTCGGTCCGCGCCCCGATCTCGACGGCGGGGTCCTCCTTCTTGGCCGAGAACTTCACGGCGTTGCCGATGAGGTTTGTGAAGACCTGCTCCAGGAGCACCGGGTCGGCGGAGCAGAGCGGCAGTTCGCCGATCTCGATGGTGGGAGCATGCCCATTGGCCTGCTCCAGGAAGGAGTCGGCTACCTGGCGGACGATCGGCTGCGGCGAGATGCGGCGCGGCTGCAGCGCCTGGCGGCTCAGGCGGGAGAAGCCGAGCAGCGAGTCGATGAGCCTGCCCATCTGCTGTGCATTGCGGGAGATGGCGTCGAGATAGTGGTGGGTCTGGCTGTCGAGGGCCTGGGCGTCGAGACCCTCGGTCAGCGCGCGCGAGAAGCCGTCGATCGCGCGCAGCGGTTGCCGGAGGTCGTGGGAGACGGTGTACGAGAACGCTTCCAACTCCTTGTTGGTCGCCTGCAGCTCGGCGGTGCGCTCAGCGACACGGCGCTCCAGGCTGGCCTGGTTCTGGCGCAGCTCGGCGATCAGGCTGGCGCGGTCCATGGCAGCAGCCAGCGAGACCGTGTAGAGCTCGACGTGGCCGAACTCGTCGTCACCGAACAGCGGCGTGAAGGGCCCGGAGACGAGGACGACGCTGCCCTCCCCGTCGGCGAGGCTCAGCGGCACGCGGAACGCCGAGCGGCGCCCCGACATCGGCAGGAGACCGCGGCCCATCAGCTCGGACGCGCCGCGGCGAAGCTCCTCCGCCTCGGGCCCTTCGAGGTCCTGGACGGCGAGCAGCCGCTGCGAGTCGGCGATCAGGCCGCCCTCCGCGCCGACCAGCCGGATGACCCAGCCGAGGGCTTTCGTGGCCAGCTCCGTGCGGTCCGGGGTCGCGAGCAGCAGGTCGTGCAGCGACTGGCGCAGCTGCTCCTCCTCCCGCGAGCGCCAGATCTGGCGCAGCGTGGTCGGCGGCGAGAAGCTGAAGTACATCAGCGGCGCGGTCGCGATCACGATCACCTCGGTCGCGATCTGGAGGCCGAGATTGCCGGTCGTCTTGAACCCGGTCGCGCTGAGCACCGCGATGTCGACCGCGAGGACGACGATGATCGTCCCGTAGGCGAGGCTCAGGGAGCGGATCCGGGCGCGCTGCACGGCGGGGCGGCCGCGGGAGTGGATGAACAGCGAGATGGCCGGCTGCACGATGCAGACCGCCCAGACCAGCAGGAACAGGATGATGGCGATCAGGAGCTTCGGGTCGACCTCGGCGGTCGACTTCGGCTGCGCCGGCTGCGGCCCGGCGAGGCCTTCCGCGACCAGCGTGGCCAGCGCCGTGATGACCACGAGACCGGTGGCGCCGAAGAAGATCCAGCGCCGGTACGGGATCAGCTCGTTGCGGAACAGGAGCAGGCCGTAGCCACTGGCCAGGAAGAGCGGGACGGTGAGGAAGCTGGTGGGGTACTGGAGGTTCGGGTAGTGCTGCGTGAGCTGCCCAATCAGAGAAACGGCGCCCAGGCCCCCGAGGGCGAGCGCAAGGGCGGCGCGGCTGCGGCCGCGATGACGTGCCCAGTCGATGATCGACGCCAGGCCCACGAGCCCGAAGGCGATGGCCGAAACCAACTGCAGCGCTGTATACGTGCTGGCCACTTCCCGCTACTCCTCCCGCGTCGATGGAACCGCCGCCTCAACGGCTTTCCGCCATCGAACGCGCCAATTGTTGTTCAGAGTGCGGCCCAGTGGAGCAACGGAGTTTTGGGGCCGAAGGGCAGGCCCCTCTCCGAACATCAACGAATACAGGACAAATGGCCTCTGGCGACTCCGCGCCTGCGGCCGGTCGAACTGGCGGCTTGCCTCGAGCTCCCTGGCTCAGGGATGCTCGGGGGCGATGGCTATCAAGAACCACAAGCTCAAGACCCTCGAGGGGCTGCCCGTCGGCCTCGACGATTTCCGCGGGCGCGCGCTCCTCATCGTGAACGTGGCGTCGCAGTGCGGCCTGACCCCGCAGTACGCCGGACTCCAGAAGCTGTTCGAGACGTACTCCGACCGCGGCTTCTCCGTTCTCGGGTTCCCCTGCAACCAGTTCGCCGGCCAGGAGCCGGGCACCGCCGAGGAGATTCAGACCTTCTGTGAGACGCAGTTCGGCGTCACCTTCCCGATCTTCGAGAAGATCGACGTCAACGGTGAGAACCGCCACCCGCTGTTCGCGGAGCTCACCGCCGAGCCGGACATCGAGGGTTACACCGGCGACGTGCGCTGGAACTTCGAGAAGTGGCTGATCGCGCGCGACGGCGAGATCGCAGCCCGCTTCAGCCCGGTGGTGGTGCCCGAGGACCCGGCCCTGGCGGAGGCGATCGAGAAGGAGCTGGCAAAGGCCGAGGTCACGGCCTAAGCGGGTCGCGACTGCTCCGGTCGGGGTGATCGAGGTCGAGGTCCAGCCGGCTGACTCTGGCTGGCGTGCATCTGTCCGCGTGGACGAGGGCGGCGTGTCGACCTCGCACGTGGTGACTGTGTCTGCGGCCGAGCTCGCCCGCTACGGGGGCGGTGATGCCGCGGCGGTCGTGCGCCGGTCGTTCGAGTTTCTGCTGCAGCGCGAGCCGGCGAGCTCGATACTTCGGCGGTTTGCTCTCAGCGACATCGAGCGGTATTTCCCCGAGTTCCCGAGCGCCATTCGCGGCTGAGGGTTCGGCTGGTGCGGGGCCCCTCCGGCCGGCATTCGCCGGCCACCTCCCCACCGAGTGGGGAGGAGTCTTCGCAGCAATTCCCCATCGAGTGCGGAGGAGTTTGCTGCCTCTAAGCTCGGTTTCATGGCTGACGTCGAGCTGACCCCAACCGAGTTGATCGTCCATATCCGCGGCATCGACGAGCTCCTGGCGCTCAAGGTGCAGCTTCAAGTGCCGCTCGAGCACATAGCCGGCGTCGACGTTCGGCCCGACGAGGCGACCCAGGTCTGGCACGGCCTGCGGATTGGCACCAACCTGCCGGGCGTGATCACGGCCGGCCGATTCCTACAACACGGTGAATGGGCCTTCTGGGACGTGCACGACCCGAACGACGCGATCGCCATCAGGCTGCACGACGAGCACTACGCGAAGTTGGTGATCGGCGTCGAGGATCCCGAGGCGACAACGGAGGCGATCAGAGCCGCCATTCGGTTGTGATCTTCGTCCACGCCTGGAGAGGCCCCTCCGGCCGCCGCTGACGCGTCGGCCACCTCCCCGCCGAGCGGGGAGGAGTCTTACGCCGCCGGTGGGGACTTGGCGCTTCTGAACTTCTCGCCGCTTGGCGCTATCGCCACCAATTGCTCGTTTTCTCTGAGCAGTCTCCAGCCACCCTCATGCACAAGCCGATGGTGGAAGCCGCAGAGGAGAGCGCCGTTGCCGGCGGTCGTCTCGCCGCCATGGCGCCAGTACTCCAGGTGATGGCCGTCGGTCCATTCGGCGGGGCGATCGCAGGCCGGGAAGTGGCAGTGCCGCCTCCGGCCGGCGACTGCGCGCCGCTGCGGGGCGCTGAAGGTTCGGACCTCGCGACCCCCGTTGACGCTCAGCGCGCAGTCGCAGAGCAGCCGCTGCAGCGTCTCCTTCTGAATCGGCCCCAGTCCGACGATCTCAGCCGCGCCGGTCGCGCCGTCGACGACGACGTTCACGTGCGGCACCTGGCGTCCGGTGGTCCCGAACTGCCGGCCATCCAGCGCACGCCTGGCGACATCGACCAACCCGTCCGCCCACCGCTGCGCGGTGCTGCGGATCTCGTCCTTGGCGCGCGGCCCCAGCGCCGCCTCGAGCGCAGTCTTCACGACCACGCCGCCCTCTGAGTCGAGCAGGCCTTCGAGCCGGACTCGGCCGTCGGCCATCGTGTGGACCTTGAGCCGCCGGCTGCGATAAGCCCACTCGGCCTCGCGAGCCATACGCTCAGCGTCGACTTCCATTGCGACGCGCTTGACCTCGACACGAAGCCGGCTCGGATCGAGCTCCTCAGCCTTGGCCAGAATCTCCTCCTGCCGCTCCAGGAGCAAATCCGCGGATTCGGCGAGGACTGCCGCCTGCTGAAACCCGATCTGACCTCGCTCGGCCGCTGCTTCAACCGCCGGCAGCGCATGCAGCTTCTGCGCAACACTCATCACTTCCATCGCCGCCGAGGTGCTCAAGTTGCAGCGCACCTTCAGAAAGGCGACGGTGTTCGGACAGCCGTACTGCTCATACTCGCGATCCGCGTCAAATGCGGCGACACGCCTCGCACGCCGCAGAGCTATCGCGTCAATCTGCGCGCTCTCCTCGATGATCGCGGCGCCTTGGTTCATGCCCCGAATTTTACTCCGCCTACGAACGTTTGTACGAGCCTCTTAACAGCTTGGATTTGGCGCTGAGCGAACCCGACCACGCATCTGAGCGCCCGTTACGCTTGAGCGCGTCCCGGAGCATTGAGGAGTGACTGACGCGGCCGACCCAGCAGCAGAGCGGTATGCCGGCCCGCCGCTAACCCGCACCCAGATCGTCGAGGCGCTCCGGCCGCTGCTTCCGACCATCGATCGGCTTGGCGGCCGGGTGATGATCGTCGGTACGGCCTCCTGTGCGCTTGCCGGTATCGACGTGCCCACTGGCGATGTCGATTTTCTTGCGCTCGATCGCGACGCCGTCGACGAGCTTGCAAGAGCCGCCGAAGATGTCGGTTTCAGCACCCTTTTCGCTCCCGGCTGGTTGGCATGGACGCCCGAGAGTGGGCAGTACTTCGCAAGGAGCGCCGCCGGCGATGTCTGGATCGAGTTCAGCACGGTCGAGATCGACGGCGAACAGCGCGAGATAGCGGGCCGGAGACAGTCCGGGGTCGTCGATGTCGAGGGCGTGGCCATCAAGGCTGAGGCGCTGGAGGCGCGCCTGGCGACCGAGCTCGCGCGCAATCGACCCGATCGCTGGGTACCGATAGCGCGATTCCTGGCTCGCCGCGGCTACGACGAGGCTCTGATGAGCTCAGCCATCGCAGAGTTTGCGGCCTTCCGGCCGATCCTCGAGCTCCTTGCCGCCTCACCCCTCTAACTGATGCCCGACGACGCGAGCCATATGGTCTCACCCGAAGCAGCACACATCAGGGTGGTGCCCCCGGGAGGAATCGAACCTCCGCACGCGGTTTAGGAAACCGCTGCTCTATCCACTGAGCTACGGGGGCGGGCACGTGGGCGAAAAGGTTGGCAAAAACCCCAACCCGTGCTCGGATAAGACCTGCCTGGGCTCATTTTCTCCCGGACCCGCCTGGATTCGAAAGGCTTGGATGAGGAAAAGCCGCGTTGGGGGCGGCTTGGAGGCTGTCGGGGCGTGCTTCGCCCCGGTGGTGAGGGCTTCCGGGCTAGCAGGGCCGCTCTAGGCGGCTAGAGCTTCTCTGGCTCGGTAGCCGAAGCCGTACCGAGACCAGGAGTTCACGACTAGGCCGTAAAAGAGGAGGTCGGCTCGCTGGCGACGCCAGCCCACCGACAGGGCGCGGCCGAAGGGAATCCAGCGGTCGTGCTGGGAGTTGATGGCCTCGCAGTCGTTGCGGGTTCGGTAGATCTCGTCGAAGATCGGCTCGTCCTCCGGCATGACGCGCACGTTCTCGGGCCGGTTGAAGCCCTTCCGGAAGGCGTCCTCCCTCGTCCTGTCCGCGCGGACCCAGACCGTCCCACCACCGAACATCTGAGGGACCTCGTAGAGGATCGCCCAGCGCCAAGTGCCGTCGGTTCTCTGGGTGCGCCGCACTTCGAGCCGGATGAACGGGTAGAAGCGCTCACGTCCGGCAGCGTCGTGCTTGATGCACCCAATCTTGCCGTGCTCGGCATAGAGGTCATGCTTCCGGACGGCACGGTCAGTGCCCTGGATGCTCCGTCGCTCGATGAAGGTCCGCTTCGGCTTCTTTTTGCCGCGACCCGCATTCTTTGCGTCGTCGTAGCGATGCGTCGGCGTCCGACGACCCTTGTTGGGGTCTTCGGCCGCAGTGACCGGCGACACCACCATCCAGCCGAGTTTAGTCATGACCTCCTGGTGGTGGACCCCAAGGGCGGCGCCATCATAGATCACACCCATCACGTCAGGCAGCTGCGGGGCCAGGCGTCCAAGGATTTGGTTCATCTGACCCCACTCCCCACCCTGGCCTGAACGAACCTCGGCGACCGAGAGGATGACGCGGTTGTGAACGCCCCTGCCTCGCATGCTAGGCATCACGAATTTGTTTCCGTGGGCGCTGCCTGCACCAGTCGGTTGCTCGGTGGCGTCACGGTCGAAGCGCCTCGGCTTTAGCTCGCCGGTCTTGCGATCGACGATCCTCTTGTCGTTGGCGTTGTACCGAGACACAGGCGCTATGACCTTGCCGTCCGCTCTGATCATTCGCTCGGGCACCGGGTTGGTGAGCGTGCCGCCGGCGCTCGCAACGCCAAGGCCTTGCTCCAGAGCCTGGGCCACAGCCCGAGCCTCGAACACGTCACGCAGACGCTCGAAGATGGCGTCCTGGGCCAGATACCGGCGCTTGAAGTAGCCCCACTGCCGGCGGTCCATCCATCGCTTGGGCCAGCGACGAGTCTCGTCGTCCGGGAACGCCTCGATGAGGATCTCGGCGCAAAGCCGCGCTTTCTTGCCCTTGAGGTTCTTACAGGCCGGGCTGGCGCCCTTGTAGATGAAGGTCGCGCAGGCCATCACGAGGTACTGCCACTTGGTGTAGCTGAGCGGGCGGCCGCCCTTGACGGGGTCGCGATCCGGGATCAGCTCCGCCAGCGTGTAGAGGTCGGGGTTGGTGAGGACGGCCTCCATGGCCTCGATGTCGTCGCCCCACTGCAGTGGCTCTTGCATCACGCATGGCCACCTGCCTTACTAGCAATCGGGGAGACAGTGCGACCGTCGGCCCGAAGCAGGCCAACAGGAGACGGGCTGGAGGGTTTCGTCGAGAGCCCTCGGGCTCTTGCCTGGCGCACAGCTAGCGACCTAAGGCGATCTTGAAGCTGCTGCCAGCGCAGTTCTGCTGCCTTCTGGAAGCCGCGGTACTGGTCACGGGTCACTGGCTGCTGCGGCCATCGCCGAGCCGGATCGTCGGGGAACGCGTCCTCAAGAGCCGAGTCCAATAACTCGATAACCGAGCTGCTGGAAAGTATCGCGGCCGCGCGCCGCTGGCTTCCGCAGGTCGCTGCCCCGCAACCGAAAGTGAGGTAGACCCAATTCGCCTGCCGCCGGCGACCGGCAGGGATCGCATCGGCAACCTCAAAAAGGTCCGGGTCGGTCACCACGGCCCTCAGCGCGTCCAGCATGCTCATGACGACGCACTGTCCTTGAGCCAATACCAGCCGATCGCCTGTGCTGCGGCGTCCAGGGAATGAAGCCCTAGGAGCTTGGCTACCAAGTCGATGCGACCATGCGAGCGAAAGGCCTTGTTCCCAACCCAGGCCCGCACGGCAAACGTCCGGAGGAGTGGGTCGCCAGTCAGCCCAGCCCGCCCAAAGATTCGCGGGATGACATGCCTGGTTCTCGGATGACCCGGTGCAAAGATCAATTCAGCGGGGTCAGGCATAGCCTTCTGGACGTAGCTCGTGAGTATCTGAGTCTGCCAGTCATTGAGCAAGACATCGCGGCCCTCGATCAAGAGCGTGCCCGGGAGATGCACGAGTCCAGCCTGCAGGTCTAAATCGCTCCAGGTGAGCGCGTCGAGTTCGGAGTGGGTGCCACCAGTCTCGGCCATAGCCCACGCAATCGACCAAGGTGCATGTCGGCCGGCAGTTAGGGAGACCGCCCGACACAGGTCGACTTCGTCATCAGTAAGTGGTCTGAAAATCGCCCTCTCGCGAGCCGGTACGTCCAGATCGAGCGACGGGTCTTCGCAGTTGACATTCAGCTGTCGCAATATCCAGAAGTAGGCGCGAAGAGTCCAGCGGCGGTGTTGCATGGTCGGCGAAGTTGGAGGCTTACCAGTCCTGGGCGTCGGCGCCTCGAACCACTCCATGGCGAGTTGCCTGGTGAATCTTGCGACGACAGTGATGCCGCGGGCTTCCGAGTAAGAGACGATCCGACCCCAGCCTTCACGCATCTTCCGCTCCGAGTGCTCGGTCCAGTCGAGGTACGGCAGGGCCTGAATGCACAGGTCCTCACCCTGAGCCAGCGTAAGAATCGCCGGGTCACGAGTAGGGGGCGTGACGAAGCGCCGAAGCTGCTCGGCTTTCTCGCTCGAAATCCGCAAGGGAGCTTTATGTATTGCCATCGTGCTAACTCGTTGGGTGTGATTTCGGCTGTGGCGGACTCGGCGGGTTTCCTCCACCGTACGACGCTTTTTGGAAAATGCAAATGGCGGGTCTTGCAACTCCCGAATCCCTCCTTTGTCCGTTTTCTTTCGGCCGCTGCCACCTGATAGCGGCGTTGTCATCTCCGTGGTGGACGACGCCTCCCTGGCGGGCAATTGGGAGCGCGTCGTCCGTATTCAGGATCTCGCGGACTTGATCTGAGATCCAGCACGGACTGTCCGTTTGGAGTACACCTGCGAGTTGCATTGGCTGGAAATCGGCGTACAGGCGGCTACCTCGTCCTGAACCCCACCCAGGCGAAGCTGCGCCTGCCGCAGCTGTCCTTGGAGTTGAGGGATCGGAAGCTGGCGATGGTACTGGTGATGAGGGAAGGCAAGTTCGTGGCCGCCCTCATCCCTCCGCCAGAGTCGGACGACGAACGGGTGGTCGAGGTATTCGTAAGGCGCTACGTCCGGAACCTGGACGTCGAGCCGCTGAGCTTAAGCGTGCATACGCCGCTCACCGAGGCGAGGAACAAATTCCCACATCTCATCAAGACGTTGGAGCAGGGCCGCTACGGCGTGGTCTTCATTTACCGCCGGTATACGAAGTGGAACCGGGAAGTCAGGGCAGCGATGGTGCCGGCGACATCCGTCCGTGAGGGATTGATTCAGGATCGCCCGAAAGGTCTGATGGAAGAGCTGTTGCACTGAACGGGGTGTCAGACTGTCGGCGTTCGGGAAGTTCCCCGCGTCAAACGAAGGTGATTAATCGCCCCGGTACCCGCCATTTCGGATGACCTTCACTGTCTGCGCCTCGTCCGGACTAGTTTGCTCTAATGTCGCCATCATGGAACTGGATGACGATCTCTCGAATCCTGACTTCGATCTAGACGCTGCAGCCAATTGGTGGAAGGATCTTCTAGCGAGGGATGCCGGGCAGATCAGTTCCGAGGGCTCAAACGCCGGCAACGAGATCGCGCATACTGGCTGCATAGTCAATGACTACTGTCCGGCATGTGAACTGGAGCAGCAAGAGCACACAAGCAACGATATCGGCCTCTGAACCACCACACGACAGGAGTTGATCGGGACTGGCCGCAAGGAGCTGTCGACGGCGACGCTGAGCTAAGTACTCACTGTGCTACGCGGCAGCAGCGAAGTTGCGCCTTACAGAAGCCCTACGACCTCGCGCTCCTCCGCCGTAGGCTCGTCCCACGGTTCCCGATAGCCCTAGGGAAGAGGCTGACCGAGTAATGCGCCGGGCCCGATACGCGCCGCTCGTTGACGAAGATGCGCGACATGCTCCAAGGCCATGGACTCAGCCAGCTGCAGGCTCTAGACAGCCTGCGGCAAGCTGACAGTCAAGGCAGCGCGGCGGCGGCGGTCATAGTCGGCCAGAGCCGCGTTGATCTCGTCGCAGAGTCGGTCATCGTGCGCTTGGACGCCACCTCTCACGCACTCGTCAGCCTCGGCGCGAGAGCGATGCAGTAGCCCCTCCAACTCCCTGACCCGCTGGTGCAGACCCTCGTTCTCGGCCTCATGGCGGACAAAGTGCGGCGTCATTGCTCACTCCTAGCCGGCGGGGTGAGATTACCACCATGTGGGCGGAAACCGAACAGGTAGATGGGATAAGGCAGTCGCCGGCCGCTCAGAGCGACGAGACTTTGATAGGCACCGCTGGACGAAGCTCTGAAGACGATACGGTGGAGCCACCATCGCATCGGGCGAAGACTCCGAATGTTGTTCACTGTCTGAGTGTACGAGCGACTTGTGTCATCCGCAAGTTACATTTATGTGTCACTTCACCCGAAAGCTGGCGCAGTCACCAACTTGTCAACGCTGCGTTGACATCCAGAGCTAGATTGACTGCTTAACGTCGGTACTTCTTGAGCATCAGCTGCTACTAGCTGCAAAGTGGTGCGCCGCGCCTGACCCGGCACGCGTCACCCAGCCGCGCGAGCAAACACATTGCGACCTAGCTGAAATGGATGCTCGCTGCGAGTGCCCGCAACTGACTAGATGGGACAATAAACGTGACCGCATCGTAAGACTGCGCCATTCCTGCATCGCCCAGCACCACGTCTCCGGGCAACAGCACTGCCAACTCGGCCATTTCATAAAATGCGCTGCTCTGATCCGAGGAAGGGATGATTTCGCAAGCACTATGACCGGCCACCGGCGTTACGATGATCGAGGGGTTGCCTCCAAATGGCTGCAGGTGATGGTGTGCGGCGTTGCTACAGAACGCTCCCAGCGAGGTCACGGACGCGAGATCGGTCTCGTAATACTGCTTGGACGCATTCGGCGCGGTAGACGTCTCGGACCATCCGGCCGGCAACGTGAACTGCAGGTCGCCTGAGTAAGTACCTCCGGGTTGAATCGCTATGGTCTGGTGATCTCCGGTAGTGAGTTGGGTTCCTGGAGTGAAGCTGATGCAGACGGAGGACCCAGCGGTAGGTACAGGCGCCTGGCCGCACCTCTGGCTCGCCGCTGGAGTCGCTGTTGGCGTAGGCGTCGTCACCAAGGTCGATGATGTCGCCGGACTTCCATGAGATAGAACATGTCCGATGGCGAGTGCACCGACGACGACAACTGCCAGTACGGCACCTGCCACCACCGCCCATGCGTTGCGCCCGAAGGCGTGCGTTGCTGGCGGGGCCCAGGTTGGCACCCGGGGCTCGCCCATTTCTACGCGAACGGCATCGCGAATTGAGCGCATGAACGAGTCATCCCTGTCACTCATCGCTTTCTCCTTCACGATAAGCGGATCTTAGCCGCCCCAACGCGTCGTGCAGTCTCGATTTAGCAGCTGACTCCGTGATGTGCAGGGTACGAGCAACATCGGACACTGGCATGTCCAAGGCGTAGTGCATCGCAAGTAACGCTCGGTCGGAACTCTGTAGCCGGCGGAAGGCGACTCGCAGTTGAAGGACCTCGTCCACTTGCGACTCATCTCGGTCCGGAAGTTGACTCTCGACTAACGGCATCCGCAACACCTGCCACCATCGGCGCCGTCGCATCGACCGGCAGACATTGACCACGATGGCGAAATACCAGCTCTGCACGAGAGCCGGATCACGCAGGCTTTCATACGAACGCCAGGCCTTGGTCGTCGCTTCCTGGACGGCGTCTTCTGCTGCAGCGTTGTCCTGCAACAGAATTCGGGCCAAGCCCAGAGCGCCGCTCATGTGAGGCAGCACTAGCTCCTCAAAGGACCGGGCAGGCCGACCCGTCTCCGTTAGCCGGCCATTCAGGGTTTGCACCTCATGTAGTTAGACGCCGCGAGAGGCCGATTCGTTCCTCGGATCGCTCGATTGGGCCAAGAGTGACATGCGCGGGATGGCCACCGTACCGGAAGCCGCCGAGCGCGTCTCGACGTGGCCGCTCTATCTCGTGTCCCAGAAGCTGCGTTCCGGTGGTCTCTTCCCATGGCTCATTTGGCTGGCCCGCTCACCGTTTTCCAGGACCAGGGCCGGGCTGGCGTGCCAAAGACATTTAACGGGACCGAAACTTTCTCGGCTGACGCGACGTATACAGGGCAGACGGTGGATCCTGACGACGATCGAGTGAGCCGTGCGCGCGGCGGCGACGTCAGCGCGTTTGAAGCCTTGCTGGCTGGCTTGGTCGATCCAGGCTACCGGGTGGCGATGGCGATGTTGCACGACAAGGGACTGGCTGAAGACGCGGTACAGGAAGCCTCGGTCAAGGCGTGGCAGAAATTCAAGCAGTTCAACCCGGAACTGCCGCTCAAGCCATGGTTCTTGGGCATCGTGGCCAATCAATGCCGCACGACTGCCAGGAAACGCTGGATGCGAGAACTGACATTCCGCGTTGAGCGCACCAGAACCTGGGCGCTCGACGATGAAGTGCTGGACCGGCTGGAGGTACTCCGCACGCTCGGTGCGCTACCGCACGATCAGCGAGCCGCCGTGATCCTCCACTACTACCTGGACCTGCCGCTGGAGCAGGTCGCCGCGACGATGGGCTGGACCCTGCCATCGGTCAAGGCCCGACTTCACCGAGCAACCACCAAGTTGCGCTCGGCTTTGCAGGAGGTCGAGGTCCCGGCATGAGTGACGAGCTGCTCCGCGACCGCGTACGCGACGCCCTAGACAGCCTTACAGAGCCGGCCCCGCCCGAGCTGTTGGCAAATTCGCGGGCGGCCGTCCGCCAGAGAGCCGAGGGCTCACGACAGCCTTCGCGATGGCTCACGGCCGTGGGTGCCTTAGTTGCCATCCTCGCGATCGCGACACCCGTCGCAATTCACCTTGTGTCGAGTTCAGGTTCAGCCACCGATCTGGGGTCGGGTCCCTGGAAGACGGAGACGCGTGGCCTGATCAGGTTCAGCTATCCCGCCAGATGGTACGAGAACCACGCTCCAGCGGTGAGCAGCTTCGCCACCGTCGCCGCGTCGATCAGTAACCAGCCGCTCCACAACCCCTGCTCGTCCTCGGGAAACGAGACCTCATGCGCGGCCCCGCTCGATTCCTTGAGTGCAGGGGGAGTCCTAGTGCAGTGGTGGCAGAACGGCTCGCCCGGCTTTGTGTTCGACAAGCTGAGCGGGAGCCCTACAACGGTCGGAGGTCATCGTGCCGTTGTCCAGGCCGGTCCGCCGTCAGGCACGCCTTGCCAATCGGTCGGGGCAGACGAGGCGATGGTCGTGTTCATCGAGAACACCGCGGCGCCAGACAACTACTTCGAGATGACCGCTTGCCTTCGGGGCCCGGGCGTGCCCGACGAGCGGGCGGTGGTTACGCGGATCTTGACCTCGGCCCAATTCCTGGTCACTCCCACTCCATCCCCGAGCCCTTCGCCACTTGTCTCCCCCTCACCGGCGCTGACGACACTGGTTCCAGGGCAAAGGCTTCAGCTCGACGGAGTCCACCTGTTTGGCTCGCAAGGATGGGCCACCGATACCGGGGACCGCTCCGGCGGAGCAGTACTAGTCACCGACGACTCCGGCGCTACGTGGCGAAGCGTCACCCCGTGGCCGGCGAGCACCGATAACAATCTGGACACCGCCTACTTCCCGGACGTGAACACAGCCCTGGTGGCCATCCAGGTCACAGGCTCAGACCAGCAGATGCACGAGGTCATCTGGCGAACCGCCGACCGGGGCCGGAGTTGGCACCAAGCATCGATAGACGCGAGCGTCGTTCGCAACGCCTCGTTCAGCTTCGACACCACTTCTGATGGCTGGTTCCTCGCTTCTGGGGAACCGGCCAGCCAGGATTCCTTCCAGGGCGCGTCCGTGTGGCGCACGCACGATGCCGGACTCTCATGGACAGAGGTCGCAACCGCTCCCGTCTCCCCAACCGCGACGCCAGCGCCCGGATCGATCCCTTCTGCTTGTGGGAAGAGCGGAATCACCGCGCGAGATTCGCAGACTGCCTGGATTACCGGCGGGTGCCTTGGAGCGACCACCTTCGAGCGCACCAACGATGGCGGTCGCACCTGGACAGCTCAGCAGGTGCCTGGCTCCCCCAACTGCAACGGCGGACCCTGTGACCTAAGCCTGCA
>Ga0070714_100001288_pt1 | contig 18148 bp, 31 predicted proteins | sample LARL83metaG_FD_65450 | JGI IMG/M metagenome (GOLD analysis project Ga0070714, IMG submission 65450) | Corn, switchgrass and miscanthus rhizosphere microbial communities from Kellogg Biological Station, Michigan, USA - LAR L8-3 metaG | ecosystem: Host-associated > Plants > Roots > Rhizosphere ... | reverse complement strand
GTCGTCGAGTAGCTCCGGAAACATGGAGTAGTCGCCCTTGAAGCAATCGATAACACCCCCATTTAAATCACCAAGAAAATCCTGCTGATAGTCGTACTCACTCCAGCGCGCGAATACCCGCAGTCCCGCCGCGCGGTACTCCTCGATCTCCTCCCCCGGCACGTCGAAGAGGAAGTAGTTATCGCAATCCAGCAGCGCGACGCGCAATTCCGGCACCAGCCCGTTGGACTTGATGTTGATTGCGTACGTCACGTCGCGGCCGACGGCAATTTGGTCAGCCAATGCTAGCCAGTCGGCCAGATCGAACGGGTACAGATGCTCGCCGGGATGATGCTCCACCGTGGCCTTGGAGGAGTCGTTCAGTCGTACGTCGCACTCCACCCCGTCGTACAACGGCAACCACTCGCGCAGATCTTCGAGAGAATTGCAACGATGTCGCAAGAACTTAACCATGGTTCAGCGCCTTTCTCCACGACACAACTACTTCCTGTCGCGGAACGTTGTTGTACTCCTTCTGTACCACGCGCACCAGTCCGGGGTGCAGGTCCGCCAACTTCTGGGCTTCGCGGTTGCTCAACTCGACGGTACGCTCGTCGCTGCATCCACCCTTAGCCCCGTAAGACCCTGGGCTGACGCAGGTGTGGAAGATGACCGCGTTGTCGTACCCAGCCCGTAGCAGTTGCAGTGTATAGTCGAAATCCTCCCGTACCAGCACTCGATTCTTCGTCTTTACCTTCTTTGCAAATACCGCCGTGTCGTACCCGATCGCGTGCATCATACGCGCCGTGGTGGCAACTTCGCGCTTTTCCACGTGGTTACCATTACGCGAGCACAATCCCGCATGCCCGCGTTCTCGCAGCAACGTATTCAACTCCGCGAAGGCCGATTCCAGCTTCTTCGGCGTGGCGTAGGCGACCGACAGCAACTTCTTACCGGGGTTTGGGAGCCAGTAGCTCTTATCCTCCAGCCACGCGCGGTCAACGACGGGACACCGCGCGAAGAAGTAGCAGTCGTCGTCCAACATGATGACTCGTTCGTAACGTGGCGCGGCCCACCGCATCATCCACGCACGCTTCTCCGCTATATTGCTGATGGGCGCCGACTGCGCTACAACGTCCATGCCCAGTTCGGCGTAGTTGTGCCTTAACGCGGCAACCTCTTCCGAGTGCGCCACTAGGGTCGTCATCCTCTGTAACACCGGGGGTAGTGACCGCAGTGTCGTCTGCTGCCCGGTGCGTCCGCGGGTCGGGATGAGAATTCTAAGACCGTCCAGGTTGTTCTTCATGTGGGTACGCGTGCCTCTTCTAGCCGCAGCACTTGCAGCGGGGTGGGTTGCCCATTGCGGCTGAAACGCCAGACGTTGGACGTCGGCGCGCGCTCGACCGCTTCGTCGCGCAAGCAGGGAGTGCGGTACAGTCCCCGGTGGCCCTCTACATCCACCGTGGCTCGGTAGACCCCTGCGTCCGCATCATACCTATAATCGCGGAAGTTGCTACAGAGCGGCGTCCTCACGCTGGACGCCGATAGTCAAGATTACGATCGAGACACAATTCAACAAGTGCGTCGACGTCGAAGTGTGGTCCGAAGATGCGCCGGCCCTTGTACGTAAACCCTTCCCGCGCCCGGTGCTCCATCGAAGTCAGGTAGCACTTGAACGCGGTCTGTACTAGCTCGCTCTTCGTCATGTGTGTCGAAAGGCGCCACTTGCGCGTGTGTTGGTCCATTCTATCGCCGGTAACGATGTCGCCCTCCACGTAGGTGCCTTGCAGGTGGTAGCTGACTACCGGCGTAGGTTTGAAGTGGCCGTTATCTCTGAGGAATCGCTCCTCCACGACGTGGAACTCGAACTCAGGCACTGCTACGCACGCCAGTATCTCGCGCATCTCTTCTGCATTCATGTGCTTAACCCCTTCCTCAGTCCGGGAATTTGATTTCGCCCGCGTGTGCGGTTTGCCACTCGACCATCGCGTTAGCAAGGTCCAGCGCCTCATCGAGCTTCGGCTCCATTTCCTCCAGGTCTACCGCGTGGAACTGCGCTAACTCGACCCACATGCGAACGAGCAGCGGCGCAAGTGCGTCCTTAGCACGCAGTACGAAGATCGGTTCGTCGTTCGCCGCCTTAGCGAAGCAGCCCGTAGTACTTTCCAACTCTTGCAATTTCGTTCCCATCCTCTACGCCTCCACCGTCGCAAAGTCCGCGCGAGCGGTCGTGATCGCGTAGTCCGCTTCCAGTTTAGCACGCAGTGTCTGGCCGACGATCACAGCGGAAAGCCTATGCTGCGCCGCTATCTCTCTCAGTAGACCTGCCCAGCTATCAACCGCATAAGCGTCGTGCACCCTTTGCAGGTCGTCCAACAGCCACGCCCTATTCTCCCTGAACCCAATCACGACGCGCCACGCTAGGACCTCGAACCCAATCCCATCACACAGCGCTGGGAACGACATCAAAAGTGGCACGACGCTAACTCCTTCCATCCGCGCTAGGTACAGACCATCCGGAATCAGGCAACCGATGGCGCACCGATCGCCGCCCTTACCCCGGTAGGCGCACTTGCCCCGTTGGTCTACTGAACGGCGCCCCTGCATCAGGAGGTGCTGCGCTACCTTGTCAAAAATTTCTTGGTTCGTCATCATTTCATTTCTCCTAGTAAATAGAACTTCCGGTGCGGCACAATTCCAGAGCTTGCTTCTCCGTGAACCCTTCCTTCATCAGTGCGTCGAACTTCGCTCGTGTTACCTGCGCCGATAACTTAGCCGAGCGCAAGACCTCAGGGAGCGCCGCCAGCAACTCCTCGTTCGCTTCTCTCATCTTTTGTAGTAGGATGCTCATTCGCTCTCCTTTCCCTCGCGATGCAGCTCATCAGAACGCTCCCGCCGCCGCGAACATCAACGCGAGTGCCGACAGCGGTATCAGCAATCGGATCACTTCAATTGCTCCGCGATGATGCGGCGCAAATCCGGCGGCGACCAGTCGTCCGGTTTGAGCACCTTACCATCTTCGCGCTTCTTTACCTGTCCGGTAGCCGGGTCGATCTTCGCCACGTTAGAACGCTGTACTTCGTTCCATAGCGGTTGCGGGTCCAGCCCGAGGGAGTACAGCAACCCGATCGCGACCACGACGACGTCCAGCGCGCCGTCCGCGATCTCCGCTAGTTGCTCCGCCGTCGGACGTTGATTACCGAGAGGTAAGTGCAGAGCCGCTTCGCGCGTCTCCGCCGCTTCCTCCAACAAAAGTTGCGTATACAAGATCGCCTGTTTTTCATTGTATTTCGCAACCGTCTGGCCGCACGCCCCCATGAAGCGGCGCTGGTCTTGAAACAAGAACATGCTCATGGCATCTCCTGAAGTTCTAAACAATGTGCACGAAAGCTGTACGCCGGAACCGTATCGAAACGGGTAGTGAAATCCGTAAACAACCCTTTGAACCGCACGCGCGTCCAGGACCGGGCTAGCTCTGGGGTCGCCATGCGCATCGTACAATCTTGTGGCCTGCCCGATAGAAATTGGTCATAAAGAAAATGCACGTTAATGTCCGACGTCGACGCACGTAGGAAGTCGGATTGCATGCCGGGGTAGCGGCGAACCGTGTGATCACCCAACTGTACGCCTGCAATCCAGTTCTGCACCCGCTCCAGCACGACCGAATCGATGCCTACGCTGACCGCACCTATGTCGAGATAGTACGGGTAGGCATCTGTTCTAACTCCGACAACATAGTCCGCTTCACCGGGGGCATAGGGCGGAAGGAAGTCGGATTCGGGAAGCTTCGCTGCCAGCCCGAGCGCTTCGACCCGCGTTGCCGCTGCGATCGCCGGCGTCGCTGCCAGGAACTGCAAGAAACCGCGACGGGAGAGGTTCATGCAAAACCTCCTCGTGCTCTCGACCTTTCTTTGTCCAATTCTTGTTGCAGACGATCGCCATAGGTGATCTTAACCGGCTCGCCACCCGCGTTGAAGTCGATTCGGCACCCCGACGGCAAGCGCAGTTCCACCAGCACTTCACCGCTCGGAAGGGTTACGGTTAGCGTAGGCATCTTTCTCCTCTCACTGTTTAATCAACGACACCGACGCTACCGATGTCTCCGATGCCGCCAGCACGACCGGGAGCCCCTCGACCTCCAGCGTCAGCGCCGGGGCTTCGACGCGGCCGCAATACCCCAGTGGACGGGGTTCGCGGTTCTCGATCTTGAAGTGCCGCGCCCATCGCCACGCCATGCAGTCACTGGCGCGGCAGGTAATGAAGTGGATCTGCCCTTGCTGCATTAGCGGGGCGTAGTAGGGGCAAGTGTGCTTACGTGCTTCGATCTCTGTCGCTAGCGACGACGGCGTCAGGGGCGACGCTGGGGTGGTATTGCGTGGCTCAAATTCACTCATGGTTCATCCTTGTCAGCTCTTCGGTAAGGTTCGCCGTCGCGCGGTCCATACGCTCAATCTCCGCTACTAGTAACGCAGCGGCGCGGATAAGGTCTCGGCGCGGCGACTTCGGCTTCCACCATCGACGCGCGAACGGCCAGAAGACGTCCGCCACGATGCCGGTAGCATTCAGCGCGTAGCAAGCAGCGGCTCTTGCCAGTACGCCGTCGTCGTGCGAGTCGTCGTGCTCGCTAGTCCATCCTTCCTCCAACCGCTGCCGCGCGCGCTCCGCCGCGACTTCTTCGATGGCGCTCATACCTGCTCCTTAACTTCATCCCATTTTAGGTGCCTTAATGGGTTGTAGCCGCGCAACGACTTCAAATCAATGTGTTCGGGCTCAAACAGATGCAGCGCTGCTGCGTACTCGGGGGCGCGAAATCCCGTCAGCGTGCTGGTCTGCACGAAGCGAGGCAGTTGCTCGGGCAGCATGTCGGCATCGTCATCTATGATGATGTAGTCGCCGTGCTTGTTGGATGCCGACCAACACGCGATCTCCTCGCCGCGAACACCTTGCAGACTTGGTGTCTTGTCGATGATGCGTTCCGATACCGCGACCGCGCCGCGAACATGGAATATCTCGCGCAGCCCATGCAAGCCGCGCCCGATCCGCCACGCGGACGACACGACAATCTTTGCATCGGTCTGCTCACATAAGCGAGCGAATAGGCACAACGCAACCTCGTCGAACATCATCGGCGTACCGAACGCCATCATGCTGCCGACGCAGTTGAAAACGCCATCGATGTCTAGGAAGATAACCCTGTCAACGGCAATCATCGCGAAAGTATCCTAAGACAGTACCACCAGGGAAAGTCGCGCAGGCAAACGTGCCACACGGCGAACTCGTAAGCGATGCCAGCGAGCGCTAGCACGGTTACTAGCGCGATCCACGCAAATAGTTTCATGGTGTTAGCGCGGCGAGACAACCGGGAGCGTGCGCCTCTCCATCGCCCCGCAGCCATCGGCCCATACATAGCTTGCAAAATGAACGTGGCTCAGATGTGGTCGAATCCGCTATGGCAATTGCCCGCAACGCATCGCGCAGCGCCGCTACCTCGCGCCGGGAGGCGGCGAGCGCAAGGAAAATCGCCTGTATCTCGCCGGCCGTCGTCGGACATTCAGATGCAGGATGTTTCCCTTCGGCGTATCCGCGCAGTTGTTCGATGGCTTCAGCGTCGCTCACGTCCGCTCCTTTGTCTGTGTGATGGCGGCGTTGACCGCTTCTCGCAGCGAATGCCCCGGCTTCGGCGCGATCCCGTACCAGTCATCGCGCGCTCGCGTCGCTTCGTCGTAAGCGCGCAAGGCATTGAGCAGGATGCGCGAGAGGATGAAGTCGGGCGTGTTGCTCGCATTCTCGCGACAGTGCCGGTTTAGCAGCTTCCGCAACTCATCGCCGAAAACGCCATCCTCATCCGATGGACGCGAGGCGAGGCCGGCAGCAGCTTCGCGCCACGCGACACGGAGTACTTGTTCAATGGCAGAGGTCTGATCACCGAATGATGCGTGCGGGCCAGAAGCGGCTACCGCTAATTCGCGAATCCGCCGCTCTCGCAGTCCATCGGCAGGCGCAGGCGCGGCGCTCTCGACTTTGCGCTCGCCATACGAGCATCGCCGCATGTCGATGCAGAAGCCAGACCGCCAGCACACGTCGCCGGTCGGGCAACCGTCGTGCGGTTTCCATTCCTCCGTCGGCTCTGCGGCAGGCGCAGGCGCGGCGCTCTCGGTGGGTACATCCTCAACATGCCCGCATACTGTGCAGCGACGGCGCGTCGGCCCTTCGCCGAACGAATAGTTCCATCGATGGTCACAGGTCGGCTCTGCGGCAGGCGCAGGCGATGGGGCGGCATTTGCAAACAGCGTCGGGTACGGCTCAGGTGGTGTCCTCGGTTCGGCAGCGCTATCCGGGGCGGCGAGGGCACGGATAGCGGTATCGTGGATGAATTGGAATGAGCGGATTCGTGTGTCATTTGTTGCTGACTCGTCGGCTATCTCACGCAACGTCTTGTGCAAGTCCTGCTCGCGCTCGCGAGAGGCGTTGAGTCCACGGTGCAAGTCTTCATTCGTCACTAGCACCATGTGATTCCCTTGGCCCATCCGCTCGATGGCCGCGCCTTGCCGCTCTATCTCCGCTTCCAGTGCGCGGATACGAGCGGCGTCGGATTCGATGCGCTTTCTGCAGTCAGCGAGCACAATATCGCCATCGGTCATGTCGGCAGGTATCCGCATAAGCGCATGGCCGTCACGAACACGCTGTAGCGCAGCGTCGATCCGCGCTACCAGTTCGTCGTCTATCGGCGCTTCCTGTGGTGGCAGGCCAAGTTCGCGTCGACTGGCGGCGACCGCGCGCTCGTACTTTTCACGTGGCGATATTGCCGGCTCGGCGGCTGGCGCTTCTCGGGATAGATCGGGAGCGGCGCGGACTCCGACTCGCCATATCTCGGTTACGTCGTCTCGGTCGGACCGCTCATACGGAACTCCACCGTAGCAGCGGGCCATAGCGTCGATCATTTCCGGGGTCGGCTCGCGCGGGCACAGCTTCGTTGCTTCGTCTGTCATAGTGGGGGTCCTTTAGAACTTCGCGGTTGGCAGCGCACGCCGAGCCATGTACCGCAGCACGTCGGCGGCGGTCGCGGCGTGCCACTGGTCGGTTTCGCGCACGGCGTACAGTCGTACGCGACCTAGCCCTTCGATCTTCAACTGCGCGCCCTTCAGCACCTTGGCCGCGCCTTGCTTCTGTAACTCCAGGCTGATGGCCTTCTCCGTCGCGCGCTTCTCGCCTCGCGGGTCGTAGAAAGACCGTAACTCCGACGTTGTGAATAACTCCACGTCGGCCGGTACGCCGTAGAGCGCCTGCGCACGCTCCGAGTCGTGGCGCACCATGGCCACGAACCGTCCTACTTCGCTCTTGCCCGTCTCCACCATCATCTCCTTAGCGTGCGTGGGTAGCGCCCGAGCGCGCGGCGCGAAATCTCTAGTGTCGACCCGCAGTAGGTAGTGGAATAGCGCGGCGGGACCGGTGCTCTTCAACCACACCCGATATTCCTCATAGAATTCCTGCGGCAGCAGCGCGTACGGCGCCTCCAGCACCAAAAATCGGCGGTCGGCGTCGTCCAGGAAGAACGCGTCTGGGTGGTTGGACGTGAAGTAGAAGTTGACGCAATTAGGCAGGTCATACTCGCGCTCGTACTTCTCATTCACGCGTACTCGGTCCGAAGTCAGTAGCCCCTTCAGCTCGTCAGCGTGCTGACGACTGTCGGTGCCGGTAATCTCGTCACCGAGTACGAACTGCTTACGCTCCAGCCAGCCGTTGTACGCCCCACCCAACTGACGCGCGCCGATGGATTGTCCGTTGTTGCCGTAAATCGCTAGCATCGTCTCCCCCAGCAGCGTCTTACCGGTGCCCGTTTGCGCGCCCCACATCGCTACCGCTGTGTACAACTTGACGCCGGGGTGCTGCAGCGGGTACGCCAGCCACTGCTCCAGGTACACGCGGACGGTCTCACTCTCTCCGGACGTCAGGTGATCGAACAACTTTACCCACGGCCGTAAGTCGCCCTTAGCGGGGGCGCAACCCCAACCCGTCCACAGGTTGAGTTCCGCGCCCACGTCGGAGTCCACTATCAACCGGTCGTCGCCGGGACGGTACGTCAATCGCTGCACCGTGCGGCGCTGTGGCCACTCCAGCCAGTCCCGGGCGGCGTAGCGGCGCTCCATCGCGACGCGCGTGCCCGCTAACTTAGGCGCCTGATACACCGCGTTGGCCTCCACCGCGTTGATGAACTTGCTAGCGTCGTAGAAGTCGTGGACTCTAGGCTCGTACACGCGGCCGGACGTACGGATGAATAGGAAGCGCTCGTTGAACTCGTGCAGTACCGCTAGCGACGCGAACTCCAGCGCTTCTGCTAGGTGCTTCTCCAGCGCCTTGGTGCCCCGGTCGCGCAGGAAGTCATCCAGCCCCACCTTGTCCGGGCTAGCGGGTAGCCCCGCGTCGAACACGCGCGCCCCCCGCGCGCCTAGCTCCTCCGCTAGCCGGCGCGACGCTTCCGCCACCTGCGGCTTAGTGGCCACGTCGCTGTCGTAACATATGTACAGATTGCGGCCCTTCCAGTTGACCGCGGATAGGTCATCGATCAGGGGCTTACGCGCTTTCGCCGAGCGCCAATTTTCCACGCCGCCTAGACCGATGGTGGGGTAGCCGTGCAGACACGCGCTGAGCGCCTTGAATTCTCCTTCTGTGATGATCAGGGCTACTTCGGGGTCGTTCATCACTTCCAGCCAGTTGACGTTGCGCGTGCGGGGTAGGTAGGCGCGCACGCCAGTGTCTGGTGGTTGCAGGTAACGCTTTGGTTTCGCCAATTGCCCGTTAAGTCCAGTCGCAGTTCCTAATAACCGGAGACGATAGAACGGTGTGGCCTTTCCACCGGGGGTGTGGTAGACGATGCGGACGGCGCCTTGCCGGGGAGCACCGGGATACAACTCAGCGACGGCGTCGGGTGTGAGCAAGGTTAGACCGGCGTGCTTAGCGTCGTGCGGGGTTACTTCGGATTCCGCTAGGCGGGCGGCGAACAACGCCGCGAGAGACGACGTCACGCGCAATCGCGCAATAAGGTGGTGGAAACAGCTGAGACCAGCTGTTGCTTCTTCCTTGGATCCTTGCTCAACTGCGCTAGCGCAGCTTCGATCAGCGTGCTATTCAGCAGGGTGTAGAACCGGGTCTTTGTGGGTAACCTATTAGCGGGACGGCCGGGGCGCCGGCGTGGGCGTAGCGCGTTGTGGCTGTCTAGTAAGTCTTGGGCTTCGACCGCCTTACCACTATTGGCCAGCTTGACCGCGCGTTGTGCGACGGTCTTCGCTTCCTCGGCCCACGCGTGTAGCTTTCTAGCGTGTTGGGAAGCTTCCTTGCTGGCTGGTGCTTGTTCCCGCACCGTAGCCCATATCTGTTGTGCTAACGCTTGCCATCTTTGGTCGTCGACGTTACCCACTATAGACCCTCTTGTTTTGTGGACGCTGTCGTAAAATCAACGAGGATTTTACGCAGGGTCCTAATTTAAATCCAGGGCGAAGCTTAGTCTACGTCAGGGGTGAGACGCTAGTCCGACGTAAAAGGCAAAGTCAGCACTTTAAAAATACGTATGAGAAAACAAAAGTAGTAAAGTCGTTGCTTTACATTTTTAGGTTCTCGTTAGACCGAAAATAACAAAATGAGCTTAATCTCATTGCATGGTGAAACAAAGTAACAACTTTAAAAATCGTATTAAAGTAGAAAAACCGCGTGAACGGGGGTCCAAAAACTCAGATTCGGACTCAGATCTGAGGGAGCTAATTCAGTATTAAAATCATAAATCTAAGAGAGAATTCCCTCAGAACTCAGATCGTAGGTCCGCATTGTTGCATTGGTTGGAAAAGGGTTATTTGTCATAACATGTAAATAATCATGTCATCGCCTATGTGTTTTCATCCATATAATCTGAGCATCTGAGTCTAAACGTAATATTAACCAATTAAATCAAAGCACAACAGAGACTCAGATCGAACTTTTAATCTGAGTTGGATCTGAGCATCTGAGTTTTACTTTGCGAAACAGCCTAAGCGGTCCCATACTTGGCCCCCATGGGAAGAGCCTCCTCTCCCGCCCGGCGCCGGGGATCGTCGGCGGGCAAGGCGAGTAGGTCCAATCCAACGAGTAAGAGCGAGACGCCCTCTCCATGGAACGACGACGCGCCGACATCCCCGAACGCAGCTCGCTACTCCGATATGTCGGAGAGTCTGCGCAAGAAGCTCTTGAGGTACGAGCTTACAGGACGCGGCTTCGATCTCCGGATGAAGGACATCTTCACTCCGGACACGCTCAAGATGCAGATGACCGGCGAACTCTACGCCGCGCTGCAAGGCAAGTTGGAAGAGATCGCCAACTACACGTCGCTGGATTTCATGCGAGTGCTGCTGAAGAGCCCGAATCTCCCCATGTCCACGCGTCTCGAGGTAGCGAAGGAAATGTTGCCGTATGAGCACCCACGCAACCCGACGCCCCCACCTCGAGAGGGTGAATATCGCGCGGCGCTCATCCTACCCGGCGTCGTCTCCGTCGAGGACTGGGAGCGCGAAGCGGCGAAGCACCGGGAACGAATCAAGAAACTTGAAGAGGAGCACTGACAATGGGTTGGTCTGATGCAGCACGGGAAGCGGCGCTAGCTTCCCGTCGAGCGCACATGAAGGCGCACAGCAGTTACGCAACGCTAAGTAAACGCGGGCCAAACTTTACGGAATCGGCGCACCGAAAAGCAATTGCGCGCGCAATTCGCTCTGCTCGTGCAGGCCATTTTAAACCAGGTAAGCACGGCAAGACGCTCCTGCAATTGCACCAATCCGCTGTACGTTCTACCTTTACCCGCAACGTTTCTCCTGCTCGTCTGACGCCACAACAGAGTTATCGACGCTACGCAACTACGACGTTGGGGAAACGTAAGTACGGCCATTTCGTTGGCGCTAAACGAAAGAAGTGATAGTCGACCCCTCATGGATCGCGCACCCCGGCTCGCAGCAGCTATTCCTCTCGTCTCCGGTCTTCGAGACGTTGTACGAGGGTACGCGTGGGCCAGGAAAAGGATTGCCACTCGACGAGCCGGTGATGTGCCCCATGGGCAATCGACGCATTGGGGATTTGAAGGTGCATGACCGAGTATGCTCCCCAGACGGCACTGAGGCCACCGTTATTGGGGTGTTCCCACAAGGCAAACGCGAGACGTACGAGATTGAGTTCGATGATGGTGCAGTTGCTCGGTGCGACGACGTACACATCTGGCCGGTAAATGTTCAGGGCCAGGGAAATAAACGCGGTCTTCCATATACTCTAGCCAGCATGGCTGAAGTATCAAGGCAATTCAGAGCAGGGCATCGGGTGCACATCCCAACGCTACAACGCTTGGAAATGCGACAGCATCCAAGGGTGTCTATGCTTCCAGTCGACCCGTATTTGTTGGGCCTGTTGCTTGGGGATGGGTGCTTCACGCAAGGTCGTGTGTACTATTGTACTGCGGATGACGAGCTTGCGGATTACGTGCTTGCAGCTGGGGCAAGAGAGGGGCCACGAGACGGTAGAAACGGATTGAGGTACTTCGGACTTAATCCGTTGAAGCCGAAGATCAAGTCTCTCAGGTTGAAGAACACGGATAGTGGAACGAAGTTCGTCCCCAATTGCTACAAGATTGCTCCGAGCGACGTCCGCCTTGCTGTTCTGCAAGGGCTACTCGACACCGATGGTACGGTGGACCGTGGTGGCTACGTAAGTTTTTCCTCGAAGTCAAAACAATTGGCAGAAGATGTACAGTGGCTCGCGCGATCGCTCGGAGCTAAGGCGACGTTGACGAGAAAGTACGTGGTCTACATTCAGGCGGCGTCTAAGTTCATCCCTTTCCGACTCAAGCGTAAGGTTGCGCGCGTTCGCGGATACCAACATCCTACGTTGCAGCGGCGCATCACTGCCATCCGTCCGCTCGGTAAACAGGAGACAGTCTGCATCAAAGTGGATCATCCGCTGGGGCTTTTCATCACACGTGACTTCGTAGTGACCCACAATACCGACGCGCTGCTGATGGACTTCGCGCAGCACGTCGGACTCGGTTACGGGGACTACTGGCGCGGCGTGCTCTTCCGTCAGACGTACAAGCAATTGTCGGACGTGATTGCGAAGTCCAAGCGGTGGTACAAGCGACTCTTCCCCGGCGCGGAGTTCAACGCGGGCAGTTATACGTGGCACTTCCCCGGTGGCGAGGAGTTGCTGCTGCGGCACATGAAGGTAGCGTCCGACTACGACAACTACCACGGACACGAATATCCGTGGATAGGTTGGGAAGAGCTAACGAACTGGGCGACGAGCGAGTGTTACGACTTGATGAAGTCGTGCAGCCGGTCGTCGATACCGTACATGCCTCGCAAGTACCGTGCGACGTGCAACCCGTTCGGCGTCGGACACAACTGGGTCAAGGCGACATTCATCGACCCGGCGCCGCGCGGTACGATCATCCGCGTGGGCAAGGAGCCGCCGCGCGTCGCGATCCATGGCAATTTGATGGAGAACAGTACGATGCTGTCAGCAGACCCGGAGTACCGGGAGAAGCTCGCGGCCATCAAGTCGTTGCCGAAGCGCAGGGCGTGGCTCTTCGGAGACTGGAACATAACATCCGGAGGAATGTTCGACGAAGTGTGGGACGCGGACACGCACCTGATCCCGCCATTCGACATTCCGCGCCACTGGAAGATCGATCGTTCATTCGATTGGGGCTCCAGCGCGCCGTTCAGCGTGGGTTGGTGGGCGGAGGCCGACGGCGGTCCGGTGAAGCTCGCGGACGGTACGACGCGTCACTTCCCAGCCGGCACGCTGTTCCGCCTCTCGGAGTGGTACGGTTGGAATGGCGAGCCGAATGTGGGATCGCGCATGTTGGCTAACCGCATCGCTGAGAAGATCGTGGAGAAGGAGAAGTCCATGTCCATCTACGATCGCTGCGACGCGGGGCCAGCAGACTCGTCGATCTGGGATGAGGTCAACGGCAACTGCATCGCGCGCGACATGGCGGAGAAGGGTGTGGATTGGGTTCCGGCTAACAAGGGACCGGGGTCGCGTAAGAATGGGTGGGAGTTGCTGCGAGTGCGCTTGAATAACTGCTTGCCTGACACGGACAAGCCCGAGTTACGCGGCATGATGGAAGACCCCGGCCTCTTCGTCTTCGATCGTTCGCTCGCTAAGCATCCGACGAAGTTCGGTGATAACGAGCAGTTCAAGCGCACGTTTCCGTACTTACCTCGCGATCCGGTCGACATGGATGACGTGGATACGACGTCCGAAGACCATGTCGGCGATGAGACGCGGTACCGCGCGCTGCACTCCGTTCCGTCGGTGACGCAGGTTGACATGTACCACGGGAAGAAGCATTGATGAAGCGCGAGTTAGCATTTGCGCCTAGTGTGCTTAACCGTACGAAGCCGATGGAGACAGCTCAGCTGGTACAGCGCATCGACGTGCTTGAAAGACAAGTCAAAGCATTGATTGCTATCGCCGAAGCGCAGTTGACGTTAAATAAGTCGTTACTCGGTATTGCTGTATTGCAGGCTGCGAAGCCGACCGAAACGACACACTGAAAGGAAATGTAGATGGCAAGCGCAAAGCAGTTGGCAGCACGAGCGAAGTTCGCCGCGATGGCTAAGGCAAAGTCGAAGGCGAAGAAGCCCGCGCCGGCGCCGAAAGGAAAGGGTAAATGAATACTTCCGGACAACGCCCGATGATGCCCAAGCAGGTCAAGGGCGCACCCGCGCCGCACGGCATGGTCGACGCCGCGCAAAATGCGCAGCAAGAGACGGTCAAGCGGCATCTTAAGAATGCGCCGCTCGTGCACGACAGTGGGTCGGTCGGCATCACCGACGCGCACCGGCAAGTGATGCCGTCGCCGGCGGATGGCCAGCCGGAACCTGATGCGGACGACGGCTATTGAGATGCAGCTTACGCCCTTCATGATTTTTCTCATACTTGCTGCGGTAAGCTTCGGTCTCGCCGCGTTTCGAGTCTCATCGCCGCGTGTAGATTTCGTGCCGCTTGGTTATGCGCTCGTGGTTCTTGCGTTCGTCGTAGGGAGATTTTGACAAATGGCGTGGTCCGACGCAGCAAGAGCAGCGGCGTTAGCGGTGCGCCAGGCGCACGCGCAGGGGCGTGCTAACTTTCATTCTGGTGGTACGGTAGCGCACAGCACCAGTTACTACACCAAGGCGTATCGGAAGGGGCTTGCTGGCCAAATCCGGCAAGCGCGGGCATACGCTCGTAAGGGTAACTTGCCGCAACCGGCGCATAGAGATGCTTTGTCCGCTGCTGCGTTTTCCACGCGACATCGTAACTACTACAAGAAGCTCTATTCCCGGAGGGTTCGCTGATGAGCTGGTCCGACGCCGCTCGTGAAGCTTCCGCCGCAGCTAGACGATTGTATGCACGAGGTTCAACTTCGCGTGCTGTGGTGTGAAAGTTGTCAGGGAAATATGGCCTAGAGCATCATGCCGCATTCCAGTTAAAACGTGCTTATGCTTATGGTAAACAAGCGAAGAAATTAAATCCAAGACGATATGCGTACGACTATGCGGCGGAACAACTTAAGGCGATGGCCGTTTTGCGGAGGTTCAAAAAATAATGTCCTGGTCCGATGCAGCACGAGCAGCTTCTGCGGCGACGCGCCGAGCGCACGCGCACGGTCGTGCGCAGCGTTCGCTACGCGCGAAAGCGACGTACAAGCCGTCGACCGCGCACAAGCACGCGATCTCTCGTGCAGGCGAGATCCGGGTTATCAAAGCGCTACGTGCGAGACAACGTGCAGGTACAAGAGGCACGCACCCGGTGGATGTAATGATGAAGCGCGCAGGGAAGATGCACGGCGTCGAAGTCAAGACGCTCGTGGACAACAAGAATAACAAGATCACGATGCATCCCTCATCGCGTGCTCGTAAGACGGCATGGGCGCATTCGCACCACGCGCGACTACATACCGTCGTCGTCGACTCTCGTGCGAAGAACAAGTTGTACTACCACAAGGGAGTAGGATCGTTCCGCATGGGTTCGTTGCAACCAGTAAGCAGTGCGGCGCACTTGCGTCGCTTGATGGGATTGTAGTGAATCCTATAGCATTGATTCTCATTGTCGTGCTGGTCTTGTTGCTGATCGGCGCGACGCCGACGCTGGGTCTGCACTCCTACGGGTACTGGCCGAGCGGCGGTCTTGGTCTCGTATTACTCATCGTGCTTTTGGTGCTACTATTACGGTGAATCATGGCGAAGAAACCAAAGCTCGGAAGTGGTGCGCGCTTCAAGTCGTTGAGCAAGTCGCTCGCGGCGAAGGGTGCATCGAATCCCGGCGCGCTCGCGGCGTACATCGGTCGCAAGAAGTACGGTGCGAAGAAGTTCACGTCGCTGGCTAAGAAGGGTAGGAAGAAGTGAGCGCAGTAGCTAAGCAGCCTACCTATGTAGTGCACTGCGGTCAGTGCGCGCATCGCTTGTACGGTGCTGCCGGTCGAGCGTGGTGTGGTAACTCGCACTGTCCGCAATGTGGTGAGCAGTTCTTGATAAGCGATTCGCGTCTCAAAGTAAGCCCACCACCAGAAAAGGAGGTAGCTTGAATCTTTTTGGGTGGTTACGTTCCATCCTGCCGAGTGGTGGGCAGACCAATTCCACCACACTTAACCAAATTCTCGCAAAGGTGAATGCAATGCCCTCGATGTCAGACTTCCAAGCAGCACAAGTAACGCTCGATACGAAGATCGACGCCCTCATTACGGCGTTCAACGCGTCGCAAGCAAACGTCGCCGCGCTGACCGCCGCTGTCACCGCCGCGCAAGGTGACCCGGTAGCGATTCAGGCTGCGATCGACGACGCGACGAACGAAGGTAGCAAGATCGACGCTGCACTCGGCGCGACGGTTCCGTCATCGGCACCTGCCACTCCGGTTGCAGGTTCGACTCCGAGCGCGTGAGGAGTGTGTGAATGAAGCGAGTCAAGATGCTTGAGACGGTAGGTGGCGCGAAGGAAGGTGATGTCGTAGGCTTCGAGTCCGATGCCGAAGCTGATGCGCTGATCGAAGCGAAGAAGGCCGAGCCGCACGTCGAAGCGTTGACGCTGACCGCTGCCGATGTCGGTAAGGTTGATGCGGCATTGGTGGGCAAATGATCGTCGGAGCTTCCTCGCAGCCGCGTGCTTTGGAACTGGAAGGCCGCGTTATTCGTTGTGGTTGCAACGATGGGCAGAAGGCGGCTACCGACTGGCACGCGCTGTCGGGGCAGGTGTGCCCACGTCCGAGAGCGATCGAAGACGTGGGGCTGCTTGCTGCGTGGTACCGCAATCCGTTCAAACGGCTCGCCTATCGCATGTCGCAATTTGTTCGCGGTAAGCGCTCCGGCGTTATCCGCATGGGGGTTTGAGATGCCTTTCGGTGCTGCAACTGTTGTGACTAATCTCGGGAAGGCGATGTTCGCGGATCGCATGCGTGCGACGCCGGGAACTTACACCAACCCGCCGAAGTTCGTTGCAGGCGGCGTCGGGGCCACGAGCGCTGCGCGCACGGCGGCTGCGGCCGACACGGCGCTCTCCAGTGAGCTTACTGAAGGACGTACATCTGGTGTCGAGTCTACGGTGACGACGACGAACGCGGGGGATACCTACCAAGTCGTCGGCACGATCACGATGACCGGATCACGCGCGCTAGATGAGATGGGTTTGTTCGATGCATCATCGGCCGGAAACATGGGATTCTCCGCAACGCATGCGGTGAATAATCTATCGAGCGGCGACTCGATGCAGTACACCTGCAAAGCACAGCAAACGTAGATTCATAAACCAAAGGACGTCTTCAGGAGTCCGTTTTTCGAGGTAAGCCATGGCCACGTACACCATCACCGACACGCAATTCGCGGCGTTGCAAAGCGACGCACAGGCAGTGGCGAACGCCATTGCCGCATTGGTTCCCGATCCGGTTCCTAACCCGCTGCAAGTGGCACTGGATGCCGCGAACGCGACGATCGCGCAACTGACGAGCGACAAGGCGGCGCTGACCGACGCGAACACCGCGCTTTCGACGCATCTCGCCACGCTCGGCGCTGATATTAGCGACGTCGACTTGGCGATCGAGAAAGCGAAGGCGGACGAATAATGCCGCTGTCAGCCGCCGAGATCGCCAATCTGACCGCATTGGCCGGGAAGTTTTCGGCCGACGTGGGTGCGGTCGTCCCGCAAGCACCGCCTCCATCGCCGTCCCCGCCGCCTCCAACGACCGCGCAGACCATAAACACATTCACGGCAAGCGCGTCGTCGGTCGCGGCTGGGTCTTCGATAACGCTCAAATGGTCGACATCCAGCGCGACTGCGGTGAGGTTGGATGGATCGGCTGTCGCGTTGTCCGGTTCGCAGATCGTCTCTCCGTCCGCGAATCACACTTACACGCTGCAAGCTGACGGTTCTATCCCGACCGTTTCAGTCTCGGTTGCGGTGACAGTTACGCAGTCAACGCCCGCGCCGAATCCGCAGCCGGCACCAACACCGATCGGCAGCCTGCCGATGTTCACCTTGACGTCCGCCGCCGGTGGGCTCCAGCCGTTCGCCTTCGGTCACGTCTTTCGCAAGGGCGACGTGCCGGCCGGAAAGACGGCAGCTACGGTACTTGCCGACTGGCAGTGCTCGCCGACCACGTACTGGCCCGATGGGTCGCTGCGGCACGCCATCATCGCCGGACGCGCTTCATTTACGGCGGGTGCGCCGCTGCCGATTCCGATGACGGTCGCATCGCCTGTGTCGGCGACGGCATTGACCGAGGCCAACCTCATCGCGGCCGCACCGGATGTCACGGTGACGCTCACCAGCACCACGGGCAGCCAGACGATCGCGCTCAAGGACGTGCTCGGCGCGCCGCAGCGCGTCGTCTGCATTGGCCCGGTCATGAGCAACTGGCAGTACCGCAAGCCAGCCGATGGCAGCGCGCACCTGGTCCTGTGGTTCGACGTGCGGCTCTACAAGGGCGGCGCAGTGGAAGTGCTGCCGTGGATCGAGAACGGCTACCTGCTCGTTGCGGCTCCCACGCTCGATACGCGTGGCTACACCGTGACGGTCAACGGCGCGGTGAGGTACAGCAACGCGGCGCTCGCCGTGAAGCATCACACCCGCCTGGTGCTGCTCGACAACACCGGGCTCGCATTCAAGCCGTGGTCGTACTGGACCGT